>JAEAMG010000143.1_pt1 | contig 111840 bp, 99 predicted proteins | sample 8958741 | NCBI WGS metagenome assembly JAEAMG01 (sample SAMN16933256, study PRJNA681125) | bioreactor sludge metagenome | isolation source: anaerobic bioreactor treating anionic surfactant - SDBS | place: India: Bengaluru | collected 2019-02-28
CGTTTTTTTTCTGGGGGGTCTTTGGGGGGGGGGTTTTTTCCCCGTGTGGGGTTGAACCCCCCCTTTTTTTTTCCCCCCCCCCCCCCCCCCCGCCCCCCCCCCCCCTCCCACAGGGGTCCTTCTTATTTCTCAAAGATTGTGGTCGCTCGATCCTACCGCAGCCTCGCTCAACCACACTTTCCTGCAACACCGATCAAACAACGGCGCTATGTCATGCCGTTGCTTCAACATCCGCGCATCGCCAGAATGTGGGAGAGGGCTTGCCCGCGATGACGGCCGCATAGACGATAGAGATGAAGCCCAAAGAAACGTCCTACGCAGCCGCTTCACTTTGCGTAAAATGCGAGCCGTTCTCGATCAGGAAAACTTAACCCAGGAAGGGTAAGATTTGAAACCGCTTGACACCCACGCGTTAAAACACGCCGACACGGCCGTCACACAACTTAAGTTTAAAAACCAAAATGGTTAATGAGCAGCCCCCTTCAACCAACTCGCTCGAACCGCCGCCGCTTCAGGAACAACCCCACCCCCAGCGCAACCGCAAAGATCGACAGCAACCCCAGGTCCGCCCCCCCTGGGCGGACCTGGCTTGCCGCCACGCAGCCGACCGCCCCCGCCGCCACCAGCAGCACCCCCAGCCACTTACGCAGCAGGTACGGTTTAACAAACCGATCGAGCAGAAAAAACAGCACCAGGGCCAAGATCAGCTGGGTAATGTCAGACATGTGCTTCTCCAGTCAGGTCTTGATGATCAGGGTCGAGGCGCTGCGTTGCGGACCAATGCCGCCGCTGACCTGCGCCTCGATGCTGACCAGCACGTCGCCGGCATGATAGGTGGGCAGGATTTCATTGGCATACATGCGCACACCCGCCCCGACAGGAACACCCACGTAAGGGGAAGCCACAGCAGAAGTGGCGCCAGCGAAGGCACTGGCGGCCAGGTTAGCGATCTTGGTGCGCTGCGCGTTGAGGGCGTCGCCCTGTTGCCGCGTCAGTGGCTTGGAGATGCCGATCATCATCACGCACGGCAGGCTCTTGGCCAGCATCTTGTCGTACACCTCGACGACCTTGCTGTTGACCTCGTAGTGGGCACTTTTCGCCTCGCCAAAATGCAGCTCGCGCAGGCGTCCGCGTTCGCTGTCGGTGAGGGTGATCTGCGAAACGTTGAACACGATCCCGTGATTGCCCATGTAGTGGAACGTCCCTTCGAACTTCATCGCACGCATCCTTTCGAGCCAAAGGCGGGGATTCTCTAGAAGGCGGGCAATGGATTCAAGGCAAAAGAAAGCAAATGAGGAAATGGAGGGGGCAGGCCGGTCTCCCCTGTCGCGACCTTCCCCCAGGCGCAACTCACGCTCACGCCCGCTTGGGCAACTTCCAATTCGGCCGGATGAAGTGGCAGGTATACCCGTTCGGTATCCGCTCCAGATAATCCTGATGCTCCGGCTCCGCCTCCCAAAACTCGCTGGCGGGCTCTATTTGCGTGACCACACGCCCCGGCCACAGCTTGGAGGCATCCACGTCAGCCGCGGTATCTTCGGCAATATCCCTTTGCTGTTCGCTCAGGTAGTAAATCGCCGAACGATAGCTCGGCCCAAGATCATTGCCCTGCCGATTCGGCGTGCTGGGGTCATGGATCTGGAAAAAGAACTCAAGGATCTGCCGATAGGAAATCACCGCCGGGTCAAACACGATTTCAATCGCCTCAGCATGGTTGCCATGGTTGCGATAGGTGGCATTCGGCACATCGCCACCGGTGTAGCCGACGCGCGTGTGCAGCACGCCGGGGTAGCGTCGCAACAGGTCTTGCATGCCCCAGAAGCAGCCGCCGGCGAGGATGGCGGTTTCGGTTGGGTTGGTCATGGTCTGTCCTTGCGGTTAATGGAAACAGGGGTAGTTATGGGGGGGTGTTGGTCAATACCAAGTTGGATCGGGGAAAAACGGCCGTCGGACTACCAATCGCCTGCCGTATCTCACGCACATCACGCGCCGGCGATGCACCAAATTGCCGTAGATACTCGCGGCTGAACTGTGATGCGCTTTCATAACCAACAGCAAACGCCACATCAGACGCACGATGCTCGCCGGCCAGCAAAAGCTGGCGAGCTTGCTGCAATCTAAGCTGTTTCTGATAGCGGATGGGGCTGAGGCCAGTCATCGAAAGAAAGTGGCGATGCAGGCTGGCCCGGCTCATGCCGCTGGCCTCGCACAATGCATCGATACGCAGTTGGGCAGTGTAATTGTCCCGGATCCAGGCAACGGCCCGGCGGATGCTGGCCAGCGCGCCATCGGGTTGAGCAATCTGACGCAGCAACCGGCCTTGGGGGCCCAGCAGCAGACGATAGAGCAATTCCCGTTCGACCAAGGGACCGAGAACCGGGATATCGGCAGGCGTGTCGAGCAATGACAATAAGCGCAGCAACGTATCGCGCAGCGAAGCACTCATCGGATTTATCGTAATGCCAATCCCTTTTTGTTCGCTCTCGCGAATCACAGGCATGCTCGCCGCCAGGTCCGCCAATATGGCCGGGGCCAACACCAGCGATACCGCCACGTAGGGCTCCCCCCCTTCAGCATCAAGGATTTGTCCGCTCAAAGGCAGGTCCAGGGCGCTGATGAGGTAGTGCTCACTGTCGTAGCTCAGGAGATCATCGTTAATCGCGACGCGCTTGGAGCCTTGCAGGATGAAGCAGATCATCGAGCGATACAGGCAGGGCGCCTTGTCCGTGGTGCCTTGGCCGACGCAGAGGTCTACACGCGGGATCCGTGTCGTCGTCAAACCCGGTGGCGCATGGCGCAGGGCTATTTCAAGATGCGGTGCAAGGTCGTTGTTCATGAGCCGATTATGCCGACGCCCCGTCATCACGCAAGACGATTGAGACAATCAGGCAATGAATTGAGCGTATTGGGCGTGGGTTGTAAACCGATCACTGCCTATCTTGAGCGGGTCAAGAAAGCGCCGAAAGGCGCGCCTAAACCTAGCTGAGATAACCCATGACCCACCCGATCGCACTCATCACAGGCGCCAGCCGTGGCCTTGGCCGCAACATGGCCCTTCACCTCGCCAAGCGCGGCGTCCACATCATCGGCACCTATCGCAGCGGCGCGGCAGAAGCCGAATCGCTGAAACAGCACATCGAGGCGCAGGGCGGCAAGATCGCGATGCTGGCGCTCGACATCACTGATACCGCCAGCTATGAGGCTTTTTCAAGCGCAGTGACTGAAACGTTGAAGACCGACTTTGGCCGCGAGCGTTTCGACTTTCTCGTCAACAATGCTGGCAATGGCCTCTTTGCCAACTTTGTTGACGCCACCGAAGACCAATTTGCCTCACTGGTCGCGACGCACCTGCGTGGGCCGATTTTCCTGACGCAGAAGCTGCTGCCGCTGGTGGAAGACGGCGGCCGCATCCTTAACGTGTCCTCCGGCTTCGTGCGCTTTACCCTGCCGGGATACAGCCTTTACGCGGCAGTGAAGGCCGCCGTCGAGGTACTGACCCGTTTCATGGCGGTAGAATTGGGTTCGCGCCAAATCCGGGTCAATGCGATTGCCCCGGGTGCTATCGCCACCGATTTCGGCGGTGGTGCGGTGCGCGACAATAAAGATGTGAACGCCTACGTGGCACAAGGCATCGCCCTGGGCCGCGTCGGCCTGCCGGATGATATAGGCGCTGCGGTTGCCGCCATCCTGTCCGATGATCTGGCCTGGGCTAACGGGACGACGTTTGATATTTCGGGTGGGCAGTTGTTGTAGCCACCGTTGTATGGACTCATTGTTAACCCAATCTGGTGAACCCCGCGTCGTCGTTTATGCGGGGTTTGGCACGGCGCGAAATACGTGATGGCGCATCGTGCTGCACAACGCGCACAAGTCCTACAAGAAGCCTGGGCGCCTTGCTCCGTTGCCTACAGTTGCGTCAGAATCCGCCGGCTTGTGCGCTTGAGTGCGTCTCTCTAAGGTGGCCCGGTCGCTGACAACTCAGTGATCGGGTTTAGTAGCCCGAGTGACAACATAAAGTGCATGAGCCTCATCGATCAGGTGTTCTTGTCTGTACTTGATGGTGGCTGTGCGCAGGGCGCCCTCGGGCGCGCCGGCTTTGTGTGTTTCCCCGGTCTACTAACCTGCGTACAGCCGCCACCCTCTCGTTTAGTAGCGAAAAGGTGTTGGCCCTAAAACAGGTACAACACACATGTTCAAAGTCACGCCTAACCCTCCGAACGGCCCCGACCTGAAACTTAATCAGGCGGCGCATCGTGCGATTGATCACTACCTCAACGCGGGCGCCGAACCGCCAGAGGCGCCTCCCCCACCTTCGACTACGCTGTTCAGCGTTGCTGACGATGCCAGCACTGAAGTGCTGATTGCCAATAGCTATGAGACCTTTTCTTCGGTGACTGCGTTGTTGCTTGACCTTTCGGATGAGCTGACGGGGAAGCAGCGGGATGTGGCGTTGGCGATTCATCAACTCAGCGAGTTGGGAGTGTTGCTGATGGACAAGTTGATGGAGCGCGAGGCGGCCATTAACTAGACGCGTCACTCACAAAAGGTCGCCGAGGGGCCGTGCACGGCAATTGCTTCAAGAAGGAATCAATCGTGAGACCCCGATTGAAAGCCTCATCCACGTCCTCGAAGCCGCGATAGAACTGATCGGTCTTCCAGACAACGACTTCTGCTGGTCAAGCTGGGAAGACGAGGCACAAGCGAAGGGTGAATTGCTAGGCTTGATCAGCGTGCTCAAATCAGGTGGTTTGCCCAACAGGCTGGATGTGGCGGTTCTGTTCGCCGTCACCGGCCCCCTGCAAGAACTCAGCCTCAGCAGTGGCTGGGCGAACACCTTCCTCAAGTTGGCGGATAAGTACGACGAAGTCGAAGCGCTGCTGTGGTGAGACCCCATTCGGACCTCCACCACGTTGCTCGGAATTGCCGATGAGGCCAGCAGGGAAATGCTGATCGGCAACAGTTCCGAAGTCTTTTAGGCTTTATGTGTTTTCCTCAGCGGCGATGAACTTCTTGCGATTCACCATCCAGGGTAGCGCCGGCTGACTGCGTATTTTCTTGCAGCGGTTTTTTGTAAATTGGTAGGTCACAAGATCAACGAAGTGGCGGTTGCCTTTAACCACGTCGTAGGTGATAAGAAAATAAATCAAGGGGCTTTTGGCATCGTTCCAGGTGTTCAACGTCTGGTCCAGAGCCTTTTGAATGTCCTCTACGCGGCTGTAGCCAATGAACGTCTGAAAGGCTGCCTGACCGGCCTTGCTATACAGCTTTTCGATTTCGTTGATGTCCGTGTGGGCACGCTTCCACTCCCATTCCACGAAGGTCAAAATATCCTTTTCGCAGTACTGCACCACCGCATCGGTACGCCCACCCGATTCGAAAAGCGCCCGTGCGCCCATCAGGCTGGCACATTGCCGGATTACGAGGCCCATATGAATCGTCCAGTTGGCCCGATTCGCCAGGCCGGCTGTTTCAGTAACGGGAAAATCCTTGTACCAGAGGTAGTTAAACAGAGTAACGAAGTCCCGCTCAATCCGTTTCATTATGGCTTCCATATGTCTAATGATTAGGTGTAATTAACTTTCCAGCCATGACTCCCAACGTCCTCAAGGTTTTCGTTAGAGATCCCTGAGCGCGTAGCGATAGTCGTCAATGTATCGGCACGACGCCGCTGAACTTTATTTTCACGCACTGTTGTTGCCACTCCCTACCAGCTGAGCGCTGTTAATGAATAGCCACTAGGCCTCCAGGCTTTATTGGTCGGATTACTGAATTATTAAATGGGGGCAAACGCAAGGCGATTGGGCTTAAGCGCAGCCCTGCTTGAAAGTCTTAGCCGTACGTTTACCCCACTGGATTACGCGCCCTACGCCGAGTAGCCTATCGCTATAACGGAAAACCTCTTATCCCCAGCATTTGGAATGCCTAATGGCCCTGCACGACGCAATCGCCCTTGAAATCCACGCCGGCGCGCTACCGCTACACTTCCGCACCGCAGACCTTAAAACCACTGGCCGCAGGGTCTATTTAAGCCCCACCGATGCCAACGAACGCTATCGCGTGGGCCTAGACTTTTTCGCCGCCAACACAATCAATACGCAGCTGGCAAACCTGTGTGAGCACACCGGTTACTGGGCGCGCAACGGCCAAGTGGCGCGTTACCGGCGTGTCGCCGACGGGTTGTATGAATTGCTTGGCCTGGACGAAACGCAGGAGCTGACCGCTGAAGTCGAGTCGGCTGCCGAGGCGCCCCTGGGTTGCCATGACTTGAGCCCCTGGGAAGCGCGCTTTGCTTTCTACCTTGAACATGAACCCTTTCAAATCTACGATCGCCGCCGCCGGAAGGTATACCCAGCCCAGGCGGCTCAGGGATTGGATGCACGATTGAGCAGCTACTTCTGGCCCTCCCCGGGAGTGAATTTTGTAGCTACTGAGCAAGTACTGCGGGGGTTTATTGCTCAGGCTCGAGTGCTAAGTCTTGACCTTGCCGGTAATGCCGACGCGGTGTTGGCGTTATTCGCGTCTATCTGCCAGTGGGGCGGGGTACGCCTGCCCACACAGGATGCCGATTCCGTGGTCGCCAACCTGCAACGTGCGGCTAATCGCAACGCTCAGAACCCTGCTGCAATGAACAGTGCATGGACGAAGCTGTACGCCATGTTTTACCCAGACGACTTTGTGATCTATGACTCGCGTGTAGCCACCGCATTGGTGGCTATTGCTGAGGCCGTGTTCGATGACGTCGAGCTCGATTCCTTCAAGGCGCAGTATCCCAACCTAGGCCTGATTGCTGGACGTGGCGGTAGTCGGCCACGAGCGACTCGTACCGTATGGCGCAATGCATATATGTCATGGCCAGCGCAGCTCGATGCAAATCGTCTTGTCGCGTCCATTGTGCAAGCGCTTAACGCACGATCTGACTTGGCCTACAACGCCCGCCAATTGGAGGCTGTGCTGTTTATGGAAGGGTATTGAGCAGCCTTTACCCTCAAGGCGACGCCTATTTTGAAGAGCATTGCCACACCTTAGCGTGACGACCAGTAGTGTTTGGCCGATTGCGGTCCTTGGCGAGAGGCAGAGAACAAACCGGCTCGCTAACCCCGCTTTTTGACCGGCATCGGCCAATGCTTTAGACCTTCCTCAGCGTACTTGCTTGGGCCAGGGTCGAATTTCCAACGCTCGCGAGAAAAATCCTAGTATCCCGATTAGACCGCAGATAAACCACGCGGCAAGCTGAGGGCGCAGTTGCGACGAGTTGCTGCATTTTTGCGCGCGCTGATCTTTTCGTTCGCCACATGAATCTAAAAAATTCCGGCAGGTTCGCCAGCAGTTCGGGGCAGTTAGGCGGCAAGTCAGGCCGCGACTGACCGCGTTGGAGCAGCGTTCTGCGCAGTACGCGCAAGAATCGAAGCGTCGTCGAACGATCAATCCATATCAAAAGATCTGCACGGGCCATCCGGTTGTCCCAAGTGGCTGAATGACCACCTTCGAATATCCAGCAATCACGGGACTCGACCTCGAGACAAAGCTGCGTCTTCTCGTCCCGGCTTCGTTCTATCCAACCTGGCTGCCAGTGGATAGTGTCGATATGAATGACCGGCAAGCCAGTGCGCTGACCAAGCTTACGCGCCAAAGTGCTTTTGCCAGACCCAGGTTGACCAACAATCATCACCCGTTGCATCGAAGCACCTTCTCGCTATTCAAGCTGATTTTTTGGGGTGGCGATTTTACGTCAATGCCTATATCGGTCAACAACAAGGGGGTCAGAGCGACAGGCAGCTGTCGGCCAGAAGCAGTCATTCGTGATCATGTTCAGACCACTTTGCACGACAACCACGCCCCCCAGAAAAGGCTGCTGAAGAAACGGGTAGCGTCTCCAAATCCGGCGTCATGCAAGAGTTTCTGAACCGCCGCCTCGGAATGTGGAGGATCAGCGCCTTGAAGGATTTTCCCAAGCTTGACCTTCACTTCATCCGCGCTGGCCCCATGCTGCCGCCACCGCTGCCCCCAGGCCGCAAGTAGTAACGGCTGGCTGGCATATGCGTATTAATTCCCCGCGACAATCAGCGGCGCACCCGGTTTTAGATGAGCCCGAATGGATCGTAAAATTTGTCGCTTGGCGTCATCTCCATCGAGATGATGGAGTACACCGATCAAGGTCGCTGCGTCGTATGGCTCGTCTGCTGCCAGGTCTTCAACTTGCCCAAGATGCATGGCCGTTCTTTCAAGCAAGTTGTTTGCCTCTAACTGCTGCTTCGCTGCCTCCAGCATCGGTTCGGATGGGTCAACGGCCGTGAAGCGCCAACTCGGTTCAAGCTTGGCCATCGCAATAATCTCCTGCGCCGTACCGCCAGCGCCAACGACCAGTATTTTTGCCGAACTTGCATTGCCCAGGCTTGCCGCCAGCATGCACGCAGCCAAGTCTTGGCAGGCGTCATATCCAGCTAGGGCAATACGGCTCTGTCGTCCGTACTCATTAGCTCGTGAGGTATCAAATTTTTCAGCTGAGTCGAAAGGGGATGATTTCAATGCGGTTCTCCATGTCCTGAAATCAAGCTACGTCAGACACAGCAATAATAAAAATTCATTAATTTTATGTGACGCATTCCTGCAAGGAATGTATAGCTCAAAGATTGCTGTTTGCTTGAGCTGATTCAGCCTCTTGCAACCGGCAGAAAACGGCCAAACGCGACCGTCGGGTGTCTACGGAGCTAGGTGCGCGTCAATGCACCCTGCCTGGCGCACATAAAAAGCGGCTTACCTCTCGGTAGGCCGCTTTTTAGTCAATGGTGTGCATCTGGTCACCAGAAGTATTTAGCGCTGGTCAGCAGCGTACGCCGCATCCCTGGGTAGCACTCATAAGAATCGTCACAGGTGGCCACATACTCGGTGTCCAACAGATTTTGTCCATTGATCGAGACGGTCACGTGTTTGTTGATCGGGTAGCTGGCGCCCGCATCGAACAGCGGAAAACGGGGTCAGACCACAATTGAATTAATGGTGGTCTGACCCCAATTATTAGCAATTATTCATCAGTTGAGTGAGTTGGGGGGGGTGTTGGCGGATAAGTTGATGGAGCAATAGGCGGCTGGAGCGGGCAACTAATCTTCCACCAACTCGATAGATCGCTGAGTTTTTGTGACTTACTTTACGAAGACTCGGCGATTTTCTTTCTGAATAAATAGACCCGCCCCTTAACTAAGGCTCTAAGCACAAGCTTTAAAAAGCAATTGCCTTGCCTCGATTGAGAAAACTAGAAAGACACTCCGGAGTACGTACATATTGTGCCAGCGAGGAAAGAACATGGTCCGCCATTGATGGATTTTCTAGCTTCAGTTTGTAGCCAAATTTAATAAAAACATCTTTTGACAGGGCACCATCTTCTTTTAATAGCTTAACGAACTCCCTGAGAAACAATATCTCTTGCTTTCCTCTGAATAGCATCCCAGGGCTATTTAACGTTTCTTTAAGCTGAGGACTTTGATCCAAAAACTCTTTAAATTTTGTTTTCTCCGTAAGTCTCACAGCATTATATTCGCTTCTCCGTGAGAGTTTAACTACGAGGCTTCCACCTGCTATTTTGACGTCCACTTTAAAAACTTTATCAAGGCTGATTTTTTTTGAATGCATCTCTTTTCTAATATAGAGAAAAACTGAGTTTACAGTAATTATTTTTTTGCTTCGGTGAAATGTCTTTTGTAATCTCTCGTACTCTTGAACAATGAAATTAATTATATCTGCACGGCGATCAATTTTGTAATTACTCAAACCGCACTCGCCAATTATAAGATTTTTAATCGTAGTCGAATCACAATAGAGGTTTTCAATGGAATACGATGGCGTAGTATAAACATCCGCATCTAATTCTCTTCTATCGAAATCCCTGTCCATAAGAAAAAATACTTTGTCTGCTTTGAACATGGGGTGACTTCGAATTGACACCCTCAGTTCCAAAACTTTTGATTTCCCTCCAACTGATACAGCGTCCCAAAGATCACCAAATATAGTTGAGATTTTTGAAGTATAAAACTTAGGATCATCTTTTCCTTCAATAATGAAAATTGCTTTTCCATAGGAACGAATACGAGAATACTCTAAGAAAAAAACTTCTGTTTCTTCTAAGCTCTCCAGCAATTTTTCTACACGAGAGCTCATCAATCCAACTCCTTAAAAAAATAAGATTGGAGATCTGATGTGTATTTTGTTAGCCCTGAAAATATGAATGGACTATGAGTCATAGCAAGCAACATAGAGCAGCTATCACAGCTTATTACATCCCTAATAAGCAATTTCTGCCATTCTACGGATAATGATAACTCTGGTTCATCAAACAAGATAAAATACTGATTATCTCGTTCTAAAACTAGTTTTGAGAAGAGAGAGACAATTTGCTTTTCACCTGATGATAGGTCCCCAAACTTGATGGGCTGGTCACTATCAGGACATGTGATAACCACACTGATCGATGTGGGATCATATTTCATGGTTTTGTTTTTGAAATACTTCGTACATATTTCTGAAAACCTAGTCAACGCTTTATCCTTCTCCCGCTGCTCGAAGAAAGCGCTATACATCTTGGAAAGAAAATAAACGAGCGTGTCGTTTTTCTTTTTTGCCACTTCAATTTTGTTTTTTACTAGTGAGATTATTTTTGACTTGTCGGAAGGAGACAAGGATCTTCCGAATCGATTTAGCACCAACTCAATATAATCGGAATTACTAGTGATTATAGATCTATCTTGATCGTTGACGGTCAAGCCGTTGACCAGTCGAGTTAAGATCTCACTATTTATTCGAGACATTGAATCGTTAGACGAGGTCAAGATTTCTTTTTTTATTGATTCAAGTTTTTCCTCAACGTCCGTCAAACCGAACTGAATATAGTCATCCCCTTGCTTCTCCTTATCGATATTTAAAGACGACAACAAATCTTCAACTCTTCGATACGTTGGTAAGTAAAGCGTTTTAAGCTTGAAGTGCTCTTCAATTTGTTGGAAAAATTCCATTTTCCTTAGATCTAGCAATAGTGACTCTTTTTCGTCAAAAAGGTCTCTAATTGCCATAGAACTGAAAGGGTATCTTGAGTCTATTTGGTTTAGCTTGGTTACAGATAATGAGGCTTGTGGCGCAAAGAGCTGACTGATTTTTTTACGAACCGTTTCAAACTTATTCTCCGCCATCACTATATCTATTATTGCCGAAAGCTCTTCGCTAGAAACTCTTCCTGAAATATGTTTGTATGCCTTTGACTCCCAGTCATACTCCAACTCGGTCTTCATTATAGATATAGGAGTTACAACACTAGAAAATTTAATCTCAATACTACCAAAACTTATTTCTCTAAGCTTTGTGATATTCCCGTTTAGAGTGGCATCGATTATCTTAAGGATGGTTGTTTTTCCTTCGCCATTCTCTGACAATAAGATCTTGTACAACTCATCAAATTTTAACTTAACGTTCTTATAACCGTGAAGTTTTGTTATTGAAAAATATTCAATAATTGGAGCCATGAATTCTTCCTTAGCAATGGCGTGATATAGAGACAATTAATAACGCTGTCAATCTGGTGCGCTGTTTTTTACAAACTCTAATATTATGTATTGAGCATCCATAACGCCCGGTTCATTCATATTCGCTGCGTTTCACTTTGACGTGGCCACATGATGGCTTATTAACATTGCGCAAGGAATAGCTTGTGACCTTTTTTTTGCCGCGTGTGCCCCCCTTCATACGTTCGCATGTTTTTCAAAAGTCAAGCGGGACACCAGAGATGTTGACCACGCAAGAGATTCAACGAGGTCATTTTGAAAAAACACTAGAGGTCATGGTTGGTAGCAGCCAGGGCAGATTAAGAGCCTTGAAATCAAGCGCTTACGCCTAATCGATTTAACTTCATCACACTTACGGATCACAGCTTCTCTTGGTGGCAATAATTGCTCAACGTCCGTGCCTGACCGATGGCAACCTGCCAATAATGGGAAACCTCCCTACACCCGCGTCCATCCGTCGCATCCCCCACCCTCCCCCTCCAGCCCCCACCCAACCTGCCGATAACCCTACTAATCACATGCCTACCCCCGCATCCCCACCCGACCGAGCCCACCCCATGAATCCACTCTCCCTCCTGAAAAAATCCCGGCCCGCTCGCCAAGGCACCACCACCCTCACCAGCACCGCCAACAACCTGGACGCCGCCCTCACCGCCCTACGCATCAACCCCACCCTGATCACCGGCTTCATCTCCCCCCATCTGGACATCGACGCCATCGCCGCCAAGCTCAAACGCCGTTTCCCCCAGTCCACCCTCAGCCTGTGCACCACCTCCGGCGAGCTCTGCAATGCGCCCGGTTCGTTGTATTGCGCCACGGGCGAGCGCTGGGACCGGGTGGTGTTGCAGTTGTTCGACGACAGTCTGATCGCCTCGGCCGAGGTGGTGATGGTGCCGTTGGAGTGTGAGGACATTCGCGATGGCGGTAAGCGGTTGGGGATGCAGGAGCGGATTGCCAAGTTGGTGGCCAATATCAAGCGGGTGCAGGTGCGTACGTCGATTGATCATCGCGATACGTTGGCGTATGTGGTGTTCGATGGGTTGTCGGCGTCGGAGTCGTTTTTTATGGAGGCGCTGTATGAGTCGGGACGGTTTCCATGTTTGTTTGTAGGGGGATCGGCCGGGGGTAAGTCGGATTTCCAGAAGACGCTGATTCATGACGGCCAGCGCAGTTATCAGAACCATGCGCAGATTGTGTTCCTGAAGACGGCGGCGCATGTGCGGTTTGGGGTGTTCAAGAGCCAGAATTTCAAGGCGGCGGATTTGACCTTCAGTGTGCTGACGGCGTCGGTGGAGGACCGCACGATTGACCAGGTGATCGACAGCAGCGGCAATATCAAGAGCATGGTGCAGGCGCTGTGTGATGCGTTCAGTTGCGCGCCGCAGGCGCTGGAGTCGAAGCTGGCGGATTATTCGTTTGCGATTCGGGTGGGCAGTGAGTTGTTTGTGCGTTCAATCGCGCGCATCGATTATGTGCAGCAGATCGTGCAGTTGTATTGCGACGTGGCGCCGGGTGAGGAGTTGGTGATGGTGCGGCGTACGCCGTTGCGGGAGACGACGCGCCTGGACTATGAGCAGTTCCTGCGCGGCAAGGGCGGCCAGCCGGTGGCGGGGATTTTGAATGACTGCATTCTGCGTCGGCTGAACAACGGCGCCGAACTGGGCAGCATGGCCGGCATTTTTGGGGATGTGCCGTTGGCGGGGTTTTCGACCTTTGGGGAGATTTTGGGCTTGAACCTGAACCAGACGCTGACGGCGATTTTCTTCTTTCGGGTGGCCAAGGGTGCGAGTTTCAGTGATGAGTACGTGGACAATTTCATCGCCCATTACGGTGAGTTCAAGGCATTTTTCCTACGGCGCCAGGTGAAGAAGCTGGCGGGGTTGAACCATGTGGTGGTCAAGCAGATTACCGCGTACAAGAACAATGACTTCAGCAACACCCTGAATACCCGTGGGCTGGACCGCAATATCCTGCCGGTGTTCGAAGGTCTGGCCGACTTGGGCCTGGTGCTGGCCCATGCCCAGCGTCAGCAGGAGGACATCGCGTCGCAGCTCAAGCATTACTCGGGTGAGTTGCATGCGTCGATGGATGAACTGGTGGGCACGATTGGCCAGCAGAACACGGTGTCTGCGCAGGCCGGGGCCACGGTGGAGGGGCTGTCCAGCCAGGCGGATGTCGCGGTCGAGGGCGCGCGCACGCTGGCGGGGTCGAGTTTGCGTATCCAGTCGATTGTGCAGGTGATCCAGCAGATCGCCGGGCAGACCAACTTGCTGGCGCTCAACGCCGCGATTGAAGCGGCGCGCGCCGGCGACCTGGGCCGCGGCTTTGCGGTGGTGGCGGACGAGGTGCGCAAGCTGGCGGAAATCACACGTAAGAATGCGGCGGAAATTGGTGTGGATATTGACTTGTTGTCGAGTGAGATCCAGCGGGTGGCCCAGCAGATTGAAGACCAGTCCACCGGAGTGGGCGCGCTGCGGGAGATGCTGGATGTGCTGGAGGCGTCGAGCCGGGCGACGGAGGGTACGGCGCAGCGGACCAAGACCATTGCGGATACGTTGACGGGGTTGACCCATGCGTAGGCGTTAACGGCAGGTAAAAAACGGCGCGGGGCTCATGGCACTGAACGGGGAATTCAGTGCATGATGCGTCGCTCATATCAAGGACGATAACAACCGTGAAAAACGCCCTCGCCGCCCTGCTATTGCTGTGCCTGACCGCTCCCGTCTTCGCCGCCGAAAGCCCCGTCGGTTTCAAGACCGCCACCCTGCCCGATGCGCAAAACAATCGTCCACTTGAGCTGGTTGTCTGGTACCCCGCCGCCGCCACCGCCAAACCCACGCTGATCGCCGACAACGCGGTGTTCATCGGTGCCCTCGCCGTGCCCGACGCACCGCCAGCTGCCGGTGAGCATCCGCTGGTGGTGCTCTCCCACGGTTATGGCGGTAACTGGGGCAAGCTGGTGTGGCTGGCCAGTGCGTTGGCGCATCGGGGCTACATCGTCGCGGCGGTCAATCACCCCGGCACCACCACCAAGGATCGCAACCCGCAAACTGCCGCGCAGTTATGGCAACGCCCGGCCGACCTGAGTCGCGCGATCGACGCGGTGTTGGCTCAGCCGAAGCCCTTTGGTGCGGTCGCGAATGGCCAGATTGCCGCCGTGGGCCATTCCCTTGGCGGCTGGACCGTGCTGGAAATCGCCGGGGCGCGCTTCGATCCGGATCTGTTCAGCCGCGACTGCAACGCCCACCCCAAGCTCGGCGGTTGCATCGGCTATCAGGAGATGAACCCCGCCGGCACGCCAGCCGGCAAGGCCCGGTTGGCCGCTGATTTGAGCGACAAGCGCGTCACCGCCATTGTGTCGTTGGACCTGGGCCTGTCGCGCGGTTTCACCGACGCCAGCCTGGCCGCGCTGCCGGTACCGGCGCTGGTGATTGCGGGGGGCGTGCCGTCGGAGGATATGGACCCGCAGTTGGAGTCCGCCGACATGGTCAAGCGGCTGCCAAAGGCAACGACGCAGTATGTGGAGATCAGCGACGCCACGCACTTCAGCTTTATGTCGATCTGCAAGCCGGGCGGCATGGCGCTGATTGAGGAGAGTTCGCCGGGCGATGGCATGATTTGCCGCGATGGTGAGGGGGCTCGGCCGAGGGCGGTGATTCAGCAGCAGGTGGTGGGGCTGATCAGTGAGTTTTTGCGGCGCTCATTTCGACAGTGAAGCCGGCGTCGACCTTAGAGCCGATGGCGCGCCACGGCTGACTATTTATCGTTTTAACTCCATTGAACGGCGGAGCGAACATGCAAGAAAGTAAACACCCGAAGGGACTTGGCGGTTGGCTGATCGTGGTTGGCTTGGGCCTGTTTATAGCCTTGGCGCGTCTGGGCTATGCCCTTATCGCGGTGTATTACCCGATATTCGCAGATGGCTCGTTCAGCATCCTCACCTCATCCGGCACGACGATGACTAACGCCCTATGGGGCGCGATCCTGATTTCAGAAACCCTCATTAATGCAGTCTTTATCGCGGCCTTTGGTTATTTGGTTTACCTGTTCTTCTGCGAACACTATTTATTCCCCAAGGTTTATATCGTCACGCTCATCGCCTCGGCTATTTACGTTCCACTTGATGCATGGTTCAGCTCGCTTGTTCTGGTGGATGAACCCATATTCGACTACAACACGACCAAGGAAACCGTGCGCGGATTGGTGTCCACCTCGATCTGGGTCCCCTACATACTGTTCTCTAAAAGGGTCAAGGCAACGTTTGTACAACATCGGCCGGTTGCGGCAGAAGCGCCTAGCCCCGTCAGCCTTTGACACGGTGAGCATCGAGCGCCTGCCAGATAACCGGCAGGCTGCCGAAGCGATGCCGCTGAAATACGCAGCCCAACCCCGTCACATCGATAGCACTGATGATTACTATCGAACCGCTCGCCTATAGCGTTGCCGAGCCCGATTCCTATAATCGCCTCCCAATTCTTCCCCCTCGCCTGCCCTCAGGCGACATCCCCCCTTGGAACCCAGCATCATGCCAAGCGCCCTCCAGGCCCCCAGCGGCCGTCCCGAACATAATCAACAAAGCGTCAAACAGCAGTGGTTGGCGATTCTCTCGGTCGCGGTGGGCGCCTTCGCCCTGGTGACCAGTGAGTTTCTGCCGGTGGGCGTACTCAACGACGTCGCCGCCGACCTCGGTATCAGTGCCGGGCACGCCGGGCTGATGGTGACCCTGCCGGGCATCATGGCTGCCCTCGCCGCGCCGTTCCTGTCGGTAAGCATTGGCGCGATGGACCGTCGCTACCTGCTGATCGGCCTGACGTTGATCATGATCATCGCCAACTCGGTCGTGGCCTTTGCCAGTGACTTCAACCTGCTGCTGTTCGGCCGCGTATTGCTGGGCATCAGCATCGGCGGGTTCTGGGCCACGGCCATTGCCCTCAGTGGGCGCCTGGCGCCCAAGGGTGTGGACGTCGCGAAGGCCACTTCGATCATCATGATGGGCGTGACCCTGGCCACCGTGCTCGGTGTGCCCGTCGGCACCTGGCTCAGCGGCTTGATGGGCTGGCGCATGACGTTCCTGGTCACCGCGCTGCTGGGCGTGCCGGTGCTGCTGGCGCAGGTGTTCCTGCTGCCTCGGCTCACGCCGGAGAAGGCCATTCGCATCAGTGACCTGCCGGCGTTGTTTATCAACCCCCAGGCGCGGGTCGGGTTGATCGCGGTGCTGTTGATCGGCTTGGCGCACTTTGCGGCCTACACCTATGTCGCGCCGTTCTTCAAATACAGTTCCGGCTTCGATGGGCCGACGATTGGTTCGCTGTTGCTGCTCTTCGGCGTGGCCGGGGTGTTCGGTAATATCTTTGCCGGTTTCGCCGCCAACCGCAGCGTACGTCACACCCTGTTGCTGGTCGCGCTGATGATCGGCACCAGCACCGCGCTGTTCCCCCACTTCGCCACGGGGATGACCGGCGCAGCGATGCTGATCGGGCTGTGGGGCTTCGCCTTCGGCGCCTTCCCGGCCTGTGCCAGTATCTGGATGTTTGTGGTGGCGCCCAAGGATGTCGAACGCGGCATGCCGCTGTTCGTCGCCTTGTTCCAGGTGATCATTGCCTTGGGCTCGTTCTTCGGTGGGCAGATCGTCGACAAGTTGGGCAGTTCAGTGCTGCTGAGCCTGGCCACGGCGCTGGTGGGCTGTGGTTTTGTCACCGTGCTGGTGCTGGGGCGCAACATCAGTAACAGCTTGGCGGCCCAGCCCGGCTAGGCCTGTGCCGCTGCGATGCAGAGACCGGTTGCAGTTTTTAAGCTGGTATCATCCCGGCCTGTCCAACCCGGGTAAACCACATGAATCGCCAGAAAAAACTGCAACAGCTGTTCAAGGCCAAAGCCAAAAAGGCCAGCGCCAAATTGGCACCGAAATCCAAGGATAAATACATCAGCAAGGCGGAACGGGAAAAGCTGGCGACTGAGGCCGCTCAGGCGCCAGACATTTCCCCTGAGCAGTAACTCAGCAACCGCTCAACGCCACGGGCCGACGCTCACCCGCAAAGAAAAACGGCCGCAGGCGCACGCCCACGCCGTTGCCGATAAACGCCGCCACCAGCCACACCCAGCCATGCAGGCTGCCCGAGGCGATGCCGCTGAAATACGCGCCGATGTTGCAGCCGTAGGCCAGGCGCGAGCCGTAGCCGAGCAGCAGGCCGCCGATCACCGCCGCCACCAGTGAGCGGGCCGGGATGTTCAGGCTGGGGGCGAAACGGCCGGCCAGGCCCGCAGCCAACAGCGCACCGAGGACGATGCCGATGTCCATGACGCTGGTGATGTCTTCCCACACCGGCGCGGCCAGGGCCTTGGCATTGCCCGGCATTTGCCAGAACGCCCAGCTGGCCACGTCCACACCCAACCCATTTGCCACCTTGGCGCCCCACAGCGCGAACGCCGAGGTAATCCCCCACGGCCGCCCGGCGAGTGCCAGCGTGGCATAGTTGAGCAGCGCCAAACCAATCGCGCCCCACACCAACGGCCATGGCCCACGCAGGAAGCGGCGCAAGCCTTGGTGTTCGCTGGTCACGCCTTCTTCAAGCTGGCCGTGACGGCGCTTTTCCAGGCGCACGGTGACGGTCGCGATGAGCGCAAACATCGCCAGGCTGGCGAGCAACGCCGGCACTACGCCGAAACTCTTGACGATGGACACCGCCGGGAACGCCGGCAACGCGAACCACCAGTCCACATGATGCGTGGCGATCAGCGAGCCGCAGATAAAGAACAACAACGTCACCAGCATGCGCGCATTACCGCCGCCCACGGTGAACAGCGTGCCCGAGGCACACCCGCCGCCCAACTGCATGCCGATGCCGAAAATAAATGCACCGAACACCACCGACACCCCGGCCGGCGCCACCAGCCCGACCACCGGTTGCCCAAACAACGTGCCCGCCCCCAGCGCCGGGAAAAACAGCAGCACCGCCAGCGCGAGCATCACCATCTGCGCCCGCAAGCCAGCGCCACGGCGCTCATTGATGAACACGCGCCAGGCGGAGGTAAAGCCGAAGGCCGCGTGGTAAAGGGTCAAGCCCAGTGCGGCGCCGACCACCAGCAACAGCACCTGGCGCGAGCCGACACTGTTTTGCAGGAACAAGGCGCCCAGCACCAGGATGACAAAGGCCACCAACGGCGCGACAGGCTTGCGCGCGGGAGTGATAGGGAGAGAGGTGCTCATGGGGTATCTCGGTTTGTTTGAAGAGGGATTTCGAACGGGCGAGTATAGCCTGTGGGAGTTGTCGAGCTTAAGCGAGGCTCGAGGCAACTCACCACCGAACCCGCCACGCGCGGCCGGGTGATCGCCCTGCGTCGGCTGAGTCGCGGACCACCTGGGCCCGCGCTGGGGGGCGGCGCGTTGTCGGGCATCCTGGCAGTGGGTGCTGCGATCTACACCCTGCGGCATCGGTTGGACCGGCCCAAGTAACCCTCGCCCCGGTCATCTTGTATAGGGGGGTGGGGTATGACACCATCCGCCCCACTATAGGTAGGGGGGGTATACCGTGAGCCATATCGCAGCCAATAAAGACAGCCTGATAAAACGAGTTAAACGCATCGCCGGGCAGATTCAGGCGGTGGAGAAAGCCCTGGAGTCGGACGCTGACTGCGCCAAGACCCTGCACCTGGTGGCCGCTACACGCGGCGCCATCAACGGCTTGATGGAAGAAATCATCGAAGAGCACGCCAGGGCGCACGTGGCAGATCCCTCCCTCAGCGAGGAAGAACGCAACAAGGGCGTCGAAGAACTGCTCGAAGCCATCCGGCGTTACGCCAAATGACGCTCATCACACACCACGCCCACGACCATGTGTTCCTCGGCGCCGCCCACGAAGAGAACGCCAGGCGCACCCTGTGGGTGGTGATGCTGACGGTGGTGATGATGGTGGCGGAAATTGCCGCCGGCTACCTCACTGGCTCCATGGCCCTGCTGGCCGACGGTTTTCATATGGCTACCCATGCCGGTGCCTTGGGCATTGCCGCCGCAGCCTATGCCTATGCCAAACGCCACGCGCGCAGCCCGCGCTACAGCTTCGGCACCGGTAAAGTGGGCGATCTGGGTGGCTTCGCCTCGGCACTGATCCTGGCGCTGGTGGCCCTGGGCATTGGCGTCGAGTCGCTGATCCGCCTGCTTGAACCCACCGAGGTGCAGTTCGGTACCGCGACCCTGATTGCCATCGTGGGCCTGGTGGTGAACATCGTCAGTGCGCTGTTGCTGGGTCACGGCCACAGCCACGGACAGGACCACGACCACGAGCATCACCACCACGGCAACGACAACAACCTGAAATCCGCCTATGTGCATGTGCTCGCCGATGCGCTGACCTCCGTCCTCGCCATCGCCGCTCTATTGGCCGGGCGTTACCTGGGCTGGGTGTGGCTGGACCCGGTGATGGGCATCGTGGGCGCCATCGTGATTGCGCGCTGGGCCTGGAGCCTGATGGGCGCGACCGCCGGCGTGCTGCTGGATCAAACCGATGAGCACGTCGCCGCCGAGATCCGCGAGTTGGTCGAGCAACCCGGCGACGCCAGGATTACCGACCTGCACGTGTGGCGCGTCGGCCCCGACGCCCACGCGGCGATTGTGAGTGTGCTCGGCCAGGCGACCACGGATGCCGAGCGCATTCGTGAGCGCCTCAAGCCGGTGCATGAAGTGAGCCACCTCACCGTTGAGTTTCGTTCGGCGTGAGTGCGCCCCTTTACCCCATCTGCAGGTGACCTCTTGGCTAAAGACATCGAAAACCCCTGCGTTTCAACCTGCCAGCTCAGCGGCGACCTGTGCGTCAGCTGTGGACGCAGCAAGGACGACATCCGCAAGTGGAAACGCATGAAGCGCCCCGAGAAAATGGCCGCGGTGCAACGTGCGACCCAACGCTTGAAGGCGTTGAAAAAAGCCAGGTAAGCCGCGTGCTCAGGAGCGCCCAACCGACCCTGACACCGGAAGATTACCGAGCAATTTGAGCCCGGTGCTTTTCACGAAGGTGTCGTAGTCCATCGGCTTCTGGATACGGGTTTCGGCGTTGGGCAGCACGTAGGCCCAGGCGCGTTGGGAGGATGCGTCGTACACCAGCTTGAACAGGCGCGTGGGCACCCAGACCTTGTTATCGCCGATGGTGCTGTAGCCCGGATCGAACAGCGGCCCGGTGAACACGTACACATCACCGCCCGCGCGCACGGCGAACTTGCGCACGTCGGCCTCGACCTTGCTCCAGATCTTGCGGTTGTTGGTAGGGTCTTGGGGCACCATGTTCGACAGCGCAAAGGATTGGGCCATGGCTCGTGCGTTGGGTGCGTCGGCGGCTGGGGCCTGGTGGCCACGGTCCATGGCCGGGTGCTGGCTGCGGTAGTCGCTCAGCTCCGCGCGGCCGCTTTTGGGAATGCGTGGGTCGGCGTAGAACTGGTTGGTGCGCTCCTCGCCTTTGGCATTTTTCAACTGCGCGGCGTTCAGGCGTTCGACCACCACCAGCGGAGTCTTGCTGGTTTGTGAGTAGAGCACCGCAAACGTCTCGGAACACAGCGCCAGCGGCTTCATCGACGCCGGGACGGTAGCCGTCTTGATCGGGGCGGCGGCAGGGAAGAGATCGGCGCAGCCATCGAATGAGGCGCGTTGCTCGGTGGGGGTGTAAGGGTTTGCCAGACTGCGGGCTTCTACAGCGGTAGAAAGCAAAACAAGGGCCGACAGCCCGACTGCGATGGTGCGTAGGTACATGCGTTAAATCTTATGGTGAGGGTAACGGATGAGCGCGAAGGTTCGTGCGGGGCTTATGGACCCTGATTCGTGTGTTTGGTGCCGCGAGACCCACGGATAAGGTTGAACCTCTCCTACACCTGGAGGCTCAGAACCCTACATCCTCGGGAGAAACCTATGACCCAGACCGCATTAGTCGTGGGCGCCAGCGGCATCGTTGGCAGCGCCATCACCCAGTTACTGCTCGACCAACAGTGGCAGGTCGCCGCGCTGTCTCGTCAGCCCTCGCAGGTGCCAGGCGTGACTCCGGTCGCCGCCGACTTGCAGGACCCAGCATCGCTGCAACAAGCCCTGGCCGATCTGAAACCTACCCATGTATTCATCACCACCTGGTCACGCCAGGCCACCGAAGCCGAGAACATCCGCGTCAACGCGGCCATGGTGCGCAACGTGCTGGACGCCGTGCGCCCCGCCGGGAGCGTCCGGCATGTGGCGTTAGTCACCGGCCTGAAGCACTACCTCGGGCCGTTCGAAAACTATGGCAAGGGCAGCCTGCCGCACACCCCGTTCCGCGAAGAGCAAGGCCGCCTGGACGTGGAGAACTTCTACTACGCCCAGGAAGACGAAGTGTTCGCCGCCGCAAAAAAGGACGGCTTCACCTGGAGCGTGCATCGCCCGCACACCGTCACCGGCGTGGCCGTGGGCAATGCGATGAACATGGCGACCACCCTCGCCGTCTATGCCAGTGTCTGCAAGCACACCGGACGCCCGTTTGTATTCCCAGGCTCCCGCGTGCAATGGGACAGCCTCACCGACATGACCGATGCGCGGCAACTGGCGCAACAACAGCTGTGGGCGGCCACCACGCCGTCGGCGGCCAACCAGGCGTTCAACATCACCAATGGCGACGTGTTTCGGTGGAAATGGATGTGGGCGCAGATCGCCGATTATTTTGGCCTTGTACCCGCAGAGTTCCCGGCCAAACCCTCGCCGCTTGAGCGCCAGATGGCCGATGACCAGGGTGCCTGGAGCGAGATCGCGGCCAAACACGGGTTGAAAGAAACCGACATCAGTCGCCTGGTCTCGCCCTGGCACACCGACGCCGACCTGGGCCGGCCCATCGAGGTGGTCACGGATATGTCCAAAAGCCGCAAGTTAGGCTTTACCGCCTACCAGGCCAGCGACCAGGCGTTCTTCGAGGTGTTCGACCAACTGCGCGCAGCGCGTTTGATCCCTTAATCCATCAGGGGCAGCGTCACCACAAATTCGCTGCCCTTGCCATGCCCCTCGCTCATGCCCGTCACGCTGCCGCCGTGTGCCTCGACCAGTTCACGCACCACCGTCAAGCCGATGCCCAGGCCGGCGCCGTTGAAGCCGATGGCGTGCACGTCCTGCACATAAGGATCAAAAATAAACGGCAGTGCCTGGGCGGTGACGCCGATGCCGTTGTCGCTGATGCTTATCCTCAGCACCCCGGCCTGCGCGGTACAAGCCACCTTGATGCGCCCGCCGATGGGCGTGTACTTGGCCGCGTTGACCAGCAGGTTATGCAGAATCTGCGCGAGCCGCCCAGGGTCGCCGTTGATGCTCAAACTGGCGTCGGGAAGCTCGACATCCAATTGCTGCTGGCGCGTGATCATCACAGGGCTGCAGGCGTCGATCGCGGCATTGAGGATACGCAGCATATCCACCTGACTGCGGTTGATACGCAACTTGCCGGTGCTGGCGCGGGACACATCCAGCAGGTCGTCGACCAGTTGGGAAATATGCTGGACCTGCCCCTCGATCAGCTCACGCATGCGCGGCAACTGGTCGCTCGGCAACCGGACCATACGCTCGGCGATCAGGCTGATCGGCGTCAGCGGGTTGCGCAGTTCATGGGCGACCATGGTGAGGATGTTTTTCTGCTGGCCCAACGCTCGCTCGGCGGTTGCCTGGAGGTCCTGGGCGCTGAGCGCCGCGATCACCAGTTGCGCGTTGGCCTCGCGCAGTTCCTGGTAGAGGTGCTGCTCCTCCAGATGAGGGGCCGCGACGGCGTCCGATTGCGCCAGCAGTATCGCCAGCACTAATTGCTGGTTGGCCTCGATCAGTTGTTCGACGTGCTGGGAATCCACCAGGCGGCTGTTGGCCTCACTCAGCTGTTGCTGCAATGCCGCCAGCACCGCGCGGGCCTCAACCGTTTTCTGGCCAAGCAGGAAGAGTTCATGAGCGGCACTGGCCACTTCACGCTCGTCCTGCCCTTCGCCTTTACTCATGGCTCAGCTCAAACATTTCCGTCTCCTGCCCCTGACGGGTGCAGTGCGGTTGGCCGCCCCCCGAGCAAGCCTTCCTGCTCCGCAAGCCTTTCACCGATCTGCAGGCCATCGTCATTGATGTGGTATTGGCGCAGTTCATCGGAGTGCGCGCTGGCACGCACCTTGACCACGGCCATGATCCTCAGCAGCCGGCTGCGCACCTCGATGTAGCGCTGCACAATGATCGCATCGGTAAGGAACGCCGTGCCGTAAGGGCTGAAACGCAGGTCGGTGTAGCGGTCTTCCAGCTCCGAGGTCATCAATACGCTCACCCCGGCACCGGTCAACGCCGTGACCATGCGCGACAGCGACTCACGGAAGTCCTCGCGAAAGGTCGGCGCCAGGGCCAGCTCGAAGCCCGACAGCGAATCGATGACCACGCGCGTGGCGTTCAAGCGGCGGATCTCGCTGAGCAGCAACTGGACGATTTCATCAATGGACAAGTCAGGTGCGCGGCTGTCGACCAGGCCGACTTGCCCACTTTGAATCAGGTTGGCCAGGGTGGCGTTCTGTGAGTGGTGGGGGCGCTGCTCGAACACGGCGATAACGCCGGTTTCACCATTGCGCGCGCCCTCGGCGAGGAAGGTCGCCGCCAGGATGCTTTTGCCCGACCCGGAGGGCCCGGCCACCAGCAGCGAATAGCCCTTGGGCAGCCCGCCACCGAGCATTTCGTCGAGGCGTGGCACGCCCATTTTCAGGCGCTGCACCGGCAGCGTCATCGGCGCCTCAACTGCGTTGAGCGCGGCAGGCGCGAACACCTTGATGCCAGAGCTGGCAATCCGGAAAGTGTGCAGCCCCGGCAATGTCGGCTGGCCACGCATCTTCATGATTTCCATCTTGCGCACCATCGAATTGCGCTCGACGCTCTGGCGCAGCCAGATCAAGCCATCGGCCACGGTGAAGATAGGGTTGGTGTCGGTTTCGGTGAAGTACTCACCGATCAGGAAGGTCGTCGCCTGCCACGTCGTCATCAACATGCCCAGTTGCTGGACGAACTGCGGCAAGTTGTTGTTAGGGTTGTGCTGCGTCTGGCTGGCCAGTACCACCGAGCGGAAGGAGTCGACAAACACCAGCGACGGCGAATGCGCCTCCACCTCGCTGACAATGCGCCGTAGCACTTCGTCCAGGTTGCCGGCCAGCGTGTCGTCGGCCAGGTTGATATAGCGGATCGACTGGTTGATCGCCTCGCTGTCGAAAAAATCGAACTGCTGCTGATAGCGCAGCATCTTCAACGGCGGCTCGCCCAATACCGTGAAAAACAGTGCAGGTCGCTCCGGCGTTGCGAGGGCAAACATCATTTGATGCGCCAGCGTGGTCTTGCCGCAGCCAGGCGGGCCTGCGATCAGGTTGAACGAAAACTCCGGCAATCCTCCGCCCAGCACCTCGTCCAGTCCTGGCACGCCGGTGGCCAGGCGGTTGATAGTTACTTTGGTGCTCATGGCGATTGTTCCTGCGAAGGGGTGTCGCTCAAGGAGGGCTCCCACACGTCGCGCAGCAAACGGGCAGTCAGCGAAGCCCCGATCAGCGTGGTCAGCAATGTGTAGAAAGTGGTCAGCAGTACTTCACCGAAGAACAGCGCATCGGCTTCAGTCTGCTCGATCAATAGGGCTTTGAGATCGCTCAGGTCCGGCGCAGCCTGCACGCGGTCGTAGGTATCGGCCAGGCGCGAATGCGTCAGGACGCTCAGGCGCAGGCTGCGACGCAGCAGCGCCACGGCACCTTGCTGACCGATAATGGGTGTGAGTGCTGCGTCGATATCCTGCAGCATCGAAACGATCGCCTCAGCGATGCTTGCAGGGTCAACGGTAGGGCCAACACGGTGCGCCAGAGAAGCTACGATCTGGCGGCTCTCTTCGCTTAGCGTGGACATGACGGGCTTATATCGGATGAGTTGACACTGATCGTACACCCAATCGCGCTCGACCGAGGGGTTAATGGCCTACTGCCCTATGCGCGGTGCGCCGTCCGGGCCTGAAACCATGGCCACGCGCCGCCCAGGCAATCACCAGCGCCAGCCCGATCAACCCCAGCATCGCCCAGGGAAACGCCGCTACGCCCCAGCGGTCCAGCAACACACCGCCTGCGACGCCGCTGCCGGCAATTGCGCTGTTCCATGCCACCACATTCAGTGACAACGCCACGTCCGCGCCATCGCCCGCCGCATCCGCCAGGGCGGTTTGCAGCAAGGTTGCGGCACCGCCAAAGCTCAGGCCCCAGACCGCCACGCCGAGGTAGATCACCAGTGGCACATTCCCCAGCACGCCGAATAGCACGCTTACCGCCGCAAACGTCGCCAGGCTCACCAGTACGGTGTTGCGCAATAACGGCTCGACCAATCTGGCCGTGATCCAAATACCCGCCAACGCAGCGATCCCGAAGACCAGCAACACCAGGTCCACGCGCTCGGCCAGGCCCGCCGGCGCCACGAACGGGGCAATGTAGGTGTACAGCATGTTGTGGGCCAGCATCCAACTGATCACCACCGCCAGCACCGGGCGCACGCCCGGCGTGGTCAGCACCTTGCGCAGCGACAGGCGTTGATGGGCGGGTTGCGGCGCGTAGTCCGGGACTTTCACCAGCACCCAGGCGATCAGCACCAGGCTCACCGCCGACATCAGGCCGAACGTGGTGCGCCAGCCCACCAGGCCACCGAGCCAGGTACCCAACGGCACCCCCAACGACAGCGCAATCGGCGTACCGACCATCGCCAGCGCCAGTGCCTTGCCCTGTTGGTGGGGCGCGACCATGCGCCGCGCGTAACCGGCCAGCAGGCTCCAGGCCAACCCCGCCGCCACCCCGGCAAAGAAGCGCGCCACCAGCGTTACGCCATAGTGGGACGACACTGCAGTGATTGAGTTGAACAGCAGGAAACCGACGATGGTCAGCAGCAGCACATTGCGCCGGCGCCAGCCACGGGTGGCGATGGTCATGGGGATCACCGCCAGCACCGAGCCCAGCGCATACGCGGTGACCATCTGCCCAGCCATCGACGGCGAAATCGCCAGGCCGTCGCTGATCAACGGCAACAGGCCGGCGGGCAGGGTTTCGGTGACGATGCAGATGAAGCCGGTCATGGCCAGGGCAAGCAAGGCGCCGATGGGCAAGCGCTCGGATGCGGCCGATAAAGTGAGTGAGGGGGTCACGGGAAACTCCTTGGGCAAGACTTAGATACTGATCGATATAAATGTTGCGGGCGATCAGTGCGCGTTGTCAACGACTTATGTATCGACTAGTATTTATCTCGCTTTCCCACCGGAGACCTGACATGGCACAAATGGGCCGCCCCCGCACCTTCGACCGCGAACACGCCGTGGAACAGGCGATGCACCTGTTCTGGCAGCATGGCTACGACGCCACCTCCCTGGCCCAGCTCAAGGCGGGTTTGGGTGGCGGGATCTCCGCGCCGAGTTTCTACGCGGCATTCGGTTCCAAGGAGGCGTTGTTCGACGAGTGCGTAAAGCGCTACCTGGCGACCTACGCCCAGGTCACCGAATGCCTGTGGGACGAAAGCCTGCCCCCGCGCCAGGCCGTCGAAACCGCGCTGCGCCAATCTGTGCGCATGCAGTGCGAAGACGGGCACCCCAAGGGCTGCATGGTCGCGCTGGGCGTGATGAGTGCGCCCAGCCCGGAAAATGCGCGGGTGGCCGACGGGTTGACCCAGTCGCGCCTGCGCACGCGGGCGGGGATTGTGGCGTGTGTGGAGCGCGCGGTTAGGTTGGGCCAGTTGCCGCAGCAGACCCAGCCCGCCGCGATGGCGAGTGTGTTTGACAGTTTTTTGCAGGGGGTTTCGATATTGGCGCGGGACGACGTGCCCCATGCCACCCTCCACGCAGCGATCAGCCAACTCCTGCTGACCTGGGATATTGCCGCCTCGACGGTGCCGCCCCGTAGCAAACCTTCGAAATAACCGGCTTCCATGAGTGGATTACCCATCGGCCGGTCAGCCCAGGCGATATAAATACAACACTCCATGCTGGACACGCTTGCTTTCGCTGATGGCACACCGCTAATCTTGCGAATAATTCTTATCCGCAGACGTATCCTCCCATGTCGGCCAGCGACCTTCCCTTGAACCACGCCGTCCATGCGCTCTACACCGAGCACCATGGCTGGTTGTTCGGCTGGCTGCGCAAAAAGCTGGGTTGCCCCCATAACGCTGCGGATCTTTCCCACGATACGTTTGTGCGAATCCTCACCTCCCGCGACGCCCTCGGTGGCATGCGCGAGCCCCGGGCGTTTCTCACCACAACGGCGCGCCACCTGATCATCGACCGCGCACGCCGGCGTCATCTGGAAGACACCTACCTGCGGGAATTGGCGCTGACCGTCGAGATGATGGAGCAGTGCCAGCAGTCGCCGGAACAGATCCTCGTCACCTTGGAAGCGCTGGAACAGATTGCCTTCGTGCTCGACGGCCTGGCCCTGAATGCACGGCAGGCGTTCCTGTTGTACTTCCTCGAAGGCCTGCGCCAGAGCGAGATCGCCAGCCGCCTGGGGATTTCCGAGCGCATGGTGCGCAAGCACTTGATGAACGCGCTGATGCACTGCAACCACGCCCTGGACGTATGAGCGCCGACCTCGACCAGCAGGCCGCCAACTGGGTGATTCGCCTGAACGAAGGCAACCTCAGTGAGCGCGAGCAACAGCAATTCGAACGCTGGAAAGCCGCCGACCCACAGCACGTGGCCGCGTTTGAACGCTTGCAGGGTTTTGTCGGGCGTTTGCAGGCGTTGCGTCCGCAACAGGCGCCGGTGCAGGCCGCGCTGGAAGCCGCCCGGGTACGTCGGCGCAACCCGGCCGGCCGCGTGCTGCTGGGTGTGCTGCTGGCGTTGCCGGTGGCCCTGGCGCTGCGAACTTACCCGCCCAGTTACTGGCTGGCCGACCAGCGCACCGCACCGGCGCAATGGCAGCAGGTCAATCTGGAAGACGGCTCGCAATTGACCCTCAGCGGCAACAGCGCCGTCGACCTGACCTTCAACGGCCAGCAGCGCCAGGTGCGCTTGCTGCGCGGCGAAATCCTCGTGCAAGTTGCCCACGATGCGACGCGGCCGTTTACGGTGGTGACCGACGACGGCCAGATGCGCGCCCTCGGCACGCGCTTCACGGTCAAGCGCGAAGCACCGGGCACGCTGCTGAGCATGCTCGAATCGAGCGTCGCCGCCACCGACGCCAGCCAGCATGACGCTGTCCAGGTCAGCGCCGGCGAACAGGCACGCATCACCCCGGACGCAGTCACGCGGCTGGGCAGGATCGACCCGCGCGCCACGGACGACGCCTGGAAGCACCATCAATGGGTGGTGCAGGACCGTCCCTTGCCGGAGGTACTCGACGAACTTGCGCGCCAGTACGGCGGCCACGTGCAGTTCGATCGCCAGCAGCTGACCGAACTGCGCGTTTCGGCGGTGTTGCCGCTGGACAACCCGCGTCGCGCCCTGCAATTGATTGCCGACGCCCTGCCGGTACGCATCCGCGCGTTCAGCCCGTGGTGGTTGCAGGTCGAACGCCTGGAAAAATAGTTTCGCCTGCCGGGTTCCGCTTTTCACGCCTGCCCCGTCAAGGAAGAAAGCACCTCAATAACAGGAATTTCTTCCATGCCACGCCACCTCAAGCGTTCTCCCTTACCCCTCGCCCTGGCGATCAACCTGGCCAGCCTGGCCGTGCTGAATCTAGGGGTGTGCAGCCCGGTGGCGGCGCAGGAAGCGGCGCGTTATGCCATTGCCGCCGGGGCCCTGGGACCTGCGTTGAACCAGTTCGCCCAGCAGGCCCATGTGGCGCTGTTGTTCGACAGCACAACCGTGGCCGGCCTGAACACCAGCGGCCTGCAAGGCGACTTCCCGGTGGCCCAGGGTTTTGCCCAGTTGCTGCGCGGCAGTGGCTTGCAGGCGGTGCAAGGCGCCAATGGCTACGTGCTGGTACCGATCAACACCACAGGTTCCCTGGAACTGAGTCCTACGGCGATCACCGGGCGAATCGAAGAAAGCAGCACCGAGCATGTCAAAGGCTATGTGGCCACGCGCAACCTCAGCGCCACCAAGACCGACACCCCGATCATCGAAACCCCGCAATCGCTGTCGGTGGTCACCAGCGACGAGATCCGCGACCGCCAATCGGAAACCCTGTCACAAACCCTCGACCTGACCCCGGGCTTCACCAGCCAGCCCACCAGTTTCAACCGCACCTCGGACCGCTTCCGCATTCGCGGTTTCGATGTGGAATCGGCCACCGGCGGCTCCCTGCGCGACGGCCTGCGCTTGCAGAACAACTCCTACGACGGCGTGCAGGAACCCTATGGCCTGGAACGGGCCGAAGTGATTCGCGGCGCGGCGTCGGTGCTGTATGGCCAGCTGTCGCCGGGCGGCCTGATCAATACCGTGAGCAAGCGCCCCAGCCAGACGCCCTACCACGAGATCAACCTTCAAGCCGGGCAGAACGACCGCAAGCAACTGTCCGCGGACTTCACCGGCCCGTTGGGTGACAGCGACACCTTGAGCTACCGCCTGACCCTGCTCGATCGCAAGAGCGACACCGCCGCCGACCACATCAACAACGACAAGATCTACGTGGCCCCGGCCCTGACCTGGCGGCCCGATGACGACACCTCGCTGACCCTGCTGTCGTTCTACCAGAAGACCGAAACCGGCTTCTCCGCGCCCCTGCCCTATCAGTTGACCAAAGGCGTAGGCGAAGGCCGGTTCCAGATCGGCCGTCACGACTTTATCGGCGAGCCGGACTACGACGAAATGAACGGCGAGATGTCGGCACTCGGCTATGAGTTCGAACACCGCTTCGATGAACACACGCGTATCAGCAACAAGCTGCGTTACTACCAGTCGGATGTGACGTGGCGTTACCTGCAAGTCAACATCACCGGCACCAACATCGGCACCGCGCAAACCACCGGCCTGCTGCGGCGCCAATACAGCGACCGCCAGGAACGCTCGCGGGGCCTGGCCAGCGACACCAATATCGAGAGCAAATGGCAGTTCGGCGACTGGCAGCACACCTTCCTGCTCGGCTTCGATGGCTACGACACCAGCTATGACTCGCACAACTTCCGTGGCACCGCTCCGTCGCTGAACCTGGCGACTTACAACTACGGCCAGCCGGTGGTGGTCAACAAGAACCCCGCGACCGACCGTGGCTCGCAGATCGACACCCTGCAAAAAGGCATCTACTTCCAGGACCAGATCAAATTTGATGAGCGTTGGATTTTGCTGTTGGGCGGCCGTCATGACTGGGCCGACCAGGACACCGAACTGTTCCGCAGTTCGGCCAAGAGCAGCCAGAGCGATGAAGCCACCACCTGGCGTGCAGGGCTGGTGTACAAGGCCGACAACGGCCTGGCGCCCTACATCAGCTACAGCGAGTCATTCTTCCCGGTGGCCGGCACCAACAAAGCGGGACAAACATTTGTTCCCACCGAAGGCAAGCAGTATGAAATCGGTATCCGCTATCAACCCGAGGGCAGCGCCACGCTGTTGAGTGCAGCGGTGTACCAGTTGGAGCAGCAAAACGTGCTGAGCCAGGACCGCACCGACCTCAATTTCTCGGTACAAGTCGGCGAAGTGCGCTCCCGTGGGTTCGAGCTGGAAGCCAAGACCGAAGTCACCCCAGACCTCAGCCTGATCGCCTCCTACGCGTACATCGACGCACGCATCACCAAAAGCGATATCGCCAGCGAAATCGGCCAACGCAGCGAAGACACCCCCTACCACCAGGCCGCCCTCTGGGCCGATTACCGCCTGGCTGCGCTCGGCATCCCGCAACTGCGCATCGGCGGCGGCGCCCGCTACAAAGGCACCACCCAGGCCTCCGGCGTGCCGTCATCGATGCCCGCTTATACCCTGTACGACGCCCGCGCCAGCTACGAAATCGACCCGCATTGGGAAGTCGCGCTGAACGCCAATAACGTCACCAACAAGCGCTACACCTACTGCGAATTCGCGATTTGCCGCTATGGCGATGAGCGACAGTTGGTCAGTTCGTTGACGTATCGCTGGTAACGCTCACAGGCACCGGCTCGGTCATGGTCAGCAGCATCAGCAAGCAGGCGAACGAGCCGATGGCCATGAACAGGTCGGTGGTTAACCTGCGTCCGCAGCCAGGCTGAGCGAGTGGATCTTGTCGACAATCTGCCGTGAAGCCTTACGGATCGCCGTCGTCGTGTTACCTGCGATATGCGGTGTCAGTTGGGCATTGCCGATGCCTGCCAGTGGCGAGTCAAAACGGTCTTTTTCGCGGACAAAGGTATCGATGGCGACCGCTTTTATATGCCGGGGAAACGCGGTCATGAAGCTTGCCAACTGGGCTTCATCGACGATGCCACCGCGAGCGGTATTGATCAGTATCGAGCCTTGGCGCATCTGCCTGAACTGGGCAAGGCCGAACAGGCCTTGGGTGAGCGGTGTCAGCGGTACGTGGAGAGAAACCACGTCGGCCTCGCCCAGCAATTGCTCGAGGGTTTGCCGTCGCTCAAACCCAAGGCTGCGCGCGACCTGCTGCGTAAAACGCTCTGAACCGCAGGCGATGACCTTGATACCGAGCGATCCCGCTTTGCGCGCGACGGCTTGGGCAATGCTGCCGGTGCCGACCAGCCCCAGCGTGAGTTCGCCGAATTCGAGGCCTGGCGCCAAGGTGCCCTTGGCCCAGCGACCGCTGTGCGTTTCGGTGTTGTAGTGGTCCAGGTCCCTGGATAAAAACAACGCCTGGGCGACGACGTATTCGGCCACCGCCGCCGCGTTAGAGCCCGGCGTGTTGAGTACGCTCACGCCACAGCGCTCAGCCTCTTGCCGGTCGATATGGTTGACGCCTGCACCCGCTTGGGCGATGGCGCGCAGCGGCGTTGGCAACGCCGATGATGCCGCGGCGCGGATCAGTTCGCCCTCAATGGGAATATTCAGACGCGTCTTGAACACGCTATACCCCCCGGCCTGAGTCACGGCGTCGATGAAAGCTTGCCGGTCGTGGCCATTGATCTCGGTGTACCGGATGCGCTCGCCATAGTGCTTGCGGATACTGGGTTTATCCGTGAAATAGTAGAGATTCAGGGTGACGACCAAGCCCAACTCAAGGAATCGGTCGACTTCCTCGAATAGCAACGGCGGGCCGGGTGCATCCAGTATCAGCGTGGTGAATGCCATGCACGTTGGTCCTCCTGGCAGATAGGGGAGCGGGTTGATGCGCCTTCAAGCATGGAGTTGAACTGACTACATCCGGGCTCGAATAAATCATAGACCTGAACGATCCACAGACACAGCACATGACTGTTAATCATTGGGCAGAACAAAGGCGCTCCAAAGAGCGCCTTTATTCATTCCAGCCTTACTGCTCGCTGATGGTTTTCACATCCGCCTTGGCAGCACCGCCAATCGCAATGCGCTTAGGCTTGGCTTCCTCCGGGACCTCCCTGAGCAGGTCGATGCTCAGCAACCCATTGGCGAGTTGTGCGCCCTGCACTTCGATGTGGTCGACCAGGCGGAACGACAAACGGAACGCGCGCTGGGCGATGCCTTGGTGCAGGTAGGTGATGCCCTCGTTGTGTTCGCGCTTGCCACCGGCGACGGTCAACACGCCTTTTTCCACCTGGATCTCCAGGTCATCTTCCACCAGGCCTGCCGCCGCGATGACGATCCGATAGTGATCTTCACCGTGTTTTTCGACGTTGTGGGGTGGGTAGGTGGTACCGGCCTCGCTGCGAAGCGCCGATTCAAAAAGGTCGTTGAAACGGTCAAAGCCGACGGAATGACGGAACAGTGGGGCCAACGAAAGAGTAGTAGCCATTGCAAAATCTCCTGAGTTTTCTCCAAGTGATTTGAGACGCGACCCGTAGTCGGCATCGCGTAAAACCTAAGTAGGTTCAGGGGGAAAAATTTCAAGCGGTGCCAGCAAAAAATTTATCCGCTGCTGTGATCGCGTGCAGACAGGCTGACGCATGAGCATCCCCCCTCGGTCGAACAATCACTCAACGTCACATAGCTAAACTGCAATTGCTGACTAGACTCATGGGCGCACCGCACTGGCAATGGGAATCGCTGCATGAGTGAAACAACCGCGCGGGCTGGTATGTTTTCCAGCCCGTGGCGACATAGAGAGCTATTATTTTCCATGGTCCAGCGGGAAGTGATTGGGCGTTATCGAGGCTCCATCATGGGGCTGTTATGGTCGTTCCTTAACCCGCTATTCATGTTACTGGTCTACACCTTCGTGTTCAGCGTGATGTTCAAGCTGCGCTGGCCCGCGGGCGACGGTTCGCGCACCGAGTTCGCGCTGCTGGTGTTTGCCGGCCTGCTGGTGTTCAACGTGTTCGCCGAATGCGTGGGACGTGCGCCAGGCCTGATCATCGCCAATGCCAACTACGTCAAGAAAGTCATGTTCCCCCTGGAGATCCTGCCGTGGGTGGTGTTGGGCGCCGTGTTGTTCCATACCCTGGCCAGCCTGGTGATCTGGCTGGTCTTCCACCTGGTGTTTTTCGGCTTGCCGCCCCTGACCAGTGTGTTGCTGCCCTTGGTGCTGTTGCCGCTGGTGCTCTTCACCTTGGGAATCGCCTGGCTATTGGCATCGCTGGGCGTTTACCTGCGTGATGTCGGCCAGATGGTGGGCGTACTGACCACGGCATTGATGTTTGTCTCGGCGATTTTTTATCCGACCAGCGCATTTCCGCCGGCCTACCAGGGCATCCTCCACCTCAACCCGCTCACCCTGGTGGTCGAACAGGCCCGTGACGTGCTGTTTTGGGGCGTGGTGCCGGACCCTTTCACCTGGGCCTGCGGCCTGCTCGTGGCCGGTGGCGTCGCCTGGCTGGGGTTCACCTGGTTCCAGAAAACCCGCAAAGGATTTGCCGATGTGCTCTGACATCGCCGTACAAACGGCCCACCTGAGTAAGAGCTATCACATCTACGACACGCCCAGGGATCGCCTGTGGCAGCTGTTGTCTCGCGGCAAAAAACATTTTTATCGTGAGTTCTGGGCACTTCGGGACGTGTCGCTGGAACTGCGCAAAGGTGAAACCGTCGGGATCATCGGCCGCAACGGCAGCGGCAAATCGACGCTGTTGCAACTGATCTGCGGCACGCTCGGTGCCACCTCCGGCACCCTTCAGAGCCAGGGCCGCGTGGCGGCGTTGCTGGAGCTGGGCTCGGGGTTCAATCACGATTTCACCGGGCGTGAAAACGTCTATATGAACGGTGCCGTATTGGGGCTCAGTCACGCGGAAATCGACGCCCGTTTTGCCCAGATCACCGACTTTGCCAATATTGGCGACTTTATCGACCAACCCACCAAGACCTATTCAAGCGGCATGCTGGTGCGGCTGGCCTTCGCCGTCGCGGTGTGCGTGGAGCCCGACATCCTGATCGTCGATGAAGCCCTGGCAGTGGGTGACGCGTCCTTTCAGTTCAAGTGCCTCAATCGGCTGGAAGCGCTCACGCAGCAAGGCACGACGCTGCTGTTTGTGTCCCATGACATGGGCATGGTCAAACGCTTTTGCAATCGGGTGATCTACCTGCGTGAGGGCCAGGTGCGCGCCAGTGGCTCTCCCGAAGAAATGGCCGAACTCTACCTGCTGGAGATGCGTGACGAACAGCGTCGCTGGGCCAGTGGCGGCGCGGTGGCGGTTGCCCCCAAGGCGTTTCTTGCCCAACAGGGTGGCATCGCCTTTGGCACCGATGAGGGCCATATCGTTGCGGCCTGCTTTACCAACACGGACAGCCTGTATTCGAGTTTTGTGTATGGCGAAACCATCGAACTGCGTGTCGAAAGTCAGGTTCGCGACAGCATCAAGCTGCCGACCCTCAGTGTCACGATCCAGGAGGCGCGCCTGCTGGTGATCGGTGGCGCCAACCTGCCGCTGCACCCGGAGGCAGCGCAAGACGGCTGGCGCAAGGCGACGCTCAACGTCCGCTTCCCCGCCAACCTCGCGGCCGGCAAGTACCACATCACGCTGAAACTGATGAATGGCCACCTCGAAGAAACCGCGCAGTTGATCGAGAAGCAGGTCGCGCTGCTGGCATTCGACACCTTGCCGGGCGCCAAGGAATTCCTCGGGTTCGTCGACCTGGGAATAGAAGCCGGTCAGCCCCCTCACACGAATGAACCGGGGGCGCTGCCATGAACCGAGAGTGGCAGGTCGGGATCTTCGGGACGTTCGATGTCGCCAATTATGGCGACCTGCTGTTTCCCATCCTCGCCGAGGCGGAATTGACCCGGCGCCTGGGCGCGATAACGCTGCACCGGTTTTCCTATCACGGGAAAACGCCGCCCGAATGGCCGTACGAGGTCACATCACTGACCCGCTTGCCGGACATCGCCGGTCAGTTGGATGGGGTGTTGATCGGCGGTGGTTTCATTGTGCGTTTCGACAAGCTGGTCGCCACCGGTTATTCCCCCCCGGATGCCGCCATTCACCACCCCACCGGTTACTGGCTGACGCCCGCACTGATCGCGTTGCAACACGGCGTCCCGCTGATCTGGAATGCACCAGGCATGCATTGCAACGACATCCCGCCATGGGCCGCGCCGTTGGTGAAACTGACCCTCGAACACAGCCCGCATATCAGGGTACGCGATGTGCTGTCCCAAGCGGCCCTGGCCCAGCTGTCGCCGACGGCCCACGTCGAGGTGCTCCCCGACACGGCCTTTGGCCTGCCACGGCTGCTCGACCCTCAATCGCCTTCTACCCGGTTCCTGGAGCTGTGCAGCAGCGCCGGCCTGACCCAACCCTATCTGGTGGTGCATGCAATGTGGGGGTTGGACAGCTTCCTGCAGCTGTGGCAAACCCATGCCGAGCAGTTCGATGACGTGCAACTGCTGCTGCTGCCCATAGGGCCGGTGCTCGGTGATCATGAAAGCGTGCTGGGCGACGGCCTTGCGCGCTCGCGGCGCCTGCCCTTCTGGCCCGAGCCCCTGCTGCTGGCGGAGTTGCTCGCCCATGCCGAAGGGGTGATCGGCCACAGCTACCACTTGGCGATCAGTGCACTGGCCTTTGGTGTGCCGATCTTCTGCTCGGCGGACCTGGGCACCGGCAAATACACCGCGTTGCCCAGCCATGGGCGAATATTCCAATTACACCGGGACCAGCCGATTGATCCGCAGTGGTTTCGCGCACAGTTGGGCAAGCAGCCGGTGTCCCAGGTGACCGCCCACGCGATGGTGCAGATCGATGCGCACTGGGACCGCGTGGCCGCGTTGATCCGCGAAGGTCGCAGGCCCACGCAGCCCGCGCTCAACCGCTACTGGCAAGCCTTGCCGGGCGTTCTCGAAGACCTGCACTCACAGCTCCAAGGCTTGGCCGAGGACCGGCAACGCGAACGCGAGCAACATCAACAGGCACTGGAAATGCTGTATCGCTCCAACTCGTTCAAGCTGACGGCGCCGTTGCGCCGTCTTCGCCGTACCCTGAAGAAATGGCTGGGAGCCCTTCGACATGATTGACCTGAGCAAACTGACGGCCCACCGCCTGCAAACCGAACCTTTTTCCTGGGCGCAAATCGGCGAGCTTTACGCTCCCGAAAATGCCAGGGCGCTGGCGCAAACCTACCCGCACGACCACTTCAAGACGGTCTCCGGCTACGGCGGCGCCAAGGACTACGAGTACGAAGCGCGGCAATTGATCGCCATGGGCAGCCACGAGGTGGTCAACCCACAGGCTTTGAGTCTGCAATGGCGGGCACTGGCCCACAGCCTCTGTTCACCGCAATACCGTCAGGCTATCTCCGCCCTGACCGGGGTGGACGTGACCGAGGCGCCCATGGAGGCCAACCTGTTCCACTACGGCCCCGGGGCCAACCTCGGGCCGCACCCGGACCTGGACGACAAACTGGTCACGCACATCTTGTACTTCAACCAGACCTGGGACCCCGCCGACGGCGGCTGCCTGCAGATCCTCGGCTCTGCCAGCCCGACCGATATCGTCGCGCAAGTGACGCCCGAGGTCGGTAACTCGGCGGTTCTCGTGCGCGCCGACAACTCCTGGCATGCCGTTTCGCGGGTGGTGGAGGGTTGCGGCTCTTCCAGGCGCAGCGTGACAGTGACGTTTTACCGCCCAGGGTCTACCAGCTCGATGTGGCCAGCCAACGACCCGACACCGCTGCACACTTACGGCGAACAGCACAGCACAACGTTTTCGTGAAGGACCCCACCATGGATAAGGACAATCTGGCCACCCTTGAGCGCGAAAGCGCCCACGTGGAACGCGATGCGGCCATCAGGGAACGAAATGCGGCGCTGGCCTACATCGCCATGTTGAAAAACACCCGCTCGTGGCGGATCACCCGGCCATTGCGAGCGCTGCTGCATTGGTTCAGGTATCGGTCACGGCACACCGAAGACGACACCCCCGACTTCCTGCACGGGCAACCTCTGCCGTTGCACACTGCGTCGAAAAACCCGCTGTCGCCATCGGCTGATTTATCGTCATCAGAGGCGCGCTTCGACATCCTCTGCTTCGCCAATATCGACTGGGCCGCGCGCTTCCAGCGACCCCAGCAGTTGATGAGCCAGTTCGCCCGTCACGGCTACCGCGTGTTCTACATCGTGCCCTCCCGCAGCGCCGAGCCCGGCCAGGCCTACAGCACCCTGGAAGTGGCGCCCGGGGTATTCGAGGTGACGTTGCAGCGCGACGCGTTCGTGGACTACTACCACCAGCGCATGCCGGAAAAACACCTGCTCGCCTACGCCAGCGCGATCGATGCGCTGGCTAACGACTTGCGCATAAAAACCGCGGTGAGCGTGGTGCACCTGGCCTTCTGGGCCCCGCTCGCGCAGCGGTTGCGCAGCGCCCACGGTTGGAAAATCCAGTACGACTGCATGGACGATTGGGTGGGCTTTCCGGGGATCGGCCAGACGTTGCTGGAGGAAGAACACACCCTGGTCCGAGACGCCGACCTGGTGACGGTCACCGCCGCGCTGTTGCAGGAAAAATGGGCGCCGATGAGCCGTAACTGCCTGTTGCTGCGCAATGGCGTGGATTTCGAATTCTTCGACCGCAATTGTGTACCCAATGCCCTGATGGCGGAGATCGAGCGGCCCCTGATCGGCTTCTACGGCGCCCTGGCCGAATGGGTCGACCTGGCGCTGATCGCGAGCATCGCCCAGCTGCGGCCGGACTGGAACTTTGTGCTGATCGGCGACATTTTCGTCAAGGACCTGGCCGGGCTGGACCGCCTGCCCAACGTGCATTTGCTCGGCAGGAAGCCCTATGCACAGATGCCGTTGTACCTCTACCACTTCAATGTCTGCCTTATCCCATTCCGCCTGTATAACGTGACCCATGCGGTCGATCCGGTGAAGTTCTACGAATTCATCAGCGCCGGCAAACCGGTGGTGTCGGTGCCGCTGGAAGAAATGCAGATCTACGCGGATTTCGTGTATTTCGCCAGCGAACCACAGGCCTTCATCGAGCAGATCGAGCGCGCCCTGAACGAAACCGATACCCAGGCCGCCACCCGACGCGTCGCGCTCGCCAGCGACAATGACTGGCGCCACCGCTTCGACACCAACCTCAGCGCGCTGACGGCCTTGCACCCGAAAGTGTCGATCGTGATCGTCACCTACAACAACGTCGAACTGACCCAGGGCTGTATCCAAAGCCTGCTGCGCAACACCACGTACCCCGATTACGAGCTGATCATTGTCGACAACGCGTCCTCCGACGACACGCGCAACTACCTGCGTTACCTGGGCCGCACCCAAGCGAACGTCACGCTGGTGCTCAATGACCGCAACCTGGGCTTCGCCGCCGCCAACAACCAGGGGCTGCGCCTGGCGACCGGGGAATACCTGGTGCTGCTCAACAACGACACCGTGGTGCCCAAGGGCTGGGTCGACCCGTTGCTGCGCCACCTGCAAGACCCGCAGATTGGCCTGGTCGGCCCGATGACCAACTCGGTAGGCAACGAAGCGAAGGTGGTCGTCGACTACGTCGGCCTTGAGCACATGGAGGCCTTCGCCGATCAGCACGTTGCGCGGCATCGCGGCCGCACCTTCGATATCAGCATGCTCGCCATGTTCTGCGTGGCCATGCGCCGCGAGGTGCTGGAGCGCATCGGTTGGCTGGATGAGGCGTTCGGCATCGGTATGTTCGAAGACGATGACTATAGCCGGCGCATCCAGGCGGCCGGCCTGAGGACCGTGTGCGCCGAGGATGCCTTCATCCACCACTACGGGCAGGCGTCCTTCAAGAAGCTGATCGCCAGCGGCGAATATCAAGCACTGTGGGACAAGAACCAGGCGTACTTTGAAAGCAAATGGGGCACATGGACGCGCCCTCAACCGCACCGGCAATCGGGTAACCCTTGACCAATGGAAGGAAGACACCGTGTTCAAGCGAATCATGAACAAGCTCAACGGCAAGCGCGAAGGGATCAGCGCCGACAAGCAAGTCACAGCGGATCACTGGTCAGAAAACATGGCCGGTTCCGACGCCTTTTCTGCGGATGTCTATTGGCTGGCGGTACCAACCGTACAACGCCGCCATCAGCATAAGGCGACGGCGGGCAGCGGCCATCCCGGATGGGTGCAGTACTGCCTGAAGGAGTTTCTCGGCAGCCCGGCGCCAGGCACACGTATGCTGAGCATCGGCTGCGGCACCGGCACCCTTGAGCGCGAACTCTACACGCTCAACGCCTTCGAGCACTGTGACGCCGTGGATATAGCCCCTGCCGCACTTGAGGTGGCCAGGGCCGAAGCGCTGGCGATGGGCGCGTCGACGATCCATTACGCCCTGTGTGATATCGAACGGACTGACCTGCCGGGCGATCACTACGACGCGGTCTGGTTCAATGGCTCGCTGCACCATATCCGCGAGCTAGAGGTGGTCTGCCAGCGGGTTCGCCGTAGCCTGAAGCCCGGCGGCTGGCTGTTTTTCAATGAATATGTCGGGGCCAATCACTTTGCCTTTGATGCCCGACAACGCGCGGCCATCAGCCATGCGTTCGGCTTGATTCCCGAGCATTTGCGCCGCTCATTCGTGAAGGGTTCATACGGACAGGTGCAACAGGTCGTGCCACTGCCCGACCCCGCCGAGGTGGTGAAAGTCGACCCCTCTGAGGCCGTGCGTTCGGCAGACATTCTGCAGGTGGTGCAGGAGCACTTTGATGTGCGTGCGCTGAACCTCTGCGGTGGCTCGTTACTGCAGTTTCTGCTGCACGGTATCGCCGGCAACTTCACCCCGGACAACCCGCAGTCCCTCAGGGTACTGCAGATGTTGTTCGACATCGAAGACGGGCTGATCGAGTCAGGCACCCTGAAAAGCGACTTTGTAGTGGTCGCCGCGTCGCCGAGAAAGTCCGGATGAGGTCGCCCCGCCCATGCTGATCGAGCGGCGCCCATCTCGCCGGCAGCGCTGGCGCGCGGCGTATCACCGGTTGCCGTTGCCGGACAGCGTAAAAAAACTCCTGGCGGTCATTTACCGAGGCGCATTGCTGCGCGTTGTGCGCACATTGCGTGGCGTCCTGCGACCTGTGAAAACCTTCGCCAGCCCAGCGCTGACGCCTCAACCACAACAGGCCGGGCTGGCGGACTACATTATCTGGGGGGCTATCGATTGGGACTTGCGCCACCAGCGCCCGCAACAACTGGCCCAGGCACTGAGCGCCACTGGGCGGCGGGTCATCTACGTGTCGGCATCATTGATACATGCGCCCCAAGCCGGCTTTGAACTCGAGTCGCTGGACCAGACGCAGCGGCTGTTCCAGGTCAAGCTGTTCGCTCATGGTGCACCGCTTATCTATGCCGCGCCGCCTGACGCCGTACAGGTTCGGCAGTTGTGCCGCAGTATTGGCGAGGTACTCCTCTGGGCCGGGTCCGCTCGGGTCATTTCACTGGTGCAGCACCCTTTCTGGTGCGACATCGCCGGTGAATTACCCAACAGCCGGTTGATCTACGACTGCATGGACCATCATCAAGGCTTCGGCAACAACGCCCCCGGCATACTGCAACTGGAGCAACGGCTGGTGCGCAACGCTGACGTTCGGCTGTTCAGCTCCGACTGGCTGGCCGAGCAATGGCCGACCCAAGCCAATGAAACCCGCGCCATCCTTCGCAATGCCGCAGACTTCAACCAGTTCTCCAAGCCACCGGCCTTGATCTACCGGGATCGCTTGCAGCGCGCGGTGATTGGCTACTACGGCGCCATTGCCCATTGGTTTGACCCCGCGCTCGTGGCCCGCATTGCCGAGGCGTTTCCAGGGCATGTGGTGCTGCTGATCGGCGCCGATACGGTGGGCGCGCGGGCGCGATTGCGTGGCTACCCGAACGTTGAATTCATCGGCGAAGTCCCCTATGCCACCCTGCCCTATTACCTGCATGGCTTTGATGTGTGCATCGTGCCGTTTCACATCACGGCACTGACGCTCGCCACCAACCCGGTCAAGGTCTACGAGTACCTGAGCGCCGGAAAACCCGTGGTCTCGGTCGACCTGCCAGAGATGCAACAATTCGGCACCCTGGTGCAGGTAGGCCACGACGGCACGGCGTTCATTGCCGCGATCACGCGGGCACTGCTGCCATCGACGGCTGAACAGATTGCCCAGCGACAGGCGTTCGCCGCCCAACAAACCTGGGCACACCGCGCCGAGGCGCTCATCACCCTGGCCGAACGCGACGCCTCCACCGCACGCATCAGCGTCATCGTAGTGACCTACAACAACCTGGCGCTGACGCGTGCGTGCCTGGACAGCCTCGAGCACGACCGCGACGGGCCTGAACTGGAAATCATCGTGGTGGACAACGCGTCCAGTGACGGCAGCGCAGCCTTTCTCAGGCAGTGGGCGGCCAGCAGCGGCCAGACGGTCGTGCTCAACACCGACAACCGGGGTTTCGCCGCCGCGAACAACCAGGGCCTGGCGATCGCCAGCGGTGAATATCTGGTGCTGCTCAATAACGACACGCAGGTCACCTGCGGCTGGGCGAGTACCTTGCGACGGCATTTACAACGCAATCCCGAGCTTGGCTTGATTGGCCCGGTGACCAACAACATCGGCAACCAGGCCAGGATCGACATCCACTACGCCGACCCCGCAGACATGCCGCAAGCGGCTCGGCACTTTACCTGCCGCCACCTTGGCGAGGTGGTCCGGCTGCCGACCCTGGCGTTCTTCTGCGTGATGATGCCGCGCAGTACCTACACGCGAATCGGCCCGCTCGACGAAGTCTATGGCCGTGGATTCTTCGAGGATGACGACTATTGCCGGCGTGTCGAACGCGCCGGCCTGGTGAACGCCTGCGCCCGCGATGTGTTTATCCATCACCAACTGTCGGCATCGTTCGCGCTTATGAACCAGGGCGAACGCCAAGCGCTGTTCGAGCGCAACAAGGCGATCTATGAAGCCAAGTGGGGTCCGTGGGTGCCCCATGAACATGAGTAACTAACGCAGGTCCTGTTCCGACAATAAAAATCCCCTGGGCGCAAAGCCAAGATCCCGGGCTGCCTCGGTATGCTCGAACACCAGGTCCTGGTTCATGCGCTGCGCCATCGCCGCCGACCAATGGCGATAGCGCGGCAGCACTCGCAACAGCAACAGGGTTATCCGGAACACCCAGAGCGGCACCGTGAATAAACGCGGGCGGCGGTTCTGCGCGGTGAACACGCGGGCGACCATCTCCCGATAGGGCAGCGTCTCTGCGCCGCTGAGGTTGTAGGCATGACGGCACACCTGGGGGGCCTGCAACGCCCCCACACAGGCGCTCGCCACATCCTCGGCATGCACGGGTTGACGCAGTCCCATCGCGCCACCAAACAGCGGAAAAAAGCCGAAGCGCCGAATAAAGCGCGCGATCTCGGTAATGTTTTTGTCGCGTCCCTGGCCGTAGATCAAGGTCGGACGCAGGATGCCCCAGTGCACCCCGTGGGCCTGCGCCCACTGCTCAACGCGCGACTCGGCGTCGCCCAACAGGCTGGCGAGACGCCGCTCTGCGGAGTCGACGGAGTGGCTTTTGCTAAAGCGACTGGTGGAAGACAGGGCCACGATTTTGCGCGCTCCGCAGGCCTGCAGCAGCACAAAATGCTGCGGCAGCGCCCAAATCGGTGCCACGCAGATCCAGTAGGGAATCGGCGCGGCATATGCGCTTACATCCGCCTCAGGAAGCCGTTGCCAACTGACCGCGTCACTGTCGCTGCCGTGCTGTGGCTGCCGGGAAAAAGCGACGACCTTGAACTGTTCGCGCACCAGCAACGCAAGCAGGCAGCGGCCTACCAGGCTGCTGGCCCCTAGCACACCGACCGTGACCTCAGGCATGCCCACCCCGGGATCGCCCCAACAACCCATTGAATCCATGGTAGATGCAGACCAAGCCGAAGCGCAGCCACACACCCAGGACCACCCACCACCACAACCCCTTGGGGTAGTTGGCCCTGAAGAACTTTGCGTAGAACCGCACCATCCCTCGGTGTTTGTGCCATTCGACAAAGAACGGTCTATTCCGGCTACAGGCGCCCCGCCAGTGTATGACGCGCGCCTGTGGCACAAACACGACGCGCCACTGCTTCAGCTTGAAGCGCATGCACCAATCCAGATCCTCGCAATGCAGAAAATAGCCTTCGTCCCATAGACCCACAGACGTCAACGCTTCACGCTTGACCAGCATGCAGGCACCGGAAATGGCTTCTACCGCGACGGGCTCGGTAGGCAGCGGTTCACGATGCAACAGGAAGTCGGCGCACAGCGTAGGAAATAACCCATCCAGGCGCGACAAGCCAAAAGCCCGCACGAAGGCTCTCCGGGGGGTCGGAAAGACCCGGCGCCCGCCCGGCTGTTCGGACCCGTCGGGGTTGCATAGAAAGCCCCCCACCATGCCCGTAGCGGCATCGGCGCGCAGCGCTTCCATCATGCCCTGCAATGAGCCCGGCAACAGGACACAATCCGGGTTCAGGAACAACAACGCACCGGCACCCGATACAGCCACACCGGTATTACAGGCCGAGGCAAAGCCCATATTCCGGTTATTCCGGATGATGCTCAGGCGCGTATCGGCCAGGAACTCATCCAGGTACGCCAGGCTGCCGTCACTCGATCCGTTATCCACCACAATCACCCGCAACGCGCCTTCCCTGAGGGCCGATGCCACACATTCGCCGAGCAGTTTGCCAACGTTGTAGTTAACGACGATCACGTCGCAGTTATGGATGAAGCGTGGCGGCATCAAAACGCGCTTCCCATGAGTGTTGCAGTGCAAATGCACGGGCTTCATCCGCATTACGCTCACACTGCAAGGCGGCCTCGGCCAACCCGGCAATATCGGTGTGTGAATGACTGATAAAAACACCGGGCAGCCCTGAACGGTCGTGCATCTCGCCGAAGTCAGTCGAGATCACCGGCAATGCGAGGCCGCGGTATTCGTAGTACTTGATCGGATCGACCGACGCGGTGAGCAGGGTCTTTTTGAAAGGGATCAACCCCACGTCGAACTCAGCCATGGCGGCCAACGCCGCGCCATGATTACCGGCGGGCAACACCACCACGTTGCTCGGCAAGTGCGCGGGCGCGGCGCCGAAAACCGGCCCCATCAAACGAATTTCGTCGTTGGGCCTGGCTTCGGCCAAAGCGGCCACCCAGGCCCAGTCAAACCAGGCGGCCAAGGTGCCCACGTAGCCAAAAATCTTTCGACTCGATGACGTTGGCGCCAGCTCCACGGCAGAGATCGCCGACAAGTCCAGGCCGTTCAGCACCAGGCACACCTCATTCCGATAACGCCGCCACTGCGCGTTGAGCGTGGAACTCGACGTCCAGATAACATCCACGCGCTGGGCGATCAGCCGCTCACGGCGCGCCAGGGCTGACCGCGAAAGGCCGGTATAAAACGCCGGGAAATCATCCATCGCGTCATACAAGGACGAGCAGTGACGAAGACGCAGCAGCAACAGATGCGCCAGGACCGAGGGCTTGCCGACCACGAGCAAGGCTGGGGATGAGTGGGTGAATTGATCGATCCGGCTCAATACATGCCGCCAGCAAAACCGGTTCACCCAGCCCGAGCCAGGTAGAGGCTCTATCGGTAAACCGCCAGGCTTGATCAACGTGAGCCATGACGGCGTGCCGCTGGATGGATTCGTTTGCGCGGATGGCGCCGCCGCCCTCAGATCGCTCCACCTGGGCAGCCGCGTGGGATAAGGGTCAACCCAGAGCACCAACGCACCTGTGCGGCTGTGCACCCAATCGACAAACTTATGCGGCCGCTGGGCGAAGCTCTGCCAAGGCAACGGCGAGAGAAATACCAGGCGCTTCAAGAAAAGTGCTCGTGCAGGACCTTCACGATACGCCCTGCAGCCTGCCCATCGCCGTAGGGCGAAACACCTCGCACCATGCCACGGTAGGCCGATTCATCGTCAAGCAGGCGCTGCGCCTGCTCGATGATGCGTTCATAGCTGGCGCCAACCAGCTTGACGCTGCCCTGCTCTACCGCCTCTGGACGCTCGGTTTCATCGCGCATGACCAGCACCGGCTTACCCAGCGCCGGCGCCTCTTCCTGGACGCCTCCCGAGTCGGTCAGGATGAAATACGCCGCTTTCATAGCAGCGATGAACGCCGCGTAACCCAGCGGCGCGCACAGTCTGAAGTTAGGCATGCCTGCCAGGCACGCCTGGGCGACATCCTGGATGTTTGGATTCGGATGCACAGGGTAAAGAAACTGAACCTCAGGGTTGTTCTCGGCAAGGGTGCGCAGCGCTCGGCAGATGTCGAGAAACGGTGCGCCAAAATGCTCTCTACGATGGGCCGTCACCAGCACCAGGCGCTTGCCCGAATCAAGATCAAGACCGATCTGCACCTCACTGGCCACTGTCGTGAGCAGTGCGTCGATCACCGTGTTGCCCGTGACGAAAATATCCGCACTGGCCACACCCTCTGTCAGCAGGTTTTGCCGGGTGCTTGCCGTCGGCGCAAAGTGCCAGTGCGCTAATTGACTGGTAATGACCCGGTTGGCTTCCTCGGGGAACGGATGCCGCAGATCCCACGTGCGCAAGCCGGCTTCAATATGCCCCACCGGTATGCGTCGGTAAAAACAGGCCAGGGCACAGGCCATCACCGTGGTGGTATCACCTTGCACCAGAACAGCATCGGGCCGCTCTTCGAGCAGGACGGTATCCAGCTTGAGCAATAACTGCGCGGTCAGGGTGGCCAAGGTTTGATTTGGCCGCATGACGTCCAGGTCGATATCGGGCTCGATGCCGAAAAACACCAGGATTTGATCCAGCATATCGCGATGTTGTGCCGTGGCGACCACACGCACATCGGCCCAACGCTGTTGTTTCAAGGCCAGAATGACCGGGGCCATTTTGATAGCTTCGGGACGTGTCCCGATCACGCAAAAGATTTTTTTTACCGACACATCAAGCCTATTTCCATATCCGATAAGTGGCTGAATCGCTCAGGCATTCAAGCTCATGCTCACGCACATTCCGCTGTGCTGTTTTGATGCTGTGGTGGTTTAAAACCGGACTGCCGGCCATCGAGGGTGGCCCACCGACATAGGTTCGGTCCGGCACTCAACACCGGTACTGCAGCATAGACACAGACTGCAATACCTGCACGGTGAGTGGACTAAAGGACGGTCTGATCCCATCCTTTCGTGTAACTGAGATGAACTATTTCACCGCCGCAGGGGCACGGGCAGTGATGCCGGCAAACCATGGGAGGAGGCGCGTGACCGTGTCTGAAACGTGTTTGTCCCGGAGCGTTGCGCAGAAACGGACACGGTGTTCTGCAGCTCGGCCAGCCATTTGTTGTCTTACTTCTTGCTCAGCGCATTGGCCAGGCGAAGCATGGCTGCTTCGATTTCATAGGCGGTCAAGGACGAATAGCCCAATAGCCAACCTTGTTTCTTCTCCTCGCCGGCGTACAGCCGACTGAGGCCGGGCAGTTGCACTCCCGCGCTGGCCGCTTGGCGGATGGTCTTTTCCTCCGACCAGCCATCAGCCAACAGGCAGGGAATCTGCAGCCCGCCTTGGGGGCATAAGGCCGTGGCAATACCGTCCAGGTGCTTTCCGATGGCATTGAGCATGATTGCACGGCGCCCGGCGTAAAGTTTGCGCATGGCCCGGACATGGGAGTTGTAGTGACCGTCCTCCATGAAGCGCGCCAGGGTCAGCTGAAGGATCTGCGGCGTGTGGCCGTCCATGATGCTGCGCGCGTAGGTGAAGGCTTTGACCAGCTCGAAAGGCAGCACCATGTAGCCCATCCGCAACCCTGGATAGAGCGTCTTGCTGAAGGTGCCGAGGTAGATCGTGCGCTGGTATTTGTCCAGGCCCTGTACGCACGCGGTCGGCAGCCCTTCGTAGTGGAATTCGCTGTCGTAGTCGTCCTCGATGATCCACTTGCCCTGCTCCGCCGCCCAACTGATCAGCTCGAGTCGGCGTTCCAGCGGTAAGGTCGCTCCGGTGGGGTATTGATGCGAGGGCGTGACATAGACGCAATTGGCGCCGCTGCGGTCTGCCTGCAGCACGTCCGTGCGTATGCCCAGGCCATCGACGTCAATGGGCACGACCTTCACCTCGGCCGTTTCAAAGGCCTTCTTGGCGCCGTAGTAGCCCGGGTTTTCCAGCAAGATCGGTTTGCCGGCGTCCACCAGCAACTGAGCACACAGGAACAGGGCTTGGCGAGTACTGCTCAACACCAGGATCTGGTCGGGGGAGCATTTGGCCCCGCGTTCGAGGTTCAAGTAGGTGGCGATAGCCTTGCGCAGAGGCTCGACACCTTGCGGGTCTCCGTGCAGCAGGACATTGCCCCGGTAGTCCTTCATGACCTGGCGTTGCAGGCGTTCCCAGACATCGGTGGGGAAGGCGCGGGTTTCCGGTAGACCTGTGGCAAAGGCCTTGATCACCTGTTGATCGCTAACTCCACCACTGTCGAAAATCATCCGACCGCGCCGGCTCAAGCCTGGTCCTGGCACCGCCGCGCTGCGTTGGGCGTCTTGCACCTTCATGCGCCGGCGCGCTGCCCCGCGCAACTCGGTGCCAACCGTCTCGGATACATAGCTGCCCGAGCCCTCGCGCCGCACGATGAAGCCATCACGGTGCAATTGCACGTAGGCGTTCTCGACCGTGTCGCGAGCAACGCCGAGCGTCTTGGCCAGGACCCGGGTTGCGGGCAGCTTCAGGCCAGAGTCAAGGGCACCGTCGAGGATCAGTGCCCGCAGGGCGCGCTGAATCCGCAGGTGCAGATCCAGCATCTGAAACTCGGCGTCGTTGAGTCGCATTTTCAGCGTTTCAAGCTCGAAGGTTTTTGCCATGCGGTCTGCTCACTACGAATAAATTGGCCCATATAGGCAGGCCAGTCTATCCGTAGACTCTGCTCATCGCTAGGTAAGGGCCGGACGCAAGCCCGAATAGTGGTCGGATTTCATACGTAAAAGTGCATGGCTAAAACAGGCCATGTCAGCGCAAAAAATCACTTTCCAGTCGAGGCCAAGTACCTCGCTTTGCAAGGAGCAAAGTTCAGCCATGCCTTCTTCAACATCCCAGTCATCTGTCCGCCTCAGCGATCTCATGCATCCGATCATCGCCGGTCTGATCTCGGTCATTGTCAACTATGGCGGCACCTTCATCCTGGTCTTCCAGGCAGCCAAGGTCGCTGGGCTGAGCCCTGAATTGACAGCTTCGTGGGTGTGGTCCGTGTCGATTGGCGTGGGCGTTACCGGGCTGTTCCTCAGTTGGGTTTCTCGCGAGCCGATCATCACGGCCTGGTCGACACCCGCGGCGGCATTCCTGGTCGTCGCCCTGGCCACCACGCCTTATGCCGAGGCGGTGGGCGCCTACATGATCTCGGCTGCTGCCTTCGTGCTGCTGGGCTTGTCCGGCTACTTCGAAAAAGTCATCCGACTGATACCGCCGGGTGTGGCCGCAGGGCTGTTGGCCGGTATCCTGCTGCAGTTTGGCATCGGTGCTTTTGGCGGCATGAGCCTTGAGCCGATGCTGGTCGGGCTGCTGATAATTGCCTACATCCTGCTCAAGCGTTTTACCGCACGCTACGCGGTGGTGGGCATTTTGGCACTGGGGTTGGCCTTCCTGCTGATTCAGGGACGTCTCGATTTTTCAGGCCTGGGGCTGCAACTCGCAGCACCAGTGTTCACCCTGCCTGAGTTCTCGCTCAATGCTTTGCTCAGTGTCGCGCTGCCGCTGTTTCTGATCACCCTGACCGGTCAGTACATGCCTGGCATGCTGGTACTGCGCAACGATGGATTCAGCACCAGTGCCAATCCGATCGTGACCCTCACCGGGTTGGGTTCCTTGCTCATGGCGCCCTTTGGTTCCCACGCCTTCAACATCGCGGCGATTACAGCCGCCATCTGCACCGGCAAGGAGGCCCATGAACAACCCTCCAAGCGCTGGATCGCCGGCATTGCCGCGGGCGTCTTCTACATCCTCGTAGGTTTTTTTGGCGTGACCCTCGCTGCGGTGTTCATGGCCTTCCCGGCAACCTTCATCACTACACTGGCCGGGCTCGCCCTGCTGGGCACCATCGGCGGCAGCCTGGCCAGTGCCATGGTCGACGCCAAATCCCGCGAAGCCTCACTGATTACCTTCCTGGCGGCTGCCGCCAACATCACATTGTTCGGGATCGGCGGAGCGTTCTGGGGGCTGCTGATTGGTCTGGTGGCGTACGCCGTACTCAACGGCCGTTTGCCACGTCGCGAGCCGGTCAGCCGTGAAGGCACTACCAACTGATGCAAGCCCTTACTGAAGAGGCTTCCCGGCTGCATTCATAGCCGAGCATCACCAACTGACAAGGTTCGCTGAATAGCGACCCCAAAAGAGCGATGGCCGCGGCACGAGAATGCTGGTCGCTGAGCGTCTCGACGATGCGCATCACGTGTTCGCGATCCTGGCCCATCCTCCGAACGTCACCAGCGCAAAAGCGTCTGCCACCGATCACTGTGCGCCTTGACAGTCCGATAATACCCGCCGCCAAACAGATCTTTTAGCGCTTGCGGCCCTGCATAGCTCAGTTGCCGGCCATAGCCAAAATTGCGTCTATTTCGCCTGCCCACCAGTGCCATGATTGAACGCCTAGAGTTGGGTCGAACGTACCGCCGTGGGGTTGGAACCGCACAAGGGAAATTACTGGCGTGGGATGAGGTGATTTGTGAGGTAACGCTGGCGTTCCGAAAAATTCGGGCCCGCCACATTACTGCCTGTCACGCCATCGACTTCGGGCGTGGAGATACGCCGCCAAATCGCTGTAGCCTAGTTGAGCTGCAATCTCCGTTAATGACTCTCCTTGCAATTCAAGATGCAGTTCCAACTCTGCGCGAATCTGATCGAGCAATTGTCTGAAGGTTGTACCTTCCTCTTCCAGTCGTCTCCGTAAGGTCCTTGGCGTCTGGTGCAGCGCCTTCGCCAGATTGTCCAGATTGGGAGTTTCATCTCTCGCTAGAGATCGTCGCGCGCCTTCAGCAACCTTGGCTGACCAACCGCTGAAATTCCGATGCGCGGCGATCCGTCGATCCAGTTCCTGGGTCAATACCTCAAGCATCCCGTGATGACGTGTCTGCATCGGCAGGCTCAAGCTTCGAGCATCGAAATAGAAGCAGTTAATCGGACAGTCAAACTCGACACGGCCCCCAAACCATTGGGTGTATTGCTTGTAATACGACGGACGAGAGTGAGTAAATCTCGCCAGGACCGGCTGTACCTGCTGCCCTGTTCCCCGCCGCAACTGCGTGATGGACATTGCGCCGTAGTGCTCAATGACATAGCGCGCCAGCTCACTGGGCGCATCGACGCACAGCTCGATACCGACGCCGTTTTCATCATTGAGCAGCTTCACCGTGTCCGTGTCCGACGCAAGCCGCGCGTAAAGGGCCCAAAGTTTCATGGATGATAAAACGTCGGCGCTGTACAAGCACAGATAGGCCAGGACGTGCCAGTCCTGAGGCGTGAATAGCGTGAACAGTTTCAACCCGATCGCCGGATCGATTCGCGCCGCCTCGTGCCAAAGCTGATCCAGCTCGATCAGGCTGTAATCCCTGTTTTCTCTCAAGGCCTGGCTATCCAGGAAACGTTCCAGCACCTGGCCCAGTTTGCCGCGGTGAAAGCGCTGGGGAGAACGATTGACCTGTTCTCTCTCAATTTTGTCCGTTTCGCGCATAGGGACGGCTTACTCGTTGGCTTCTAATGAAATGGCATTGCCCGCAGGGGCCTTAATCGAGAGTGCCATGAATACAATAATGCTCGCCAACAATCCTTCCGTAATAGTGGCCGGGATATTCCTTGCCTTCATCTTGCTGGAACTCGCGTGTTCTTCGCTCCGTCACCCGTCGAGCGGGAAACGTGACGTACTTATCGAAGTCATCGGCTCCGGGATCCTGGTTGCAATCACGTTCCCCAGTGTCATGTGGCTCAGTGGAAAAATCCTGAGCCTGGCTGTTCCGGAAATGAAAGACGCCCTGGCCACCCTTCCTTGGGTCGCAGGGTTCGTGTTGTTTTTAGTACTGGATGACATGACTCAATACTGGTGGCATCGACTGACACATCGGGTCCCGGCACTTTATGCGCTGCACCGCGCTCATCACTCCGCGCCCTACATGAGTGTCCGCATCGTTTATCGAAACAACAGCTTCTACTACATGCTGATGCCCAGCATCTGGCTGTCCGGCATACTGATCTATCTAGGGCTTGCACATATTTACTATGTTTATCTGATCCTAAAGATGACCGTCATCTTCGCAGCGCACAGCAGCGTTGCGTGGGATGACAAACTGTATGGCATCCGTGTGTTGCGCCCTATTGTCTGGGTTCTGGAGCGAACGATCTCCACCCCCTCCACTCATTCAGCCCATCACGGCTTGACTGCCGAGGATGGTGTCACGCATTACAAGGGCAACTTCGGCAACCTGTTGTTCTTCTGGGACATCCTGTTCGGAACGGCCAAAATTACCCGCCGGCGTCCGCCCTTATACGGGATCGAACACTTGTCACCGATCAGTTGGAAAGAAGAGTTGTTCTGGCCCGTCGTGCGTTCACGCCGTGTCGCCCCCAAAGCACACAACGCTAAACAGAAGGTGGCGCAATGAGTCGTCATATCGTTCTGCTGTCTGGATCGAATAGATCAAACAGCCAATCACTCAAAGTCGCAAAATATTTGCGCGACCGATTAGAGCAACTTGGTCTTTGTGATTCAGGCGAATTGCTGAACTTGGCTTCTAGTCGGCTACCGCTGTGGCCAGAAGAAGACATTGATGGAATCTGGAGTGTCCAGCAATCCATCCTCAAAAAAGCAACCGCACTGATCGTGATCAGCCCGGAGTGGAATGGCATGGCTTGCCCGGCGCTGAAAAATTTCTTTTTGTACGCAGGACTCGGTGAACTTGGACACAAGCCAGCGCTCCTGGTGGGGGTTTCGGCTGGGCTCGGGGGAGCTTATCCAATTACTGAATTGCGTGCTTCGAGCTACAAAAACAGCCGGATCATGTATTTGCCTGAACAACTCATCATAAGAAATGTTGAATCGATGTTGAATAGCGAAATTCCCTCAGACGAAAATGATATTCGCATCCGCACACGTACCGACTGGGCTTTGCACTTACTTTGTCAATACGATGATGCCTTACGCACGATACGAACTGCAATCAAACACCCACCTGAGTTCTCTACGGGGATGTAAAACTGTCGCACCTCAATGAGTTGAATAAATAAAACCTTGCGCTAATGTGTGCATTTCAACCAAGTCGATGCAAAAACATTAAATATTGAGCCCGCAGAGTGTTGCATCGACGGGTTGATCTAAGTCAAACGGATACGCGGTTGGCATGGTTAAAAGCAACCATCAACGCACCGGCAAATAAGATGCAGCGATTAATTAAGAATGTGATTTTTACAACTCAATCTTAATTAGCTCATGACGCTGGAATAGCTATTTTGCGACAGACAACCGTCGGCCAGAAGCGGTCATTTGCGAACCGGTAAACGTCACCGGCCTGATCACGCAAGGCGTGATGCCCAAACGCACATCCATTTTCGGCAGCAAGAATCGGAGTGCGAGCACATTTCGAACACCCTTACAGTGAGACTCCAAACTTAGAGGAGTCCACCCTGGCTTCCGTATAGCTGGCCTTTCCCCCTTAACCATTCCAACAACTTTTTGGATTGCCCGGCATCAGCTATGCAATTCTCGAGTCATTTTTTTAGTTAACGAACAGCGCCGAAGGCAACCCATGAAATTATCCGATTATGTACGACTACTTGCTCTAGCGGCGATCTGGGGCGCCAGTTTTCTCTTCATGCGCATCTCGGCTCCTGTTCTGGGCGCGTTGCCGACTGCATTTTTCCGCGTGTTGTTAGGCGCCATTGGCTTGGCCGTCATTCTTGCCATTTTAAAAACCGAAATCGACTTCAAAGGTAAGCTAAAGCAGATCATGGTGTTGGGCGTTATCAATTCTGGCATCCCATTTTTGATGTATAGCGTGGCGGCACGGCTGTTACCTGCCGGCTATTCAGCAATTTTCAATGCGACCACACCGATGATGGGCGTCTTGATCGGTTGGATGTGTTTCAGCGATTCGTTGACATTGAAAAAAGGTATTGGCGTGTTGATCGGGCTCATGGGCATTACGTTGCTGACCGGCACCGGCCCCGTCACACTTTCAATGAACGTGGCCATGGGCGCGTTGGCTTGTTTAGTCGCCACCAGTTGCTACGGTGCAGCAGGATTTATGACTAAACGATGGATAGCAGACAAGGGTGGGCTGGACGCGAAACTCGTAGCTTTTGGCAGTCAGATTGGCGCTACCCTGTTTCTCGTACCGTTTTTCGGAATCTCAACCGCAATAAACCTACCGACGAGTTGGGGTAACCCGGAGGGTTGGATAGCGCTGGTTGCGCTGGGTTTCATCTGCACCGCGTATGCGTACATTCTGTACTTCCGCTTGATAGCGGATATCGGGCCGATGCGTTCGCTGACCGTTACCTTCCTCATCCCTCCCTTCGGCGTGCTGTGGGGTGTGATGTTCCTTGGTGAGCGTCCTTCGGTCGCACATTTATACGGCGGCGGGCTTATCTGTTTAGCTGTGTGGTTCGTTCTCAGTAAGAGCAAGCCGAAGCAAGAGCCCTCACCTGCTTCGGATTGATCCAATAACTTAGCTGCCCTCAACGATTTCTAATCTGATTGGCTGGTGGCCACGAAGAACCATGTCTTAGTTTTGCGGAGTCTGGGAGATGACTTGGCCGGACGGATACCAACTCGGGAGCTATGCACCGGATTGAAGATGTGACGTTACGGCTAGGCAATTGCCCTGCTTCGACTTCAGAACGTCCTGAACGGGCTGTGCGCTTTGATCGCCTCGGAAAAATCCAGGGCAAAAAAAAGCCTGCATCGCTGCAGGCTTTTCCCTATCTGGCTCCACGACCTGGACTCGAACCAGGGACCCAATGATTAACAGTCATTTGCTCTACCAACTGAGCTATCGCGGAATGCGCCGTATGTTACTGATTGAAAAGGAGAAGTCAAGCCTTCCCTGACACTCTGGACGATTAATCCGGATGACCGGTTGAACGTTGCTGCTCCCTGGCCAGCTCCAGCCAGGCTCGCACGGCGGGGGGCAGGTGGGCGGTGGCGCGCCAGGCCAGGGCGATGTGCCAGTCTGTGTGGGGTTCGTCGAGGGGGATCAGGGCGATGCCTGCGTGTTGGTGCTTGTGCGCCAGCATGCGGGGCAGGAAGGCGACGCCGAGGCCGGCGGCGACCAGGTCGACGATGAAGTCGATCTGTCCGCTGCGCGCCGCCACGCGGGGTGTCACGCCTTTGCGCTCGCAGGCGGCCAAGATCTTGGCGTTCAGGGCGAAGCCGGCTTCGAACAGGATGAACGGCGAATCCGCCAGGTCGGCGAAGTCGATGCGTTGACGCTGGGCCAGTGGGTGGCTCCTGGGCAGTACGGCCATCAGCGGTTCGTTACGCACGGGCTGATAATCGAAGCCTTCGTCAACCGGCAGCAGCAATGCAGCGAGGTCGACCTCCCCCGCTTCCAGGCACTCGCGCAATCTTTTGCTGCCGTATTCGGTGAGTTCGATGTCGATGTCCGGGTAACGACTGCGGTAGGTGGCAAACATCGTCGCAAACAGCACACCACACCCCACCGGTGGCAGGCCGATGCGCAACACGCCGCGTCTGAGACCGCGCAGGTCGTTGATCTCGGCGACCAGGTCATGGTGTTCGGCGAGCAGCACCAGGGCGCGGCGGTAGGCGATCTCACCGGCGGCGGTGAGTTCGTTGCGGTGGCCCAGGCGGTCGAGCAGCGGCATGCCGAGTTCCTCCTCCAGGGTCTTCACCGCCTTGCTTACCGTGGATTGGGTCAAGGCCACCACTTCGGCGGCCTGGGAGAATCCGCCCTGGCGCACCACTTCGACGAACGTGCGCAACGTCCTCAAGTTCATGGGTATTCCTTTAGCGACTGGCTACTAGCGATAAAAGTTGTTTTTATCATGACAGATATTTGCCTATCCTGACCCGCCCAGCCTTGTGGAGACACGCTTAATGATCATCTCGTCCGCCTCCGACTACCGCGCAGCGGCCAAACGCAAGCTGCCGCGCTTTCTGTTCGACTACATCGACGGCGGAGCCTACGCCGAGCACACGATGCGCGCGAACAGTTCGGACCTGGCCGAGATCAGCCTGCGCCAGCGCGTGCTGCGCAATGTCGATAGCCTGAGCCTCAAGACCACGCTGTTCGGTCAGGCCCTGGACATGCCGGTCATCCTCAGCCCGGTCGGCCTGACCGGCATGTATGCGCGGCGTGGCGAAGTGCAGGCGGCGAAGGCGGCGGCGAACAAGGGCATCCCCTTCTGCCTGTCGACGGTGTCGGTATGTTCGATTGAAGAAGTGGCGTCGCAGAGCCCGCAGTCGATCTGGTTCCAGCTGTATGTGCTCAAGGACCGGGGCTTTATGCGCAACGCCCTGGAGCGGGCCCAGGCGGCTGGGGTTACCACCCTGGTGTTCACCGTGGACATGCCCACGCCGGGCGCGCGCTACCGCGATGCCCACTCGGGCATGTCCGGGCCGTTCGCGGCGCAACGGCGCATGCTGCAGGCCGTCACCAAGCCGCAATGGGCATTCGACGTAGGCTTGATGGGCCGCCCCCACGACCTGGGCAATATTTCCAAGTACCTCGGCAAACCCACCCACCTGGAAGATTACATCGGCTGGCTGGCCAATAATTTCGACCCCTCCATCAGCTGGAAAGACCTGGAGTGGATCCGCGAATTCTGGAAAGGCCCGATGATCATCAAGGGCATCCTCGACCCCCAGGATGCCAAGGACGCGGTGAGTTTCGGCGCCGATGGCATCGTGGTTTCCAACCATGGCGGCCGTCAGCTGGACGGTGTGCTGTCCACCGCCAAGGCCTTGCCACCGATTGCGGATGTCGTGGGCGATGACCTGACAGTGCTGGTGGACTCCGGCATCCGTTCCGGGCTGGACGTGGTGCGCATGCTCGCCCTGGGTGCCAAGGCGTGCCTGCTCGGACGCGCCACCGCCTATGCCCTGGCCGCCGATGGCCAGCACGGCGTGGAAAACCTGCTGGACATCTTCGCCAAGGAAATGCGCGTGGCCATGACGCTGACCGGTGTCACCTCCATTGACCAGATTGACTCCACCACCCTGGTGCAAGCTGCCAAATAACTGACGCCATTGCTCAACGACTGTTGTTGAGTTTAAAAACAGTCGTTGATTTATAAGGACTTTTATTAATTCAAACGAAGTGGCATGAATATCGCTCTAACACGCTCAAGCAGGTTAAGCGATGACAAGACGTGCGGCAGGGCCCAGGGGTTATAACCCCTGGCAAAGCGGTTTAAACTGTTTCCAATGTTTTACGGAACTGAAGGAACAGTAAGACGCTTGGCGCTCGCCACTCTCATCGAGCCTGTAAGACAGCTAAGTGCTTAGAGGCCGAACGCTTATGAAAACACCAACCCAGACCAACGCAATTGACTTCGACAGTGCCAAATTGCAACGCCTGGGCTTTGGTCAGCCATTACTCGTACCTCGCCGCCCCACGACCGTCGCGCAACTTCGCCAGCAACTGGGGATGCAATTGCAGACCAGCCTGGAACCGGAGCGCATCCTCGCGGTGTTTTTCCGCGAGATACAGCGCCTGGTGCCCTTGGATGCCCTGCAATATCGCCACGAGACCAGCGACCTGCGCCTGGAGTTTGGCCTGCGCGGCCACCACTCGGTGAGCTACAGCCTGAGCCACGAAGGCGAGCACCTCGGCGAGCTGATCTTTCGCCGCAACCAGCGCCTGCTGGAAGAGGAACTCGGCCAACTCGAATCACTGCTGTCGACCCTGCTCTACCCGATGCGCAACGCCCTGCTCTACCGCGCCGCAACCCGCAGCGCCCTGCGCGACCCGCTGACCGAGACGGGCAACCGCATTGCCATGGACCAGACCCTGCAACGCGAAATCGACATGGCGCGCCGGCACCTGAGTCCGCTCTCCTTGCTGATGCTGGACATCGACCACTTCAAGATCATCAACGATACCCACGGCCATGCGGCGGGCGATAACGTATTGCGCGCCGTCGCCGGGGCGATCAAGGGGCAGTTGCGTAACGTGGACATGGTGTTTCGGTTTGGCGGGGAAGAGTTTCTGATCCTGCTGTCCAACACCGGCCGGGATGCAGCGGCCATGGTCGGTGAACGCCTGCGCCAGGCGGCACAGGCCCAGGATTATTGGGCGGATGAAACACGGATCGAATTGACGGTGAGCCTCGGTTGTTCGACCTTACTGGCCGCCGAGTCGGCCGAAAGCCTGTTGCGCCGAGCCGACAACGCCTTGTACGTGGCCAAGCGCGAAGGCCGTAATCGCCTGGCAATGGCGGGATAAAACCCCGCCATTGCCGTTACATCACGCTTCGCTGGCGACGCGCATCGGGCGCTCACGCACAACAGCGCTCGCAGGTTTGTCTTTCTCCAGACGCATGCAACTTTCCAGGAACAGGTACATGTAGTCGTAGCTCTTGCACACGGCTTGGCGCAGCTCTGCCTGCAGTGCCTTGGTCGGGTTCATCCCGGCCAGGGTGCAGATGATTTCCAGGGCTTCCCAAGGATGGGCGTCGTCGTACTGGGCGTGCATCTTCAGCCACTTCATCGCACGCTTGCGGTCTTCCTCGGGAAAGGCCGCCGCATACACGCCAGTGGAGCACACCACCGCCGACCACTCCCCCGTCGCCCCCTCGATCGCATAGTTGGTCGCGGCAACGGCCACGATCAACGAATCGGCCGAGCTGGTATGCCAGCACCAGTGGCTCAGCGCATGCAACTCCGGCGGCACATTCTGGGCCTGCAGTTCTTCGAGGCTGACGCCATGGGCACGCGCCCAATGGACCCAATAATCCGCGTGGTTCAGCTCCACACGGATATTGCGCATCAGCCAACGTCGCGCCATGTCTTCCCCTGGATGGCGGGCAAATTTGGTCTTGGTGAGGTTCTGTGCCATGTACAAGGCAAACTGTTCCACCACGGGCCAGCCACCGATCAGGTAGTGACGCATGGTCTTGGCGCTGAGCGTGTTGTCACGCATGCGTTGGTACAGTTCGTGTTCGACAACCCGGCGCTTGCTCTCGCTGCAGTCCTGGATCAATTGCTGAGCCCAGGCGGGGTAACTTGAGGCTTCCATAAGCGGGCCGGTTCTGCTGAATGTGTCGATCACTATTAAGGCTCCTTTTTAAGTGTGATTTTACAGACCGGCAAATGTTTCAGCGGAATGTGCCGGGCGCCCTGAATAACAGGGGCTGCGGCCGCACAGGTCGACACTGCAAGCTATCAAAGGTAAACAATTGCGGTCGTTCAATCAGGTAGCCCTGAGCGTAATCCACACCGATGTCGAGCAAAGCCTGTTCGATTTGCGGTGTTTCAACAAATTCGGCAATTGTGCGCTTACCCATGACGTGGCCGATGTGGTTGATCACTTCGACCATCGCGCGGTTAATCGGGTCGTCCAGCATATCCTTTACGAAACTTCCATCGATCTTCAGGAAGTCTACAGGTAAATGTTTCAGGTACGCGAATGAGGACATTCCGGCGCAGAAGTCGTCGAGGGAAAAGTAGCAGCCTAAGGCTTTGAGTTCATTAATAAAGCGAATGGCGCTGCCCAGATTTGCAATAGCGCTTGTCTCTGTTATTTCAAAACAAATCATTTCTGGTGGAATGCTGTAAGCCTCGAATTTCTCACGTAAAAAGCCGAGAAAATCATCATCGCCAATCGTAATACCTGACAGATTGATCGCACACATCGCCATAGGCCGGCCCGGATGCTCGTGCATGCACCGGGCAATGAACTTGAATACGTTTTCCACCACCCAACGGTCCAGGGAGGTCATCAAACCGTAACGCTCGGCCGCCGGGATGAAGCTGTCGGGCAGGATGATCCGACCCGCCTCGTCGTGCAGGCGCAGCAGGATTTCAATATGCCCATTGCCGCCGTCGGTATGTCCCAGGGGCGAAATTTCCTGGGCGTACAGGCAAAACCGGTTTTCTTCCAGCGCCATGTGCAAGCGCTGCACCCAGGCCATCTCGCCAAAGCGCAGGGACAGCTCCGAGTCATCGGCGTGGTACACCTGAACACGGTTGCGGCCCTTTTCCTTGGCCATATAGCAGGCCATGTCGGCGGCACGTAGCGAGGTTTCCAGGGTGGTCGGGGTTTGTGAGATGTGCACCAGGCCGATGCTCACGGTGGTCATGAACGGCCGACCCTTCCACACAAAATGCAGGCTCTGCACGGTGTGGCGCAGGCTCTCGGCGACTTTTTCCGCCACTGCCGCCGGGCAGTTCTCCAGCAGGATGCCGAACTCGTCGCCCCCCAGGCGCGCCAGGGTGTCGCCTTCGCGCAGGTCCGATTGCAGCAGCGCGCAGATATGCCGTAGCAACTCGTCGCCCGCCGCATGGCCGCAGGTGTCGTTGACCAGCTTGAATTGGTCAAGGTCGAGAAACATCAATGCATGTCGACCACCCTGGGACTGCCCTGCCCTGTGCAGCACCTGTTCCAGGCGGTACTCGAACTCGCGACGGTTGGCCAGGCCGGTCAAGGCGTCGTGCGTGGCCTGCCACGACAGGTTGGCGATGTATTGGCGCTCCTGGGTCATATCGTGCAGTACCAGCACTGCACCGCTGACCTTGCCGCCACTGAGGATCGGCGCGCCCACCAGAGTGACGGAGACCGTACTGCCGTCCAGGCGCTGGATGGTTTTCGAATGCTCGCTGCCGCCCTTGAGCTGGCCCTTGACGATGTGTTCGATCAGGGTAAAGCCATCCGGCTGCGCATTGTCATCCAGCAGGTTGAACAGTGCAGCCAGGGGCAGGCCCTGGGCCTGGGCCGAGTTCCAGTGGGTCATCGCCTCGGCTGCCGGGTTCATATAGGTAATGGTCCCATCGACGTCGGTAGTGATCACTCCGTCGCCAATCGACTCCAGGGTGATCTGTGCGCGCTCCTTCTCGGCCTGCAGGGCATTGGCGAACGCATGGCGCTGGGTCAGCAGCTTATGGGTACGCAACAGCGCCAGCACAATCAGGCCCAGGGCCGTCGCCAGGTTGGTGATCAGCAGCAACCGCAGAATCATGCGCGAGCCTTCACCCAAGGCGTCGCTGAAGGCTTTGGCGGCAGGGGTCACACCCTCGTTGATGGCGGTGATGCGGGCTTTCCACTGCCGAACATCGTTGGGATTGACCCGATCGGCACTGATCGCTCGGTGCATCTCGCGGGCCAGATCGTCCAACTGAACCAGGTAGCCATCGCCCACGGTCCACAGCTCGATGGCTTTTTCCAGGTAGCTGAAATGCCGAAAATTCAGGTACAGCCAGATCACACTGGAAACATCGTCCGGGTGGTTGCCGCCCTTGAGGATGCCCAGGCGCGCGGCCGCCAGGTCAGGGCTGGGACGGTCGAGGGCAATGCGCAGTTCATGGCCGCCCTGAGGCACGGCAATGGCCTGGTGATATTTGAGGTAGGTACTTTCGGCGCGGTTATCGGCATAAAGCGTCAGGTAATAGATCGCGTCCTTCTGGCCCTTGGACCACAAGCTCTCGCCGCCCACATAACCACGCACCGCTGAAAGCACGTAGAGACTGACGCAACCCAACAATGCCTGGAACAGCACGACGGCGATAAAGGGCCAGACAATGCCCAGTAGCCGAGGCGTTCCGAAAGTCCGCTTTTGCTTCATGAAGTCCCTTGCATATGCACTGCTGGAAACGCACGCAAACACCCACTTCCGATAGCACAGCCTAGGCTAAATCAACGTACTTGCTGCAAGTGCCCATAGAGTTTGGCGTAAAGACCGCCATCGGCGATCAATTGCTGATGGTCGCCATCCTCGGCGATATGACCGCCGTCAAACACTAACACTCGATCAGCTTGTTTTACCGCCGACAGACGGTGGGCGATGATCAGTGTAGTACGGCCGCTGAGGAAGCGTGCCAGCGCCTGGTGCAGGTTGTACTCGGTGGCGGCGTCCAGGGCGGAGGTTGCTTCGTCGAGTATTACCACCTTGGGTTCGGCCAGGACCATGCGCGCAATCGCCAGGCGCTGACGCTGGCCGCCGGAAAAGCGCACGCCGGAGCGCCCCACCACACTGTCCAGGCCCTGGGGCAATGCCTTGACGGTAGCCTCCAGCTGGGCGATTTCAAGCGCCTGCCAACAAGCCTGGTCACTGCGCTCGCGGCCCATGGTCAGGTTGGCGCGCACGGTGTCGTTGAACAGCGCCGGGTGTTGCAGTACCACCGCGACGTGCTCGCGAATGGTCTCCAGGCCAATTTCCTGCTGGGTGGCACCGCCGAAACGGATACTGCCCGCCAGCGGCGTGTACAACCCGAGCAACAGTTGCACCAAGGTACTTTTGCCACCGCCGCTGGCGCCGACAATCGCCACCTTCTCACCGGGCGCGATGGTCAGGTTCAACTGGTCGAGGACCAAGTCTTCACCGTAGCCGAAGTTCAGGCCACGCACTTCGATGCCCACGGTTTCGCGCCCGGTGAACGGGTCTGCACCGCCGGCGTATTGCGGCTCATCGGCGCGCGCCAGCAGTTCGTTGATCCGTGTCAGCGCCCCGCCCGCCGCGTAGTAGGCGTATTGCAGGTTCAGCAGTTGCTCCACCGGGCCGATCATGAACCACAGGTAACTGAACACCGCGAGCATCTGGCCGATGGACAGGTCGGAAAACAACACGGTGAGCATCGCCGCCGCACGGAAGATGTCGATGCCGAACTGGAACAGCAAGCCACTGGCGCGGCTCGACGCGTCGGTTTTCCATTGCGAGTGAATGGCGTAGTCACGCACTTCCTGGGCACGCTGGCCGAGACGCCCAAGGAAAAAGCCCTGGCGGTTACCGGCGCGTACTTCCTGGATGGCGTCGAGGGTTTCGGTCAGGGCCTGGGTAAAGCGCGACGTGCTGTCGTTTTCCAGCTTCTTCAGGTGTTTGACGCGCTTGCCCAACTGCACCGTGGCGTAGATCACCAGCGGGTTGAACAGCAGGATCAGCAACGCCAGCTGCCAATGCATCCACACCAGGATCGCCGAGGTGCCGACCAGGGTCAGCATGGCCACCAGGAAACGGCTGAGGGTTTCGCCGACGAATTTGTCCAGCGTATCCAGGTCGGTGACCAGGTGGGTGGTGACCGTGCCGCTGCCCAGGCTTTCGTATTCGGCCAGGGAGATGCGCTTGAGCCGCTCGATCAGGCGCACGCGAATGCGATACACAATGTCCTTGGCCAAGCGCGCAAACAGTCGCGCCTGCACCACGTTGAACAGCAGTGCGCCGCAACGCAGGGCCAGGGTGATCAGCAGCATCAGGCCGATATAACCGGCGGCTTTCTGCCAGGCAAGAGGCAGCGCGTGGTTCATCACCTTGAGCGCGGCATCGCCGTGGCCCAGCAGCACTTCGTCCACCAGCAACGGCAACAGCAAGGGAATCGGCACGCTGCACAGCGTCGCCAGCACGGCGACGCCATTGGCGATCCACAGGGACTTCTTGTGACGCAGGGCCAGGCGGCGAACTTCCGCCCAGGTCAATCGATCAGTGCGCGGTGGCTGGTCATGCACAGGTTGCTCGCTCCAGCCATCGCCCCAACAACGGTGACAACTCGGACAGCGGCTGATAGCCGTTAGTCAGCAACGCCAACTGGCCGTTACGCTCGGCGAGCAAAGTCGGAAAACCGGCGATGCCCAGGTCCTGGACCCAGGTGAAGTCAGCGGCGGTCGCGGCATGCTGCTCGGCACGGTCGAATTCGCCGGCAAACTCGATGCGCGGGATACCCGCCTCCTCAGCCAACTCCACCAGCACGCTGGCGAGGGTCACGTCGCGGCCCTCGACATAAAACGCGCGCTGGATCAGCCCTAACAACGTCCATGCGCAATCCGGTGCCAGGCTACGCGCGGTGACAATGGCGCGGCAGGCAGGTTCGGTGTCATAGACAAAGCCGTCGGGCAACGCACCATCGCGCTTGAACGGCTGGCCGGTGGCGTCGGTGACCGCCTGCCAGTGCTCAAGGATGTAGCGCCGGGTGGTTGGTTCCAGTGCCGCACCGCTGCCGGTACGCAAGCCGCCCACCACCAGGTGCACGTCCACGCCGGCCGCCTGGGCCTGCTCAACCAGCTCCTGCGCTACCGGGGCAAACCCCCAGCACCAGGAACACATCGGGTCCATAACATAGAGCAGGCGCGCGGACATGGGTCAGGCCTCGGAAGGGGTTTGCTTGTAGTTGAAGCCAATCGGGTGCGGCATATTGCGGGCCTTGGCCAGCTCAATCTGCTTTTGCCGGTCGATCGCGCTGCGACGGGTTTTCTCCGGCAGCTTATCCCAGCAATGAGGGCAACTGATGCCAGCCACATAGTGTTCGGATGCGCGGTCGGAAGCGCTCACCGGTGTGCGGCAGGCATGACATTGATCGTAGTCACCTTCGCTCAGGTCGTGGCGCACAGTGACGCGATTGTCGAACACAAAGCAGTCGCCCTGCCATTTGGTTTCGGCCTGCGGCACCTCTTCGAGGTACTTCAGGATGCCGCCCTTGAGATGGTAGACCTCATCGAAACCTTCGCTGAGCATATAGCTCGACGCCTTCTCGCAACGAATGCCGCCGGTGCAGAACATGGCGACCTTCTTGTGCTTGGCTGGGTCGAAGTTGGCTTTGATATAGTCGGGAAATTCGCGAAAACTGGTAGTTTTCGGGTCGATTGCGCCCTCAAAGGTACCGATCGACACTTCGTAGTCGTTGCGGGTGTCGATCAACAGCACTTCGGGGTCGCTGATCAGCGCGTTCCAGTCCTGCGGGTCGACATAGGTGCCGACTTTTTTGTTCGGGTCGACGCCTTCGACGCCCAGGGTCACGATCTCTTTCTTGAGCTTGACCTTGGTGCGATAGAACGGCTGCTCATCGCAGTACGACTCTTTGTGGTCGATGTCGTCCATGCGTGGGTCGTTCTTCAGCCAGGCCATCAGGCCATCAATGCCTTCGCGGCTGCCGGAAACGGTGCCGTTGATGCCTTCTTCGGCGATCAGCAAGGTGCCTTTGATGCCGTTGTCGACCATCGCCTGCAGCAAGGGCTCGCGCAGGGCGACGTAATCTTCGAGGGTGACGAACTTATACAGTGCCGCCACGACAATCGGTTGAGTCATGGGTGTTCTCTCCAGGTGGCTACCCTCGTAAGGGGTGGACCGGATTTGGGCAGTTGCGAGTTTTAAGCTGCAAGCTGCAAGTAAAAGCGAAAGCAAAAAAACGCGCCGACTAGGCGGCGCGTGGGGATTCTAACAAAAACGCAGAGGCAAGCGCGCTTCAATCTTGCAGCTTGAAACTTGAAGCTTGCAGCTGCTGTCAGTGCCCTCCGGCGCAGGTCGGCGAGGCCGGGGCTGCGTCGATTTTCGCCCATTCTTCGGGCGTGTAGGTATGCAGCGCCAGCGCATGAAATTCGCTCATCAGGTCACCCAGGGTGGCGTAGACCTTCTGGTGGCGCTTGACGCGGTTAAGCCCCTCGAACTGCTGGCTCACCAGCACGGCCTTGAAGTGGGTCTGCAACCCACGGCTGTGCATATGGCTTTCATCCAGCACGCTCAAGTGGTCCGGGACCAGGGCGGCGAGCGCCGTTTCGATACGCTGTTGCATGGTCATTCCTGCTTACTTCTTCTTGGCCGGTGCAGCGGCTTTTGGCGTCAGCTCGTTGGTCATGTCTTCCAACAGCTTGTTCACCACCGGCACGGCGCTTTCCAGCTTCTGCTGGGTCATCTGGGCCGATTGCTGGGTCAGCTGCGGCATTTTTTCCAGGACTTTCTTGCCCAGTGGCGACTGGTAGAAGGCAACCAGGTCCTTGAGCTCGGATTCACTGAAGGTGGTGGTGTAGAGCTTTACCATGTCCGGCTTCAGTTTCGGCCAGCCGATGGCTTGGTCCAGAGCGGCGTTGGCCTTGGCCTGGTAGCTGTCCAGTACGGACTGCTTGGCGGCAGGCGCCTTGGTCTGTTCGAAACGCTGGGCGAACATTTGCTGCACTTGCATGTACACCGGGGTACCCAGCTTGTCGGCATGGGCCAGGGTAAGGAAGGCTTCGGCACTGGCGTTGTGGCTGGCGGTATCGGCAAAAACCTGGCCGCTGGCGCAAACCAGAGCAACCGCGGTACAGATGGCACGAAGACGAGTCATCGAGTTTCCTTTTCTAGCAGGCGAGGTAAGACCCCAAGGGCGCCCATTCTGCGCCTAAAAAACGCTGCGGCTCAACCCCGAGCCTTACCGGGCGCGGATTGCCGTGAATGAATCCGATGAAAAGTCTTTTAGGGAACCCCCCAGGCTGATCAGGGCCTAAACTGCGCAAACGAACCTGAAGGAGTGTGCCCGATGAGCCGTATCGAAACCGACAGCCTGGGAGAAGTGGAAGTCCCGGATGACGCTTACTGGGGCGCCCAGACCCAACGTTCGCTGGTGAACTTCGCCATCGGCGAGCAGCGCATGCCCCTGGCGGTACTGCACGCGCTGGCCCTGATCAAGAAGGCCGCCGCCCGGGTCAACGACCGCAACGGCGACCTGCCCGCCGACATCGCCCGCCTGATCGAACAAGCCGCCGACGAAGTGCTCGATGGTCAACATGATGACCAGTTCCCCCTGGTCGTCTGGCAAACCGGCAGCGGCACCCAGAGCAACATGAACGCCAACGAGGTCATCGCCGGCCGTGCCAACGAGCTGTCGGGCAAGCCCCGTGGCGGCAAAAGCCCGGTTCACCCCAACGATCACGTCAACCGCTCCCAAAGCTCCAACGACTGCTTCCCCACCGCCATGAGCATTGCGGCGGTGCAAGCGGTGCACAAGCAGTTGTTGCCGGCGATCAACATGCTGTCCGGCGGCCTCGCGGAATTGTCGGCGCGGCATGCAAAGCTGGTGAAAACGGGCCGCACCCACATGATGGACGCCACGCCGATCACCTTCGGCCAGGAACTCTCGGCGTTTATCGCCCAGCTCGATTACGCCGAACGCGCGATCCGCAGCGCCCTGCCCCAGGTGTGCGAGCTGGCCCAGGGTGGCACCGCCGTGGGCACCGGGCTCAATGCACCCCATGGCTTCAGCGAGGCTATCGCCTCGGAATTGGCAGCCTTATCGGGCCTGCCCTTCGTCACCGCACCGAACAAATTCGCCGCGCTGGCCGGCCATGAACCGATCGTGACCCTGCACGGCGCCCTGAAAACCCTGGCCGTGGCCCTGATGAAAATCGCCAACGACCTGCGTCTGCTGGGCTCCGGCCCGCGTGCCGGCCTTGCGGAGGTGAAACTGCCGGCCAATGAGCCAGGCAGCTCGATCATGCCCGGCAAGGTCAACCCGACCCAATGCGAGGCGCTGTCGATGCTGGCCTGCCAGGTGCTGGGCAATGACGTGACCATCGGCATTGCGGCGAGCCAAGGGCATCTGCAGTTGAACGTGTACAAGCCGGTAATCATCCACAACCTGCTTGAATCGATCCGCCTGCTGGCCGATGGCTGCAATAACTTCCAGGAGCACTGCATCGCCGGCCTCGAACCCGACGCCGCGAAAATGGCTGAGCACCTGGAGCGCGGGCTGATGCTGGTCACGGCACTCAACCCGCACATCGGCTATGACAAGTCGGCAGAGATCGCCAAGAAGGCCTACGCCGAAGGTTTGACCCTTCGGGAAGCCGCGCTGGACCTGGGCTACCTCACGGATGAAGAATTCGACCAGTGGGTACGCCCGGAAAACATGCTGGGCACCTAAGACGCCATACGCAGCCGCCGGGCCTTGAGCCCGGCGAGCAACGACGGCGCCAGCGCGACCGCCGCCGACCCCATGACCACCACCAACGCGCCGAAATAGCCCAGGGCATTGATCTCTTCGGCCTGCACATAGCTGGGCCACAGCCACGCCGCCAATGCCACCGCCACAAAGGTCACCAACGGCGTCAGTGCCAGGGTCGCGCTCACCCGGGAGGCTTCCCAGTGGGCCAGGGCTTCGGCAAATGCGCCGTAGGCCACCAGTGTGTTCATGCAACACGCCAGCAACAGCCAGCCTTGCAGCGGGCTCAGTTGCAGGGCCTCCAGCGGATGCGCCCAAGGCGTCAGCAGCACGGCGCACGACAGGTAGATCACCATCATCACTTGCAGCGAATTCCAGACGGTCAGCAACTGCTTCTGGCCCAAGGCATAGAACACCCAGATCGAAGTCGCGAGCAGGATCGTCAGCACGCCGGCGGTATAAGCGCCGAGGGATGTCAACAGCTCCTCCAGGCGTTGGTTGAAGAACAGACCAAAGCCGACGATCAGCACCACCAGGCCCACGCTCTGCCCGACGCTGAAACGCTCCTTGAACACAAACACACTGGCGATCATCAGGAAGATCGGGCCCATCTGGACCACCAACTGCGCGGTGCCGGGGCTGAGCAGTTTCAGGCCCACCAGGTACAACACGTAGTTGCCCACCAAGCCGCACACCGCCATCGCCACCAGCCAGCCGCCCTTGGGGCCGAGCACTTTACGACTGGGCAGGCGCTGGGTCGCGGCGAGGTACACGAACAGGCAACTGCCGGCCACTATCAGGCGAAACCAGGTGACGGTGATCGGGTCCATCACCTGCAACACTTGCTTGAGCTTGATCGGCAGAATGCCCCAGAGAAACGCGGTCAGCAGGGTCAGGAAAAAACCGTAGACCCAGCGGCCGGAAGAGATGTGCATGAGTGCCCCAAAAAAATGCCAGAGGTGGAGGAGCGGCCATTCTAGGGGCAAGTGGACGAATTGGGATATGGCGCTGCTTACCTGTGGGAGGGGCGGTGCGACGATTCGACTTGCCCCCTCCCACACTTATCAGCGTACGGCTTCGAACAGTCCCGTGGCGCCCATGCCGCCGCCCACGCACATGGTGACGATGCCATAGCGCAAATTACGTCGCTGCAACTCGCGCACAAGGTGCCCGACCTGGCGCGAGCCGGTCATGCCGAACGGGTGGCCGATGGAAATCGAGCCGCCGTTGACGTTGTACCTGGCGTTGTCGATTTCCAGGCGATTGCGCGCATACAGGCACTGCGAAGCAAATGCCTCGTTGAGTTCCCACAGGTCGATGTCCGCCACCTGCAAGCCCCGCGCCTTGAGCAGCTTGGGCACCGAGAAGACCGGGCCGATGCCCATCTCATCCGGCTCGCAACCGGCCACGGTGAATCCACGGAAAAACGCCTTGGGCTTGAGCCCCAGCTCCAGGGCTTTCTCCAGGCTCATCACCAGGGTCATCGAGGCGCCATCGGAGAGCTGCGACGAGTTACCCGCCGTCACCGAGCCGTCTTCGGCGAACACCGGTTTCAAACCGGACAGGCTGGCCAACGTGGTGTCCGGGCGGTTGCAGTCATCGCGATCAACGACGCCCTCGAGGATTTGTACGGCGCCAGTGTTCTTGTCCTCGACCTTGTACTTGACCGCCATCGGCACGATTTCATCATCAAACAAGCCATCCGCCTGGGCCTGGGCCGTGCGTTGCTGGCTTTGCAGGGCGTAAAGGTCCTGCTCTTCGCGGCTGACGTTATAGCGGCGGGCGACGATCTCGGCGGTCTGGCCCATGGGGAAGTAGATGCCCGGCACCTGTTCCTTGAGCAGCGGGTTGATCAGGTTATCGGTGTTAGCGCTTTTCATGGTCAGGCTGATGGATTCGACGCCGCCGGCAACGATGATCTCGCTGCAGCCCGAAGCGATCTGGTTGGCGGCAATCGCAATCGCCTGCAAACCCGACGAGCAGAACCGGTTGAGGGTCATGCCCGCCGTACCAGTCCCCAGTTGCGACAGCACTGCCACGTTGCGCCCGATGTTGTAGCCCTGGGCGCCTTCATTGGAACCCGCGCCGACGATGCAATCTTCGACGCTGGCCGGATCGATGCCATTTCGGCTCAACAGCGCGTTGACGCAATGCGCCGCCATGTCATCCGGGCGGGTCTGGTTGAACTTGCCGCGAAAGGATTTGGCCAGGCCGGTTCGCACGCTGTCGACGATCACTACTTCACGCATGGGCTACCTCGATCTTGTCGTTGTGGGGAGATGGATCGAGGATAGATCCAGCCCTGCCCCACCGCGATGATCATTCACCTGGCGTATACAAAAGCATGGTGACGAACATAAACCTGTGGCTGGCCGGCTTGTTGTGGCGGGCGGGCCTGTTGTGGCGAGCAGGCTTGTCCTGCGTTGGGGCGCGAAGCGGCCCTGACCCAGGCGCCGCGTTCTTTCAGGCAGAACTCATTGGCTGGTTTGGGGGCCGCTTCGCAGCCCAACGCGGGGCAAGCCCGCTCGCCACAACAAGCCTGCTCACCACAACAAGCCCGCTCGCCACAGAGAGCTGCATCCTGGACAACACCAGGCCAGTGGTTATTTCTTTTTCTTCTTGTCGTGCTTGTCGGACTTGGCGAACGCTTCCTCCAAGGCAAGGTTGAGGGTGCGCAGCACCTTGACCCGCGCCCAGCGTTTGTCATTGGCCTCCACCAGCGTCCACGGCGAGACCTCGGTGCTGGTGCGGTCGACCATATCGCCCACGGCGGCGCGGTAGTCGTCCCATTTTTCGCGGTTGCGCCAGTCGTCTTCGGTGATCTTGAAGCGTTTGAAGGGGATTTCTTCGCGGGCCTGGAAGCGTTCCAGTTGGGTCTGCTTGTCGATGGCCAGCCAGAACTTGACCACGATCACACCGGCGTCACGCAGTTGCTCTTCAAAGTCATTGATCTCGCCATAGGCGCGCATCCAGTCTGCCGGGGTACAGAAGCCCTCGATGCGCTCCACCAGCACGCGGCCATACCACGAACGGTCGAACACGGTGAATTTGCCCCGCGCCGGGATCTTCTGCCAGAACCTCCACAGGTACGGCTGGGCGCGTTCATCCTCGGTGGGCGCGGCAATAGGCACGATGTGGTACTGGCGTGGGTCGAGCGCCGCCGCCACACGTCGAATCGCCCCGCCCTTGCCCGCCGCGTCGTTACCTTCAAATACCGTCACCAGCGCGTGCTTGCGCATGCGCTTGTCACGCATCAGGCCCGAAAAGCGCGCCTGTTCGGTAATCAGTTGTTCTTCGTAGTCGTCCTTGTCCAGGCTCAAGGTCATGTCGAGGCTGTTGAGCAGGCTCATCTGGTCGATGGCCGAGGGCAACGGTGCCGGATTCATGCCGCTGGCCTTGCCCTTGGGCAGCTTCAGGGCATTCTGCAGGCCTTCGAGCAGGATCTTGCCCACGGTGAGGCTGCGGTAGTTGGCGTCGACACCTTCGATCACATGCCAAGGTGCGTAATCGCGGCTGGTGCGACGCAGGATGCGCTCGCCGAAATGCACGAACTTGTCGTAGGTCTCGGACTGCTGCCAGTCCAGCGGGCTGATGCGCCAGCTGTGCAATGGGTCGTCGGCCAAGGCCTTGAGCCGCGCCTTCATTTGCTTCTTGGACAGGTGGAACCAGAACTTGAAGATCAGCGCGCCTTCATCGCAGAACATCTTCTCCAGGCGCTCGGCTCCGGCGATGGCCTGGTCGAGCCGCGCGTCCTTGATCTCGCCGTGTACCCGGCCTTGCAGCATCTGGCTGTACCAGTTGCCGAAAAAGATGCCCATGCGGCCTTTGGCAGGCAGTTGGCGCCAATAACGCCAGGCCGGGGGGCGGGCCAGTTCTTCGTCGGTCTGCTGGTCGAAGGTGCGCACCTCGATCAGGCGCGGGTCCATCCATTCATTCAGCAGTTTGACCGTCTCACCTTTGCCGGCGCCTTCAATGCCGTTGATCAGGATGATCACCGGGAAGCGCTTTTGCTGTTGCAGCTCATACTGCACCTCCAGCAAGGCTTCGCGCAGGGCCGGCACTTCGGCCTCAAAGGTGTCTTTGTCGATGGCGTGACCGATTTCGGCAGATTCGAACATGGGCGGCTCCGTTCCAGAATTCAGCAAGACTAGCGGATTGGGCAACGCGGCGTGCCAGGAAATTCCACTGCCGCTTGCCATGGATCAATGACGCGCCTGTTGATCGGCTAGAATGGCCGCCTTGCCTTTACCGAGCCGCCCATGAATCCCGTAACCCACGCCCAGCTCGACTGGGATGACCAAGGTCGCCCGCACTCGCGGGTCTTCGACGATGTGTACTTCTCCGATAAGTCGGGCCTTGAAGAAACCCGCTATGTGTTCCTCGAACAGAACCGTTTGCAGGAGCGCTTCGCCGCCTTGCCGGCAGGCGGGCGACTGGTGATCGGCGAGACCGGCTTCGGCACCGGCTTGAATTTTCTCTGCGCCTGGCAGCTGTTCGAACAACACGCCGCGGCCGGTGCGCGCCTGCACTTTGTCAGCGTGGAGAAATACCCGCTGAGCCACGCCGACCTGCAGCGCGCCCTCGCCCTCTGGCCAGAGCTGCAAGCGTTCGCCGAGCCCTTGCTGGCCCAGTACATCGCCATCCACCAGGGCTTCCAACGCCTGGTCCTGGACAACGGCCGGGTCACCCTGACCTTGCTGATCGGCGACGCCCTTGAACAACTGCCACAGCTCGATGCGCAGATCGACGCGTGGTTTCTCGACGGTTTCGCCCCGGCAAAAAACCCCGACATGTGGACCGCCGAGCTGTTCGCTGAACTGGCACGCCTGGCCGCACCGGGCTCGACCATCAGCACCTTCACCAGCACCGGCTGGGTTCGTCGCCTGATCAACGCGGCCGGCTTCAAGATGAAGCGCACCCCTGGCATCGGCCACAAGTGGGAAATCCTGCGCGGGGAGTTTCTCGGTTGGCCGGCTGAAACGCCTGCGCCGCCAGACGCCAAACCTTGGTTTGCGCGCCCACCCGTACACAACGGCGAGCGTCGTGCCCTGGTGATCGGCGGCGGCCTCGCCGGCTGTGCCAGCGCGGCCAGCCTGGCGGCGCGCGGCTGGCAGGTCAGCCTGCTGGAGCGCCATGACGGTCTGGCGCAAGAGGCTTCGGGCAACCCACAAGGCGTGCTGTACCTCAAGCTCTCGGCCCACGGCACGGCCTTGTCCCAGATGATCGTCAGCGGGTTCGGGCATACCCGGCGCCTGCTGGAGCACCTGCAACGCGGTGTGGATTGGGACGCTTGTGGCGTGCTGCAACTGGGGTTCAATGCCAAGGAGGCCGAACGCCAGGCGCAACTGGCCGAGGCGTTCGCGCCGGCGTTGCTGCAGTTGCTGGACCGCGACCAGGCCCAGATTCGCGCCGGGGTGGGCCTGGAACATGGCGGGTTGTTTTTCCCCGAGGGCGGCTGGGTGCATCCGCCCGCCCTGTGCCAGTGGCAGGCAAGCCAGCCAGGCATCGAAGTGCACGCCCACCATGATGTGCTGGAACTGCGCAAAGTCGGCGCTCAATGGCAGGCCTGGGACGGTGATCGCCTGCTGGCCAGCGCCCCCGTGGTGGTGCTGGCCGGCGCGGCCGAGGTCAAGCGCTTTGCCGCCAGCGCCGAGCTTCCCCTCAAGCGTATTCGTGGGCAGATCACCCGCTTGCCCCAGACCGGCGACAGCCAGGCCCTGGCCACCGTGGTGTGTGCCGAAGGCTATGTGGCGCCGGCTCGCCTGGGCGAGCACACACTGGGGGCCAGTTTTGATTTCAAGAGCGATGACCTCACCCCCACCGCCGCCGAGCACGCCGGTAACCTGGCGCTGCTGGAGGAAATCTCCCCGGACCTGACCCGACGCCTGCACGCTGCCACCCTGCCCCCGGACGCACTGGAAGGCCGCGCCGCCTTTCGCTGCACCAGCCCGGACTATTTACCGATCGTCGGGCCACTGTCGGATACCCCGGCGTTCGCCCAGGCCTATGATGCGCTGCGCAAAGATGCCCGCCACACGCCACAGGCCGCCTGCCCATGGCTGGAGGGCCTGTACGTCAACAGCGGTCACGGCTCACGGGGCCTGATCACCGCGCCACTGTCCGGCGAGTTGCTGGCGGCGTGGCTGGACAATGAACCGCTGCCGTTGCCGCGCAGTGTGGCCGAGGCCTGTCACCCGAACCGCTTTGCGGTGCGCGCGCTGATTCGCAGTAACGTCGCAAAAGCCGCCCAATAGGCGCCGCCTCAACCCACCGGAGGCCGCTCGCAGGGGAGCCGCAACCGGGGGCGGCGGTTTGCCATATAACTTATTGATCTAAAACTCCGCGTATAGCCTCGGGTCAGTCCCTAGGTACCCGCCGTTTCGGCGCGTGCCTTTCTATCCCTCCCCAACGGAAAAACCGGTAAGGAACCTATGTGCGGATTAGCTGGCGAGTTACGTTTCGATCTTCAACCTGCGGACCTCGCAGCGGTGGAGCGAATTACCCATCACTTGGCACCACGCGGGCCTGACGCGTGGGGCTTCCATGCCCAAGGGCCGATTGCCCTGGGCCATCGACGCCTGAAAATCATGGACCTGTCGGACGGTTCCGCCCAACCGATGGTCGATGCCCAACTGGGCCTGTCCCTGGCGTTCAACGGCGCGATCTACAACTTCCCGGAATTGCGCCAGGAGCTTGAAGCCCTGGGTTACGCCTTCTATTCCGGCGGCGACACCGAAGTGCTGCTCAAGGGTTACCACGCCTGGGGCGAAGCGCTGCTGCCCAAGCTCAACGGCATGTTTGCCTTCGCCATCTGGGAGCGCGATGCCCAGCGCCTGTTCATCGCCCGTGACCGTCTCGGCGTGAAGCCGTTATACCTGTCGCGCACCGTCCAGCGCCTGCGTTTTGCTTCGGCCCTGCCGGCGCTGCTCAAGGGCGGTGACATCAATCCGATCCTCGACCCGGTGGCGCTGAATCACTACCTCAACTTCCATGCGGTGGTGCCGGCACCGCGCACCCTGCTGGCGGGCATTGAAAAACTGCCGCCGGCCACTTGGATGCGCATCGATGCCGAAGGCAACACCGAGCAGAAAACCTGGTGGACCCTGCCCTACGGCCCCCATGAGGACGAGCGCAATCTCACCCTCGAAGACTGGACCGACCGCGTGCTCGACAGCACCCGCGAAGCCGTGGCGATTCGTCAACGGGCTGCCGTGGATGTCGGTGTGCTGCTCTCCGGCGGCGTCGATTCGAGCATGCTCGTCGGCCTGCTGCGTGAAGTCGGCGTACAGGACCTGTCGACCTTCTCCATCGGCTTTGAAGACGCCGGTGGCGAGCGTGGCGACGAGTTCCAGTATTCGGACCTGATCGCCAAGCACTACGGCACCCGTCACCACCAACTGCGCATTGCCGAAAGCGAGATTATCGAACAGCTGCCGGCGGCGTTCCGCGCCATGAGCGAGCCGATGGTCAGCCATGACTGCATTGCCTTTTACCTGCTGTCGCGGGAAGTGGCCAAGCATTGCAAGGTGGTACAGAGCGGCCAGGGCGCTGACGAGTTGTTCGCCGGTTACCACTGGTACCCGCAGGTCGATGGCGCCAGCGACCCGTATGCCGCGTACCGCGATGCCTTCTTCGACCGCAGCTACGACGACTACGCCGCGACTGTCGCGCCGAAATGGCTGACCGCCAACGACGCCGCCGGTGACTTCGTGCGCGAGCATTTTGCGATGCCCGGCGCGGACGCCGCCGTGGACAAGGCCCTGCGCCTGGACAGCACGGTGATGCTGGTGGATGACCCGGTCAAACGCGTCGACAACATGACCATGGCCTGGGGCCTGGAAGCCCGCACGCCGTTCCTTGACTACCGTCTGGTGGAATTGTCGGCCCGCGTGCCGGGCAAATTCAAATTGCCCGACGGTGGCAAGCAAGTGTTGAAAGAAGCCGCACGCCGGGTCATCCCGAGCGAAGTCATCGACCGCAAGAAAGGCTACTTCCCGGTGCCGGGCCTCAAGCATTTACAGGGCGACACCCTGAACTGGGTGCGCGAACTGCTGCTGGACCCGAGCCAGGATCGCGGCCTGTTCAACCCGGCCATGCTCGACCGCCTGCTCACCGACCCGCAGGGCCAATTGACCCCGCTGCGCGGCTCGAAGCTGTGGCAACTGGCAGCGCTGAACCTGTGGCTCAGCGAACAAGGAATCTGATTGATGAAACCCCATGCAGCGGCTTACAGCCAACGCTTGTTGAAGGGCCAGGCGCCAACCTACGAGCGCCTGCAAGCGCGCCTGGCCGAAGATGGCAGCCCGCTGGCCGCCGAGCCGATCGCAGTGCATTGCGGCTGGGGCCGGTTGTTGATCGGCCACACCTTCCCCGACCCGGCCAGCCTGGCCCAGGAACTGCTCAACGAACAGCCCGGCGAGCGCGACATCGCGCTGTACGTGGCCGCCCCCCAGCAGATCCTCGGGATCGATCCGCAGCAGCTGTTCCTCGACCCGTCCGACACGCTGCGCCTGTGGTTCAGCGAGTATCGCCCCTCCACCCGTGTGTTTCGCGGTTTCCGCATTCGCCGGGTGCAGGGCGAGGCCGATTGGCTGGCGGTCAACCAGTTGTATCAAAGCCGCGGCATGTTGCCGGTCGATGCCGAACGCCTGACACCGCGCCATGAAGGCGGCCCGGTGTACTGGCTGGCCGAGGACGAAGACAGCGGCGCGGTGATCGGCAGCGTGATGGGCCTGAACCATCAAAAAGCCTTCCACGACCCGGAAAACGGCTGCAGCCTGTGGTGCCTGGCGGTCGACCCGCAGTGCACGCGGCCCGGCGTCGGTGAAGTGCTGGTACGCCATCTGGTGGAGCACTTCATGAGCCGTGGCCTGAGTTATCTGGACCTGTCGGTGCTGCACGATAACCGCCAGGCCAAGAGCCTCTACGCCAAGCTCGGTTTCCGTGCGCTGACCACCTTTGCGATCAAGCGCAAGAACGGTATCAACCAGCCGCTGTTCCTCGGCCCCGGCCCGCAGGCGGGGTTCAACCCCTATGCGCGAATCATCGTCGAAGAGGCCCACCGCCGTGGGATTGATGTGCAGGTGGATGACGCCGACGCCGGCTTGTTCACCCTCAGCCATGGCGGGCGCCGCGTGCGTTGCCGCGAATCGTTGAGCGACCTGACCAGCGCGATCAGCATGACCCTGTGCCAGGACAAAAGCCTCACGCACAAGGTGTTGAAAGCGGCCGGTTTGAACTTGCCGTCGCAGCAACTGGCGGGCAGTGCCGACGACAACCTGGAGTTCCTCGACGAACACCAGCGCATCGTGGTCAAGCCGCTCGATGGCGAGCAAGGCCAGGGGGTGGCGGTGGATTTGCAGAGCATCGAAGAGGTGCAGCAGGCGATTGAAGCGGCGCGGCAGTTCGACAGCCGCGTGTTGCTCGAAAGCTTCCACGAAGGCCTGGACCTGCGCATCCTGGTGATCGGTTTCGAGGTGGTCGCCGCCGCAATCCGCCGCCCCGCCGAAGTGACCGGTGATGGCCAGCATTCCATCGGCGCGCTGATCGAAGCCCAGAGCCGGAGACGCCAGGCGGCTACCGACGGAGAGAGCAAAATCCCCGTGGATGCCGAAACCGAGCGCACGCTGGCCGCCGCCGGCTACGACTACAGCAGCATCCTGCCCCGTGGCAAGACGCTCGCCGTACGCCGTACCGCCAACCTGCACACCGGCGGTTGCCTGGAAGACGTCACGGCGATCCTCCACCCCACGCTGGTGGACGCCGCCGTGCGTGCTGCCCGCGCCCTGGACATCCCGATGGTGGGCCTGGACCTGATGGTGCCCGCCGCCGATCAACCCGAATACGTGTTTATCGAAGCCAACGAGCGGGCCGGCCTGGCCAACCATGAACCGCAGCCGACGGCGGAGAAGTTTGTGGACCTGTTATTCCCCCACAGTGGATAGCCTCAAGTTACAAGCTGCAAGCCTCAAGCGTAGAGCAATGCTGGCAAGCCTCAGATACCGCTTTTAACTTAAAGCTTGCAGCTCAAAGCTTGCAACTAAAGGAAACCTTTATGAGCCGAACCATCCCCGAGCCGGATCTCAACTACCTGCAAAAAGTGCTGCTGGAAATGCTCGCCATTCCCAGCCCCACCGGGTTTACCGACACCATCGTGCGCTACGTCGCCGAGCGCCTGGAAGAACTCGGCATCCCGTTTGAAATGACCCGGCGCGGGACCATTCGCGCCACCCTCAAGGGCCAGAAAAACAGCCCCGACCGCGCGGTGTCCGCGCACCTGGACACCATCGGCGCCGCCGTGCGCGCGATCAAGGACAATGGCCGCCTGACCCTCGCCCCGGTTGGCTGCTGGTCAAGCCGCTTTGCCGAAGGCAGCCGCGTCAGCCTGTTCACCGACAACGGGGTGATCCGTGGCAGCGTGTTGCCCTTGATGGCCTCCGGGCACGCGTTCAACACCGCCGTGGATGAAATGCCGGTGAGCTGGGACCACGTGGAATTGCGCCTGGACGCCTATTGCGCCACCCGCGCCGATTGCGATTCCCTCGGGATCGGCATCGGTGACTACGTGGCGTTCGACCCGTTGCCCGAGTTCACCGAAAGCGGGCATATCAGTGCACGCCACCTGGACGACAAAGCCGGCGTCGCCGCCCTGTTGGCTGCGCTCAAGGCCATCATCGACAGCGGCGAACCGTTGCTGATCGACTGCCACCCGCTGTTCACCATCACCGAAGAAACCGGCAGCGGCGCAGCGGCGGCACTGCCTTGGGATGTGAGTGAGTTTGTCGGCATCGACATTGCCCCGGTCGCCCCCGGCCAGCACTCCAGCGAGCATGCGGTCAGCGTAGCGATGCAGGATTCCGGCGGGCCGTATGACTATCACCTCTCACGCCACTTGCTGCGTCTGGCCTCGGATAACGACTTGCCCGTGCGCCGCGACCTGTTCCGCTATTACTTCAGCGACGCCCACTCGGCGGTGACGGCCGGGCATGACATCCGCACGGCGCTGCTGGCGTTCGGTTGCGATGCGACCCATGGCTATGAGCGCACCCACATCGACAGCCTGGCCGCGCTGAGCCGCCTGCTGGGCGCGTATATCCTCAGCCCGCCGGTGTTCGCCAGTGACGCCCAACCGGCCCAGGGTTCATTGGATCGGTTCAGCCATCAGATCGAGCACGAAACGCAGATGGAGAGCGACACGCGCGTGCCGTCGGTGGACAGCCTGGTCGGGCAGAAGTCCTGACGCTGGCAACAGCTGGTAACTGGAACCCCGGCGCAGTAGCATCGCCGGGATCCATCACCTGAGGCTTGTATGCTGATTCCCTACGACGCACTTGAAGTCGACACCCTGACCCGCCTTATCGAAGACTTCGTGACCCGCGACGGCACCGACAATGGCGACGACACGCCCCTGGAAACCCGCGTACTGCGCGTACGCCAGGCGCTGACCAAGGGCCAGGCGCTGATCGTGTTCGACCCGGACAGCGAGCAGTGCCAGTTGATGCTCAAGCACGATGTGCCCAAGCATCTGTTCGACTGACTCAGGGGTTGGTGGCGGGCTGGGATTGCGTGGCTTGACGCTCGAGGATCTTCTGGTAGACCTCGGCGCGGTGGACATGCACCCCGACGGGCGCGGCAACCCCGAATTTCACTTGGTTACCGTTCAACTCAAGAATGTGCACGGTGATGTCATCACCGATGGAGATGATTTCGCCTACGGCGCGGCTTAAGACCAGCATGGCGGTTGTCCCTTATTGACTAACAGGACCCCGACCATGCGCGCTGGGTGTGGGCGCAGCAATGCCTCGCGGCAAAATCAGGCAATGCCTACCTATGCAGGTAAATTGCCTGACAGACTACTGCGTGATCAGCCTTTAACAGCCTGTGCCTTGGCGCGCATCTTGTCGGCCATGGTGGTCATTTCGTCATAGAGCAACTGCGGGTTCTTCTGCTTCAATGCCCACGCCATCCGCCCTTGCTCATGGGGCAGGATCATGAATTCGCCCTGCGCCACACGCTGGTAGATGTAGTCGGCAATGTCCGCCGCCGAGATCGGCGAGCTCTCGAGCAACTTGCCCACCTGGGCCTTCATGGCCGGCGTCGGCCCACGGAACGAATCCAGCAGGTTGGTCTGGAAGAACGACGGGCACACCACGTGCACCCCGACTTCCTGCTGCTTGAGCTCCACCAGCAAACTCTCCGACAGCGCCACCACACCGGCCTTCGCCACGTTGTAGTTGCTCATGGCCGGCCCTTGCATCAGTGCCGCCATCGAGGCGATGTTGATGATGCGGCCCTTGCTCTTTTCCAGCAGCGGCAGGAACGCCTTGCAGCCCTTGACCACGCCCATCAGGTTGATTGCGATCTGCCAGTCCCAGTCCTCCAGGGACAGCTCGGCGAAGAAGCCACCCGAGGCCACACCGGCATTGTTGACGATCACATCGATGCCGCCGAGCTTCACTTCGCAGGCCTGGGCAAACGCGGTGAGCTGGCTGTAGTCACGCACGTCGCAGCGCTGGATAAAGCCATCGCCACCGGCCTCGCGCACTAACTTGAGGGTTTCCTGCAAGCCTGGCTCGCTGACGTCCGACAAGGCCAACTGCCAACCCTCGCGGGCCCAGCGCAGAGCGATTTCACGACCCAGGCCGGACCCGGCGCCAGTGATCATCATGCGATTTTGCATAGGAAGTAGCCTTGTGGTTCACAGAAGAAGTGATCGGCAGTGTAGCGAAGGTTTTTCCTGCACCCACGCACCATCAGAGTGATGAATGCCCCAGGCAAACCGAGGGCCGGGTCGGATCCCTGCCCTTAGCCTAAGTTCAATGTTTTTCAACTAATAAGCGGTAAGTGCGGGTGAATTAAAAGAAATAAGCGACTGATCGAAATGCTTTAAAAAAACATGGAATTTTCTGCGAAGCGGCAGAGTCGGAGTTGTTAAGGCGTCTGTAATTAACTCTGCAGGCCTATCGTTAAACAACCGGTCTTTGCAGAAAGACAATAAGGAAAAAAACCATGAGCCTGATTCTGATCATTATCTTGATCCTCCTGCTGGTCGGCGGCCTGCCGGTATTCCCGCACTCGCGCAACTGGGGCTATGGCCCGTCGGGTATCCTGGGTGTCGTGCTGGTTGTCCTGCTGGTGCTGTTGTTACTCGGCCGGATATAAAATCCGCACAAAAAAAAGAGGCCTGTTAAGGCCTCTTTTTTATTGCCGGTTAGTTAGTCCGGTTTGCCGTTAATCACACCGGCGGTGTTATCCAGCAGGCTCTTGGTCGCCGTTTGCAGGAACGACTCAAGTTTCTGCTTCAATGCCGCCTCGTCCGGCGATTCGGCAATCACTTTACCGGTAGGGTTGGCGCCCAGTTCGTATTCCCACAACTTCGGTGGCATTTCCTTGGGCAGTACCAGGATACGGTCTGCGGTAACCAAGGCCACGGTCTGGTCGCTGCCCGAGGGTTTGATCACGCCGAAGCCCTTGTCGCCTTCCGGCAGGTTCAGCAGGTCACGGCCCCAGCATTGGTGCAGGGTGTCGCCACCCAGGCGGCCCATGATGGTCGGCACGATGTCGATCTGGGTGCCCACGGTGTGGTCACGCTCGCCGAACTTCTCCTGCATGCCCGGTGCAATCATCAGCATCGGTACGTTGAAGCGGCCCAGGTCCATCTCGGTGATCTGCTGTTCGTTGCCGAAGCCGTGGTCGCCGACGATCACGAACAGGGTTTCCTTGAAGTACGGCTCCTTGCGGGCCTTTTCAAAGAACTGGCCCAGGGCCCAGTCGGAGTAACGCATGGCCGTCAAATGCTCGTTGAGGCTGCCACGGTCGGTGACTTTCTCGACCGGCAATGGCGTCGGCAATGCGTACGGCGTGTGGTTGGACAGGGTTTGCAGCAGCGCGTAGAACGGCTTGCCGCCTTCACGGGCCTTCAACTCTTCCAGGCCACGGTTGAACATGTCCTGGTCGGACACGCCCCACGTCGGGTCGGAGAACACCGGGTCGACGAAGTCGTTGCGGCCGATGAAGTTGGTCATGCCCTGGTTGCTGAAGAAGCCCGACTGGTTGTCCCAGGCAAAGTCGCCGTTGTAGACATACACGTCGTTGAAATCCCGGGCGCTGAGCAACTGCGGCAGGCCTGACAGCTTGTGGCTGCCTTCCGGGGTCTGCATCAGGTATTCAAAGCCCGGCAGGTTCGGGAAGCAGGCCATGGTGGCGAACATACCCTGGTGGGTGTGGGTGCCGTTGGAGAAGAAACGATCAAACAGCAGGCCTTCCTTGGACAGTTTGTCGAAGTACGGCGTGATGTTGCCGGGACGACCCAGGGCGCCTACCGAGTGACCGGCGAAGCTTTCCATCAGGATGACCACGACATTCTTGATCGGCAGGGTCTTCTCGGCCGGCGGCATGTAGTCACGGCGCACGGCGGCGATGTCGGTATCGACCAGTTTCTCTTGCGGCAGCACCAGCATGTCACGCACGGTCTGGGTGGCCAGCGGCTGGGCCAGGGTGGCCTTCCAGATGTTGGAGCGGTCTTCACCGAACCGGGCCTTGGCCGCCGCGACCAGCGACAAGGTGCCATTGAGACCCAATTGGTTGGCGAAGTTCGAATCGGTGGTATAGACATCCCCCCAACGCAGCGGTGGCCCTTGGCGCAGGGTGCCACGGGCGGCAACCACGGCGACCAGCAGGCACACCACGAACACCGCGATACGGCTGTACCACGGCGCCACCTGGCGGGTACCGATGCTGCCACCACTGAACGGGCCGCGTGGGCGCGTGGCGCGGTCGGCGCCCTTGAACGCCATGCTCAGGATCAACGTGCCCACGGCCCAGGCCAGCAGGTAGCGCACCACCGGGAAACCGTACCAGAGCATGCTCATCACGGTTTTCGGGTCTTCCTTCACATACTGGAAGACCAAGCCGTTGAGGCGCTGGTGGAACTCGCGGTAGAAGTCCATCTCCATCAAGCCCAGGAACAGGGCGATGCTGGACGCAATGGTCAGCCAGAAGCGGAAGAACCCACGCGCGGCCATGGCCCGTACGCTGAACAGTGCCAGCAGCAACGGGATGATCAGGTACACCACCAGGCGTATGTCAAAACGCAGGCCGTTGGCGAACGCTTCAAGGAAGGTCGAGGCCGGCGTGTCGAGGATCATCTCGCGGTTGTAAGCCAGCAGCGCCACGCGCAGCAGGGAGAACATCACCATCATGACCAGTGCGCAGAGCAGCGTGTACGCCAGATGGGATTTGACGGTCGGTTGCAGCAGGCGATTAGAAGCTCGCTGCTGACTCAGGGCGTCCGGGTTTGCCATGTCGTTTCAGGACCCATTGGAAGTTTAAGTGACGAAGTATTGCAGTGGCGCGAATGGTGCCCGATCAATGCCATCAAGGCTATTAATTACTGAACGAGCACTGCTGCCCCGCCGTTGAAAACACCTGAGGCAGGGCCTTGGCAAGGAGATAGAGCCGGCGGATTGTCTTGGATAAGATGTGAAAATTTCGTGCAGCGAATATTTCGACACACAAAATGCAGCGAAGAAATGAGCAAGTACCGTAGCAGCTGCCGAGCCTTGGCGAGGCTGCGTTTGCGGTGTGTCGGGTACACCGCACACGCAGCCTCGCCAAGGCTCGGCAGCTGCTACGAAGAGGGTGTGGGGTCAGATCCGCACGTTACCGCGTGGCCCGGCGATGGCCCAGATGATCAGGCCCAGCAACGGCAGCAACAGGATCAACAGAATCCACAAGACCTTGGCGCCCGTGCTCGCGCCGCTTTTGAACACGTTGATGATCGCCCAGATGTCCAGCGCCAGGATGATCAACCCGATCAGGCTGTTAAAAGTGGAACCCATGGTGTCGCTCCTAAGTGAGGGCATGCCCTTGTAGGATAGCCAGCCCTCGTCGGGGTTCCGTTTTATTTCAGACGTGCACGGCGACCTTCAGCGCTTCCAGGGACGGCTCGGCCTTGATGCCGACGTCGGCGCACAACGCCAGCACGCGCGGCAGGTCATTACCGAACACCAGCACGGCCTGGATCTCGTCATCCAGCGGCTGGCTGAAATTGAGCAGCACATAGCCGCCGTCTTCCGGGCTCAGTGCACTCATCTGGATCTGGATACGGTTCAACGCGGTGAGGTCTTCAGTCTTGGCCAGTTGCTTGGGCTTGAGGTTGAACGCAACCCCAGGGCCGAAAGACGCGACGATCTGCGCAAACAGGTCGCCATAGGTATCGGCCTGGAACAGCACGGTGTCCGGCAGGCTGCCGACCACCACCCACTCCCCCAGCGGGATGGGAAAGCTGTCGTCGTAGTTGATGTCCGGGTTGGCCGTCAGGAATGCCGCCGGATCGGCGTAGGCCTGGGCGGCTTCCTCGGCGATGCGCGCCACCTCGTCTTCGCCCATGACCCCGGCGCTGATTTTGCTGATAAGTTCGACGAGGGCGGTTTTCATGGGGTGATCCTGTAGCGGGCTGGTTTTTGAGGGCGCACAGCCTACACCAGTTTCTCCAGTTGCGCCGCCGTGTCCTTCGCCCCCATGGTCTGCGCCGCCGCCAGCGCAGTCGCGCCCTGAGCATCGGTGGCCTTGGGGTTGGCGCCTTGGCTGAGCAGGTAGTCGACCATGTCGACACGGTTGAACATGGCGGCCATCATCAGCGGGGTACGACCGTCGGACGAAGCGGCCTCGATCGGCGTGCCGCCTTCAATCAACGCCTTGACCACGGGCAAGTTGCCCTTGAACGCGGCGCCGGCGATCGGCAGTTGGTTCTTGTCATTGGCGATCAGCGGGTCGGCCTTGAACTCCAACAGCACTTTTACCGCCTCGGCATGGCCGTGGTAGGCAGAAAGCATCAGCAAGGTGTCGCCGTTGTGGTTGCGGAAGTTGGCCGGCAAGCCTTTGGCCAGCAGCGCGGCGAGCATGGCGGCGTCGCCTTTGCGCGCCACGTCGAAGACCTGCTCGGCAAATTCGGCGGCTTCGTCTTCAGTCATTTGTTTGGCTTGGTCTGACATGTGGGGGCTCCTTGTCTGGTGCTTTATAGGCCGCCAGTGTCGCGAGGGAGTTCCCCCCTGTCATGCCCTTTTTAGCAAAAGCGGCCATAGACAGAATCAATAGCGGAACTGGCCACCTTGGATCTGCGCCAACAGTTGCCCGGTGACCGGCACATAGCAGTCCGAACCCGGCAACCAGGCATACACCGGGTCGTTGCCGGCTTTGTCCGGGTCAAAGGCTTCTTCCTTGAGCTTGACCTTCTGGTACTTAAAGGTACCGGTGGTTTCCATCTTGACCTTGATCCGCAGGAAGAGCGGCACCGCGTAGTGCGGCAACTGGCCGTGGGCGAATTGCAGCAACTCGCGCATGTCCAGTGAAGCCAGGGATTCACTCGGAGTGATGGCGACCATGCCCGCGCGGCCGTTAGTGTTTTCGATCTCGACGCCATAGGCCACCACTTCGGCGATCTGCGGGTGTTGCAGCAGGACGTTTTCGACCTCGGTGGTGGAGACGTTTTCACCTTTCCAGCGGTAGGTATCCCCGAGGCGATCCACAAACTGCGCATGACCAAAGCCAATGCTGCGCAACAAATCGCCGGTATTGAAGTAACGGTCACCTTTTTCAAACACGTCGGTGAGTACCACCCTGCGATTCTTTTCCGGGTCGGTGTAGCCGTCGAAGGGCGATTTTTCATCGATCCTGGCCAGCAACAGGCCCTGCCCGCCCGTGGGGACTTTGCGCATAAAGCCATTGCTGCCCCGCAGCGGCTCGCCGTTGTCATGGGCGTAGTCCACCAGTGCCCAGTGCTGCAGGCAGAAGCCGATGGTGTTGTCGAAATTCAATACGTTGGTAAAACCGATATTGCCGTCACTGGCCGCGTACAGCTCGCAGATATGCTCCACGCCATAACGCGCCTTGAACTGCGCCCACACGCCGGGACGCAGGCCATTGCCGACCATCTTGGTCACGCGGTTATCGCGGTCGTGGTCGCCGGGTGGCTGGTCGAGCAAGTAACGACACAATTCACCGACATAGCCGAGAGTGGTCGCCTTGAATCTGCGCGCATCGTCCCAGAACTGGCTGGCGCTGAACTTGCGGCGAATGGCGAAGCCCGACGCCCCTACAATCGCCGAGCCCCAGCACACACAGAGCCCGGTGGCGTGGTACAGCGGCAAGGTGCAATACAGGACGTCGTCCGGGCCCATGTCCAGCGCGATGCTGCCGAAGCTGACGGCGGTTTTGGTCCAGCGGCCATGTTTCATTATCCCGGCCTTGGGCAGGCCGGTGGTGCCGGAGGTGTAGATATAGAAGCAAGGATCGTTGAAGAAGATCTGCGCGGTGCTGGCCGGGTTGTCCACCGGGCATTCGGCGCTCGCCGCCAACAGGTCGAGATAACCCTGCGGCACTCCGCTGGACGGCTGATCGGCAACGAACCAGGTTCGATCAGCCGCGATGGCCACCTGATCGCGCACCGCGTCATAGGGGGCGACCAATTCCGCACCGACAATAATGGCTACCGGGCTCACCAGGTTCAGGCTGTGCACCAGCGCCGCCTGGGTTTGCGCGGTATTGAGCATTGCGCAGATGCCCCCCAGCTTGGCCACGGCCAGCACGTTCAAGAGTAATTCGGGGCGATTTTCGATAAACAGCGCCACCACGTCACCCTTGCCGATGCCTTGGGCTTGCAAGTGATGGGCAATACGGTTGGCGCGCTGGTTGGCGTCGATGTAGCTGAGCACCTGGTCGCCGTACAGCAACGCATTGCCGTCGGGGTTGCGCAAGGTGGCTTGCTCAAAGTGCCAGCCCAACCCGCAAGGCTGCGCGGGGTCGGTGACATTGGCGGCTCGCATGCCGCGCACTACGCGAGGCAAGGCACGGACGATGGCCGGCACCTTACTCAGCAGCTTGCCCCAGGTAATCATGTCGTTGTGCGGGTGGCTCATGGAGGAACGTCCTTTTTCTTATTCTTCGTCTGATCCAAAAGCACCGATACCTCCGTAAGCGGAAGGCCGAATGCATTGCAGGAAAATACGTCAGCCGTTCTTCGGCTGTACACGCGGGATTTGAAAAGTTTTGTATCCCAACCGGCATGCCCTCAAAAAAGGAATTTAGCTGAGCAAAAACAGTCTTTAGGGATATCGGGGCGTCCATCCCACTGCGTTGAGTAGCGCAAAATGCAGGATGCATGATGGCCATTCATGCAAATTGCACGAAACCGAAAATCTACGAATTTCTCAACTCATTGATTTATAAGAATATTTATATAAATCCTGAGCTGGCACAATCACTGCACCTATCACTCCATGCTTGCCAACTTGAGCCAACGGAGCTGATAGACATGAGCCTGATCCAAGATAAATTCGCTTCAGTATTCTCCAACTACGACGTCACCACTCAGCCACGCCCTGACGGCGGCATCCTGTTGACCCTGCGCAACAGTGAAGGCAAACAGGTCAAGCGTTCGATCTCTTACCAGCAGTTGCACACCGCCGATCAATTGACCTGGGTGATCAGCGCGATTCGCCGCGACCTGGCTGAACAAGCCAGTGAACTGCCGCAAATTTCGATGTTGCAAAGCCAGAACCGCTTTGCCCTGCCGACCTATCACTCGGCGTAAATACCGCAGGCAAAAAAAGGCCGCGGCGCTCAACAGCGTCGCGGCCTTTTTATGTCTGCGTGTCACCACAGCCCTTGGCGCGCCGCCTCATTCATCGCCTGCACACGGTTAGTGACTTCCAATTTGCCGTAGATATTGCGCAGGTGAAATTTGACCGTGGCTTCGGACGTGGCACGAATCTGGCTGATTTCCCAGACAGTCTTGCCCTCCGAGGCCCAGCGTAAGATCTCCAATTCCGCTGGGGTCAAGGGCTTACCGGACAGGCTTAGGCGTCTCCTGACGGCATTGGGTACGAAACACGGCGGCGGACACGACTCCTCTGGGCCACTCATTACATCTCTCCTTTTATTGGCTGATGCCCTACCACCATTCGGATTTCTCCTATTGACAGGCGGTACAAACACTGGCGCCGCAGAGAGTTACATAACGAATGGTTTCAGTGCGCACTGTCCTGGATAAACAGCTAAACCCTACGCGTAACTAAGCTTCTTCCCACAACAACTTCCAACTCGCCGGGGTTGAAGATTTCAATTATCTGAGTTCAATCGTCCAACCCTGGGAAATGGCTGGCAACATCGTCGCCGGTGAACGCCGGCACACACCCCTGCACGGTGTTGAACAAGTGCAGCATGACCAGGTGGGGGTTCTCGCCCATATCAAACCAGTGCGCGATGCCAGCCGGAATCACCAGCAGGTCGTTTTTCTCACAACGCACGGCGTACACATAGTCGCCAATGTGCAGCGAGAACAGGCCTTGGCCGGCGATGAAAAAACGCGCGTCGTCTTCGCTATAACGGCGCTCATCGAGGAACCGGGCACGCAATTGGGCTTTCTGCGGGTACTCGCTCGTGACACTCAGCACCGCCACCGCACCGTAGCCGAGTGCATCGATCTGCGGCTGATAGGCGGCAATCATTTCAACGTCGCTGGCGCCCCTCTCGATCAGCCCAGGCTGCCAGCGCTCGAACCGCACACCATGCTCGGCCAGGGTGGCGGCGATGTCGTCGACATGGGTCAGGACCTTGTTCGGGGTATCCGGTGAAGCGACGGGGTAGACGGCGACATAACTCATTGAGGGGTTCCTTGGTTCTGCTCTTGCAATCGAAAACCGATGATAACGGCAGCGGCCAGGGCGGCGACGCTGGCAAGACTAAAGGTGAAGGTCGGCCCCAGCAGGTTCCAGCTGTAGCCGGAATACAGCGCGCCCAGCGCACCGCCGGTGCCGGCCAAGGCAGCGTACAGCGCCTGGCCCTGGCCTTGTTGTTTATCACCAAAGCTGCGCTGCACAAAGGCAATCGCCGCCGCGTGAAAGCTGCCGAACGTGGCAGCGTGCATGACCTGCGCCAGCAACAGCACCCACAGGAGCTCGGCAAATGAACCCAGCAGCAACCAGCGCAGCGCCGCCAGCAGGAAACTGGCCAGCAGCACCCGGCGTACCGAAAAACGCGTGAGGATGCGGCTCATGCCCAGGAACATCAGCACTTCCGCCACCACCCCCAGGGCCCACAGCATACCGATCACACCACGGCTGTAGCCGAGGTGTTCCAGGTGCAGGGTCAGGAAGGTGTAATACGGGCCATGGCTCATTTGCATCAGCGCCACACAGACGTAAAACGCCAGTACGCCGGGACTGCGCAGTTGTTTGAGGAACCCGTCACCGGCCAGGCGATTGCCGTGGCTGGCGGGCTGCGCATTCGGCACCCACAGGCTGGCACCGATGATGCCAGCCATGATCACCACGACCACCACCGGGTAAATATCCAGGCTCAGCCAGTCGAACAGGCGACCCATGATCACCACGGTGAGGATAAAACCGATGGAGCCCCACAGGCGTACCTGGCTATAGCGCGAGGTCTGGTTTTGCAGATGAGCCAGGGTGATCACTTCAAACTGCGGCAGCACCGCGTGCCAGAAGAACGCATGCAGGGCCATCACCAGGGCCAGCCAGGCGTAGGTATGGCTGACGAAGATCAACGAAAAACTCAGCAGGGTGCACACCGCGCCGAAGCGCACGATGGCCAGGCGCCGGCCGGTGTAGTCGCCCAGCCAGCCCCACAGGTTGGGGGCCACGCAGCGCATCAGCATGGGAATGGCCACCAGCTCGCCGATGCGCGCGCTGGAGAACCCCAGGTGATCGAAGTACAGCGCCAGGAACGGCGCCGTCGCCCCAAGCAGGGCGAAGTAGAACAGGTAGAAGCTGGAGAGGCGCCAGTATGGGAGGGCTGTCACCGCCGAGCCGTCACAGCTGGCCCAGCACCGGGGTACTCACGCGCACATCGGCATTTTGCCCGCGATTGCGCAGCAAGTGATCCATCAACACGATAGCCATCATCGCTTCGGCAATCGGCGTGGCACGGATGCCCACGCAGGGGTCGTGACGGCCCTTGGTGATCACGTCCACCGGGTTGCCGTGCACATCGATCGAACGGCCCGGCGTGGTGATGCTCGACGTGGCCTTGAGTGCCAGGTGCGCAACAATCGGCTGGCCGGAGGAAATACCGCCGAGGATGCCGCCCGCGTTGTTGCTGAGGAAGCCTTCCGGCGTCAGTTCATCGCGGTGCTCGGTGCCGCGCTGGGAGACGCAGGCGAAACCGGCGCCGATTTCCACGCCTTTCACCGCATTGATGCTCATCAGCGCGTGGGCCAGTTCGGCGTCAAGGCGGTCGAAGATCGGCTCACCCAAGCCCGGCTTGACGCCTTCGGCCACCACGGTGATCTTGGCGCCGACCGAATCCTGGTCGCGGCGCAACTGGTCCATATAGGCTTCCAGCTCCGGGACCTTGTCGGGGTCAGGGCAGAAAAAGGCGTTATCTTCCACGCTGTCCCAGGTCTTGAACGGGATTTCGATCGGGCCCAACTGGCTCATGTAGCCACGGATGACGATGCCCTGGGTCGCCAGGTATTTCTTGGCGATGGCCCCGGCCGCCACGCGCATCGCGGTCTCGCGGGCCGAGCTGCGGCCGCCGCCACGGTAGTCGCGTTCGCCGTATTTGTGGTGGTAGGTGTAGTCGGCGTGGGCCGGGCGGAACAGATCCTTGATCGCCGAGTAGTCCTTGGACTTCTGGTCGGTGTTACGAATCAACAGGCCGATGGCGCACCCGGTGGTGCGACCTTCGAACACCCCGGAGAGGATCTCGACTTCGTCGGGCTCCTGGCGCTGGGTGGTGTGACGGCTGGTGCCGGGCTTGCGGCGGTCGAGGTCACGCTGCAGGTCTTCCAGGGACAGCTCGAGGCCGGGCGGGCAGCCGTCGACAATGGCGACCAACGCCGGGCCATGGCTTTCGCCCGCGGTGGTGACAGTGAACAGCTTGCCGAAGGTATTGCCGGACATGCAGGGCGCTCCGTGAAATCAGTTGAATCAAGTCAACCGTAATAACTTAAGGCGGCCAGTATACGCAGGCTAACCGACTAGTTCATCCTCGAAACCTTACCGGTAGACCTTGGTCCAACCGGCACCCTCCTGATGATGGCGCGATGATGCTGCGAGTTCTTCTGTTTACCCTGACCCTGTTTACCGCCGTGGCCCATGCCGCCTCCCCTGTCGTCCTGCAACGCCCGATCAGCCTGGACACCGGCAGCGGCGAGCTGTTCGGTTCGCTGTTGCTGCCCCAGTCCGACAAACCAGTGCCCGTGGTGTTGATCATCGCCGGCTCCGGCCCCACCGACCGCAACGGCAACAGCGCCGACGGCGCACGCAATGACAGCCTCAAGCGCCTGGCCTGGGTGCTGGCCCGGCACAACATCGCCAGCGTGCGCTACGACAAGCGCGGTGTGGCCGCCAGCCTGGCCGCCACGCCCGACGAACGCAACCTGACCCTCGATGCCTACGTGGCCGATGCGGTGGCCTGGGGCAAATTGCTCAAGGCCGACAAACGCATGGGCCCGCTGATCGTGCTGGGCCACAGCGAAGGCGCGCTGGTGGCCGCACTGGCCGCACCACAGCTCGACCCGGCCGGGGTGATCTCCCTGTCCGGCAGCGCCCGCCCGGTCGATCAGGTAATCCGCCAGCAACTGGCCGATCACCTGCCTCCTGCCCTGCTGCTGCGCAGCAATGAAATCCTTGATCACCTCAAGGCCGGCCAGGTGGATGCCGATGTGCCTGGCCCATTGGAGGGCATCTTCCGACCCAGCGTGCAGCCTTATCTGATCAGCCTGTTTCGCGCCGACCCTTCAGCGGCCTTTGCGAAACTGCGCATGCCGGCGTTGATCATCCAGGGCACCAACGATATTCAGGTAGGTGTCGGCGACGCTCAGCAACTTAAAAGGGCCAAGCCCGATGCCGAGCTGACGGTGATCGAAGGCATGAACCACGTGATGCGCATCGTGCCCAACGACGTAAAGCAACAATTGGCCTCCTACAATGCCCCACAATTGCCTCTGGCCGCTGAGTTGGGCAGCCGGCTGGTGCGTTTTATCGACGGACTTCAACCCCGTTAACCGACAATTTGCCTCCAGTCCTGCAGAAAGCGGCCGATAAGCCCAGAGTCGACAGCAAAAAGACTGCCGACTTGCAGGGCTTGGACAGGATCACACCGCATGACAACCACTGAAGCAACACCGGAACCGACCGCCGACACCCCGGCTGAAAAAACCGAGGCCATCGACACGGCGGCTCCCCTGCCGTGGGCGGACGTTCAGGCCGAGCATTTCAAGATGCTGCGCCTGGCCCCGCTGGCCACCGACCGTGCCACCGGCCTGCGGCCGCTACGGTTCGTGCAATTCGGCTATGCCGAGCGTCATGACAAACACCACAGCCTGTTGCGCATGGTCATCCAGTTGCCGGGGCAGCGGGTTCGCCGTGAGCAGAACCATCTGGACATCTGGGTGGATCACGATAAACACCGCGTGCACTTCGGCCCAGGCAACAGCCTGGAAATCGAACCGGCCAACCGTGGCCTCGGTCGCTTCCTGGTGGCCCAAGCCGCTGCGTGGGCGAAAAAGAAATGGTCGCACTACCGCGTCGACGGTGTGGACCTGGCCAACAAGGATGCACTCAACGAAGCCACACGCCTGCGCCGCGATCACTTCCTGCGCGTCCAGGGTTTCGACGTGGCCTACGCCGATGTGCAGCATCTCAAAGGCAACGTGCAGCCAGGCAAGGTCAGCGGCGTGCTGGATAGCTGGAACACCGAGAAGGTGCAGTTCGTGGAGATCCTTGAAGCCGCGCAGATGCTGCAACAGGCCGAGCACAACCTGCTGGAGCAGGAAGTGAAGCTGCGCAAGGAAGAAGAAAAGGTCACCAAGTTCAAGCGTGAGGACAGCGGGTTGCGGTTTACCATCACCTGCCTGGTGGCGTTTACCGTGTTTCAGGCGGGGTTGTTGATCTGGATTGCCACGCACCGGTAGCCGGCTGGAATGCAATCAAAATGTGGGAGGTGGTAAGCCCCCTCCCATATTTTCTACTGTAAGGCTGGTTAAACCCGAGCGGCGAAGATTGCCTGATGTTCCCGGCACTGCTCAGCTGTGAGCATGAACACCCCATGCCCACCCCGCTGGAATTCCAGCCAGGCGAAGTCGACTTCAGGGTACAGCGCGCCAACATGTACCTGGCTGTTGCCCACCTCAACGATCAGCAAACCTTTCTCGGTCAGGTGGTCCGCCGCCTCAGCCAGCATGCGCCGCACCAGGTTCAAGCCATCGTCGCCGCAGGCCAGGCCCAGTTCCGGCTCATGCTGGTATTCGTCCGGCATATCGGCAAAGTCTTCGGCATCCACGTACGGCGGGTTGGACACGATCAGGTCAAACCGCTGGCCCGGCAGGCCATCGAAGCCATCGCCCTGCACGGTGTACACACGTTCGTCGACACCATGGCGCTCAATGTTCTGGTTGGCCACTTCCAGGGCTTCGAAGGACAAGTCGCCGAGTACCACTTCGGCGTCCTGGAACTCGTAGGCGCAGGCAATGCCGATGCAGCCGGAGCCGGTGCACAGGTCGAGGATGCGCGCCGGCGGCTGGGCCAGCCACGGCTCGAAGCGGTTTTCGATCAACTCACCGATGGGTGAACGCGGGATCAGCACGCGCTCGTCAACGATAAACGACATGCCGCAGAACCACGCTTCCTTCAACAGGTACGCCGTCGGCACCCGCTCATGAATACGGCGATGCAACAAACGCTGTACGTGAGAGATTTCCTCTTCTTCCAAGTTGCAATCTAGGTAGCTGTCGGCAATTTCCCACGGCAGGTGCAAGGCGCCAAGCACCAATTGCCGGGCTTCGTCCCAGGCATTGTCGGTGCCATGGCCAAAAAACAGGTCTTCCCCATGGAAACGGCTGACAGCCCAACGGATGTGGTCGCGCAAAGTGCGCAGGCGGGATGTGATCACGGGGGCAGACTCCTGGAAAAAACGACTGGCGATTCTAACAGCCTTCGCCTGTACCGACGATGTACGAAAACCTGTCGCCGTACGTCGGATTTCATTCAAATCGCCATCATTCGGTTAAACATCGCCGCCACTTGACATGGCTGCACGCCAGCAACGGCGTACCTTACGATAGTAGCGATTCACAGAACCGCTCAGCCAGTGGACAATGGCGCAAAAGCCCCCCTCACAGGAGCCCCAGAATGTCCGTTCCAAAGACGATGTTTCAACTCAGCGGTCGTGGTTACGCAGCTGCCAACCTTAGCCATGCGACCCTCGTGATCATCGACGCCCAGAAGGAATACCTCAACGGTCCACTCGCCCTCTCGGGCATGGACGCAGCGGTCGGCAATATCAAGCAACTGGTCGCCGCCGCACGCAACGCCGGGCGCCCGATCGTGCACGTGCGCCACCTGGGCACAGTGGGCGGCCTGTTTGACCCGCAGGGCGAGCGCGGTGAATTCATCCCCGGCCTCGAGCCTGAAGGTGACGAAACCATCATCGGCAAGCTGCTGCCCAGCGCCTTCCACGGCACCGGCCTGGAAAAACACCTGCAAGACCTCGGCTCCCTCGACCTGATCGTCTGCGGTTTCATGAGCCACTCCAGCGTCAGCACCACCGTGCGCGCGGCCAAGAACCTGGGCTTTCGCTGCACCCTGGTGGAAGACGCCTGCGCCACCCGCGACCTGCCTTACAAGGGCGGCATCCTGAGCGCCGAGCATGTGCAGCAGACCGAAATGGCCATCATGGCCGATAACTTCGCCACCCTTGCCCTGACCAAAGACCTGATCTGATCGTCCGTCTGATGAGCGGCACGGCGTGTTTATGCCTCCGCTCATCCGCAAATGCCTGTCATTTGCTGCAATTACCTCTGGCACAGGAACAACCTGTGTAACTTCCGGTCGAAGGGCCGATACCCTGGAGGAAAGGTCGGAATGAAGATATCCGATGGTTTTGACGCTCGTCGCTTGCGCCCCAAGGGGCCAAGCAACTGGCGTCTGCGCCTGGTGGCCGGCATTGCCGCGCTGCTGGCGATAGTAGGTTTGCTGTTGACCGGCGCTGGTGGCGCCGGTTTGTTTGGTCACTCGCCGGCCCTTGGCGAACTGAATGCCAGCCCTGGCGGTTCGGCCATCCTGGCGGTGGTCGGACTGTTGGTGCTGTGGCTGGGTGTATGGTTGTGGCGTCGCAGCCGTCGGAAGATGCGCCAGCCGTTGTCACTGAACATCGCCTCGCACCTGATGAAAAAGCACGACTGATGGCGCTTGGATAGCGTTTCCTACGCCCTGGCCGCCGCGATTTAGGTAAACTGCCCGCCCTTCGCGGAGGCTGACATGCAAGACGACGATTTTTCCCTGTTCAAGAACGAGCTGCGCGGCGTCAAGCCGATCAAGCACGACCGCGCCGACACTGGCAAACCCAAGGCCGACCGGGCGCAGATCGCCAAGTTGCGCCAGGCCGCGACCGTGCGCACCGACGCCACCACCGTGGATGGCCTGTCGGACCAGTTCGTCATCGACGTCGGCCCTGAAGACGAACTGATGTGGGCCCGCGACGGCGTGCAGGAAAGCCAGATGCGCAAGCTCAAGGTCGGCCAGATCCCGTTCGAAGGCAGCCTCGACCTGCACGGCATGAACGTGGAAAAAGCCCGGGAAACCCTGTGGGCCTTCCTCGCCGAAGCCACCAAGTTCGAAATCCGCTGCGTGCGCGTCACCCACGGCAAGGCCGTGCGGCTGGATGGCAAGAAGCCCATGATCAAGAGTCACGTCAACACCTGGCTGCGCCAGCATGCCCAGGTGCTCGGCTTTACCTCGTGCCAGGCCCGTCACGGTGGGGCGGGTGCGGTGTATGTGATGCTCAAGCGCACGATGCTGGAAGGGCGCGACGAGTAACAAGTGCCATCGTCAGGCTTGCAGCGATGTGTCGGCCACCGTAACCTTGCGCTTTGCGAAAATCCCACAGGTAGTTTCATGTCCCTGGAACAGAATTACACCGCGATCCTCGGCCAACTCGGCGAGGACGTCTCCCGCGAGGGCCTGCTTGACACGCCTAAGCGTGCCGCCAAGGCGATGCAGTACCTTTGCCGCGGCTATGAACAGACACTCGAAGAAGTCACCAACGGTGCCTTGTTCAGCTCCGACAACAGCGAAATGGTGCTGGTCAAGGACATCGAGCTGTACTCGTTGTGCGAGCACCACCTGCTGCCGTTTATCGGCAAGGCGCATGTGGCGTATATCCCGAGTGGCAAAGTGCTGGGCCTGTCGAAGGTCGCGCGGATTGTCGACATGTATGCGCGCCGCCTGCAGATCCAGGAAAACCTCAGCCGCCAGATCGCCGATGCCGTGATGCAAGTGACCGGCGCACTGGGCGTGGCCGTGGTGATCGAAGCCAAGCACATGTGCATGATGATGCGCGGTGTGGAGAAACAGAATTCGTCGATGATCACGTCGGTGATGCTGGGTGAGTTCCGCGAAAACGCGGCCACCCGCAGCGAATTTCTCAGCCTGATCAAGTAACAGGCTGCGTAGGAAAAGACCGGCGCTCATCGTCGGTTTTTTTTCGCCTGCAGAATTAAGGTAAGCTGCGGCCCCTTCTTCATGGGCAAGAGGTTTCAGCCATGTTCGTCAAAGCACTTCGAGTGGGCCTCGGCCACGTCATCATCGCCGGCGACTTCATTACCCGCCCGCGCAAAAAGCAGCGCCCTGCCGAACAACAGGCGCAGGTGAACGCCGCGGCCAAGGACCTGACCCTGTATCAATTCCACGCCTGCCCGTTCTGCGTGAAGACCCGCCGCACCCTGCACCGCCTGAATGTGCCGGTGGCGCTGAAGGATGCGAAGAACAACGAGCAGGACCGCCAGACCCTGCTGGAGCAAGGCGGCAAGATCAAGGTGCCGTGCCTGCGCATCGAAGAGAATGGCCAGACCACCTGGATGTATGACTCCAAAGTGATCATCGATTACCTGGACAAGCGTTTCGCGGCGGTCTGACAGACCTGCTGAGATCCAATGTGGGAGAGGGCTTGCCCCTTTCCCACATTCAGTTCGGTGTGGGCAAATCCAGCGCCAGTAATGCAGAGCCCAGGCACTTGCCATGCGCATCCAATGCCAGCGAGCGGGTTACGCCGCCGCGCAATATCCCCGGCAGTACAAAGTTCAGCGCTTGCACATTCGGCAGTTCATAACGCCGCACGGGGGCCGCACCCGGCTCCAGCAGGCCGGCAAAAAAGGCGGCCACGCGCTCCGCGGTAAGCTGTTCACACAACAGCCGATAATCCTCGGCCCGGTAAGCAATAATCGAAATGTTCGACGTGTCGCCCTTATCGCCGGTACGGGAATGGGCCAGCGTGTGCAGTTTCATGCTTCGATCCTCGGGTTGACCGCGTCACGGGGCAGCAGCAACGACGCCACCGCCACCACCTGCCGCACGCTCTTGCTCGCACCGCCGCCGCCGGACGGGCCGTTGGTGTAGAGGGTTTCCACTTCATTGCCGACCCGCACCGCTTCGCTGCGTTCTTCACAGCGGGCAGCCACGCGCAGGCGCACTTCCCAGGGCTCTACGCTGCTGCGTGGACCGTGCAGCGAGTCCATGCCGATCAGTTCGGCGCGTAGGTCCTGCATCTTCACCCCCATCAGTTCCAAACGCTTGAGTACGACATCCCGCGCCAGCTGCGCCCGTGCGACCGCGCCGGGACCGCCGTAGGACATCTGCCCTTCGCCAATCCAGCCATCCAGATAACCAACGCTCACCTTCAACTGTTCGGGCCGTGCGCGGCCATCGGCACCTTGAGCGCGCACCCGATCAACGCCCTCCTCGGCGAACCCCACCTGGGAGAAATCGGCGGTCACGTCCGGGGTGAGGTACGCCGCGGGATCATGTACTTCGTAGATCAGTTGTTCAGTGCAGGTGGCGCGGCTGACCCGTCCCCCGGAGCCCACAACCTTGGTGATCACGGCCTCACCGTCGGCATCGATCTCGGCCAAGGGGAAACCCAGTCGCGCCAAATCGTCCACGTCCTTGAAACCGGGGTCGGCAAAATAACCGCCGCTGACCTGCCCGGCACATTCAAGCAAGTGCCCGACCAACGTGCCGCGCCCCAGGCGCTGCCAGTCGTCCGCCGCCCAGCCGAACTCAAACATCTGCGGCGCCAGGAACAGCGACGGGTCGGCCACGCGCCCGGTGATCACCACATCGGCATCGGCGCGCAGGGCGTGCAAAATGCCATCGACGCCGAGGTAGGCATTCGCGGAAACCAGGCGCTTGCCGAGTGCCCCCACGGTCTGGCCGTTATCCAGCAATTGCTCGGGCCGCAAGGCCGCCAAAACATCATCGCCCACCACGGCCACGACCTTGAGGTGCAGGCCCAGCGCCGTGGCGATACGGCGTACTTCGACGGCCGCCGACACCGGATTGGCCGCGCCCATATTGGTGATTACCCGCAGGCGGCGGCGCCCTTCCTGGCGGCCGACGTAAGGCAACACACGCTGCATGCGCTCACTGAGCAGCGGGTCATAACCACCCTGCGGGTCGCTGATTCGCGCCTGTTGCGCCAAGGCGATGGTGCGTTCGGCCAGGCACTCGAACACCAGGTAATCCAGGTCGCCCAGTTCGGCCAGTTCCACGGCAGGTTCGATGCGGTCGCCGGAATAGCCGGCGCCGGAACCGATGCGCAAGGTTTTCATCTCAAATCACTCCCAGGAGCAACGCAGTCAGGGTCATCAACACCGACGCAGCAAACAGAAAGGGGATGGTGAAGCGCTGGTGATCGGCCAATTCGATCTTGCACAGGCCCACCAGCAGGAAGGTCGCCGGGGTCAGCGGGCTGACCGGAAAACCGGTGGTGTGTACGCCCAGCAACGACGCCTGGGCCACTTGCAGCGGGTCGACGCCCAGCGCCTTGCCGACTTCGGCAATCACCGGCATCACGCCGAAATAGTAGGAGTCGGGGTCGAACAACATGCTCAGTGGCATGGAAATGAAGCCCACCACTGCCGGGATCAGCTTGCCGTGGCCCGCCGGAATCTGCGCTACCGCCACTTCAGCGATGGCCTTGAGCATGCCGGTGCCTTGCATGATGCCGGTGAACACCCCAGCGGCGAGCAGGATACTGGCCATGGTCAGGGCGGTTTTCGCATGGGCATCGATGCGGGCGCGCTGGGCGTCCACGTTCGGGTAGTTGATGCACAACGCCACCACGGTGCCGAGCATGAACATCACCACCGGATCGACCCAGCCGGCGATCATCACCACCATGACCAGCACGGTCAGGATCAGGTTGACCCAGAACAGGCGTGGGCGGCGTAGCTTGATGTCGTCGTCGCTGAGTACCCGTTGTGGCACTGCATCCACGGTGGAGCCGGCGCCCAGGCCCAGGCGTTTTTCTTCACGCCGGCCGAGCCACCAGGCGCAGGCAAAGACAAAGATCAGGCCGACGATCTGCACCGGGATCAGCGGCTGGAACAGGTCCGCCACCGGTACATGCAAAGCCGCCGAAGAGCGCAGCACCGGGCCGGTCCAGGGTAGGAAGTTTACCCCCGCCGCCATTGCGCAGACACAGGCGAGGATGCGTTTATCGATGCCCAGCCGTGTGTACAACGGCAGCATCGCCGGCACCGTTACCAGAAAGGTCACCGCGCCGGAGCCGTCCAGATGCACCAGCAGCGCGAGGGTCGCGGTACCGACCACAATCCGTGTAGGACGTGTCCCTACCGTGCGCAGGATGCGATCAATGATGGGGTCGAGCATCCCGGCATCGGTCATGATCCCGAAAAACAGGATCGCGAACACAAACATGCCCACCACAGGGGCCACGTTCTTGATGCCGGTAATGATGAAGGCACTGGTTTGCAGGCCGAACCCACCGAGCAGCGCGGCGATGATCGGCAAGGCGATCAGGGCCACCAGTGGCGAGAGGCGTTTGCTCATGACGGCAGCGAGCAGGCACAGGATGGTAATGACACCCAGGGTAGCGAGCATGGGTTACTCCAGAGCGGCCTTGGTGGCCGGTTATTGTTTTCCCTGGAGTATTGGAAGCGGGTTAGTCTTTGTAAATTGGAATGTTCAGCCAGTCATATTCGTAAAAACAAAACGCTCGAGAAAAACAACAATGAAAAATTCGATCCAGCATATTCAAGCGTTCCTGGCGGTAGCCCGTACCGGCAGCTTTACCAAGGCCGCCAATGAACTGCATCTTTCGCCCTCGGCGCTCACCGTGCAGGTGCAACAATTGGAAGACTGGCTCGGCGTCGCCCTGCTCGACCGCAGCCCCCGCCATGTGAGCATCACCGCCGCCGGCCAGGAAGCCCGTGGCCCGATGGAAAAACTGCTGCTGGACCTGGACAACATCGTCACCGGCTCACGCGACCTCGCGGCCTTGCGCCGTGGCGTGGTCACCATCGCGGCCCTGCCCTCGGTCTGCGCCGGCGCCCTGCCCCCGGCCCTGCGCCTGTTTCGCGAGCGTTTTGCCGGGATCGAAGTGCGTTTGCAAGACCTGGTGGCCCACCGTATTCATGCCCAGGTGCGCGCAGGCGAAGTGGATTTTGGTATTGGTGTACGGGCGCGGCTAAGCCATGGCCTGGAGTTCGTGCCGGTCCTGAATGATCGATTGTGTGCCTTTGTGCCGCTGGATCACCCCCTCGCCCACCATTGCCAATTGACCCTGGAGCAACTCGCGGACCAGCCGATCATCCTCACCGGTCGCGACAGCAGCGTGCGTGAGCAGGTGGATGCACTGTTTGATGAAACGCGGCTGACGATGAATGCCGGGATGGAGGCCAACTACATGTCGACGGTGCTGGCGTTGGTGCGCCAGGGCCTGGGGATCAGTGTGCTGCCGGAGTCGGCGGCGGACAGCCTGGCGGGGTTGAAGCGCATCGACATTGACCATCCTGGGGTGAACCGGGAGATCGGGTTGATCAGTCGCAGCGGCATGGGCCTGAGCCCGGCAGCGCAGCGTTGTTTTGACCTGTTGAACGATGAATTATCTGACACGACATCGAGCTGAATGTGGGACAGGGATTGCCCCCTTCCCACATTTTTGACCGCATCAATCAGTCGATCATCGGCACATGCTTGGGATGACTGGCCACGCGCTGCAACCACGCCTGCACCGCCGGGTAAGGCGCCAGGTCAAAACCACCTTCATGGGCCACATGGGTGTAGGCATACAGCGCAATATCGGCAATCGAATACTGGTCGCCCACCAGGTACGGCGTGGCCTGCAACTGACGTTCCATCACCCGCAGGGCCTTGTAACCGCCCTTGTGGGTGGTCTTGTATTCTTCCAGGCGATCTTCCGGCATGTTCAGGTAGAACTGGATAAACCGCGCCACCGCAATATATGGCTCGTGGCTGTACTGCTCGAAGAACTGCCATTGCAGCACTTGCGTGCGCAGGCGTGGCTCGGTGGGCAGGAATTCGCTGCCATCGGCAAGGAAGTTGAGGATCGCGTTGGACTCCCACAGGCAGGTGCCGTCTTCGAGTTCCAGCACCGGGATCTTACCGTTGGGGTTCTTGGCCAGGAACTCAGGGGTCGCGGTGTCGCCGTTGAGGATGTCGATATCCACCCATTGATACGGGATGCCCAGCAGGTTGAGCATCAATTTGACCTTGTAGCAGTTGCCCGACTTGTAATCGCCATAAACCTTGTACATGGGGCTCCCCTTATGCCGCTTGCGCGTGCTGTGCTTGACGGACCACCGCGGCCAGGCGTTTGAGCCCTTCGTCCAGGCGGGCCGGGTCGATATGGCTGAAATTGAGTCGCAGTGAGCCTAAGTGCTGGTCCGGCTCGGAAAAGAACGGTTCACCGGGCATGAACGCGACGTCCTGATCGAGCGCAGGTGCCAACAAGGTGCGGGTGTCGAGCGGCTGTTTCAAGGTCAGCCAGAAGAATAATCCGCCTTGGGGCACTTGCCAGTCGGCCAAATCGGCGAAGTGACGCGCCAGTGCAGCCTGGAACGCGTCACGGCGCCCGCGGTAAAAGCTGCGCAGTTCCTCCAGGTGCTGCTGGTATTTCTGCGTGCCGATCCACTGCATGGCCTGCCACTGGCCGACGCGATTGGTGTGCAGGTCCGCCGATTGCTTGAGCTTGAGCAAGTGCGGGAACAGGTCGGGGCTGGCAATCAGGTACCCCACGCGCAGACCGGGCAGCAAGGTCTTGGAGACCGTGCCGGTGTAGATCCAGCTGGCTTTTTTCAGGCGGCCGACGATGGGCTGCGCGCTGCCGCCATCGAACGTCAGCTCACGGTAGGGTTCGTCTTCGATCAGGGTCACGCCGAACTCATCGAGCAAGGCGGCGACGGCCTCGCGCTTGGCTTCGCTGTAGCGCACGGCCGAAGGGTTCTGGAACGTCGGGATCAGGTAGATGAACGCCGGGCGATGGCGCTCGAGGTTGGCGCGCAGGCTGGTGACGTTGGGGCCGTCTGCCTCCAGTTGCACGGTGAGGCAATCGGCGCCGAACAGCTGGAAGATCTGCAGTGCGGCGAGGTAAGTCGGGCCTTCCAGCAGGATCTTGGTGCCTTTGTCGATATACAGCTTGGCCGCCAGGTCCAGGGTTTGCTGGGAACCGCTGACCACCAGCACCTGGCTGGCCTGGCACGGCACACCCAACGCGCGCGCCTCGGCGGCGAGCAGTTCACGCAGCTGCGGCTCGCCTTCGCTCATGCCGTATTGGCCGATGTTCAGCGGCATGTCATTCCAGTCCAGCGCGGGCAGCATGGCTTCGGCCGGCAGGCCACCGGCGAACGACATCACTTCCGGGCGCTGGGCGGCCGCGAGGATTTCACGGATCAAGGAGCTTTTGAGGCGCGTAACACGTTCAGAGAAGGCCATAAGGTCACCGCTAGCGAAGCCTGTGGGAAATACGTCAAACTGGTTGACCGAAATTACGACAGCTTGAGTGGATACGTCAATATGCTTGACCTTAAAAACCAAAGCAGCCAGCAACAAGCCATGGAAGCGTTTTTCTTCGGCTACCAGGCATTCACTGCCAAAGCCGACGAAATGCTCGAACGCCGAGGCCTGAGCCGGGTGCACCAGCGCATTGTGTTTTTTATCGCGCGCTACCCGGCCTTGAGCGTCAAGGAACTGCTGGAATTGCTCGGCGTGAGCAAGCAGGCGCTGAACATGCCGCTGCGCCAATTGCAGGAAATGCACCTGGTGGACAGCGTTGCGTCCGAGACCGACAAGCGCAAACGCCTGCTGGAACTGACCGAGGAAGGCCTGCGTTTCGAGCAGTCACTGCGCCGTGAACAGGTGAAGTTGTTGCAGCGCGCGTTCAGCGAAGCGGGCGAAGAAGCGGTAAACGGCTGGCTCGCAGTGAACCAGGCGCTTGCAGGCCAGCCCTGACCCCCCTGGAGTTGGCCCGCTCGCAACAAAAGCGCTCGAGCTTTGCCTTTCATCCTTTTCACGCAGAAAATAGAAAACATTATTTGCTTTCTTTGTATACAAAAGCATAATTCGCTTCGTGCGAGTTCCTGACCTATCAGTCAACAAAACCCGCCAGTACCTCACAGCGCCCCGCGCTGGACATAACAATAAAATGCTTGAGGAGTACTCGCTGTGGATAGCCGCAAATCCGAAGCCCCGACGCTGGACCTTGCACCCTCACAGAACGGCTGGCTGGAACGCCTGTTCAAACTGCGCCTGCATGGCACCACAGTGAAGACCGAGCTGCTTGCCGGCCTCACCACCTTCATCACTATGGCCTACATCATCTTCGTCAACCCCAACATCATGGCCGACGCCGGCATCGACCACGGTGCGGCGTTCGTCGCCACCTGCATCGCCGCCGCACTGGGTTGCCTGTTGATGGGCCTGTACGCGAACTGGCCCGTGGGCCTCGCGCCGGGCATGGGCCTGAACGCATTTTTTACCTACACCGTGGTCGGCACCATGGGCTACACCTGGCAGACGGCGCTCGGCGCGGTGTTTATCTCGGGCGTGCTGTTCATGGGCCTGACGCTCTCGCGCGTGCGTGAATGGCTGCTCAACAGCATCCCGGTAAGCCTGCGCCATGCCATGGGCGCCGGTGTCGGCCTGTTTCTCGGGGTGATCGGCCTGAAGACCGCCGGCATCATCGTCGACAGCCCGGCCACGCTGATCAAGCTCGGTTCACTGCACGAGCCGGCGCCGCTGCTGGCGGCGGTGTGTTTCCTGCTGATTGCGATCCTCAGCTATCACCGGGTGTTCGGCGCGATCCTCATCAGCATCATTGCCGTGACCCTCGCAGGCTGGGGCCTGGGCCTGGTGCACTACAACGGGATTCTCGCCACGCCACCGAGCCTGGCACCGACCTGGATGGCGATGGATGTGAAAGGTGTGTTCAATGTCAGCATGATCAGCGTGGTATTTGCCTTCCTGTTTGTACACATGTTTGACACTGCAGGTACACTGATGGGCGTTGCGCAACGCGCCGGGCTGGTCAATGCCGATGGCAAGATCGATAACCTGTCCCGCGCCCTGAAGGCCGACAGCGCTTCGAGTGTGTTGGGTGCCATGGTCGGCGTACCGCCGGTGACCAGCTATGTGGAAAGCGCTGCGGGTGTCGCCGCCGGTGGCCGCACCGGGCTGACGGCCGTGACCGTGGGGATCCTGTTTGTGGCGGCGATGTTTTTCGCACCGCTGGCGGGCATGATCCCGGCCTACGCCACCGCGGGTGCGCTGATTTACGTGGCGATGCTGATGATGGCGAGCATGGCCCATATCAATTGGGATGAAGCCACCGACAGCATTCCGGCGATTGTCACTGCAATCATGATGCCCTTGACCTTCTCGGTCGCCGACGGCATTGCCCTGGGGTTTATCACCTACGTGGCGCTCAAGGCGGGTACGGGCAAGTACCGCGAGATTTCCGTGAGTTTGTGGGTGTTGTGCGCGATTTTCATCGCCAAGTTTATGTTCCTGTAAGCAGGAACCGGCCGAAAACCGCCTCACCCTCGGGTGGGGCTTTTGCATGAAGGGAGAACTGTAAATGAACCTGGAAACCTGGCTGTTGTTCAGCGGCGCTGCTTTGGTGGTGATCCTGATTCCCGGCCCGCTGTCGCTGTTGATGATCAGCAACAGCCTCAACTACGGCCTGCGCCGTTCATACCCGGCGTTTCTCGGCGGCGTGTTTGCCTCGATCTGCCTGCTGAGCGCTTCGGCCCTGGGCCTGGGCGCCCTGCTGTTGGCATCGGAGCAATTGTTCAGTGCCTTGAAGATTGTCGGCGCGCTGTACCTGTTTTACCTCGCCTGGCAGAGCTGGCAGCAATCTCGCCAACCTGCCCATGGCGCCGACGTGCCACAAACGCCGCCGGTACCACGCTTTCGCGCATTGTTTGGGCGGGCCTTTGTACTGGGCGCGAGCAACCCCAAAGATATTCTATTTTTTGCCGCCTTCCTGCCGCAATTCCTCAGCAGTCAACAGCCGTTCCTGCCCCAACTGCTGATCATGATCGCCACCTGGACCGTTCTCGACCTGCTGTGCAAGCTGGCCTACGGCCTGAGCGCCCATGGTGCGGCGCGTTATCTGCGCAGCGGAAGGGGCCAGAGCTGGTTCAACCGGATCAGTGCCGGGTTATTCAGTGGCGCCGGGGTTCTATCGTTGCTCAAGGCGCGAGGGGGCTCACTTTGACGAAATAAACAGTGGGAGGGAGCATGCCCTTTTTCGGCCAGTGGACACCTGCCACGATCCGGGTCAAACGCTGTTCTCGCATCGCACTTCTAACTCCCGTAAAGGCAAGTGAATCGGGATTTTTCTTGATTGCGTAGTTCAACCACTCATCCGTAAACCGCCTCATCAACTTGATGCTCCCGTGCTCAATCCAATGGTAAGACACGTAATAGAGTTTGTTTGAGTTGGGATGCGTAGCAATCAACTCATGACTAAGGGCATTAGCGCGCTTTACTTGCACGTCCTGGCAGTTGAAGCCTTGCTGCTCCAGCACCGTCCTGACTTGAGCACGCTGAGCGGTATTTCTCGCGGCAAGGACCTGCGAACCACCGGGTTTGAGCGTCGGGTCCAATGCGACAGACGGCCTGAAGTCGACGCGAGTGAAACCGGGTGCCTTGCCTTCGTAGCCGACGAAAACATTGGGCTTCACTTTGACGGCCCTCAACATTTGCAGCACCTCATCCGTCTGCCCAAGGCTGCCGGCAGCGGCGGGCAACCAGTTGTCCAGCGTCGCACGGATATTCAGCAGATGACTGGCCGTAACTGGGCGGGAAGCGTCTGCCAACTCAATCATCCTTACGACTAAAAATCTGCGGCTGTGGGTCGTCATGGTGGGGAAAGCCGTGCCCACAGAGTGCTCCAACGACCTGTGGAACAGCGGCGCATGGAGTTGCCACTCGCCGGTTGGGCCGCGCGACACCGGGATAGGCTGCTCAAGACGAGCGGCAGCGGTGCTTGTCCAACGCTCAATATCAACGTGCGCCTTTGAGACCAGCGGCTCATCCCTGGCGATAAAAGCAATCTTGTCCAATGGCGCTTGATCACCCTGGTAGAGCAACCGGTAATGCCCGGCCCCTGACTCTGTCGCAGTGTCATACCATGAGCCCACATAGATAGCGTCGTAGCTGAATCCTGGAGGCGCTATGTGTACACGGGATACCCCGTGCGCCGAAGGCGCCGCGATCTGGCCCTCGGATGCGTGAGTGCGCCAACTGAACCAATCGGTACCCGACACGGATGACTGATAAATTCGACTTTCCGTAGCACTACGGACAGTGGGTGGCCGCCAGTCCACCGGCTCGACCGATGCTCGCCACGGATGCAGTACCCCAGAACTTGGACCGGCCACTGGCGCATCCGCCCCCAACAGCACTTCCCTGGTCACAAGCACTTCCCTGTTCACAGAAGTATTCAAAATCAATTCATCCTCGCCCGGCGCCTCCTTGTTCTTCAGGCGAAAAGACCGTTCGTTGTCTCGTCGGTAAATGGGGATGTGGTGCGTATCATCTACGGTGAAGTACTCGCCGCCCTTCACGTAGATACCCTTTTCGCCCGGCCCTTTCAACGCAACGGCGTCCTGCGGTACACCCTCGGTCCTGAAACGCTCCAGGGGCTTGAGCCGGGAAATCGTTGATGGCGGCTTGGGCACATCGAAAACCCGGCCAACCTGCGAGACTGCCGCACGATGGATCCGATTCAGGCCGGTGCCTATCGAACCTATCCTCGGGCGAACCAATGTCCCGCTCTTGGGTTTGGGACCCGGTACAAAGTTCAGCAAAAGCTCCACCGCCAAAAAAATCGTACCAAACGCCACGTCCACCGCATCACGAGGATCACCACTGCGGTGATAACGTCGCGAGGTGAGCAGCAACTCATACAGTTGGTTACCTAAATCAAAAAGTGGTGAGCCGATAGACAACAACGCTCGCGTGCGAGTATCTCGTTCTTCCTTCCGGCGCTGTTCCCGGTACTTATCCAAGACCTTGTTGGAGTTACTGTTTGCCTGCGCTTGACGTTGCAGCTCAAACATCCAAGCCCGATACAACAGGGCCCCGGCATCGCAATGTGAGGTAGGCACCAGCGCTAACCAGTTCAGCGGGTCACTGGCAATCTGCTCAAGGGTCTGCTTTTCAATCTCATCGACATGTGCCGTGGGCACCAGGTGTTTGATCTTGAAAGAACGAACGAACTCAACGCCCCGCCAGATCCCCTGCAACATGTGAAAGCCGGGGATTAGCGAGAGGGGATTGAATAGAGGCTCTTCGAATGTTTCGCCAGGATGATGAGTGATGGCCTCGAACGCCCAACCGGGTGCGACCTGCCGAGCCAATGCCGTGACGTTACCGGGCAATGAGCCGATGCGATTAAGGTGCTCCCGAGCGTGTTGCAGACTGACGTGTTCGCTGATGCTCCTGGCATCCGGAGCGGCGGGCCAGTAGACCAGGCAGTGCTGGGAAAGCAGGTCATGAAACACCAGGATTCCGGCCATGTAGCGATCATGCTGGAGGGTATGGCCCACCAGATGAACCACATACAACTGCACTTGATGACCATGCTTATTCAAGTCTTGAGGGGTGCGTGCCGCCATTGCCGTATTGAATAGGCTCTGTGCACTCTCCGTCAGCCCCTGCTGCACCGCCGAATAGAGATTAGCCTCGGTACCTGCCTGTAAAACCCGCGTCAACAGTTCAGGCACACGTGAGTCGCTTAGCCGGCGCCTACCGACGTCGGCAGGGTAAAACACACTGCTGATCAACGCCTCATAACGCCCGCCGATATCCAGCGCAGACACCATACTGATCAAGTATTGGGGGGGCAGTTGCTGTTTCCAGGCCGGTTTCAGGTACTCGGCGTACTTGAAACGCCACCGTGTCGGCTTTATCTGCGGGTCCAAATTATGCAGTGCCAGTTGCAGCAGGCTGAAGCGCGTACGCTCATCGCTTGGTGTCAGGATCTCCTTGCGATCCCCCACCGTACAGGCACTTTCCCAACCACAGAACCTGCCACTGACCTGGTCAGGCATCTCGATAAAGGGCGTGTCGATGTCCAGTTGCGGGTACAGGCCGTCCTCGCGCAAGCGGGCAATCAAGAGCTCGCGGGCGAAGGTCGGCAGATCCGGCAAACGCTGTTCCAGGCGGTCTTCAAACGCTAAGGCACTGCCCAGATAGCGACCTTGCAAATACTTGAAACGCTTACGCTGGCCCCCCGTCGCATCGGTGATCCAGGCCGGCATTCTTTGCTTCGCGGCCGCCGCTTTTCGCACCACATCGAAATCAGTCCGCGCTTGAACCAGAGCATCATTGGCTGGCGCGCTCAGGTGTTCATCCAGCTCGACCGCCAATAGCAGCCGGCTCAGTAGCGCATTATCGGTTTCACTAAAAATACTCGCGCCGCCATCAATGCTGCGATGCACAAGAATGTAGCTCTTGAGGAGCCTTTTGACGGCAAGCATCACAGGGTTCCCCTCAATCGGTTCGTAGCGCACTGCCAGGGTTTGGCAGGCTACATGCTCACGCACGGCCTTGCGTTTTTGCCGCGTGACATAGCGCCATAGCACCGACTCATCGCGGCTGCCAAGGCTGGCCTGGATGCCAAGGGTCAACGCGCCGAGACTGCCAAAGGTGACCACGCCGCCCTCACGCCCGAGCACACACAACACAACGGGCACCCGCCGACTGTGATCACTTACCGCCGCCGCAAGCGTGACCGCAAACACACTGTGCAGGGGGTGGTAGGTGTCGGCATCGGGCTCAGCCCCCACCAGCACCGATAACACGCGCGTTTCACTGCCCTGGCGTTTACTGGCTAGCGGCTTGTCCAGTACGTCTATCATCAGATCCAGATAGGTTTTGCTGATCAACTTGAGTTGGTGTTGCAACTGGATTTCACCGCGCAACCTGTCGATCCATACGCGGATAAGCGCGGTCACATGCCTAGGTTTACCGGTCGGCCGCGCCGCCCAAAATGCCACGTCGAAGAGTTGCAACTGCGCATCCTGTATCAACGTGCGCAAGGCAGCCGCCTGGACCTTGAGCTGATCCTCCAGCGCCACAAACTCTCGAAACGCTTGAGTATCCGCACCAGGATCCTGTGGATTGAGGAGAGTCATCAGCGCCCGTTCATAACGCTTGACCTGTTGCCGCGCTGTGTTCAAAGCCAGCCCCGGAGCCGTGCTGGCAAAGATAATTTCGTGGCGTCGCCGATGCTGATCCCATTCCAGCAATTCACGGCGGATATTCCCCAACCGGGCCCTGCCTACCCAATGTTTACGGGTGCCCTGGATGTAGGCGAGAAAACGCGCCGCATTCATCACTGAAGGCTCGCGCCTGCCAGAAAAAACCTGCGCGAGGTTGATCGACAACGCACAGGCCAACTCATTTTCCCATTGCCCATCCAGAACCGCCTGGGCGCTGATCGCCAACGCGTCGTCCCTCAATGCCAAACCGCGAACATTCGCCAGGCCAGTGGCGGCAGCGTCCTCAGCAGGCCGGCATACCTCATGCCGACGCCGCAGTGGCAGGCACTGCCACAGGTCGTCGAACAAGGCGCTATTGATCAGCGCCACCAGCCCACATTGCAACTGCTCGAAAGACGGGTACTCGTAGTAGTTGCGGTGCACACCCGGTAGATACATCACATGGGGCATACCCGCCGGGTCGCCCTCACGATAAATGTGCAGTGCGCCGGGGATCGGGGTCAGTCGCGTCTGCGCTCCTGGCCACATGACCTTGCACACCTGGAGGCTGGCCCATTGCTCGCCCGCGCGCCGACGAGCCTCAGCCGTCGGTGCATCCACCAGCGCCTGCACCATGACCAGTCCCGCACTCGACAGCTCGCCCAGTTGCCGCGCGACAAAGGCCTGGTCGGCGAACAGATGCTTGTACAACTCAACCCAGCGCTCGTTGCGTGTCAGCCAGGAGCCAGGAACCAGCGCCTGCCAGTAGTCACTCTGCGCACGGGCGAGCCGCTCAAACAGATTGAGCGCAACGACCCGTTGCAACGCCTCCAGGGGGGTAAAGGGTACGCGGCGGGCTGGATCGTCCTTGAGGCTGAGCGCCGTGAATTGATTGACGTTGATCGACACGGAAGGCAGGACCAGCAGCCGCAACGTGCGGTCGGTCAAACTGTCGACTTTTTGCGCCGCGGCCGGCGGTTTGGGCTCGGTAAACAGCACGTTGTTCGGGTCCAGCCCAAAGGCCTTATGCAGCTCGGCGCGAATCACCCGCAGGACCTTGGGCGCGCCTGAGATCAGGCGGGACAGCCACTTTTGCGAATCGGCACAGCGCAGGTCGGCAATCGCCAGCCGATTGATCAGAAGGCTGGGAGGGTGGCTGGCGTTGATCCGTTGCGTCAGCTGGGTACGCATGGCCTGCAACTCATCGTCGTCGGGCACATCGGGGTCGTCAGGTAAGGTCACGGCGGTATCTTCATAAAGGAAAACACCTAGCCTATGCAGCGCTGACACGGATGAGGCGTTAGATAGTTGAACGCTGCCGCGAGCAAAAAAAAGCCCGCAGTGTGGGCGGGCGAAAAACCAACGAAGAGCTTGGGGGTGTGAAACGAGGTGACGCCTCAGCTACCGCGATAGGTGGAGTAGCTGTAAGGCGAAATCAGCAGGGGCACATGGTAATGCTCCTGTTCGGCGCTGATGCCGAAGCGCAGCACCACGACATCCAGGAAGGCCGGCTCCGGCAACTGCACGCCACGGGCGCGGTAATAGTCACCGGCGCTGAATTGCAGTTGGTACACGCCACTGCGGTAGGCATCGCCTTGCAACAGCGGTGCGTCGCAGCGGCCGTCGCTGTTGGTCACGGCGGTGCTCACAAGCTCAAGCTGTGCGCCTTCGACGCGGTACAGCTCAACCAGGATAGCGCTGCCGGGGCAGCCGTGGGCGGCGTCCAGTACGTGTGTGGTCAGTCGTCCCATGGGGCGGGGCTCCCTTGCATGAAGTGAAATAGGCTGCACCTTTACGGGGCGCGAAAAAGCCGTGAACGCAACGATTAAGACACTTTTAATAAAAATTGTACACAATAAAAATCACAAAGTTTTGCACGCCCTTCGGCACCTCGATCATCCGCACGATTTCCCAGCAAGCCTTGCTTTTAAAAGACCTTTTGTCCGTTTACTGACCAACTGGGCAAGTTTCTTGCAGCGTTAAGCGGTGGCAACCGCGCGGAAAAAATGCGGAAATACAGGCTTACAAAGTGACCATCAAGTTGTATACAATCAGCCCATCGCTGTGACGCCACCCAGTCTTTCCGCTGGCCGCCACACACTTGCTACCACGAACAAGAAGGAAGACTGCAGTGAGCGCTGACTACCCACGCGACCTGATCGGTTACGGCAGTAACCCTCCTCACCCCCACTGGCCGGGCAACGCGCGCATCGCGCTGTCTTTCGTACTCAACTACGAAGAAGGCGGCGAGCGCAACATTTTGCATGGTGACAAAGAGTCCGAAGCCTTCCTCTCGGAAATGGTCTCGGCCCAGCCGCTGCAAGGCGAGCGCAACATGAGCATGGAGTCGCTGTACGAATACGGCAGCCGTGCCGGCGTGTGGCGCATCCTCAAGCTGTTCAAGGAATTCGACATTCCGCTGACCATCTTCGCCGTGGCCATGGCGGCCCAGCGCCACCCGGATGTGATCCGCGCCATGGTCGACGCCGGCCACGAGATCTGCAGCCACGGCTATCGCTGGATCGACTACCAATACATGGACGAG
>JAEAMG010000144.1_pt1 | contig 111833 bp, 78 predicted proteins | sample 8958741 | NCBI WGS metagenome assembly JAEAMG01 (sample SAMN16933256, study PRJNA681125) | bioreactor sludge metagenome | isolation source: anaerobic bioreactor treating anionic surfactant - SDBS | place: India: Bengaluru | collected 2019-02-28
AACAGGAGGTGAAGACAAGAAGTTCATCGTTGAGAAAAGGGGTGTAATGAATATCAGGATTGGAGGGTTTGCCCTCAACTATACCGAGCTCAATTTCACCTTTAAGTGCCTTTTTCTCAATATACTCCGTATTTCCGGAAATCATTGAAAGTTTTATGCCGGGATATTTCTTTATAAAACCGGCAAGTGCGGGAGGAATGACATATTGTGCAATAGTTGTGCTTGCACCGATGCGAAACACCCCCTCTGCGTTGCCCTTAAGCTGGCTGATTTCAAATTTGGCCTCGTTGTGTAAAGCGAGAATCTGGGTTGCATAAGACAAAAGAAGCTCTCCTGCGGGAGTGAGGAATGTTTTATTTCCGACGCGGTCAAAAAGTCTGACCTCTAATTCCGATTCCAGCTCCTTGATATGTCGTGTGACTGCAGGCTGAGTAATGAACAACTCCTCCGATGCCTTTGTGAAGCTCAGCTTTGTTGCGACAGACAGAAAGACTTGGAGTCGGAAATCAAGCATTTAATTGTTACTCCCTTAGTTTGTTATCCTTTGCCATGATATACAGAATCGTTCCGTTATTACGTTTGTCCGGGATTACACCATTATTAGTGACAGTTCCTAACTTGATAGCCAGTTCTCCTGAGAATTCCCCCATAATAGGGTCGGTGTATACCCAATTACACAAGCTTGAGAAATGTGCCGGCCAGAAGTATCCGGTATAGATAAGATATTTGTCTACAACAACACCAAAAGGCAGGCCTCCTAAAGGGACTTGCAGTTTTGATAATTTCCTCTTTCCCTCCTCTGTAAGGCCGAAAGTGTAAGTGCTCTTATTGTAATAGGTGATGTCAGAATAATTGATTAATGGGGTTGGCAACAAAACGACTGTGGAATCGATAATCTGTTCGCCGGAGCTGATTTTGTAGCTCTTCAGCAAATATATCTCAACAACAAAGTTGAATTTTTCATGTTCACTACATGCAGTGCATCCTCCACTCACAGCAGGATTCTTCTCACAGCTTGCAAGAGTGAATGCTGTAAATGCAAATAGTGCTATTGTGATTAATCTTTTCAAGACCTGATTGTTTTTTTAGAATCGACAAATTTCCTATGTCTTTCAAAGCTAATAAATTATTCAACACAATGTTGTCTTCTATGATAATTTTCAACCACATAAAAGGAAAAGCGCGGTGGTTGTGAAAAGATTGAATGTCAGAGTTCCAGCATGCGTTTGATAGGAATCCAGGCTCTGTCGCGGATTTCAGCAGGAACTTTGATCTCCGGGCCTTCGCTCTCCAATGCCTTAAGGACCTTTTCGAGTGTTGCCTTTTTCATGTGACCACAAACGGCTTTTGAGTTGATTGGTATGAACTCTTTGCCCGGAATGGTTTTCTGCATATGGTGGATGATCTCCTTCTCTGTTGCAATTATGAACTGTTTCTTATCTGACTTTGCAGCATGTTTTACCATACCGCTTGTAGAGTAAAAATAGGCATTAGGCATATTGAGGATCTCTTCGTCTCCTGAACAGCTGCTTTCGGGATGTATCAGAATATCTGCCTCCGGATATAATGCGGCCATCTCTTTTACCATCTGAGAGTTAAAGCGGTCATGTACACAGCAGTCGCCAAACCATAACTCCATATTCCTGCCGGTCTTGATGTTGATATATCTGCCCAGATGTCTGTCGGGTACAAAGAGTATTTTCTTGTCTGCAGGGATTGATTCTACAACCTTCAATGCATTAGCAGAGGTGCAACAAATGTCAGTATGTGCCTTTACCTCGGCAGTAGTGTTTACGTAGGCGACCACAACACCGTCCGGATTCGCTGCCTTCCACTCTGCAAGATCCTCTCCTGTTATACTCTCGGCAAGAGAGCAACCTGCGGCCGGATCAGGAACAATGACCTTTTTGTCCGGAGAGATAATTGAGGCGGTCTCTGCCATGAAATTTACACCGCAGAAAAGAATGATTCCGGCATCGGTTTTCCCGGCCTCTTGTGACAAACCTAGCGAATCACCCAGAAAATCACAGATGTCCTGAATTTCCGGATTTGTATAATAGTGGGCAAGTATAACGGCGTTTTTCTCCTTTTTCAGTTGAAGTATACGCTCTATTATCTCTTTCTTATCCATGAAAAATCTATTTGTTTGGTACAATGTTCATGCTTATATCCAAAGCTGTAACGGAGTGTGTGAGAGCACCGACGCTTATGTAGTCCACACCCGTGGCCGCAACCTCCTTCAATCTCCGGACGTTCATGTTGCCTGAGGCTTCGGTCTCCGCTCTTCTGTCAATAACTTTAACAGCTTCAGCCATGGCTTCATTGCTCATGTTATCAAGCATAATTATATCTGCTCCTGCAGCGAGAGCTTCTCTTGTCTCATTCAGGTCGGTTACCTCCACCTCAATCTTTATCCCTGCCTGAATTGAGGCCCTTACCTGTTTGACGGCATTGGTGATTCCACCCGCAACCTTAATATGGTTATCCTTTATAAGGGCCATATCGTAAAGTCCCATACGGTGATTTGTCGCGCCACCGGCCTTTACAGCCATCTTGTCAAGCAATCTCATCCCCGGAGCAGTCTTGCGTGTGTCGAGCAGTCTGGTCTTAGTGCCTTCAAGTTCCTTTACAAAGATTGCTGTGGCAGTGGCAATACCGGACATTCTCTGAAGAATGTTCAGCGCAGTGCGTTCTGCGGTTAGCAGTGCTCGATAGCTGCCCTCAATCCGTGCAATCTTGTCTCCCTTTGAAACACTCTCCCCCTCTTTCACGAGTGGAGTCCAAACTATGGTGCTGTCAATGTATTTAAATACTCTCAATGCTATGTCAAGGCCGGATACAATACCCGGAGCCTTTGCCGTCATCTCGGCAGTTGCTCTGGATTCTTCAGGAATCAATGCATTTGTGGTGATGTCTCCTGTATTAATATCCTCTTCGATTGCGAGGGATATTATCTTCTCTATCAGATACTCTCTCTCCATAATTTCCGGTTTATTTGTCATCCACAGGAATGGCCCCAATCGGCCTGCCTCTCTGCTGGATGATATGTTTTATAAAACTGTTCTCCTCGTGAGGATAATCCTCTCTGTAATGCCCTCCCCGACTCTCTTTCCTGTATATAGCAGGTTTGATTATCAGTTCTGCAACGGTAATCAGGTTGTAGCTGAGAAGGGTGTAGTACTCCTCTTTATCGTTGCCGAGTGCCTCTTTTTCTTTTTCAAGAATCTCCAGCCCCTCGGAAAGTAATTTCTCATTTCTTATAATTCCGGCATTGTCATTCATCAGATTCGACACCTTAACCTTTAAATTCCGGAACATCTCCTCTTTTGACGGATCCTTGCGGTATATGGGCTTTAAATCTGTGATGACCTCATTGCTGCTCTTGCCGGTTGAAATCTCCCTTGTGTCCTCGACGGCCCTGTATCCGAACACCAGACACTCAAGAAGAGAGTTGGAGGCAAGTCTGTTAGCACCCATGATGCCTGTAGATGCCAGCTCCCCGCATACATAGAGATTCTCTATGTTTGTCCTTCCGTTGACATCACTTCTTACTCCACCGACCATATAGTGTGCTGCAGGTGCAACCGGGATTTTGTCAGTCATATCGATGCCAAGTTGCCTGCATTTTTCAAAAATATTCGGGAAGCGGCTCTTGATCCTTTCCGGATCTATGTGCTTAAGTGACAGGTGAACGTAAGGCTCATCCTGCTGAAGTATCTGCCTGAAAATGGACCTTGCCACAACGTCTCTCGGTGCCAGTTCTGCAAGTTCGTGAATGGCAGGCATGAATCTCTCGCCCTTCAGATTTAGCAGTTGAGCTCCCTCTCCGCGAACAGCCTCGCTTATGAGAAATGTCTTGTCTGTCTCTGTGTATAAAGCGGTCGGATGGAACTGAACAAACTCCATGTCTGCAATCTTGCAGTCTGCCTCAAAGGCAAGAGCTATACCGTCACCTGTTGTAGTATGCGGATTGGTTGTCCTTTTAAAGATTGCTGAAGCGCCGCCGGAGGCCAGAAATGTATAATTTCCCATAAAAATCTCCTCGCTCTCTGTCTCTGAATTCCATGTCCTGACACCATAACACTTGCCTGTTTCCTGAATAATCGAAAGAACTGTGTGATTTTCGAAGAGAATGATGTTTTTATCAGCCAGAACCTTCTCTATCATGAAGTTGGTTATCTTCATGCCTGTGACATCGCCTCCCGCATGAAGTATCCTTCTCATATGGTGTCCACCCTCAAGTCCCAGGGCAAAACTGTCCCCAAGCATGTCGAACTTCATTCCGTCCCTGACAAGGTCCACAATCCTGTGGGGCCCCTCATTGACCAGGATGTCAACGGCGTTATAATCGCATAAACCTCTTCCGGCTGTTACAGTATCATCAAAGTGAAATGCCGGACGATCCTCCTCATCTGTGACTGCCGCGATTCCGCCCTGTGCATAATATGAATTACTCTCCCTGACTGTGGTTTTTGTAATCAAGGCAACCTTTCCGTACAGGGATGCTCTGTACGATGCGTATAAACCCGCAAGCCCGCTCCCTACAATAATATAGTCGTATCGGTGCATTTTTGATCTTTATGAGCCGCGAAATTACTCTTTTTTCTGTAATTGTAGGCCAACAATCTTAAACAATCTTGAAATCATATGGTTCTATCTTAATAAAAATCTACAATGGCTTATTTAAAAGGCTTATTTTAATTGTCAGGCAAACAGGACATTGTCTTCCTGACTTTGTATTTGTTTCTAATATTATTAACTTAGCGAGGATATTTTTGAAACTAAATACACGAAATTTATATGTCAAGCAAGGTTAATTGCTTTATTCCGTATCAGGATGAAGTGCAAGTAAAAGAGACAGTTAAGGGGCTTAAGGAAAATTCTTCGGTATCGAAGATTTATCTTTTGTCTGTCAATCCGGAAGCAAAACCATTGGAGGGTTGTGAGATAGTACATGTTGAGTCAATGAAGTGCACTCCGGCGATGAGAAAAATAGCGGAGAGGTCAGATGCAGAATTCACACTTATCTATACAAAAGAGTCCACTCTCGAGTTGGGAATGTTTGCGTTGGAGAGGATGGTGAAACTTGCCGGAGACAGCTCGGCAGCTATGGTTTATTCAGATCACTATCAGGTTATTGACGGCAAGAGGAGTGCATGCCCTGTCATAACATATCAGTCGGGTAGTCTCAGGGATGATTTTAACTTTGGTTCCGTGCTCCTTTACAGAGCTTCCGCACTGAAGGATGCAGTATCAAGGATGCAGACCGATTACAAATTCGCATCTCTCTATGACCTCAGACTAAAGGTATCACAAAAGGGAGAACTGGTTCACATCAATGAGTACCTCTATACAGAGGTTGAGCAGGATACAAGAAAATCAGGCGAGAAGATTTTTGACTATGTAGACCCAAAGAACAGAGGCGTACAGATTGAGATGGAGGCTGCCTGCACAGAGCACCTTAAAGAGATTGGAGGTTATCTTGAGCCGAAATTCAAGCATATTGAGTTTTCTGAGAACAACTTTGAATATGAGGCATCGGTTATTATTCCTGTATACAACAGGATCAAGACTGTTAAGGATGCGATTGCATCTGTCCTGAAACAGAAGACATCATTCAAATTTAATTTGATTGTCATAGATAACCACTCTACAGACGGAACATTTGAGGCTATAGAGGAATTTGCCGGTGACCAGAGACTTATTCACCTCGTTCCTGAGAGAAACGATCTCGGAATCGGCGGTTGCTGGAATGCCGGGGTTCATCATCCGAAGTGCGGAAAATTCGCAGTTCAGCTTGACAGTGACGATATTTACTCAGACGAGAATACTCTCCAGAAGGTTGTTGACTCGTTTTATGCACAGAACTGTGCAATGGTTGTCGGAACATATATGATGACTAATTTCAATATGGAGATGATTGCTCCGGGTATAATCGACCATAAAGAGTGGACTCCGGAGAACGGCAGGAACAATGCTCTTCGTATAAATGGGCTGGGCGCTCCGAGAGCTTTCTACACACCTGTCCTCAGGGAGATAAAGGTTCCTAACACCAGCTATGGTGAGGATTACGCTTTGGGTCTCAATATCTCGAGAGAGTACCAGATTGGAAGGATCTATGATGTGCTTTACCACTGCCGCCGTTGGGACGGAAATTCGGATGCAGCTTTGGACATCGTGAAGATGAATGCACATAACACATATAAGGACAGAATCAGGACATGGGAACTTCAGGCAAGGATTTCTCTTAACAAAAACAAGAGGTAATCCGATGTCTGAGATCAATTCTGAAATTGTAAGGGAGCTTTTCGATGAGCAGTTTGCCTCATGGGAGCAGGCAAGCAATAACTATAAGGCACTTGACGGAGTTCTGGCAAAAGAGATTCAGGTTGACGGATTCCCTTTCAAGGTACAGTTCAACCCGGCCAGAATAGTCTCATCTGCAGCAAAAGTAGATGCAAAATCGATTCAGGAGCGCAAGTGTTTCCTCTGCAAGGAGAACAGGCCTGCAGTACAGAAGGGTATTGACTTTCTCTATAAGGGAAAGGATCACTATACTGTATTGATAAACCCCTTCCCGATTTTTTCAAGGCATCTTACAATCCCGATGGAGTGTCATCAGGATCAGCTTATAAATGGCCGTTTTGACGCAATGCTCGAGCTGGCAAGGCAGTTACCGGACTATACAATCTTCTACAACGGGCCTAAGTGCGGAGCCTCAGCCCCTGATCATTTTCACTTCCAGGCCGGTATAAAGGGATTTATGCCAATCGAGAGTGCTCCTCTCAAAATGAAGGTATTTTACCATAGTCCAAAGACAACCCTGAGCCGTCTCACCTCTGTGATGAACGGAGTGATTGTGCTGGAATCCTCTTCGGTTGAGGATGCCGCACAGGTCTTTGATAAAATATATTCATCCCTGAAGGTTAAGGAGGGTGAGTCGGAGCCGATGATGAACATACTTTGTTGGTATGACAATGGATCCTGGGCAGTAATTATCTATCTCAGGAGCAAACACAGACCTGAGTGCTTTTTCAAAGAGGGAGAGGATAATATTTTGATAAGCCCTGCATCTGTTGATCTGGGTGGAGTTTTCATCACACCTCTTGAGAAGGATTTTACCAAAATCACAGCGGGGGACATCAGTTCAATTCTTTCAGAAATCCTCATCTCCAACGAGGAGTTCGAAGATACAATAGAAAAAATCAAATCAATACTATAATAGTCATGACAGAGCCGGAAGTTAGCGTAGGTATAATGTTTGAGTCTCAGATAGAGTTTGGGCTGAACACTGCATTTGTATGCAATGGAAAGGATGTGGAGGGTGGCCAGATGGTAAAATTCAACGAGGGGAAGATTGAGTGGAAGGGTGAGGTATATGATGAACTTTTGTTTGAACCGAATGATAAACAGATGGCATCTTTCGAGCTTATCAATGTTACAATCGGAATAAATTTCCATTGGGAGAGGAAGGAGAATCAGGCATTCAGGGGAGCCTTGAAATTTATTGTTGAGGATAACAAAATAACCGCAATTAATCTCCTCGGGATTGAAGAGTACCTGACATCTGTTATATCATCCGAAATGAGCGCAACAGCTTCTCTTGAACTGTTAAAGGCCCATGCTGTCATCTCGAGGTCATGGCTGATGGCTCAGATACAGAAAAACAAAGAGATTACAAAATCGGAACAGAAATATTCTACCATGCACGAGACTCCCAAGGAGCTCATAAAATGGTATGACAGGGAAGATCACACACGATTCGACATTTGTGCCGACGACCATTGCCAGCGTTATCAGGGAATAACAAGAGCCTCTACCGAGATTGTCAAGGAGGCTATCAATCAGACCAGAGGTCAGTTACTGATGTATGACGGAAAGATATGTGACGCAAGATATTCAAAGAGTTGCGGAGGTATATTTGAAGAGTTCGGCAACTGCTGGGAGAATGTAGATCATCCGTATCTCGTTAAAAAGAGAGACAGCAAGACAAGTACAGATATTCTGGACCTTACGGTTGAGCTAAATGCCAGGGAGTGGATACTCTCTTCACCAGAGGCTTTCTGTAACACTACTGACAAGAAGATTTTATCCCAGGTTCTCAACAATTACGATCAGGAGACTACCAACTTTTACAGATGGAGTGTAACCTATAAACAAAAGGAGCTCTCTGCGCTGATTCTGAAAAGATCAGGTGTGGATTACGGTGAAATTCTGGATCTGGTTCCTGTTCAGAGAGGCACTTCAGGCCGGTTGGTGAAACTGAAAATTGTCGGCAGCAAGCGTACCAGAACAATAGGTAAGGAGCTGGAGATCAGAAGGACTCTGTCGGAATCCCATCTCTACTCATCTGCTTTCATGATTATCAAGCTTGACGTGAACAGTAAGGGTGTCCCGGGCAGGTTTGTTCTGAAGGGCGCAGGCTGGGGACATGGAGTGGGTCTTTGCCAGATAGGGGCAGCGGTGATGGGAGAGAGAGGATACAAGTATGATGAGATTCTGCTCCACTATTTCGTTGGTGCCTCAATTGAGAAAAAGTATTAATAAATAATCATTAAAAGATGAACAGCAAGAAGAGATCCCCATGGGCTTGGATTCCAACGCTCTATTTCGCTCAGGGACTGCCGTATGTTGCAGTCATGACTGTGTCAGTGATAATGTACAAAAGGTTAGGTATCTCCAATACAGATATAGCACTCTATACAAGCTGGCTATACCTTCCATGGGTTATTAAACCGTTCTGGAGCCCATTCATTGATCTTCTCAAGACCAAGAGATGGTGGGTTGTAGCCATGCAGATACTGGTGGGAGCCGGTCTGGCGGGAATAGCGTTCACTATCCCGGCAAGCAACTTTTTCCAGCTCACTCTGGCTGTCTTCTGGCTGATTGCATTCAGCTCCGCAACACACGACATAGCGGCCGACGGATTTTATATGCTTGCCCTCGACAGCCATGACCAGGCTATGTATGTTGGTATAAGAAGCACATTCTACAGGATAGCTACAATTACCGGACAAGGTCTTTTGATAATCATAGCAGGGTTGCTGGAGTCATCTACCGGTCTTAAGCCCGCAGAACTGCAGGTAAATGCAGGGCCTCAGTACGCCTCAACATTTACGCTTCCTGCCGGGGATACTACAATAAATGCAACTCCGGTACAAAGCTCTGACTATATGTTCGAGATGAATCCTCCGGTGGTAAATCTGGGTACAAACACAATAACTGTGGATTCTGCCGCGATTCTCAGGGCTTATGCGGCTGAGCACAATATCGCAAATGGTTTTGTGGAGGCAGAGAAGAGCAAAGCCCAGTTGGAAAAGGAAGAATCCTGGTGGACAAGAAGTGTCTCAAATCCTCTTGGTGGTTTTATTAAAAGAAACTTTGGTGAGGAGAATGCAGGAAAAGAGGTCCATAAGATGAACGGAAACGCCCAACTGGTGGCCGTTAAGCTTTCCAAAGCCCCGGCAGTGGGAGAGAAGATTGTACTCAACACCTCTTTGAAAAAGGGAGACAAGAGTATCTTTTTGGCATACGGAGAGAGAATAACATTTACTTCAGAAAACTGGGACAAGCCTGCTTACCTTCTGGTCCAGATCGATCCTAAGCTGAATCACGAGACATCTGCATCATTCAAGGGTCTTTCAGGTAACATCTCCTTTGCATGGTCTGTGACATTCTTTATCCTTGCTGGATTTTTCCTTGCGATTGCACTATATCACAAGTTCATCTTGCCGAAACCGGCATCTGACAAACCGGCTAAAGAGGTTACGGCAAGAAATATCTTCAAGGAGTTCTTCGAAACCTTTGCCTCTTTCTTCAAAAAGAAACAGATATGGATTGCAATTGCATTCCTGCTTCTGTACAGACTTCCCGAGGCACAGCTTGTCAAGCTGATCTCTCCGTTCCTGCTTGATGCAAGAGAGGTGGGAGGTATGGGACTTACAACCGGTCAGGTTGGTCTGGTTTACGGTACAATCGGTATTCTGGGTCTGACTCTCGGCGGTATAATCGGCGGTATTATTGCAGCCAAAGGCGGTCTGAAAAAGTGGCTCTGGCCTATGGCCTGGAGTATTTCACTCACATGCGCGACATTTGTCTACCTGAGTGTATTCCAACCCGAAAGTCTTTTTGTTATTAACCTTTGTGTGTTCGTCGAACAGTTCGGCTACGGATTCGGATTCACGGCCTACATGCTTTATATGATCTACTTTGCTGCGGGTGAGCATAAAACGGCTCACTATGCAATATGCACTGCCTTCATGGCTCTGGGTATGATGATGCCGGGCATGATGGCGGGCTGGTTACAGGAGCTTATCGGATATGAGAATTTCTTCTGGTGGGTAATGATATGTTGTGTTACAACTATCGCTGTGACAGCATTTATTAAAGTTGATGACTCATTCGGCAGAAAACAGGCCGAGGTAAAAGCTTAAATTTAGATATGAATAAGTTAAAAATAGTATTGGTCTTAATTCTGACCCTTGCAATTTCTAAAGGATATTCTCAGAAGATCATGACTGGTCTTGAGGTTCTGAAAGCCTCCAACTTCAAGGTGCTTGAAGGTAAGAGAGTAGGTCTTATTACCAATCCTACAGGATTTGACAACAACATTAAATCCACAATTGATATATTACATGAGGCCCCGAATGTTAACCTGGTTGCACTGTATGGTCCTGAACACGGTGTGCGCGGAGATGTTCATGCAGGAGATCATGTAGAGACCACTAACGACCCAAAGACAGGTCTTCCTGTGTATTCTCTTTATGGTGCTACAAGAAAGGCGACTCCGGAGATGCTGAAGGGTATTGATGTTTTGGTCTATGATATACAGGATATAGGAAGCAGGTCGTTTACCTATATCAGCACTATGGGTCTGGCAATGGAGGCCGCTGCAGAGAACAATATCGAGTTTGTAGTCCTGGACAGGCCTAATCCGCTGGGAGGAGAGAGAATTGAGGGAAATCTTGTTGAAGAGGGCTTTTACTCTTTTGTAAGCCAATTCAGGATTCCGTATATCTATGGATTGACTTGCGGGGAGCTGGCAAAGCTTCTGAACGGGGAGAAGATGCTTAAAGCTCAGTGTAAATTGACAGTTGTTCCAATGAAGGGGTGGAAGAGATGTATGACTTTTGACCAGACCGGTCTCCAGTGGGTCCCGTCTTCACCACATATACCTCAGGCAGCAAGTTCGATGTACTATCCAGTATCAGGAATCCTCGGTGAACTGGGCTACCTTTCGATAGGTGTAGGTTACACGATTCCGTTTCAGATGTTTGCAGCCGATTGGATTGATGCTGAGGCTTTGGCTGAAAGGCTTAACAGTTACAACCTTCCCGGGGTGAAGTTCCGTCCAATCTATTATAAGCCATTCTACTCAGTTGGTGCCGGAAAGGATTTTAAGGGGGTACAGATACACATACTTGATTATAGTAAGTGTGCACTGACAGACATCCAGTTTTATGTGATGCAGGCTCTTGCAGAGCTTTGGCCAGACAAGGCAGTATTCGATCATGCGGACCAGTCACGATTTAATATGTTTGACAAAGTGTGCGGCTCGGATCAGATTCGTAAGAAATTCTCTGAAAGACATAGATTTGAGGATATCCGCGACTACTGGTACAAGGATGTGGAGAGCTTCAGGAAACTCTCAAAGAGATATTATATCTATTAATATTAAAGAATGCCCAGAGTGCGGCTTCGTGCGAGCATACATGCTCCCATGATGCCGCACTTTTCACCTAATTTGGAGAGTCGGATATTTGTATCCTTACTTACCCGGATGAGCGAGTACTTGTTGATTGCGCTCTTGATGGGCAGCATTATGTAGTCCTTTGCATTTGCAAGTGTTCCTCCGAGAACTATAAGTTCCGGATTGAAAAGGTTTATAAGGCCTGAAATTGCTTTCCCCAGCTCGTTTCCTACACTCTCTATAATCTCTATGGCCAGGACATCCTCTTTGTGAACAGCGTCCATAATATCCTCCATTGTTATCTGTTCCCCCTTGTTGAATTTGTTGGAAAGAGTAGATACGCGGCCTTCACTCAGCTTTTCCATGAACATCCTGTGCATTGCAGATCCGGATGCGCCTGTCTCAAGGCATCCTCTTTTGCCGCACCGGCAGATTATCTCATTGTCAAAGAAAGGAAAATGGCCGAACTCCCCGGAGAACCCTGATTTACCGTAGTAAAGCTTGCCATCGATAATAATCCCGATACCTAAACCCCAGCTTGCATTTATGAAGAGCATGTCCTTGAAATTGCTGTTTTCTCCATGCATATACTCTCCGTATGTCATTGATCGTGAGTCGTTTTCAATGTATACTGTGTAGTCGAGCCTCTCTTCAATGAGAGCCGAGAGCGGCTTCTCGTCAAGGTAGTAGAAGCTGTAGCTGAATCCTGATTGAGAGTTTACGCGCCCGGAAAGGTTTACTCCGACTGCAAGTATCTTCTCCTTTGATACGGTTACCCTGGTGATGAAAGATTTTATTATAGCGCAAAGTTTGTCAAGGGAGTGTATTGTGTTTTCCAGTACAAAAGGTTTGTCAGGCTCGTATTCAATAAGCTGTCCCTTGAAATTTATCAGACCAAGAGAGATGTTGTCCTTATTTATGTCAACTCCAATGAAGTAGCCGGCATCAGGGTTGAGGCCGTACATGTTCGGCCTTCTCCCTCCGCTGGTACCCTGTTTTCCGAAATCAAGGACAAAACCCTCGGTAATCAGCTCCCCGATGAGCTTTGTCATTGTGGGTACACTTATATTCACCTCCCTGCTAAGGTCCGTTATGCTGTAGTTTCCGTTAAGTACAAACAATCTGATCAGCTCTTTCTTGAGCGAGGCCGTTTTGTTACCGTCGTAGGACTGTTGCAGGAATGTGTTTTTCATATAAGTAGTTTAGTTCTCGTTTTCAAATCCGATGTCAGCTCTGTGCAGTTTGTCGTACCAGTTGAATTTGAGTATTACCATGCAGACAACAACAACACTCAGAGCAATAAGAGTAGCACCTGTCTTGTGTATTATGAAGAATATAGGGAGGACCACAAGGGCCATCTGCCATACAATACCAACTATAACATTCACAATATCCCTGCCAAAATCCTTGTTCCCCTCAAATGCAGGGTCAAGCTTCATCACCTTCTCGTGGATAGGTTTCCAGAAACCCCATGGGCGCACATTCTTGTAGAATTTTATAAGAATTTCATCCTCATCAGGTTTTGTAAGATATGTACCTGCGAAACACCCTATGAAAGAGGCAACAAGGGTAATCGGGAAGAAGTAGATATCAGGTATCTCAGGGAAGAAGAATAGCTTCACAGTAGATGCAATAAGGCCTGACAGCATTCCCCAGAAGTAACCGTATCCGTTGAATCTCCACCAGATCCATTTCAGGACGTTGGCTGCTGCATATCCGCCGTATAGGGATGATGTGATCCAAAGTGTCAGGGCATTGAGTGAATCCGCAAAGAATCCGAATGCAACACCAATTACAACCAGCACTATTGATGCCAGGTAGCTGAAACGCACATAAGTTTTAGGAGCAGCATCCGGCTTTATGTATTTCTTATAAAGGTCGTTCACTATATATGCAGGGGCTGAATTGACAAAAGCGGCAAGGGTTCCCACGAATGCAGCCAATAACCCGGCAAGAAGAAGCCCTTTAACTCCGGTAGGCACGAAACGGGTAATGGCAATAGGAAGGATTGTCTCGAAATCCATTGAAGAGCCAAGTCCTGCAAGTTCCGGAGAGAGGAATACTATTGAGAGCACAGCCAGTCCCGCTACCATGAGATATCTCGGTGCGAAAAGGAGGAAAATTGTAAGACCGCTCATCTTTGCAGCCTCTGACGGTTTTCTTGTCGAGAGAATCCTCTGCATATCGTAGCTCGGTACAGGACCGGCCAGGCTGGCGAATATTCCCTTGAAGACCATCATCATAACCAACGCTCCGAATATCTGATAACCGTCAGAGGATATCTTGTCGTTTAGCGCAGGCATTATACCACCCCAGTCGAGATTGAGGTTCCATCCGAAAAACATGTTGTCCCAACCATGAGGTGTAAGTGCGGCAATTTGTTCCCCGGTAACGGATGTATATGCGATGTAACCGACAATCAGGCATGAAACTGTCATTATGGCAAATTGGAATATATCTGCAGCAACAACGCTCATCATACCCCCCTTGAGGGTGTACAGGGTAGTGATACCTATAATAATAAGAGCGTAAGATTCTGCAGATGTAAGGGTCATAAAGCCAAGGTTACATGTAAGATCCCATGGCAAAATCTGTATTGCAAACTTTCCGATACCTTCAAAGAAGTATGCCATGAAACCTATTACACTTATTATGGCGAATATTATTACCACAATATGAGACATTTTTCCGCCCCTTCCGCCGAATCGGGTAAGAATCCACTCGGCACCGGTCATAACATTCGACCTTCTCATCCATATTGCAAGGAAGACCATCACAAATACCTGATTCCAGACCGGCCACAGCCACGGCAGCCAGACACTCTTTAATCCGTATACAAATAGAATTGCAACTGTCCACATTGTCCCGGAGATGTCAAACATGCCTGAGGCGTTTGAGAGTCCGAGGAAGTACCATTTAATCTTCTTGCCTCCGAGAAAATAGTTGTCGATGTTTTTAGAGGCTTTTTTGGATAGTATGAAACCGAGAGAGAGAATAACTGCAATGTATATTCCGATTACTAGAATGTCGATCCAGGATAGGCTCATGTTATTTAAAATTAGGTATGATAAGTAACTTACAAATGTAATAATTATTTTTAGCCATGCAAAGATGGTAAGAATTTTATATAAATACACACTAATTAATAAAAAATTTTATTAAATATGCTTTGAAAGAAAAATTTATTTACTATGTTTGTACTCACTAAACAAATAATTATTTACAAATTGAGGCATATGAAGCGACTTTTGTTTATTGCAACATTATTAATAGCAACAATCAGTTATGGACAGGATAAAAAGGTCTATATGTGGTTTGACTGCGAGGCGAACTTCAACAGGCTGGGTACAAAAGACTCAATCGCCTGGTATCTGGATAAGGTGAAAAGTGTGGGAGTGACCGATGTTGTTGTTGACGTAAAATCCATTATGGGTGAGGTCCTGTACAAAAGCAAAATTGCACCTTTCATGGCAGAGTGGGAGGGTTGGTACAGAGATCCGGATTTTGATATGATGAAGGTTTTCATTGATGAAGGGCATAAAAGGGGACTTGTTGTACACGCGTCCCTGAATGTATTTGCCGGAGGACACAACTTCTTTAACAGAGGTATAATCTACAAACAGCATCCGGAGTGGCAGTCGTTGGTCTATCACGAGGGTAAGATGATGAAGATTGGAGATATGAAGTGGAGCTACAATGGAATGCTCAATCCTGCAAATCCAGAAGTGAGAGCCTATCAACTGAGCATCCTCAAGGAGTTTGTCTCGAAATATAAAAATGTGGACGGACTTATTCTCGACAGAATGCGTTTTGACAATGTAACATCAGATTTCAGCCAGGCATCTAAGGAGCAATTCGAAACTTACTCGGGTATAAAGGTTGAGAACTATCCTGAAGACATTCTCTATTGGGCAGAGAAAGACGGAAAGAAGGTCTGGAAAGAGGGAAAACATTTCAAGAAGTGGGCTGAGTGGAGAGCGATGATTATCAAGGGATTCGCAGAGGATGTACATAAAGAGCTCAAAAAGATCAATAAGAAACTCATACTCGGTGACTATACCGGAGCATGGTACCCAACCTATTATCAACTGGGAGTCAATTGGGCCAGCGTAAAGTACGACCCTTCAAAGGAGTTTGCATGGGCAACTCCGGACTATTATAAAAGTGGTTATGCTGACCTTCTGGATGTATATATGACCGGTCTTTATTATTCAAACGTAACTAAAGAGGATGTGGATAATGCCAACCGCTCCCTGGGATACACAGGTGAGCCCGGTATGGACATAAATAACAGGACATACTGGTATTCGGTTGAAGGTGGTGCCGAGCTTGCAAAGAGAATCACAAAGGGGGTCGTACCGGTAATGGGTGCAATACTCGTCAGCCAGTACGAGACCGATTCGGTGCAATTTGAGAAAGCTGTAAGGCAGGCCATGAAGAGCACGGACGGTGTGACAATCTTCGATGTATCACATGTGATTACAAAGAACTGGTGGGACAGTCTTGAGAGGGCTCTTAAGCATTAAAAAGAAACAATATGTTTAAAATATTTAACACTAATTATTAATCTAAAGGTATTCTATGAAAAATGTATATTTGATTTTCAGGAATTTCCGAATGGTGGGAGGGGCTTCGCTTCTTTCACTGTTCTTACTTCTTGTCTGTGCGTCTTCGGGATACGCTCAGTCGGGTATCAAGGGTTCGGTCTCTGATACCAAGGGAGCTCCAATCGCCGGAGTGGCAATAGTTGTAAAAGGGACAAACAACTATACCACAACAGGTCAGAACGGGGAGTACCAGATAACAGCAAACAAGGGAGATCTCTTAGAGTTCTCATTGCTTGGAATGCTTACACAGCAAATCCGTCTTACCGGACAGGCTGTTGTAAATGTAGTAATGCAGGAGGATGTGTCCAAATTGGAAGAGATCATAGTTGTCGGTTATGGAACTCAGCAAAAAGCGAGTCTGACCGGATCAATCTCTCAGATAAAGGGTGCTGAACTCCTAAAAACTCCGGCTACTAACATTACCAGTGTCCTCGGCGGCCGTGTTGCCGGTGTGACATCTGTACAGGAGTCAGGACAGCCGGGCGCTGACGGTGCAGGGTTGAGAATCCGCGGATCAAGAGCTGCTGTCACATATATAGTTGACGGAATGCCGAGATCTATAAACGACATCGATCCAAGTGATATTGAGACCGTATCTGTCCTCAAGGATGCATCATCTGCAGCAGTTTACGGTCTGCAGAGTGCCGGTGGTGTTATCATCATCACAACCAAGAAGGGAAAAGTAGGAGAGTCTAAAATCACCTATAAAGGGTCTTATGGTATTTCTGTTAATGCAAACTATCCGAAATTCCTTGACGGACCGGGCTATGCATATTGGTATAATAAAGCCAGTGAGATGGATGGTAATGCACCTGTGTTTACATCAGCTCAGGTTGCAATGATGACCAATGGTGACGACAGTGACGGTTGGGGAAATACAGACTGGATCGGAGAGACATTCGGTACAGGTACAACCAGACAGCACAACGTTACAATAAACGGTGGCAGCGAGAAGATGAAATATTTCGCATCTATCGGTTATATGGGTCAGGACGGTAATATCAAGAACTTCGACTATACCAGATACAACCTCAGGAGTAACCTCGAAGCACAGGTTGCCAAGAATCTTAAGGTTAACCTGGGTGTTGCAGGATCTGTCGGAGATACCAGAACTCCGGGTTACGGAGCAGGCGGATCGGCAGGTGTTGGTGCTACATATCAGTGGCTCAGCGTTGCAGAGCAGGCATCTTATGCACACCCTTACCTTCCTAAGATGATTAATGGTGTTCCTGTTGCTAGCCGTAATGCATATAACAATGCTATAAATCCGATAGCTGCAACAGAGCTCTCCGGAAAGCACAAGTCAATCACAAGAGCTGTTCAGACAAACATCGATGTTCAGTGGGATCTTCCTTGGGTGAAGGGGCTGAATCTTAAGTTCACAGGTGCTTACGACCAGTCTGCATCAGTTTCTAAAAACTTCAGCACACCTTACAAGGTTTACCTCGAGACTATTCCAAGCTCAACTACAAGTGAGATTACCTACGGTCTGACAACAGATGCACGTAATCAAACCCAGATGACTCTCGGAGAGGGTTACACTCAATGGCAGAGACTTGTTTCACAGGTAAGCGCAAACTATAAAGGAACATTCGGAGCTCACAATTTTGACGGAATGGTACTTATGGAGGCAAGGGACTACAAGACCAACAGTTTTGCAGCATACGGAAAGGGTTTCTACTTCAAGGAACTTCCTGAACTTGATATTGCACAGGTACCTACAGATGATCCTATCAGCGGATCAAGCAACGCAAACAGAAGCGTAGGTATTGTAGGCCGTATCAAATACGATTACGATAATCGTTACCTTGCAGAGTTTACAGGCCGCTACGACGGTTCTTATAAATTCTCAGGCAGCGTTCCGGGCAAGAGATGGGGTTTCTTCCCTTCACTCTCACTTGGATGGAGAATCTCAAACGAGGATTTCTTCAAGAATGCAAATCTTGATTTCATAGATAACCTCAAGATCCGCGGATCAGTCGGTATGCTTGGATCAGACCCTGTTTCAGCATACAGCTTCCTTAGCACTATGGCATTTATCGGTGAACCTACTGCACAGGTTGTTCTAAACGGCGGCGGACAGAATGCCCTGATGACATCTGCAGTTGCAAACCCTAACCTTACATGGGAGAAGACCATTGCCTACAACTTAGGTTTCGACGCCTCTATGTGGAGCGGAAAGTTAGATGTTGAGTTTGATGTGTTCTACAACTACACATGGGATATTCTCGGAACTCAGACAAGTATGCCCGGTTCGATGGGTGGATACTATACAACTTATGTAAACAACAACAGTGTTGACACAAAGGGTATTGACCTGATGCTCGAGCATAACGGCAAGATCGGGGACTTCTACTATGGAGCAAAACTGAACCTCAGCTGGGCAACCACAAGGTATATCAAATATATGGACAGCCCTAATACTCCTGATTATGCAAAGAGAACAGGAAAATCACCTTGGGTTATGGCCGGTCTCGTTGCTGACGGACTTTTCCAGAGCGAGGAGGAGATTGACAACTCTCCGTTCATCGTAGGTTCACGTCCACGTGTCGGTGATATCAAATACAAAGACCTTAACGGTGACGGTGTGATCTCTTATTCTCAAGACCGCGCACTGGTAGGTAAGCCAAACAGACCGGAACTTACAGCCGGACTTGATCTGAATGCCTCATACAAGGGATTTGACATCTCGATGCTCTTCACAGCAGGTGCAATGTGCGATATCTCTCTCACAGGTACATACTACAACTACAACGATGATAACACAATCTTTACAAAACCTTTCAAAGCCGGTGCAAATGCTCCAGTTTACCTTGTAGAGAATGCCTGGACTCCTGAGAACACAAACGCATCGTTCCCAAGGTTGTCTATCAATACACCTAACACAAACAATGCTTATGCATCTACATACTGGTTCAGGGACGGTAAATACATCCGTATGAAATCTGCCCAGATAGGTTATACAATACCTAAGAAACTCACCGGTAAGTTCAGCTTTGACAACATAAGGATATTTGTAGAGGGAACAAACATCTTCACACTCTCAGGCCTGCCTGAAGGTATTGACCCTGAAAGACCTGGAGTTACCAATGGTTATTATCCTCAACAGAAGACATTCATGGGTGGTCTAACAATTTCTTTCTAAATCGATGAATAACATGAAAACAAAAATATTTATAATCACATTATTTGTCAGTGTTATTGGTTTGTCGGGCTGTAACAAATTCCTGGACCTTACCCCTACAGACAAACTCTCTGATAAAGTTGTATGGCAGAGCAAGGAAAACGTAGAACTCTATGTTAACGGCTTCTACCCGTACATCACAATATACAGCCCTTACGGCTCCGGTGACTCTAACGCCGGTTTGACAGAAGGTATGACCGAGACTCTCAAGTTCGGATCAATGACCTCCGGTACAAACGTTGGTTTCCCTAATATGCTTGCATATTCAAACGGCGGTATATCCGCACCTACAGCTTCGTGGTATCTTGGTATGTGGGACGACCTCTACGCAAGGATCCGCAGAGTAAATGAATTCCTTTCAGGTCTCAAGAAATTCGGGACTGACCTTGATCCTGCAGATCAGGTGAGATTTGAGGCTGAGGCCAAATTCTTCAGAGGATTCCTGTACTTCCAGCTTATCAAGAGGAGCAAGGATGTAATACTTTATGATGAGGATCTCTCTAAGATATCAAGAGACATGGCTATAAGCACAGAGAGCGAAGGCTGGGATTTTGTAGAGAGCGATCTTGAATTTGCCGCACACAACCTTCCTAAGGAGTGGCCAACAGCAAACAGAGGCCGTGTGACAAAGGGTGCTGCTTTTGCACTTCAGTCAAGGGCAATGCTATATGCTGAAAGGTGGCAAGTTGCCAAGACTGCTGCGGATTCCGTGATAGCATTAAATATCTATTCTGTACCAACTGCTACAACAGTTGCTCAGTACAACAACTCATTCAAGTCATATTACAGTGGCAACCCTGAGGCAATACTGGAGTATAACTATCTTGTAAGCGGACCGAACCATGGTTTTGACAAACTGTTCACACCGGGCGGTGACGTTGCAGGTATGGGTGGAAAAGCTGCTCCTACACAGGAGATGGTTGAGTCATACGAACTTGCTACAGGCGGATTCCCTGACTGGTCAGCATGGCACAACACAACAACAGGAACTACTGCTACCCCTCCTTACAGTCAGCTGGAGGTTCGTTTCCATGCTTCGATACTTTATAACGGAGCAACATGGAAAGGCCGTACTATCCAGCCATACATAGGCGGACAGGATGGCTGGGCATCATTCAAGGATGATCCTAACCCTTCAGGAAAAACTGTAACCGGTTACTATCTCAGAAAGCTGGTAGATGAATCACACACTGACCTTAACTCTGTTCCCGGCACAAAAACACTTGTAGCTATAAGAATGGCCGAGGTTTACCTTAACCGTGCAGAGGCATGCTACAAACTTAATGATGTTCAGGGGGCAAATGCAGGTGTAAGAGCTATCAGGACAAGAGTCGGACTGCCTTATACAGACAAGAGCGGACAGGATCTCTTCAATGCAATCAGACAGGAGAGAAAGGTTGAGCTTGCGTATGAGGGTCATCTCTATTGGGATATGCGTCGCTGGAAACTTGCACATATTGAATATTCAGGCCCTAACAGCCGTGTTCACGGACTCAAGATTGAGAAACAGGGTGCAAATTTCATCTACACATATGTTGACTGTGATAAAGAGGACCGTTACTTCCCTGCAAAGATGTACAGGATACCGATGCCTGAAACTGAACTTGCAAACAATTCCGCAGTTCAGCAATATGAAGAGTGGAGATAACAAATAACTATTGAGAATCATGAAAAAGAAAATATTCTATTTTGTAGCTCTGCTCGGAATAATGAGCGGATGTCACAAACCAGAAATACCGGTAGCCAAAGATGCCGACCAGGGCATAAACAGCGTTTCGGCACAATTTGCTACAGGGGAATACAAAAGTGATGCGAATGCAAAGTTCACCGTTCAGGTTACAAATCCTGACCAGGAGGAGATACTGATCCCGATTCCATGGAACTATCCGGAAGAGACAGACAATAATACCGAGATAACAAACATGAGAATCACTGCGAACCTGGATGACAATGTAACCATTGAGCCTCCTTTGAGCAGCATGGACCTTACAAAGAAGAACTACATTACTGTTACCAAGGCAGACGGTACCAGGAAGGGTTACTATATCACAGGCGAGAGAAGAAAGAGCAACAAGTGTGCAATTTCAAGCTTTGTACTTGCGAATCCTCTTATTGTCGGCGTTATTGATGAGGATGCAAAGACCATCTCTCTCATCTCGGTTGACAATCTTGGAACCTCTACAGCTGACGTGTCAATCTCTCCGCATGCTACTATATCTCCTGATCCTTCAGTGGCAAGGAGTTATGCAAACAACGTGACATTCACCGTTACAGCTCAGGATGGTACAACAAAGGCAACTTATACAGTTCAGAAGACCGTACCTCCTAAGATTAAATACGGTTTCCGCACAGGCAGCGCAACAGAGCTCTGGGCTAACGACTTCAACCTCAAGTATGGTATAACCAATGCTTCAGGAAAGAACTTTACCCTTGCAGCGATGGGCACAAACCTCATATTGAGTGACGGTACCCAGCAGTTCTACTTCAACAGTGCGACCGGTGAGAAGCTGGGCACTATTGCAGGCAGCATGAACCTCAGCGGTGGCGCAATTACATCCGACAAGGCAGGTAACATGTTGTTGTGTAACATTGCAGCAAAGAATGCAACATTCAATATTTATAAGACCAGCTCTGTAACAGAGGCTCCGACACTCTTCATCTCAATGACATACAATATCGGCGTCGGCGTTAAGATGGGTGCAAAGATCAATGTACAGGGTGACATCAACGGAAATGCAATAATAACCGTTCCGACCTGGGCATGGGCAGCAACACCTGCACACCACGAGTTCATAAGATGGGTCGTTACAAACGGTGTGGCAGGACCGGCAGAGGTTGTTTCTGCTACAAACATTACAAACTGGAACTCGGCAAATGCTGATGTACAATACGCATCAACATCAACCGCAGGAAGATATTTTGTAACAAGCTACAGCGGTATAGGAAACAAGCTCGATGCCGTTAACGGAGCTACCAATACAGGCGTTGCAAGACTGGGAACTGCAACATGGGGTGCTAACTCAAACTTCAATGCGGTGGATGCTGTTGAGTTTAACAAGGCAACTTATGTAGCGGTTTACGGAGGTATGCACTTCACTTACAGCCAGTGTGTGGGATATATGTATGATGTGACTACACTTGACCAGTTCACAGGATTGATCAACAACGCACCATCACTTGTATTCAATACGAATGACTATAGGTTCGGCTCTCCTGTCCTTGCATCAAGTGACATTCTCCTGATACCTTCACCGGACGGTTACAAGCTCAGGCTGTACTACACAGACGGTAACTGCAGGAGTCTGGTTGCATGGGAATTTGACTGTATTGACAAATAGATTTTAACTTTGTGATAATTTCGGCATCCTCTTAACGGGGGATGCCGGGATAATCACTTTTATTCAAGAAAAACATTTATGAAGGAGACCCTCAGATTTATAACAACTGCTCTTTTTCTGGTAATAATAACCGGTTGCGGATTGTCATCATGTGACAAGAAACCAACAACCCCGGACTGGGAGTGGGACGATACCACAACTACCAATCCAAACGATAAAAAGCCACGATATCTGTGGGTTGACGCCGCGGCGAATTTCCCGGATTTCGCAAACAGTGTGGAGAATATTACACGAGATTTGACAATTGCAAAAAACACAGGCTTTACAGATATAATTGTAGACGTAAGACCAACTACCGGCGATGTGCTTTTCACCACGGACATGGTTGATCAGGTTGCCTATCTCGGAGCCTGGGTGAACGGTACATATACAAGGATAAACCGCACTGCGACATTTGATTATCTGAGAGCGTTCATAGATGAAGGACATAAACTGGGACTAAAGATTCATGCCGGTTTCAATACGATGGTCGGTGGGAATACAAGTTCGCTTGGCTCACAGGGAGTGGTTTTCAGAGACAATGTCAAAAAGCTCTGGGCAACGGACCTGAACACTACCGGAGGAATCGTGAACATAATGAACACAAGCAACAATGCTAAGTTCTTCAACCCGGTGAGACCGGAGGTTCAAAACTACCTCATCTCAATACTTGAGGACCTTGCTGCATACCAGGATCTTGACGGAATAGTGCTTGACCGCTGCCGCTTTGACGGTTACGAGAGTGATTTTTCAAGCTATACAAAGACTAAATTTGAGGAGTACATTGGATCAACAGTCACAAACTTCCCGGCATCGGTTATCCCTCCCGGAACAGAGGTTGGCAAGATTGCAACACCATACCCCACATATTACAAACAATGGCTCGAGTTCAGGGTGAAGACCATTCACGATTTCATTGTTAAGGCAAAATCGAAAGTGAAGAGTGTAAACCCGGATATTAAATTTGCAGTCTATGTGGGAGGTTGGTATTCAACATATTATGATGTGGGAGTTAACTGGGCCAGTCCTAAATACAACACGTCCGGCACATACGGATGGGCTACATCAAATTATAAAGAGTTCGGTTATGCCGACCATCTCGACTTCATGCTTATAGGTGCTTATGCCGCAGCTAACAGGGTGTACGGAAGTTCAGAGTGGACAATGCAGGGATTCTGTACTAAGGCAAAAGCCGTAACCATGGGCGATGTGCCTGTTTCCGGAGGACCTGACGGAAACTCGTTCTATCCGAGCGCTGTTCCTGCAGGGACAGATGTCGCACTGGCAATATCAAACTCGGTGGATGCATGTATCAATGCCGGAGACGGATATTTCTTCTTCGACATGATTCACCTGAAACAGAACAACCAATGGCAATTTGTCAAAAACGGAATTGACGCAGCCATTGCAAAAAAATAGAGACAGAGAATGAAAAGGCAAATGTTTAGAATCATGCTTGCCATGCTGTTTGCAGGGGCTGTATCGCTTCAGGCTCCGGCGCAGAGTAAGGGCACAGAGGTTAAGTTCAGAGGGGCTTATTATGACCAGAGAAGGGCCGCCCACGATCTTGAAGGTATTCCAGAGGGTTCGGTGGTATTTCTGGGGAACAGCATAACGGAGCAAGGTTGGTGGAGCATGCTTTTCAAGACAAAGAACATTGTAAACAGAGGTATAGGCGGTGATAACGCATACGGCATACTCGACAGACTTCCTGACATACTTAAGGCAAAGCCGTCGAAAATGTTCCTGATGTGCGGTATTAACGACATCTCTCTCAAGATTCCGAATGACACTATCGTTGCAAATATCCGCAAGATGGTGAGGATGACTAAGAGTATGGCTCCGCAGTGCAGTCTGTACATTGAGAGTGTTCTTCCGATAAACGAGACGAGATTGGTATACACAACCGTTAAGGGAGACAATCCTACCGTAGATGAGCTGAATTTAAAGCTCCGGTCTATGTGTAAGGAGGAGGGTGTCGGGTTTGTGGATATTGCATCTCTTCTTAAGGATGAGAGAGGGGAGCTGAGGCTCTCGTTGACCAAGGATGGGTTACATCTCCATCCTGAGGCCTATATAATATGGGCAAAAGAGTTTAAGAGACTCAGGTTGTTAAAATAGAAAAATTAGAAAAATGAAAATCAAAGGAACTTTCCTCGATGAGATAAGCCATGATATACCGCATCAGAATTGGGGAGAAAAAGAGTGGGACAAAGACTTTGAATACATGAAGGATGCCGGCATCGACACTGTAATCCTCATCAGGAGCGGTTACAAGCGTTGGATGACATATCCTTCCGTAGTTCTGCACAAAGAGGAGGGGTGTTATATGCCGCCGGTTGATCTGGTGGATATGTTCCTCAGATTGAGTGATAAATGGAATATGAACTTCTATTTCGGACTCTACGACTCGGGTAAATACTGGGCAAACGGTGAGTACGAGCAAGAGGTAAAAATTAATAACAAAGTGATTAGTGAGGTCTGGGAAAAATACGGGCATTACAAATCATTTGCCGGCTGGTATATCTCTCAGGAGTGCAGCCGGAAGACAGGAAAGATTATAGATCTCTACGCAAGTCTCGGACGTTATTGCAAAGAGGTCTCAGGAGGTTTACCGACAATTATTTCACCATATATAGACGGATCCAAGAACCTAAGCCAATACACTAATGCAACGACCAGAGGAGAGGGCGTCTCACTCTCCGAGCATGAGCGGGAGTGGGACGAAATCTTCTCGGGTATAAAAGGTGCAGTGGACATAGTGGCTTTTCAGGATGGTCACGTCGAGTATGACGAACTTGTCGATTTCCTTAAGGTAAACAAGAGGCTTGCAGACAAATACGGAATTGAGTGCTGGACAAATTCGGAGACATTTGACAGAGATATGCCTATAAAGTTCCTGCCGATCAAATGGGAGAAGCTCAGGCTGAAGATGGGCATGGCGCAGGAGGCAGGAATCGAGAATGCAATCACATTTGAATTCTCGCACTTTATGAGTCCGCAGTCAGCATATCTGCAGGCAGGTCATCTATATGACAGATATCTCGAATATTTAAAAACAACAGAAACAAAGAAATAGATATGGATTTCAAGCAAATGGCCCATCTTTACAAAGATGAGCTTCTTAACAATATTCTCCCGTTTTGGTTGGAAAAATCACAGGACAAGGAGCTTGGGGGATATTATACATGCTTAGACAGGGCGGGCAACGTATATGATACAGATAAATTCATCTGGTTGCAGGGGAGAGAGGTATGGCTGTTCTCCATGTTATACAATAATCTTGAGAAGAGAGAGGAGTGGCTCGAATGCGCCATTCAGGGAGCTGAGTTCCTTAAAAAATACGGACACGACGGCAATTATAACTGGTATTTCTCTCTTACAAGGGAAGGGAGACCAATAATCCAGCCTTACAATATATTTTCATATACATTTGCCGCAATGGCCTTTGCCCAGCTTGGAAAAGCCACAGGTAACGAGGAGTATGTGCATATAGCAAAAACAACTTTTGACAGGATTCTTGAGAAGATGGACAACCCTAAAGGCATCTGGAGCAAGGCGTATCCCGGGACAAGAGACCTTAAGGGCTTTTCTCTTCCGATGATTTTGTGTAACTTGTCTCTTGAAATAGAGCACCTTCTTGACAAGTCACTGTTGGACGAGACAATTGAGACATGCCTGAACGAGGTTATGAATGTCTTTTACAGAGAGGAGCTTGGTCTTGTCGTTGAAAATGTGACTCTTGACGGAAAGCTTTCCGACTCCTTTGAGGGAAGGGTGTTAAATCCGGGACATGCGCTCGAGAGCATGTGGTTTTTAATGGATCTCGGGGTTAAGCTTGACAGGAAAGATATAGTTGAAAAGGCTGTTCAGATTGCGTTGAGAACCGCTGATTACGGATGGGACAAACAGTACGGCGGAATCTTCTATTTCATGGACAGGAAGGGTTATCCGCCTCAGCAACTTGAGTGGGATCAGAAGTTATGGTGGGTTCATATTGAGACCCTGATAACAATGATTAAGGGATATCAGCTTACAGGTTCTAAGGAGTGTCTTGACTGGTTTGAAAAGATTCATGACTACACCTGGGAACACTTCAAGGACAGAGAGCATCCCGAGTGGTTCGGATATCTCAACCGCAGGGGCGAGATGCTGTTGGATCTCAAGGGAGGCAAGTGGAAAGGGTGTTTCCATATACCGAGAGGGCTGTATCAGATAAACAAAGTTTTGGAAACATTATAAAGAGCCGAATATGAAAAGAGTTGCAGGAATAATCCTTCTGGCAACCCTCCTGATAGCGTCCCAGACGTTACTCGCAAAAAGCATAAAAGGAAGGGTGACCGGCAATCAGACACCTCTTCGCGGGGTGGTAGTCACCGACGGCAAGAACTTTGTCGTTACAGGCAACAAGGGTGAGTATACACTTGACTGTGCCGGGGATGCACGATTTGTTTACATTTCAATTCCTTCCGGGTACAGTGTGCCTCAATCGGGCAATACACCCGCTTTTTACATCCCTTTGGATGAGATCCGGAAAAGTTATGACTTTGTTCTTGACAAAAAGAGTCAGGACGACACTAAGCACGGTTTTATAGCCATAGCGGATCCTCAGATATATGCGGCAAAGGAGTTCCCACTTCTTCAGGAGGCAGCCGTTGATATAAAGAAAACTGTCGAGTCATACAAAGTGCCGTTTCACGGAGTTTGCTGCGGAGACATAGTCTCTTATGACCATGGGCTCTATCCGAGGTATAAGGAGATAATAGCCGGGACAGGGCTTCAGTTTTTCAACGTTATGGGAAACCACGATATGGTAAATAACGGGCGCTCTTTTGAAACCACATTCGGCAAGTATGAGGAGTCATTCGGACCGGCGTATTACTCCATGAATGTCGGAAACATTCACTATGTTTTTCTGGATGATAACTTCTATGTGGGAAGAGAGTATTTTTATATTGGCTATCTCGATGAAAAACAGTTTGCATGGCTTGAAAAAGATCTTTCATATATAAAGGAGGGATCCACAGTAGTGATAGTGTTGCACATTCCTACAACTACAAGCGAAGGTGACAGGAAAAAGTTCAGTTATACAGAGGCCGGGGCAACAATGGCAAACAAAACCGCCCTCTATAAAATGCTTTCACCATATAAGGCGCATATTATTTCGGGGCATACCCATACTTCGGCTAATCAGCAGGTAAACGCAAATATCTTTGAATACAATTTGCCTGCTCTCTCCGGGGCCTGGTGGCAAGGTTCTCTTTGCACCGACGGTGCTCCGAAGGGATACGGTGTTTTTATTGCCGAGGGCAATGAGATTACATGGCACTACCACTCCACCGGCGAGAAGGAGAGCTATCAGATGAGGCTCTATACCGGAAGGGATGACAACTCTTTTAACGGATATGTTGTTGCCAACATCTGGAACAGCGATCCTTCCTGGAGGGTTGAGCTTTATGAGGACGGGGTGAGCAAAGGGAGCATGGAGAGATTTTCGGCCTATGATCCTGATGCCAAAAAGATGTATTCTGACAGGGAGAAGCTTGAGCACAAATGGATATATCCGTCAGTATCGGACCATTTCTACAGGGCAAAGCTCAACCCTCGGGCGAGAAAGGTTGAGGTGGTTGCCGTGGACCGTTACGGAAGGGAGTACAGAGAGTCTCTGCCCCAATTTTGCGACGTAGTTGTCATCGGTGGAGGGACCAGCGGGACCACCGCAGGTATAAAGGCTGCAAGGCTGGGGGCCAGAACACTTATTGCCGAGGAGTTCGAATGGCTGGGTGGCATGCTGACATCTGCAGGCGTGAGTGCATTTGACGGAAATTATAAGCTCAAGGGTGGATTCTGGGGTGAGTTCAGAGATTCTTTGAGCAGCCACTACGGCTCGGAAAACGCATTGAAGACAGGGTGGGTGAGCAATATTCTCTTTGAACCGTCGGTAGGTGCCAAAATTTTGAAAAATATAGCATCCCGTGAGAAGGATCTTGAGGTTAAATTCCACACTACAGCTACGAATTTTACAAGAGAGGACGGTATCTGGAAGATATCTCTGAATGTCAACGGCAAAAAGGAGAGTGTGGAGGCCAGGGTGCTTATCGACGCCACAGAGCTGGGAGATGTGGCTGCCCGATTGGGGATTGGTTACCAGATAGGTATGGACTCGAGGAGTGTCACAGGTGAGGATATGGCACAGGAGAAGGAGAATGATATTATCCAGGATCTGACCTATGTGATGATACTCAAGGAGTATGACCGCGATATGACCATAAAGCAACCGGAGAACTACAACCCTTCGCTCTTCTACTGCTCCACAATTTGCGAGAAATGCAAGAATCCCAAGGAGAAGCAACGCCTTTGGAGTCCGGAGAAGATGATCACATACGGCAAACTCCCGAACGGCAAGTATATGATAAACTGGCCTATAGAGGGTAATGACTATTACACCAACATTATAGAGCTTTCTCCCGAGCAGAGGGAGAGAGAGTTTGCCAAGGCGAAGGAGCACTCGCTCTCATTCCTTTACTATATCCAGACAGAGCTGGGATTCAACAAACTCGGGCTGGCAGACGACGAATATCCGACTGCCGACAAGCTCCCGTTCATACCATATCACAGAGAGTCACGACGGATCAACGGTGTCGTGAGATTTACGGCGAACCATATATCTGAGCCATATATCCAGCCGGAAAAGCTTTACAGGACATCCGTTGCCGTTGGTGATTACCCTGTTGACCACCACCATACACGTTACACAGGCTGGGCGGAACTGCCCGACCTCCATTTTCACCCTGTGCCTTCATACGGGCTTCCGCTCGGGGTAATGATACCTCAGGGACGCGAGGGGCTGATTGTAGCCGAGAAATCTATATCTGTGAGCAACCTTGCAAACGGTACCACAAGGCTTCAGCCGGTGGTGCTGCAGATCGGGGAGGCGGCCGGCACGCTTGCCGCTCTTGCCGTGAAGGACTCTCTCGATGTGGCTGAGGTAAGTGTCCGTGATGTGCAACGGAGCCTCCTGGCATCAGGCGGCTACCTGATGCCATACCTTGACCTGTCGGCCGCCCATCAGCATTTCAGGGCAATTCAGAGAATCGGCGTAACCGGAATCATCAAAGGCAAAGGGATGAACAAAGGGTGGGAGAACCAGACCTGGTTCATGACAGACTCACTGATTACTGCCCGCACGATTGCCGAGGGGCTTTCCGAGGTCTATCCGCAACTCTCTGCAGAAGAGTATGGCGACAAGCCTGTGACTCTTTCACAGCTTTGCTCAATGATATCGAAGATTCAGACAACAAATTCCAATGACGGAACCACTCCGGCCTCAATTGTTAAAACACTCTCCAAAGAGTGGAGCGGGATGGGTCTCACGGCTTTCAACCCTGCAAGGGCTTTGAACAGACTGGAGTGTGCTGTTGTTATTGATAAGATACTCGATCCTTTTTCGAATGTCAGGATTGACATTAAGGGTAACTATTTAAAATAAAGCATTATGAATTTAAAACCAATAGTGATCGTCCTCTCTTTACTGGCGGTCAACATCAGCATGGCACAAAACCGTGTGACAACCATTCCTGCAAACGACTCCAACGTCCGCTACACAGGCCGTACGATGGTAAACAGTGATAACTCCGTCTCTTTTGACTGGAGCGGAACGTATTTCGAAACAATATTCACAGGGGGTTATTGTGCAGTCAGGGTCTCGGATTCAAGGAAGAATTACTACAATCTTTTCATAGACGGTGAATTTATAAGAGTTGTGACCACTCATGGCAAAGACTCGACTATTGTCCTGGCAAAGGGGCTTGCCGGCAAGCAACATCTGCTCAGGATGCAGAAGAGGTCTGAGGCTGAGCAGGGCAGGACTACCGTTCACTCTTTTGATCTGGAAAAGGGGGCTTCGTTTGTCTCATATTTCCCATCCAGAACCAGGCATATTGAGTTTATCGGTAATTCAATCACTGCGGGTTACGGGACTGAGGGTAAGGTGAAGACCGAGCCTTTCAAGGCTGAGACTGAGAATTGTAATCTTGCTTACGGGGCTATCATTTCAAGGTATTTTGATGCTGACTACACTTTTATTGCTCATTCGGGCAGGGGTGCTGTGAGGAATTACGGGGACAAGAACCGGGTTTCGAAGAATACGATGCGGGAGAGGATGATGAATACTTTTGACGAGGATTCGACTTTTAAATGGGATTTCAAGGGTTATAAGCCGGATTTGATTGTGATTAATCTTGGTTCGAATGATTTTTCGACTAATCCTCATCCTCTTCGTGAGGAGTTTTTGGGGGCTTATTCTGAGATTTTGGTGCGTTTGAGGGGTGTTTATGGGGCTGATGTTCCTGTTCTTTGTGTTGCTCCTCCTAAGGGTCCTGCGTTTGATTTTATCCGGGATTTTGTACGGGATTCTAAGGATGCCAAGCTTGGGTTTGCGGCGTATTTGAACGGGGTTTATAATGATGGTTCTGATCAGGGTTCTTCGGGGCATCCGAATTATGAGGGTCAGAAGAAGATTGCCATGAATCTTATCCCTTACATCTCCACCCTCACCGGCTGGCCTTTGTCCGGCAAGGTGATTGAGTAATCCTGTATTTTAATACTGATAATACTGAGCAGCCTTCTTTTTCGGGGCTGCTCTTTTCTTTTATATCGAAGCCGGCATGGGGCGGGCGGAGCCGTGTCTCCAAGGCTGTTGCTGCTTAGGCTGTCCAAATCAAAATGCTAACTCGCCTTCGGCTCAGACAGACGCATTTTGCTAAGAACAGCCGTCAGCGCAACTTTTCGCCTTGTTCGCCCAACGCTCCGCCCGCCTCCATGCCGAGCTTCTATATGGAAAAGAGCAAAAATTCATCAATTTTCTATTTCTCTGAAACTTAATTTTATATAGAAACTTTGATAGTAAGTGGATTAAGATTTGTTGCCTTCCCTATAAGTGAAGAGGATGATTCGTATTTTACTTTCACAGCGAAAAGTAAAATAATGATTTTTATATTTTACATTCATAAATAAAAATATGATTGAACTAGAGAATTGTTAAGCCGGGCATTTTGAAAAAAATCAGGATACAAATATTTCGTTCCGAATTGCATAAATGATAAGTGGAAATACTAATAACCCTCTTTATACATCTCTATGAATCTCATTTTCCACCTTCGATATTATCATCTTGCTTTTTTATTCAGAAAATCGTTTTGCAATACATCGGTCGAGATTATGTATGTATTTGATTATAAATAGAACACATAATGCAAGACCTTTCCAAGGTTTTTCGTACAACTATTGTATAACTTAAAGTATCTTGATAAAATTGTGATTTTTGAAAAATTCTTCCCTAAAGCTTTACCGTTTGAAACGGTCCAATCCGGAAGCCTTTTTTTATTGGTATAAAATTAATGAATTAGAAACAAAGTAGGATTTATGGGACGTTTAACAGACTTTTCATATAAAGATTTTCATTTTTTTTAAATCAATAATTAGTTAATAAATAGTATCTTTATAGTCGCATTTTCAATTACATAAAAATTCAAATGTAATTAATGATTACCCCATACCAGGCAAAATACTACGCATACGAACTATTAAAACGTGCCAGCACAGACTCATCTGAAAAATTCGGTGTCACCTTGATGGATGCTCAAGTTGAGCTTAATCCTCACCAAGTCGAAGCAGCATTGTTTGCATTTAAATCACCATTTTCAAAGGGAGCAATCCTTGCCGATGAAGTTGGTCTTGGCAAAACAATTGAAGCCGGGATATTACTAAGTCAGCAATGGGCAGAGAACAAGAAACGAATCTTAATTATTTGCCCTTCATCTTTAAGAAAGCAATGGGTTAATGAGTTGGCAGACAAATTTTACCTGAAATCCGAGGTAATGGAAAACAGGACTTTTAACTCCAAGTACAAAGAGGGAGTTCAAAATCCATTTGATGAGAGCAAAACAATAAAAATATGTTCTTATCAATATGCAAGCAAAAAAGCGGAATTCATTCAGCTGACTTCCTGGGACATAGTAGTCATTGACGAAGCACATTACTTACGAAACGTACATAAAAATCCGGACAGCATTGCAGCAAGGATTAAAAATGCAATCAAAGACTACAAAAAAATACTTCTGACAGCTACACCACTGCAAAACCGCTTAGATGAGTTATTCGGACTTGTTAGTGTAATTGATCAGACAGTATTCGGGGATATTAAAGCCTTCAGGAAACAGTATGTAAATGGAGATTCTGACCTTATGGGGCTTAAGGAGAAAATAAAACCAATTATTCACCGGACATTGCGGCAAGATGTGCGAGAGTTTGTTCCATATAGAGAACGAATACCAATTACTCAACAATTCATCCCTACTTCAGAAGAAAAACAACTTTACAACAGTGTACTAGAATACCTCCGGAGCGAAAATATTTATGCACTGCCAAGGTCTCAAAGACACCTGATGGAGTCTGTTATGTTCAAACTATTGGGCTCTTCGTCATTTGCAATTGGGAAAACCATTGAGGCGCTTATTAAACGCCTTAACTTCATGCTTGAACATTCGAAAATTGCAGAAGATGAAATTATCTCCTGGTTCGAGGAGGAATACGAGAACTTTGATGACGAGCTGGAAGAATCAGAAATTGAGAGTAATGAACCAATCACTGAAATCTCAATTAAGGACAAAGAGAATATTGAGAAAGAGATTGCAAAACTAACAGAGTACTTGCTTCTGGCAAATAGTATCGAACACAACGAAAAGGGTGAAAAGTTAATCATTGCTCTTGACACAGGATTCAGAAAACTGAAAGAACTTGGGGCTAATGAAAAAGCACTCATCTTTACAGAATCTACACGCACACAGCAATATCTCTTTGACAGATTGTCAAAAGAAGAATACAAAGGTAAAGTACTGATATTTAACGGCAGCAATAGTGACGAGCTATCAAGCTCAATCTACAGAAAATGGGTTGCAGATAAAAACAACTACGGTAAGTTGACACACTCTAAAAGTGTAGATATCAGAAATGCATTGGTTGATGCTTTTAAAAGTGATGACTATCAAATAATGATTGCAACAGAAGCTGCGGCAGAAGGTATTAACTTACAGTTTTGCAGCATGGTTGTGAATTACGACCTGCCCTGGAATCCACAGCGTATCGAGCAGCGAATTGGAAGGTGTCACAGATACGGACAGTTATATGATGTTGTTGTTGTAAACTTCCTTAACAGCGAAAACGAAGTTGAAAAGAGGGTATTTGAATTACTTGAGCAAAAATATAACCTGTTTAGAGGTGTATTCGGCTCTTCAGATCATGTTTTAGGCAATATTGAAAATGGTGTCGATTTTGAAAAGCGAATGCTGGAAGCCTATAAATTGTGCCGGACAAGGGAAGAAATTGAAACCTATTTCAGAGCACTTGAGGAAGAATTTAAAGATTCAATCGACAAACGAATAAAAGAGGTTCAAAGCGTCCTATTTGAAAATTTTGAAGGTAGCGTTATAAACAAACTGCGTATATCATATTCTCAAACGAAAACATTCCTTGAAAAATTCGAAAAGTGGCTTTGGGAAATTACCAGATACTACCTTCATTCAGTGGCTGAATTTGAAGCAGAGGATTTCACATTTAAAATGAAAGAAACCGGTGAAAGGTACACTCTAAACAAGCACCGGACTGACTCCAGGCATTACCGGATTCAAAGCGATGTCGCGCAGAAATTACTCGCAAGGGCTAAGTCTGAAAATACTGAAAAAGCACATTTGATTTTCGACATAGCCTCCTTTCCCATTAGATTCAGGGAATTAGAACAGATAAGAGGTACAACAGGACTTTTAAAAATAAGCAATCTTGCTGTTAATTCAGAAATTGAACAGCACGACACTCTGGTTTTAAGTGCTGTAACTAAAGAAAAAAAGGTACTTTCTGAACAAAATATAAGGGACTTACTCAACCTTACCATTCAAACAGATAAGTTTGTAAAATTAGACTTAGAAGAACTTGATATTCAGCATCAAAAAAATAAAAAAGAGAAATTAGATTATCTTGAAAAAACAGATTCTGCATTCATGCAGCGGGAGTTTACTAAATTTGAACATTGGGCAGACGATAAAATCCATGCACTTGAAATAGAACTTAAGGAAGAGAGGCAGAATATTCGTGAGCTTGAAAAAGAGCAACATAAGGAGAATATCCTTGCCCATGAATTAATTGAACTTCAAGAGAAAATCTCTAAAATCAAACGAAAATACAACCGTCTTCGTCAGGAGATCTACGACAGGGAAGATGAAATTAACGAACAACGAGACAGCATGATTGCAGATGCCAAAAGCAAACTTAACAGAACCATTAAGGAAAAAGAATTATTCACCGTATCTTTTGAAATCATTTAACATGGACAATTATAGCGAATTAAAGGACGTACTTTACGAAATATTCGAGCTTAAAAAAGCAGATCTGGATTTTGGAATATACCGGATAATTAATCAGAAGCGTAAACAGGTAAATGAGTTTATTGAGAAACAGTTACCAAATGATATAAAAAAAGCGCTGAGTGAAACACAATCTACGGATAAAACAGAGATTGAAAATGAACTTAAAACACTCAAGAAAACTCTGGAAGAAGCCGGGATTATGGCCGAAGAAAGCCCTAAGTACAAAAACCTTAAAGAGCGATTGCAGAGCATCGAGAACTCAGATGTCATGGAGCAGGAGGTATTCTCACATCTGGCAAATTTCTTTAAAAGATACTACAAAGACGGTGACTTCATTTCGATGCGGAGATATAAAAAAGATGTTTATGCAATCCCGTACGAAGGAGAAGAGGTAAAGCTCCATTGGGCAAATCACGATCAGTATTACATCAAATCCTCAGAAAACTTTAAAAATTACTCCTTTAAAATTCCTGATGGTAAAACAGTAACTTTTCAGTTAAAAGAGGTAAGCACCGAGCAAAACAACAATAAGCTACAGGGAGACGCTGAGAGGAAATTTGCAATTTATAATGAACTTCCAGTTGAGGAATCAGATAGCGGTTTGATAATAAACTTCATCTACGAACCATTTAACAAAGCAACAAAGCAAGAGACTTTAATATCAGATGCGCTCAAAGTGCTTAGCGTTAACATACCGGCTAAATATGCCACCGTTTTTTCTTTAATCCCCACCGAGAAAAATAGCAAGCGCACCCTGCTCGAAAAGCACTTGAATGATTATGTGGCAAAGAACAGTTTTGATTATTTCATTCATAAGGACCTTGGCGGATTTTTATCCCGGGAGATGGATTTCTACATCAAAAACGAAGTGCTTTACTTAGATGATATCAACACAAAGCAAAGTGAATTTTTTGTAGCCCAGCTTAGCAAAGTAAAAGCGATTAAAGTAGTTGCAGGTAAGATCATTGAGTTCCTGGCTCAAATAGAGAACTTCCAGAAGAGACTCTGGCTAAAGAAAAAGTTTGTTATAAGAACAGATTACTGCATTACATTAGATAAAATACCTCAATCATATTACACAGAAATTATACAAAACAAAGCCCAGCTGGATGAGTGGAAATCCCTGTTTGATGTGGAAATACAGAATGCTGAGCAATTGGTTTTTGAACCGTATCTGGTTTTAGACACCAAGTTTTTTGATGATTCATTTAAAGATAGATTGTTGGCCGAATTTGATGATTTGGATGATCAGACTAATGGTTTAATGATGAATTCTGAAAATTTTCAGGCATTGAATTTATTGTCAGAGAAATATAATGCAAAAATCCAATCCTTATATATTGATCCTCCATACAATACCAATGCTTCAAAAATAATCTACAAAAACGATTATGAACATTCGTCGTATCTAAGTTTATTATTTGATAGAATTCTGTTATCAAAGGAAATGATTAAAGAATCAGGTATTCTTCAAATCGCTATTGATGATAAAGAATTTAGGTTTTTGAATATGATGTTAGATAGCATTTTTGGACTACCAAATTTTATTGGAAATATTGCAATCCAACAAAATCCGCGCGGTAGAAGTGATGCATTACATATTGCTCCTTCTCATGAATACACAATTTTATACGCCAACAATGCCAACTTGCTTGAGACTAATGAATTAAAGCAGGGAGTAGAGGAGCTGAGGTTAAAATATCCAAAAAAGGATAATATTTCTTTTTATAGGGAACTCCCATTAAAAAGGAGTGGGTCTAACTCCAAGAGAACAGAAAGACCAAATTTATTTTTTCCAATATATTACAATCCCAAAATTAACTTATTAAGTTTAGAAAAAACCGATTCAAATTGTATTGAAATAATACCAAAGGATCTTGACAATATTGAAAGATGTTGGCGTTGGTCAAGCGAAAAAGTATCAGAATCATTTGAAAATGATATAATTGTTAAAGTTAACAATGAAAGATATACTCTTTACACAAAAGATCGTTTAAAAAACACGATTAAACCAAAATCTTTTTGGTATGGTCCTCGTCACGATGCTTCATCTCATGGTACTATGCTACTAAAAAATATAATGGGATCAAATGAATTTAGTTATCCAAAAAGTATTAATACTGTAGTTGATTTTATTTCGATTACAAGTGATAAAAGAAGTATAATTTTGGATTATTTTTCTGGTTCAGGAACTACTGGTCATGCAACAATTAAACTTAACAGAGAGGATGGTGGTAACCGGAAGTATATATTGGTTGAAATGGGCAACTATTTTAACACAGTTACTAAGCCACGAATTCAAAAAGTAATATATTCAGACAATTGGGATAATAGAATTCCTCAAGACAAGAAAGGTATTTCACAAATCGTAAAATATCAGGTACTGGAAAGCTATGAGGATACATTAAACAATTTGTACCTTAAACAACAAAGTGAGCTTGAATTTAAAGGAAAGGCAAAGGAGGAATATCTTTTACAGTATATGCTGGAGATGGAGAGCAGAGAGCATCTGTTTAATATTGAAATGTTCCGCAAGCCATTTGATTACTACCTTAAAGTTACAGAGAACAATGAGCTTAAGCCAGTAAGAGTGGATTTAGTGGAGACTTTCAACTATCTCATTGGATTGTATGTAAGTAAAATTCAGCGGGTAAAAGACATAAAGGTGGTTGAAGGAACAACCCGAACTGGGATTAAAACTCTAGTAATTTGGCGAGACCGGGAGACCACAACACACGAGGATGTGGAAAAACTGCTGCGCAGGTTTTATGATAGCCAGCGAACCCGTGAGTTTCAGCAAATTTATATCAATGGCGACCATCATTTGGAAAACCTGAGAACTGAAGGCGATAGCTTCAAGATTAAACTTATTGAAGAGACCTTCTTTAAGAAAATGTTTAACGAGACTGAGTTATAGGGGAAGTATGGAAAATTCAATTGCAGTATTTGAAAGCAAACAGATTCGCCGGCATTATGACAATGAAACCGAGGTTTGGTATTTCTCATTGGTAGATATTGTAGCGGCCCTGACAGATTCTTCAAACCCTACAGATTATTTGAAGAAGATGAGGAAAAGGGATGTTGAGTTAAATAATTACCTAGGGACAAATTGTCCCCAGGTAGCTATGCTCACTAACGGGAAAAGCCGCAAAACACTGGCAGGCAGCGCAGAGCATATTTTTCGTTTAATCCAGTCCATTCCGTCTCCAAAGGCAGAACCATTTAAACAATGGCTTGCAAAAGTTGGTTATGAAAGGTTACAGGAAATTCAGGACCCGAGTTTAAGCATGGACAGGGCACGGGAAAACTGGCAAAGAATGGGTCGGAGCGAAAAATGGATTCAGCAGCGAATGACCGGTCAGGAAACACGGAACAAACTAACCGATTATTGGAAAGAGAGCGGTGTGACCAAACAAGATGAGTTTGCCATACTCACCAATATTATTCACCAGGAGTGGACAGGACTTACCGTAAAGAGACACAAAGAGCTAAAGGGATTAAAATCTCAGAATCTTCGAGACCACATGAGTGAAGCAGAATTGCTCTTTACAGCATTGGCAGAGCTCTCTACAAGGCAAATAGCTATGGCCGACCAGGCAAAAGGTATTGCAGAAAATGCCGTTGCAGGCAAAAAGGGTGGAACAATTGCAAAAAATGCCCGTAAAGAGCTGGAATCTAAAACAGGTAAAAGTGTTGTGACCGGTGATAATTTTTTACCACCTAAAAAAGTAAAGAAATAAATAATGGCAAATTTTCACGATAAGATATTACTCAATAAGTACCTTTTGTCACTTTTTGGAATTGATGCTATAGGAACTAAAATCATTTCCAAAAATGGTGTAGAGGTATTTAAGGAACTAAAACTATCTTCCAGCGAAGGATATACAGAAGAGGGTAATACAAAATTTCTTGAGCAGTTTAAGGCGCATTTATACCTTACCGAGCATGTTTCTGAAACAATGCTGCAGCAATACGATGAGAACATTGTCAGATATACGAATGAAATCTCTGAAGGGAGGGATGAATTGATTGTATGGAAATACTTTCAATACCTCTCACTACTTTTTACTGAAATATATCTTGACAAGTTCTTTAGCAATAAAAAACAACTTCAGCACGACCTCAATGAATTTGTAAAATTCTTTAATGGTAGACAGATTGATCAGCAGGGTGGAAAAAAGGTAAAAAAAGGCGATGTTTACCAAGTCACTCCCTTTCAGGAGAGAGACCTGAATAAATTAGCTTTCTGGAATGCCACCGGCAGCGGCAAAACTCTTTTAATGCATATAAACATTAAGCAGTACTTGCACTATGCACAAAAACACACAAAAGGGCACGACAGCAAAATTCTGTTAATCACTCCTAACGAACCACTTTCTCAGCAACACTTACTGGATTTTAATCTTTCCGGTATTCCAGCAAATATCTTTACAAAAAATCAATCCGGGGTCTTTTCCGGAAAAGAGGTAGAAATTATAGAAGTTTCTAAATTATCTGAAGAGAGCAAGGATAAAACAGTTGCAGTTGATAGTTTTGAAACCCAGAACTTAGTATTAGTAGATGAAGGTCACGGCGGGATGAGCGGCGACCAGTGGAAACGGTTCAGAGACCAGCTTAGTACTACCGGCTTTGCATTTGAATACTCTGCAACCTTTGGACAAGCTATTAGCGCATCTGACAAAAAGAAAAAAGAGGATTTAACCCAGGAGTATTCCAAGAGTATTTTATTCGATTATTCATACAAATATTTCTACGAAGACGGGTATGGAAAGGATTACAGGATCCTAAACCTTAAGGAAGATAACGCCGATTTTAAAAACAAGTATTTAACTGCAAACCTTCTCTCTTATTATCAGCAGCTTCTAATTTACAAGAATAAGCCCGAGATAGCAATGCAATTCAGGCTCTATAAACCATTGTGGGTGTTTGTAGGAAGCAGTGTAAATGCAGTCCGGACAGAAAATAAAAAAGAGACATCAGATGTTCTGGATATTGTTCATTTTCTATCTGATTTTCTAAAGAACAGAGATGAGTATATTAAGAATATTGAGCTGATTCTTAGCAATAAGGCGGGCATGCTGGATAAAAATGGCTATAGTATTTTTGAAGGCAGCTTCTCATATCTTGAAGAGTTAGAACTTACTCCTGAACAAATTTTTGAAGGAATCAATCTTGAAGTGTTTCATAATCATAACATTGGTGCAAATCTATATTTGGATAACCTGAAAGGTGCAAATGGAGAGTTAGGTTTACGCGTTGGAGATACTGACAAATATTTTGGGGTTATTAATGTGGGTGACGAGAAGAAACTCCATGATTTAGCCATGAACAACGGGATTTTGGGTAATGACAAGGAGTTTTCTGAATCATTATTTACACAAATTAACTTGGATAAACCTAAACAGGAGATTAATCTACTTATTGGATCAAAGAAATTTACCGAAGGTTGGTCGTCTTGGAGAGTAAGTTCAATGGGTTTGATGAACATTGGTAAAAGTGAAGGTTCTCAGATTATTCAGTTATTTGGCAGAGGAGTGCGTCTGCAGGGATATGAATTTAGTCTTAAGAGGTCACAGGGACTGGATGATTACCAAAAACCTGAGAATTTAAGGCAAGTACGTAAACATTTACGCCCGTTAGAAACACTTCAGATATTCGGGGTTAAAGCGAACTACATGGATCGTTTCAAAGAGCTGCTTGAGGAGGAGGGCTTACCAGCCAATACAGGAGACTGGGTAACAATTACTGTCCCAACACAAAACAAATTTGACATTGCTGTGAGTGACCTGAAATTAATTCAGGTAAAGGAATCAGAAAATTTCAAACGAAAAGAAATTGTATATCTCAAACTCGATACTAGTGTTTTCATAAACAAACAGGTGGATGTTGACTGGTACCCAAAAATTGATAGTCTGGATAGCAACAGATCAAGCAAAGTAGAAACAACTAAGCAAATGTGCTATTTGGAGGGCACACACCTGGCGCTAGTTGACTGGACAAAAGTATATTTCGAAATTCAGAATTTTAAAGCCGCAAAAGGCTTTTCAAATTTAGTAATAGATTTATACCGCCTCCGGGAAATTATTCAATCAAATACATGGTACAAGCTTTACATCCCTCAGGACAAAATGGATTTCAGTTCAATTAAGAACATTAGTGTATGGCAGGAACTAACATCTGTTTTGCTCAAGAAATACATTGAACAATATTATCTCTACTTCAAGAATCGTTTTAATGCCGACCATATTGAAACTCGCACATTATTACCAACTGATGAAAATCTAATTCTTCAATACGACATTCGGCTGAATAAAAATGAGGAAGTTGATGAGATTGAGAAGAAGTTTGTTAAACTAAAAACTGATTTATCTGAGAGTACATTCAAAACACTAAAAATTGCAAATCAAATAGAAGCGTTTGACAATTTGATACACCTTTATAAGCCACTGATATACCTTGGTAAGGGCTACGAAAACAGAATTCATGTCTTCCCGGTTGCCCTAAATGATGCCGAGTATCATTTTATGAAAGACTTCGAGGTACAGGCAGAACAGATTAAGGACAAAAAAGTACTTGATGAAGTTTTCCTGCTCAGAAACCAAAGCAAAAAGGGAATTGGATTCTTTGCAGAAGGCAATAATTTTTATCCGGATTTTATCCTGTGGATAAAAAAAGAGGACAAACAATATCTTACTTTTATTGATCCAAAAGGTATTAGAAACTCAAGAGGTATTTCTGACCCAAAAATACAGTTTTTCAAGTATTTATCTGATAAAGTACAGCCTCAGGTTGCAAATGAAAATCTTATTTTAAATTCATTTATTATTTCTAATACTAAATGGATTGAAGTGAACTGGAAGGGAAATCTTGAAATTTTAGATTTTAATGAAAATCATGTACTATTCCAGGAAGAGCAGAGAAATGATTATATAAAATTTATGGTTAAAAGAATTATGGAATAAACCAAAAAATCTAAAAGGGCCCTGTACTAAAACGGGGATTTCGACAAGTATTATAAGGCATAATAAGAACCACAATTAACAATCATGGCTCGTTGTTTATATAATTCATCATTCAAGGATTTTCTCCATGCGCCGGCTCTCTCTGTGCTGGGAACATTGCATTCCAATTATCACGGAGAGACTCTTACTACCACAAATGATGCATGGGAGGGAGAGATAAACATACTACAAGAGGTTCTTAAGCAATGGGAGGATGAGGATGCACATATAATCTTCGAGTATGATATACCACGCCTTGGTAAAAGAATTGACACTGTACTCTTGCTAAGAGGAGTTATATTTTGCCTTGAATTCAAGATAGGTCAAAATCAAGTTTTTCAAAATGATCTTGAGCAGGTGTTAGATTATGCCCTGGATCTTAAAAACTTTCATCTCTTCAGTGCAGATAGACAAATCGTACCGATACTAGTACCTAGCAGAATTGAAACAGCTACTACGGAATTCAAACCATCATCTTATGATGACGGAATATTTAATCCAATAATCTGTGGTGCAAAAAATCTTCAACAAACGATAGAGAAGATTATAAGCCATACTGAGGATGAAATAAATCCAGACACATGGGGTGAAAAATGGATTATAAGCCCTTACTCACCTACTCCCACAATAGTTGAAGCAGCCCGAACATTGTATGAGAATCATTCTGTTGAAGATATAACACGTCACGAAGCGGATAAGGTGTCAACAGACAGGACTATCGCCTATTTGCTCAAGATAATTGAAAATAGCAAAGATAAAGGTGAGAAGAGTATCTGTTTTGTAACTGGTGTGCCCGGGGCGGGAAAGACCCTTGTCGGGCTTGACGTTGCAATAAAACAGACCTACAAAGATGGCGAAAAGGACAAAGAGAATGGTGCTGTATATCTTTCCGGTAATGGTCCACTTGTAGCAGTCCTTACAGAAGCCCTGGCGCTTGACAATCAGAAGAAATGCAAACAAAAGGGAGAGAAGAAAAATCTGTCAGAATCACGCAGGGAGGTGTCAGAATTCATCCAGATGATCCACAGATATCGGGACACCATGATAGCAAAAATAAAAAATCCGGTTGAGGGTGGTGTTTTGGAAATTGACCCACAGAAGGCAATTGCACATGGGAGTACAGGTTATTCAGAGGTCGAGCATGTCGCTATATTCGACGAAGCTCAGCGTTCATGGACCCATAAACGTCTTGCCGATTATCTAAAGCGTGGAGGTACGTATGGCAACAAGTTAAAAGTGCCAAATTTCCCTGTATCGGAAGCGGCATTTCTTATATGGTCTCTTGACCAAAGAGAAGACTGGGCTGTCATAATATGTCTAGTGGGCGGAGGGCAAGAGATCAATACTGGTGAAGCTGGAATATCTGAATGGATTGATGCGTTGAATAAACATTTTACGCAATGGAATATCTTTATTTCCAACAAACTGACCGAACCGGAATATGCAGAAGGTAAAGTCAACGAATTGCTTGATGATAACGATAGAGTAACCTACTCCGATGATTTGCACCTTGCTGTGAGCCTGAGGTCTTTTCGCGCCGAAACACTCTCTTCTTTTGTCCACTCTCTTTTGGATTTTAATCCTGAGGCCAGCAAATTATATAAAGATGTCTCTTCAAAAGGATATCCAGTTATGCTCACACGGGACATTGACAAAGCGAGAGCCTGGCTACGATCCAAATCCAGAGGCTCTGAACAAACAGGGATACTAGTATCCAAAGTGGCAGCTCGTTTCAAGCCACAAGCAGTTAATGTACTCGCTCAGGGAGACGAGAATGCAGTGCATTGGTTTCTTGAAGACAAAACAGATATACGCTCATCAAACTATCTTGAAGAAGCAGCAACGGAGATTCAGGTACAGGGATTGGAGCTTGATTACGTCTGTGTACTCTGGGATGCAGACATGAGGTGTAGTAACCATAAATGGAATTATTTCAAGTTTAACGGTAAAACAAACTGGAATCCCGAAAAAAACCCGGAGAGCCGCAAATATATGCTCAACGCTTACCGAGTTTTGCTCACCCGCGCACGTCAAGGTGTTGTAATTTGTGTCCCAGATGGAAACAGTCGTAAAAACTCCGAAGGCTTTCCTGAAGACGCTACCCGACTTCCAGAATTTTATGATGGGACTTATGCCTATCTCAAAAGTATTGGCATTAAAGAACTCTAGACCTTGCCAAAGAATTTTGCAATGTGCAGAATATCTGTATGAAATGAACTGCATTTTTGTAATTCAGGGCAATTCATAGATGTAACAGGAGCAAGGAGCGATTGAAGACATAAAGCCGCAAAAGACCTTTGTTTTTTAGCCGGGATCGCAGCGGGTTTTCAGGAAAAAGTGCGAGGACCGTTCAACGACCGAAGGGAAGATACAAGAATTGACAATTTACCTCATAAGCCGCTTACAAGTTAGTGGGAAAATACTGGATCAGGGCATTTCAGCCGGAGGGAGTGCAACGACTGAGGATGGACAGCCCTGAAACAGTATTTTTCCACAGTATAAAAGCGGCTTAGGAGGCCATTTAAGGAAACCAGCGTCCTTGAGACATTGTGGCTGTGCCAAATGACTTTCCGAAAACAACACCTCGCCAAGGTTTTTAGTGTTCAGATATCTTCAGTATTACTGACGTACCCATACTATATTTCGGCAGCAAATTTATATTGCTGCCAATTTATAGTTTTTATTATATTTGTAATCTAATTCTTTATACTATCGCAACAGACAAATTAAATATTGAACAACTAAAAGATTTCTTCAAAGACAAAGAAAGCTTTGAAACATCTGATATTGTAAATTTTTACTTACAAAGGGAACCGGAAGCCAAAACAACTACAATAAATTGGAGAGTTTATAAACTGGTGCAATCCGGCGTTTTGAATAGAGTTGGAAGAGGAAGATTTGCAATTGGTGAAAAAAGGGTTTATGTCCCGGAAATATCTTCAAAAATAAAATCACTCCACTCAAAGCTAAAAAAAGAATTTCCATATTTGAGAATTTGCATTTGGAATACATCTTTTTTAAATGAATTTATGATTCATCAGCCAGGAAGATTCTACATACTTATTGAGGTTGATAAAGAGGCAGCACAATCAGTGTTTTTTTACCTAAAGGAGCAAAAATTCTCAGTATTTATTGAGCCTACAATGGATTTAATTGAAAAGTACTTGCCAGATGAAAAGGAAACCTTAATTGTAAAGTCTCTGGTTTCAGAAGCTCCATTACAGACAATTAACAGAATTAACTCTCCTACAATTGAAAAAATGTTGGTCGATATATTTTGTAATGATATAGTGTTTGCTGCTCAACAAGGTTCTGAAATGAGAACTATTTTTCTGGAGGCATTTAATAAATACACTGTAAATGAAAGTCGTATGATGCGATATGCCGACAGAAGAAGGAAGAAAGATAGCTTTCGGGATTATTTGAATTCTATTGCAAATTTGCGGCAGCAAAGTTAATATGCTGCCAATTTATAGAATATGATAGATAAAGATAAAATTACATTAGACTGGATAACTAAGGTCTCTAAAAAAAACCGAAATGCTGATAAAATATTGGTTGAAAAGGTCATTCGTGCCCTTTCACTATTGGAAGGCTTATCGAAACAAAAACTCTTTTTTGTTTTTAAGGGTGGAACAGCGTTGATGTTGCATTTGAATTCATCAAAAAGATTATCGATAGACATTGATATTATAATGCCTGTAAAACCTGATGAATTGGATGAACTACTTGATGGTGTTGCTTCAGAACAAGACTTCCTGAGGAAAGAGTTGCAGCAACGAAATACAAATACGAAAATTGATAAAGCTCACTACAAATTTTATTATACCCCTTTACATAAGACAAGCAAAGAAGAAGAGTATGTATTGCTTGATATTCTTTTTGAGGAAGTGCAATATAAGAACTTGGTTGAGCTGAAAATACAGTCTTCATTTTTACCCGGAAACGAATCTCCATTAACCGTTAAATCGGCATGTTTAGAAGATATTACCGGTGATAAATTAACGGCTTTTGCTCCAAACACTACCGGGATTCCATATTTCAAAGGCAATGATAGTATGAGTATGGAAATCATTAAACAGTTATATGATATTGGCAATTTGTTTGATAGTGTGACCGACATAGAAACTGTAAAAACTACGTTTAAAAAGTTTGCTAAAACAGAACTTAAGTATAGGGAGATGAATAACCTTTCTGAGAAAGACGTTTTGGAAGATATTTATCAAACCTCTTTATGTATTGTAACCAGAGGCGCAGAAGGAAAGGGAGATTTTTCCCAATTAAAACAAGGCATTCAGCGTGTTTCGAGATTTGTCTTCTCCGAAAGTTATCACATAGAAAAGGCCATTACTCATGCTTCAAAAGCTGCTTATGTTGCGACATTAATAAAACACGATTACGAAACAATCGAAAAATATAGTAACCCATTACAAATGAAAGACTGGCTTATTGCCGAGCCAATGAATACAAAGCTTAACCGTTTGAAAAAGTCCAATCCGGAAGCCTTTTTTTATTGGTATAAAATTTCACTAGTGTCAGCTAATTGACCTTGCCAAGGTTTTTCGCAATTCGCAGCATTAATTATAATTTTTGCAGATGGTATTATAAAATATTATATTTACAAGCTGATAATAAGCCGCTAACGCTTATTGGTGATCCGCGAAAGCACTGTCCTGCCTTGAAGAATATTCCATGCTCTAAATATAATAGATATGTCACGGATTTGTTTTTCTGCAGTTTTAGGACTGATTCTTTTGATGAACCCTTCGTGTTCAAAAGAAGGACCAGAAAATCCGCCGGATCCGCCGGCCGGCAATGAATCATTATCACTCTCTGTCAGTTCTCTGACATCCGATTCAAAGGGAACAAAAACGACGTTTTCAATAACGGCTACAAGTAATTGGACAGTAAGTTGTACGGACAGCTGGTGTATAGTCTCTCCAGCTTCCGGGAAGGGTAATGCAACCGTTAATGTTGATATTGCCGAGAATCCGTCAACAGATACCAGATCGACCAAAATTACCGTCACCAGTGGCACACTGAAAAGTGAGATTGGGGTGACCCAGAGTGAAAAAAGTACAATCTTGCTGACAGGTAAGAGCAGAAGTGTCGATTCTCAGGGAGGTAAGATTAGTGTTGAATTAAAGAGCAATATCACCTTCGATATAATCATTCCGCCGGATGCCCTCTGGATTTCTCATCTGGGCACAAAAGCGCTTACAAGCAACACAATAGAATTCAGCATTGCAGAGAATAAGGATTATACACCCAGAAGTGCAAAGGTTGTTTTCAGGGAAAAAGGAGGGACACTTGCCGACACGCTTACAATCAATCAGGAGGAGTACTATTATATTGAATGTATGTCCAGCAAAATTATTGCTCAAAAGGCAGGATCTGCTTTGGATGTTCAGGTCATTGCATCAGTTGAAATAGACTACTCCATTATTGAAGGTGCTTCCTGGATCTCTATGACAAATTTTGACGCAACAAAGTCAACATTCACCTTTAGAATCCCAACCAATTCTACAGATGAAGACAGAGTAGGAAAAGTAAGATTTTTCAGAAAGGGTGGGGGATCTCTGGCAGATACTGTGGTAATAAAACAGACATGTTTTGACGGTTATTATCTATATCTTAATGAGGATGTAAGGTTGGAACAAGCAATCCCTGCGGCATCCCGCCCTTCTATTACGCGGCTTAAAATTGAAGGTGAGCTTATTGATTATGATTTTTCTACAATCCGTACATATTTCAGACATCTTGAACTAATCGACCTGTCACAAACAACACTTCCCGGAAAAGCTATACCTGATGCAGCTTTTATGGGAGATGAGACAATATATATGGCTTTGAAAAAGGTTGTTTTACCTGAGGGTTTGGAGTCGATAGGTCATAGTTCATTTAGTGGATGTACACTGATGACTTCAATTAACCTGCCTGTAAGTTTGAAAAATATTGGATACGCGGCATTTGTTCGTTGCCATGGAATTATGGGTAGTATAATACTTCCTGCATCTCTCGAATCTATAGGAGATTACGCTTTTTCTCAATGTGGGGAAATAGTTGGCATCACTTTTCCCAAGTCTCTAAAATCAATCGGTTTTGGAGCATTTCACAGCTGTTATTTTAGTACTGTTACCGCCTTGATGGATACTCCTTTCCAGCTTGGAAACTGTTTTTCACACAACGGGATGGTGCTGATTGTTCCAAAAGGTAAAAAAGATATCTACAGCTCTACATCAGGATGGAATAATGCGCAGGTATTTAAGAAGATAGTTGAATTAGGTGATTCCTATGATGATTTCATAAGATGCGATAAAAAGAGCCTGTTGTGCTATAATGATGTTAAAACAGATAGTTTTAAAATTGAATCTTCAAGCGATTGGAAAGTGGACAGTAAACCTTCCTGGGTTACACTCTCGAATAATGTCGGTAATGCCGGAAGTACAAATGTAAGTGTTACAGTATCATCTCTTGATGGAGCGACGTTTCGTGAAGGAAAGATTGTTTTAAGTCTGCAAAGTGGGGCTGCAACCGTAGAGATAGTTGTCTATCAATACTCTTTATCACATACGGATGGCTCTTGGATTAAATTGGAGAGTGCAACCAGAGGTGCGGGTATAGATCTGGTCTTCATGGGTGATGGCTATACGGCAGCTGATATTGCGGCCGGAAAATATGCTAAAGATATAAGTGCTGCAATCTGGCATTATTTTGATATAGAGCCGTACAGTAGCTACGGCGAGTACTTTAATATTTACATTGTTTATGCTTTTTCGCAAGAGAGCGGAATAACTTATTTGGAAGATAAGGTAAACACAAAATTTAATACTAAATTCTTATCGGCAACAGGTACGTCAATGAGTACTAATTATGAATTGTGTAAAACTTATGCACAAAAGGTTCCTTTAGTCGATAATAAAATAACAAATGTGGTTTTAGTAGCAAATTCAAACAGATATGCAGGCACATGTTCTATGAGTGCGAGCGGTTCCTCGGTCGCAATTTGCCCACTCTCGCCACTTGACTATCCATATGATTTTCGAGGTATTATCCAGCATGAAGCATGCGGGCACGGTTTTGGACAGCTTGCAGATGAATATTCAATCTATACCGGGGAGATATCTGCATCTGAAATTACCAATCTGCGTTCAACTCAGGGATATGGGATGTATTTGAATGTTGATGCTACAAATGATCGTGAGTCTGTCTTATGGAAGCATTTCTTCTCTGATCCGGTTTACTCATATGTAAGCACATATGAAGGAGGTTACTACTATTCAAAAGGTATCTGGAGACCGGAGAGCGGGTCTCTTATGATCAATAACATCCGTTATATAAATGCTCCATCCCGGGAAATTATAGTCAAGCGAATAAAACGTATGGCAGGAGAGCAATATTCGTTCACTGAATTCCGGGCGAAGGACCGGAACGAATTGTCTCCCGCAACCAAAGCCGCTTCCCTTATTATAGACCCTTCAAAGTTCCTTGCCCCGCCGATTATAATGAAGTAGGACCTTGCCAAAGTTTGAAATGTAATTTATATAGTTTATACTTATTATTCAGTTATTTTACAAAATGAGAAATATTAAAGCAAAAGGAGAATTCAAAACCATGTTTTCAATTTCTTGGATATTATTATCGGCCTATCTTTTTTTATCATTTAACATTCCTCAAGATAATCCTAAAAGAGGGATTGTTTTTCCACAAGGAGCCTCTGTCAGGTCTCTGAGAAATGATGATAAGGCAGCGCTTTTCATCCCGGGATGTAGTGATGGATTATTCGTGGATGATATGAATAATCTTCACGGTGATAACTGGACTTTTTATCTTGTGGGAAAAATTGAATCTTTAGATGAAATCCAAGTAAAACCTTACTGTTCGACTGATAGAATTGCTCTCAGAGCCGAACATGGATATGTTGCATGCTATTCGTTAAAGGGTTCTTCGGATGTTTATGTCAGACTGATGGTTACTGAAATGGTTGCCAATAAAGACAACGAAGTGATAGGGGCCACAATATTATATCAAAAACCTTATCAAAGTTCTTACGAAATGAAGCAGGCAGCTATGGCAAAGGCGGATTTGGAGGCACAAAAAATATTCTGGAATGGAGGAGCAGTTCCCGACAAACTGTTAAGAAGGTTAATACTTAGCACTTTTGATGAAAATGGAGATGATATAATTAGTGAGAGTGAGTCTTTGAAAAACAGAGGTCTTATAATTGATAATCCTGAAATAAAATCAATATTAGGAATTGAGAATTTAAAAGGACTCTCTTTTCTAAAAATAGAAGGATTGTCAATTTATCATGGAATAAATCTCTCGTTTCCAGATTTAAAAAAGATAGAAATTTTAAACTTGAAAGAGAAGACTCCGATTATTAATATATCTGATTGTAAAAACCTGGACTCCATCCATATTGGCCATTGTTACACGCTTGAAATTGTTGTAGATGAATGTGAAAATCTCACTTGGCTTGATTTTGATTCACCTTATTATATAGATGTAAACTCATTAAAGATATTGGGGTGTGATAAATTAAAAAAAATTTCAAATCTGGATATTAGGGGTAAGACTTGTAGAATTGCAGTTTGTCACCGGCTTGAGAAGGTTTGGTTGGATAGGTTAGAATTCAACGACATTTCGATTGTTAATTGCGATAATTTAAAGGAACTAGATAGTGAGTATTCCTATTACAGGTCTGAAGAATATGGCTTGAAAAAGTTAAATATTTTAAACTGTGATAATATTGAGATGGTAAATCTGTCAATGTCTTACAATTTATTGACTTATCTAGATCTGTCTTTTTGTTATAATTTGAAAGAACTTCATTTGAATTGTCCGGAATTGAAAGGATTCAAGATAAATGATTTAAACATAGAAAAATTAGTTATTGAAAATATAAAAATAAATGAGTTAGATTTTAAAGCATTTCCAAGATTGAAGCATTTTGAATTTTCTAATAACTTGGTAAGGAATTTATCAATATCTCAATGTGATAGTCTTGAGAAAATTCTTACTTCCGGCAATGATTCTTTAAGTGAATTTTATGTAATCTCTTGTCCTAACCTAGATGAAATTTCATGTTCTGACAATAGAATACTTAATAAGCTTAGTGTTAGGGATTGTGGAAAACTTAAGGGTATTTATTGTCCTAAAAATCGTATAGAAAACTTAGAGATAGTTAATTGTATAAATCTAAAAGATCTTTCCTGCTATCAGAATAATTTGAATAATCTGGATGTGAGTAAGCTGTTTAATCTGGAAAGATTAGTCTGTTTTTCAAATAAAAAGCTAACTTTTTTACATATAGAGAATTGTCCAAAAATTAATGCAATTGGGTGTTCCGGAACATCAATTCAAGAGCTTGATATTAGTAATTTAGAAAAAAATGAATGGATTGTCTCGTTAGAGGATTATAGCTATCCTTTTAAATTACCTCTTGCAACGATGGGATTTAAAACATTATGGGTTAATGAAAACCAAAAATTAACAATTCAATCAGAAAATGGGAGCACCTCTGTGTTCTTTAAAGATAAGGATTTCAATAAAAAGGTACTTCTCTCAGCTCGTTGGGATGATGTTAAAAAAGAGTTAATTCCTTTCACTAAGGAAGACCTGGATTTCAAAATAAAAGTTAAGAAACGGTAGCACCTTTCGTAAAATACAGTCATTTCATTGACGATTTAACTAAATCTGAATCTTGTCCCTGTTATCGGAAAGGAGTGCTACAAGTAGCCACAACGGCAAAAGACCTTGGTTTTTTAGCCGATTTCGCAGCGTGGTTTTCAGGAAAAAGTGCGAGGACCGTTCAACGGAGAGAAGATATAAGAATCATAAATTTATCACATATGCCGCTTAACATCAAGCGGAGATATACCTGAGCAGGGCAATTTTCAGCCGGAGCGAACAACGTGAGTGAGGATGGACTGCCCTGCTCAGGTGTAGCTCAGCAGTATAAAAGCGGCTATCGGGAACAAATTAAGAGAAACCGGCGTCCTTGAGCCGTTGTGGCTGCGCTAAACGACTTTCCTGACGAAATTGGCAAGTGGTTAGTGCCACTACCCGGTTGAAAAACGGAATCTTGCAAGATTATGACTTTTTGTTCAAAAGCTTTTTCGAAAGGAATTTACGGACAGGCTCATCGTAGAACTTCAGACTCAAATAAGCCAAAACCACACTTCCCGCAAACAGCGCAATCGCACCCGGCAAAGAATCAACAAACATCAGATTATTATTCTTAACCCAGGCATAATAGAGATAGATGAAGGGATAGTGAACCATATAAAGAGGGTAAGAAATATCCCCCAGAAACTTACAAAGACCATTAGTGAATCTCCCCGAAATCTTTCCCGAAGCCCCGATATAGACAAGCACAGGAAAAACCACAACCGCACAAAGCGTGTCATACAAACCGTTCATCCAAAGATGCTCACTGCCGCCGACCCTCGGAATAGCAGAGAGAATAACGATAGCAACACCACCAATCCAGAAAGCACCCTTAACTTTGACAGGCTTGAAAATACGAGAAAGCAACAAACCGGCAGAGAAGGCAAACAGTAAGCGCAGCGAGCCCCCGAGCATATTATCTCCAGTCATCGAAAATCCCACACAGATATCACCATACGGTCCCCAAATAGCAAACACACCTAACCCTGCAGCTGCAGCTATAACCAGCCAGGTGAGAGCCTTGGTCGGAAGTTTATGAATAAAGAAAGCATAAAGGATATTGCCGATATATTCAAAAAAGAGAGACCAGCTAGGGCCATTCAGCGGATACATCTCACCAACGCCTCTGACTTCGGTTCCCGGGGTCGCAGGAATCAGAGCAGCACTCAACAGCGTGGCTATAAGCAGCATCATTACCGATATCCGGGAGACATCCCATACAGAGCAACCTTGTGTATAAAACATTACCGCACCTATTACAGCCCCCAGAACCACCATCGGATGCAGGCGGATAAACCTTCGCTTGAGAAACTCTTTCACAGACATTGTTTTCCACCGGTCATCATAGGCGTAACCCATAACGAAGCCCGAGAGGATAAAGAAGAAGTCAACGGCAAGGTATCCGTGGTTGATTCTCTGGTCTATATGACTTGTTGCGAATGCCTCGAAAATGTGAAAGCAGACGACTGTCAGTGCTGCTACACCACGTAATCCGTCAAGTATGCCGTAATGCGGCTTTGTATCTGCAAATGCAGCGGAAGAGATTTTTGTCATAATTTGTGCAAAGTTAGCGAAATAACCTTGCCAAAGTTTTTTGTATATCTTTGCAGCTCAAAATTTTAAAAAATGGTTTCTTGCGACGGGTTGTGTGTAGAGTTTGGTGGTACGGTTCTCTTTGAAAATGTGTCCTTTGTAATTAATGACAATGACAGGATTGCCCTGATGGGTAAAAATGGGGCGGGGAAGTCCACTCTGTTGAAAATCCTGGCAGGAGAGAGGAGGCCGTCGAGAGGTGTTGTCTCAGCGCCAAAAGATTCGTTGATTGCATATCTTCCTCAACATCTGATGACTGAGGATGGCCGGACCGTCTTTGAGGAAGCCTCATTAGCCTTTAAGCACTTGCATGAGATTGAGGCACAGATTGCGGATTATAACAGGCAACTGGAGGAGAGGACTGACTATGATTCGGATGAGTATTACAAGTTGATAGAGGATCTTTCAGCCTTGAGCGAGAAGTACTATTCTGTGGATATCACCCATTACGAAGAGGATGTGGAGAAGGTTCTGCTCGGGCTTGGTTTTAAAAGGGAAGAGCTTGGTAGACAGACTTCGGAGCTGAGTGGCGGTTGGAGAATGCGTATTGAGCTGGCAAAGATACTGCTTCGCAAGCCGGATGTTATCCTGCTGGATGAGCCCACCAACCATCTGGACATGGAGTCTATCATCTGGCTGGAGGATTTTCTGATGAACCAGGCAAAGGCTGTTGTGCTTATCTCTCACGACAAGTCATTTGTTGACAATGTTACCAACAGGACGATTGAGCTCACGATGGGGCGCATTTACGACTATAAGGTAAACTACTCCCATTATCTTGAACTTCGCCAGGAGAGACGAATGCAGCAACAGAGACAGTATGAGGATCAGCAGAAGATGATTGCGGAGACAAAGGATTTCATTGAGAGATTCAAGGGAACATACTCAAAGACACTGCAGGTCCAGTCGCGTGTTAAGATGCTTGAAAAGCTGGAGCTAATTGAGGTTGATGAGGTGGACACTTCTGCCCTGAAGCTAAAATTCCCTCCATCGCCACGCAGCGGAAATTTTCCTGTGATAATGGACGGGGTAGGAAAGAGCTATGACGGCAGACCAATATTCTCCAACGCTTCGCTTACGATAGAGCGTGGCGACAAGGTGGCATTTGTAGGGAGGAACGGTGAGGGAAAATCAACCTTGGTGAAATGTATTATGAAGGAGATTACTCATGACGGAAAGCTGACCCTCGGGCATAATGTCATGATCGGATATTTTGCACAGAATCAGGCCTCCTTGCTGGATGAGGATCTTACTGTGTTCAGGACGATTGACGATATTGCGGTGGGCGATATCCGCTCCAAGATTCGTGATTTGCTCGGAGCCTTTATGTTTGGCCGGGATGATGTTGATAAGAAGGTCAAGGTGCTCTCCGGAGGTGAGCGTACCAGGCTGGCAATGATAAAGTTGCTGCTTGAACCGGTGAATTTCTTAATTCTTGATGAACCTACCAACCACCTGGATTTAAGGACAAAAGATATTCTCAAACAAGCCCTTCTCGCTTTTGATGGGACTCTTATCGTAGTCTCTCACGATCGTGACTTTTTGGACGGTCTGGTTACAAAAGTATATGAATTCGGAAACGGTCAGGTTAAGGAGCATCTGGAAACCATTCAGGGATTCCTTGAGAAGAAAAGGATGGAGCATTTGCGGGAGATTGAGAAAAGATAATTTTTTTATCTGTGCATAATAAAAAATCTGATATTTGTATTGAAAAAGATATCTGATTTTTAACCTTATAAAGACAGAAAATTATGGAAAGCAATTGTGCAAATTGCCCTATGAGGGCCAAGTATGACAACAAACCCAAATCTTTTGCCGGAAGGTTCTGGCGTTGGCATATCAATTTTTGTCCCGGATGGAAATCTTACTTCAAAGCTCTGCCTGACGAAGAGAAGCAATTAGTCAGGGAGAAGTACAGCTTTAAGAAGTATTAGAGTGGAGCAAAAAGATTATATTCTCAGGGAAATCGAGAAGATGGCTGCTATTTTGGGAGCCATCCGTCAAAAGCTTTTCGGAGGAAGTGACAATCTTTCATTATCTGTTGAAAAACAGTTTGATGAAACAAAGGATATGCTTTTAAATGATGCGGGCTTTGATTTGGAAAAGTTCATGTCATTGGATAAAGCGGAGGGTAATGTATATCTCTCCGGTATAAAGGGTTTAAGTGTCGAAAATATTGAGCTTTTGGCCGAATGTGTTGCCGGATTAGGATCAGGCGGCAAATCTGATACTTTCCGTCTTTATTATGAAAAAGCGTTGCAGCTTTATGACTATTGCAACGATATAAGCAAAACCTTCTCATTGGAAAGAGAGGAGAGGATTGAGGCAATCAAAAATCTGAGTCGCAAAATATGAAAAATCAAAGCATGACAATGGAGACTCCAATTAAGAAACTGGGTCTGGCCGGTTCTTTTGCGATTTATATACCTGCCGCAATCCTGATGTATTGCATGACAAAATATTTGATTCCATATTTGAGTCGTGTGACCGGGCAAGAGACAATCCTCTTCTGGTTTATTGTCGGAGGTCTTGGAATATTCACTCCGCTGATTATAACCGGGGTGCTGATTTTGCGAAGAGAGGGGTTAAAATTTACCGGAAAGACCTGGCATGAACGTCTTAGATTCCGCAAAATCACAAAAAAAGATTTATTGTGGAGTTTTCTCGGTTTGATTTTTGTCGGCATCGCGAGCGGGTTGGTGATGAAGGGCATGGAGTACTTTATCGGCAGCTTTGACCACTCACCGTCATTTATGGTATTTGAACCTTTGTCAAGGGGGAGATACTGGTTGCTTTTGGTGTGGTTGCCATACTGGATATTGAATATTATGGGAGAGGAATTTCTGTGGAGGGGTGTTATGCTGCCAAGCCAGGAACTGGCATTCGGAAAGTACACATGGCTGATTCACGGATTCGGATGGGGGCTGTTTCATGTGGCATTCGGTTGGCACTTGTTGATAACGTTAATCCCGCTGATTTTTATACAGTCGTATATTGTGCAGAAAACCAAAAACTCATGGGTGGGAGTTTTAATGCATGGTGGGCTGAATGGTCCTAGTTTTATTGCAATTTGTTTTGGTTTGATTTAATTCTAGAATATTAATATTTTAATATGGATTACGTTTTAAGGCCATGGAAAGACTCCGATCTGGACACCCTTGTGAAGCATGCCAATAATTACAATATCGCCAAATGGCTAACAAACCAATTTCCTTATCCGTACACTTATGATTCCGGACAAGGTTTTTTGACCATGGTCACAAAGGACAATCCGACAAAAGTTTTTGCAATTGAAATCGAGGGAGAGGCTGCCGGTTCGATAGGAATTTTTCCTCAAACCGATATCCATGAAAAGAGTGCGGAGATCGGTTACTGGCTCGCCGAAAAATATTGGAGAAACGGCATAATGTCAAGCGCGATACGGGATATAGTCAAATACGGATTCGAGACATTTGATATTGTAAGGATTTATGCAAGGCCTTTCTCAACTAACTTAGGCTCACAAAAGGTCTTGGAAAAAGCAGGATTTACATTGGAGGCCAGGCATAAGAAGGCACTCTATAAAAATGGAGAGCTTATGGATGAGCTGATTTATGTGAGATTTAAAGAGTAAAGTCCGGGTTTTACATTTTTCTGAAAACAGTAGTCGAGGTGTGACCTCCGAATCCGAATGTGTTGTTCAGTGCGATTGTTACCTCCTTATTCAAGGCTGTGTCCGGAGTGAAATTCAGTCTCGGGTCCATTTCAGGATCCGGTTCAGAGAGATTGATGGTAGGCGGGATAATATTTTGTCCGATTGCCTTTATACATGCGATTGCTTCAACTGCACCTGCAGCACCAAGCAAATGGCCTGTCATTGATTTTGTGGCACTTATCTGCAAATTTCCCAACGATTCCTCAAACACCTTCGCAATTGCCTTACATTCACTGATGTCTCCGATAGGGGTTGATGTAGCGTGTGCATTAATGTATGAAACATCGCTTGCTTTGATACCTGCATCATTAAGGGCCTCCTGCATGGCAAGAACGGCTCCCAGCCCTTCAGGATGAGTTGCGGCAACATGATACGCATCGGATGCTGCGCCGTATCCGGCAAGTTCGCAGTATATTCTGGCGCCTCTCTTTAAGGCATGTTCTAGCTCCTCTATCATCAGAATACCGGCTCCTTCACCTGCAACAAATCCATCCCGGGTCTTGTCAAACGGACGTGATGCCGTTTCCGGTGTCTCGTTCATTGTAGATAATGCTTTCATTGAATTGAAACCTCCGATTGCAGTCTGTGTAATTGTTGCCTCTGCTCCGCCTGCCAGAATGATATTAGCTCTTCCAAGCCTTATCAAGTCAAGTGCATTTGCAATTGCATTGTTGGATGCCGCACAGGCAGATGTTATGGCATAGCTCACCCCGTGAAATCCGTACCTTATGGTTATCTGGCCGGCAGCTCTGATTTCAGAGCTTTGCTGGAGTTCTATGATATCTTGTTACTGCCGATAGCTATCCTCTATTATCTGGTCGGCAGGTTTATGATTGCCAAGACATACTATGCCTCGTCTGCTTGCAATAATTGCGGATTGTGCATAAAAGACTGCCCTGTTAAGGCAATAATCAGGGTTGACAACAGGCCATTCTGGACTTTCAGATGTGAAAGTTGCATGAGGTGTATGGGAAGTTGCCCTAAAAAGGCGATAGAGGTCGGGCATGGCTTCATAATAGGTTTTGTAATGATCTTTTCAGCACTCCTGTTGGGACTCTTCTACAAATACTTTGGTCTCTGTTTTTTTGAAATAAGAAACGAAACGGTTAAATCAATTTTAGAACCTCTGATTTTCTTAATACTTTTGGGGGCCTGGTACAGAGTCGTACATTATTTAAACAGGTACAGGCTTTTTGAAAGGGTGGCCGTCTTTACCTCCCTGACTAAATATAAATTCTGGGGCAGGCGTTATAAGGCGTTGAAACCGGAAAACATTGAAGATGTTGATGATTAGAATTGAAAAAATGAGTAGCTTTATATTAAGAAAAACAAAGAGTCATGAAAAAGCTATTCACATTACTTCTGGTAGCAGCTCTTTTATCGGGTTGCGCCAACCCACTTAAAAAATCAATCAAGGAGATACTGACGGCTCAGGAGCTGGTCAAGGTTGAAAAGAAAAATCCCGGTTTCGGTAATATGTATCAATTTATACAGACCGTCAAGGATTCTCTTTTAAAGGACACTCTGTCCGGGAAAATCTGGAGTGAGATTACATATCAGCGAGTGAATGATTTTTTGCTGTATGTGAACGACACTTCGGTCTTCAAGTCTGTAAATGACAGCCTTAAAGGTGTCTGGGAGAAGCAATACGGCCAATATTCACAAAAGGCGGATTCAATTCTTGCATATTGGGCAAAGTACAAGGAGGAGAGCGATGTAAGTCAATATGTAAAGATTGAGCTTACAGAGATTGACAAGGAGTATTACCCGTATTCAAACAAATTGAACACAATCAGCCTCGGCATTCGTGTAGTTCCGTTAAAGGGGGCAATAGACTATCTGAGATTCAGCTATAAGATAATCCCGAGATCGGCTTTAAGTAAGGCTCAGTCTACCTATGACATTTACAATTCACCTTTGTATGAGGCATCATGGTGTACATTATCCAGCCGTTTTTACGGAGCCGTCGAAAATTACTGGGAGGTAAATTATACAAACAAAAAGGTGTTGGAAGGCCGCAATATGCAGACTTTCAATTCGGATTTCATCATATACTTCGATGTAAGCGAACTTAGGAAAGATGGGAGGAGAATCTCAAAAGGGAGTTCCCAGATTCCTGCCTCTGTACTCAGTTATTGGGAAGTCGGGGTTGATGAGGCACAGATGGCTGCCGGCATGAACGCAATAATAAAAGAGATACTTGGTGTTGATTATATTTCCGAGGAGATGTTCCGTTCGGAGGCTATCAGAGGCATGTATGAAAGCAAAGATAAAGAGCTTTACTCTCTGCTGACAGCAGGAGGTTATACTTTTAAATAAATTTTCATGACAGATAAAATCCTTTCGAAGCAAAAGGTAAAAGCTTTTGAAAGGAAAAGATTATATTTGCGGAGATGAAAATAAATCTTTAAAAATATATCATGAAACTAAAATCAATTGTTTTATCTGTTTGTGGTTCATTGGCCGTTTTCGGAATGGCAAATGCAAACCCGCTGGATACAGATCCTATGCTGACACTTGACAATTATTCAATTCCTGTGGGTGTTAAGGGTGCAAAAATCGCAAAAGTTATATCATCTTGCGGTTCACATTGCAGCCATGAGATTTCAATAGAGAAAGATACTGCCGGCATTTTTACTGTCGATAAGCATGGTGCAATAGCTTTGAAAAAGGGTGTGGCCCTTAAGGCCGACTCACCTGTTTTCGTATATGGTATCACTATAAAATCAGGATGTGAATCGAAGGAGTTTGAACTTGTAAAGGATCAGTTTATTAAGAACAAGGTAATAGCTCACAGAGGTGCGTGGAAAAATCATGAAGCAAGCCAGAATTCAAGAAATTCACTCAAATATGCAATTGAAATAGGCTGCGAAGCTTCTGAGCTGGATGTCTGGATGACCTCCGACGGAGAGATTGTCCTGAATCACGACCCGTCTGTTGGTGGAAAAGTGGTTGAGGATAATACTGCTGCAGAGATGGCAACCGTTCCACTCAAGGGTGGGGACTATGTTACAACTCTTGCGCAGATTATCAAGGATGTGAAGAAACAGAACAAGACCAGGATTGTGATTGAGATTAAGGCTTCGTTGAAGAGCCAGGAGAGGACCGATGAACTTACAGCAAAGGTCATGAAACTTGTTCACGACATGAAGGCTCAAGCCTGGGTTGCATGTTACATTTCATTCAACTACAACTCCTGCCTGATCTCTGCACAGATGGATCCAACAGCAAGAACCGCCTATCTGAGCGATGACAAGAGTGTAAACGATCTGAAGGCAATAAACATGTGGGGTATTGACTTCAATTACAAGATGTTCGAAAAGGATGCAAATCTTGTCAAAGATGCACATGCTGCAGGTATGACTGTTAATGTATGGACTGTCAATAAGAAAGAGGATCTGGTGTTATATCTTGACAAAGGTGTTGACTACATCACTACAAACGAGCCGGAAATGCTTCTTGAGATTATCAAGGAGAGAAAATCAAAGTAGTACACTTTTCAAAGCGTCGTATTCATTAGGTAATACGGTACTTCTCTTAACCCTATTCAGGCACTGCTCAAGGTTCTTAGGAACTGTCACGGCAGTGCCTGAACTTTTTTCCACTATATCCTTGAACTTTGCGGGGTGTGCTGTTTCAAGCACTATTGAGCTGTAAGGTCCGGGATTCTCCTTCAGGTAGTCATTCAGTGCAAGATATCCTACAGCACCATGAGGATCAATCAAATAACCGAATTTTTCTTTTACCTCTCTGATTGCTGCCTGTGTCTGAGGGTCTGTGTATGAACGGCTGTAGATTACATCCTTGATCCTGTCGGCACGTCCTCCGAATAATGAGTCTATACGGGCAAAATTGCTGGGATTTCCGACATCCATGGCATTTGATATTGTCTGGACTGATGTCTTAGGCTTAAACTCCCCTGTCTGCAGAAAGTGGGGAAATATATCATTTGAGTTTACGGCAGCAATGAATTTGTGAACAGGCAGCCCCATCTCTTTTGCAAAAAGACCTGCAGTAAGGTTGCCGAAATTACCGCTAGGGACAGAAAACACCACTCTCTTTTCTCTGTCTTCCACCTGGGAGTATGCGTAGTGATAATAGAACGACTGGGGAAGCAATCTGGCTATATTAATCGAATTTGCCGAGGAGATCCTCACCCTGGATTTTAGCTCCTCATCTGCAAATGCCTGTTTAACCATCCTCTGACAGTCGTCGAAGGTCCCTTTTATCTCTAAAGCTGTAACATTACCACCCAGAGTTGTCAGTTGCTGCTCCTGTATCCGGCTTACCTTTCCCGATGGGTATAGAAGCACCACACTCACTCCCGGAATATTGTGAAACCCATTGGCAACAGCACTTCCGGTATCACCAGAAGTTGCTACGAGTATAACCAGCTCTTTGTTCTCATCCTTATTAAAATATGATAATGTCTCCGCCAGAAACCTTGCGCCGAAATCCTTGAAAGCAAGGGTGGGACCGTGGAACAGCTCAAGCACGTATTTGTCTTTGCCGAGGTTTACCAAGGGTGCAGTGAAAGTAAATGCACGTCTGATGATTCCGAACATGTCATAGTCGGGAATTTCGTCTTTTAGCAATGTTCTGGAGACAGCAAATGCGATATCCTGAAGGTCGAGAATATTGATTCTTTCGAAAAAGGCCTCCGGCATTTTTGGCAGTGAGAGTGGCATAAATAGTCCTCCATCTTCAGATATGCCTTTTATGACTGCCTCCCTGAAGGTTACAAGCTTGTTTCTGTCGTTTGTGCTGTAAAGTTTCATAATGTTAATTCAGTTCAATTATTCTTGGCCCGTTTAGGTTTATTTTTGACACATAAAGCTCTGATCTGAGCTGGTGTTTCAACAGACTTTGCTGCATTGCAAGTCCTGCTTTTCCGGCTGTTTCAGCCCCTTTTGAGAGTGCAAATACGGAGGGTCCCGATCCGGATATGCTGCATCCCAGCGCCCCGCTCTCCAGGGCTGCCCTTTTTATGTCTGAGAAACCCGGGATGAGTTGTGATCTGACTGGTTCTATTACAACATCCTCAAGAGAACGGCCTATTAGCTCGTAGTCACTTTTGAGCAGGCCTGCGACGAGTGCCGCAGTATTGCCCCATTGTCTTATTGCTTTTGATAGTGAGATCTCTGACGGAAGAATCTCTCTCGACTCTCGTGTTGAAATCTCTATCTGCGGGTGTATTACAGAACAATAAAGCTCATCCGGGACATCAAGCTTAATGATGTCGAGGGGCTCGTAGCTTCTTATAAGAACGAATCCTCCATACAGACAGGGTGCAACGTTGTCTGCATGGACAGATCCGCTGGCAAGCTGCTCCCCCTCAATCGCAAAATTGAGCAGCTCTTTTTTTGTCAGGTCAAGTTCAAGCAATCTGTCAAGGGCAAATGCGGCAGCCACGGCACTGGCAGCACTGGAGCCGAGCCCGCTGCCCAGAGGCATTTTCTTGTGAATCTCCACCTCAATACCACAAGTTATGCCGAACTTTTCCACCATTGAGAGCAGGGGTTTGCCTGCCGTGTTTAATACAGCATCAAGAGGCAGTCTTCCCTGATCTCCTGAGATTTGTGTTATTTTCACTCCGGATTTTTCGGAGATTCTTATTACAACTTCATCTCCGGGCTCGTCTATGGCAAACCCCATGATGTCAAATCCACATGCAATGTTTGCTACTGTTGCCGGTGCAAATACCTTGACCTCGTTTTTCATTTTCTGATATTAGATATTTTTTAGGTAACCCATCTTGTACATGAGCTCTGCATTGAGTATTGCCCCGCCTGCGGCTCCTCTGATTGTGTTATGTGATGTGATGACAAACTTATAGTCGAATAGAGGGCACTCTCTAAGCCTGCCGACAGAAACGGCCATTGCCTTGTCTATGTTTCTGTGGAGTTTTGGCTGCGGGTAGTTCTTCTCCTCAAAATAGTGGACAGGATTTGCCGGGGCTGATGGCAATTCGTATTGTTGAGGCAGGGCAATGAACTCTCTCCATGCAGCCTTAATCTCATCTATTGTGGCCTTGTTTTTTAACTTCACCTGTACAGTTTCTGTATGACCGTCGATTACAGCCACCCTGTTGCACTGTGCACTTATTTTTATATCTACGTGCTCTATTTCTGAGCCGGTGTATTTGCCTAGAATTTTCAACGGTTCGCTCTCCATCTTCTCCTCTTCGCTTCCTATGAATGGAATCACATTGTCAATTATATCAAGAGATGAGACTCCCGGGTAACCGGCTCCTGAAAGCGCCTGCATTGTCACAACATTTACAGTTTCAATCCCGAATCTCTCCTGCAGCGGTTTGAGCGCCATGACAAGACCTATTGTTGAGCAATTGGGATTTGTTACTATTGCGCCCGAATACTTCTGACATTTTAGAAGTTCAAGATGGTCAGGATTAATCTCGGGAATAAGCAACGGTACATCCTTGTCAAATCTGTGATTGCGGGAGTTGGAAATCACATAATAACCATTTTCTGCAAACTCCTGCTCAATCTCTCCGGCCACAGATGCATCAAGTCCTGAAAATACAATTTTGCTCTCCAATCCCGGGCGACACTCCTTTACAGTCAGGTTGGCAGCTTTAACAGGAAGTGGTGTTGACTGAACCCAGTTGACTGCATCTTTGTATAATTTTCCTGCTGACCGTTCAGAGGCGGCAACCTCATACAACTCAAACCAAGGGTGGTTTTGAAGGAGTTCTATGAATTTTTGTCCCACACTGCCGGTTGCACCAAGTACGGCCACTTTTAACTTCTTTTTTTCCATTTTTAACAATATTATATATTTTTAATTTTAAACACTCTTTAGAATATCTGCGAATACTCCGCAGGCTGTGACCTCGGCACCGGCTCCCGGGCCTTGTATGACTAATGGTCTTGTACTGTAATACTTACTTTTTAAAGCAACGATGTTGTCATTTGCCTTTAGTGAGAAGAATGGGTGAGAAGCGTCAACTGCCTTTAGCGAGACAGAAGCCTTGCCCTCTTTGAGACTTGCGATATATCTCAAAACTTTACCCTCCCTCTTTGCTGCTTTCAGTTTTTGTTCAAATACAGAATCATATCTTTTCATCTCTTTGTAGAAATCTTCAACATCGCAGGTCAGAGATACACCTTCAGGTATGAGGCTTTCAAGTTGAATGTCATCTATCTCCATGTTGTATCCGGACTCTCTTGCCAGAATCAGCAGTTTACGGGCAACATCCATCCCATTCAGGTCATCTCTCGGGTCCGGCTCTGTGTATCCTTTCGACTGAGCATCCTTTACAAGTTCTGAAAATGGGACACTCCCGTCATAAGTGTTGAAAATATAACTCAGAGTTCCGGACAATACTCCTTCAATCGATTCGATCTTGTCTCCGCATGATATGAGATCCTTTAGCGTCCCAACAACCGGAAGAGCTGCACCTACATTGGTCTCATACAGGAATTTTGATCCGCCTCGCTTTGAGCTTAACCGGATACTATTGTAAAAATCCAGTTTAGAGGAATTGCCTTTTTTATTTGGTGTCACAACAGAAATACCCGCAGCAAGTATTTCCGGATATTTTTTCACAAAACTCTCTCCCGGAGTGCAATCAACAAACACAGAGCCCTGAAGGCTCATGGAAAGCATCTTTTCTACTAAAGAGTCAGGATCTGCTATCTCTTTTGAATTTGTAAGTGACGATTCCCATTGATTCAGGTTTATACCATGATTGTCGTATATGACTTTCCGGCTGTTTGCTATGGCAATCACCCCGATTTTCAGTAAGGAGTTGCTGAACAGCTCTTTTTGCTGTCTCTCGATTTGTCTTAGAAGCTCGCCGCCGATAAGACCGGTGCCGGCAAGGAATATATTGACAGGCTTGTGCCCGTTGTTAAAGTATGTGTCATGAATGGCATTAAGGGCCTTGTTGAGATCTGACTTGGCAATTACGGCAGAGATGTCAAGTTCTGAGGAGCCCTGTGCTATGGCTATGATATTCACTTTGCTTCTGCCCAGTGACTGAAAGAATTTACCGGCATTGCCCGGTGTCTGTCTCATCTGAGCTCCGACGACTGTGACTATGGAGAGGTCGTTTGTTATACTGACTTCGTTTACAATCTTTGCCTGAATCTCATATTTGAACTCTTTCTCAATGCATCTTTTTGCCTTGACAGCGGAGTCAGGCATTACGGCTATACAAATCGAATGTTCAGAGGAGGCCTGAGATATAAGTATGACGTTTATATTCATGTTTGCCAGAGATCCAAATACTCTTTTGGAGATTCCGGCAACCCCTATCATTCCGCTTCCCTGTATCAATAGCATTGAAATGTTGTCTATTGAGGATATCCCTTTTATGGCAAACCTTTCGTTTTCACTCTTTCTTCCAATCAAAGTGCCGGGGAAAGAGGGGTTCATGGTGTTCATGATCCTGATAGGTACGTTCCTGTCCATAGCAGGTTGCATGGTAGGAGGGTAGATTACTTTTGCACCGAAGTGTGACATCTCCATAGCTTCATCGTATGTAAGCGAAGGCACGGAAAATGCCCCTTTGACCTTTCTGGGGTCCGCGGTCATGACGCCGTCAACGTCTGTCCATATCTCAATCTCTTCAACCTGTAAAGCAGCGCCAAAAATGGAAGCAGTGTAATCAGATCCTCCTCGTCCGAGTGTGATTGTCTCACCTCTCTTTGTGGAGGCTATGAACCCGGTTATTATCTGTAGTTTGGAGTGGCTTTTGAAATATATCTCAATGTTCTTGTCTGTTATCTCAAAATTGATCCTCCCGGCTCCGAAATTATCATCGCAAATCAACAAATCCCTACTGTCTAAAAACTCGGCATCAACTCCTCTCTCTTTGAGAGCTTCACTAATAATAAATGCTGACAGTCTCTCGCCAAAACTGAGAATATGATCCAGTGTTTTACCTGTAAGTTCCTTTATTAGAGATACTCCGTGAAGAATGTCAGAAAGCTCCTTGATATTGAAAAGTATATTTGTAAGTATATGGCTCTGATTCTTTACCGGGATAAGCTCTCTTACTGCTTCAAAATGTCTCTCTTTAAGCTCTTCAAGAGATGTAAGGTATTGTTGACTGCCACTGCATGCAAGGTTTGCCAGGTTTATAAGCGTGTCCGTAACTCCCTGAAAAGCAGAGAATACTACTGCCACTCTTCCGTTGTCCTTGTCTGATTTGACAACAATATCAATTACCTCCTTGATGCGGGACGGACTTCCTACAGATGAGCCGCCGAACTTTAATACCTTCATAATCTTTCAGTTTTTCACTTTTTATCACAAAAAAACCGGCTTCTTGTTAAAGAAGCCGGTTTCAATTTTTATATATGCCAAACATAACCAACTTCAATCATACAACGCTGTTGTTGTGATTGTTGACATGGATGTTGAACCCATAATAATTGAAGTTGTGTGTTGGATTGTCATTTCTCTCTTTCGAATTATAACGGAACAAAAGTAGTCGAATAAATTAAATATTCAAATATTTTTTACTGATTTTGTCTAATCGGTATTGTGAAAAAGAATGTGCTTCCCTTACCTTCCTGTGAATCAAGCCAAATCCTGCCACCCAAAATCTCGACATATGCCTTTGAAATTGTAAGCCCAAGTCCGTTCCCGCCATATTCCCTGACATCTCCCCTCTCAACCTGAGTGAAGCTGTTGAATATTTCATCTTGCATCTTCTCCGGAATACCTATACCAGTATCTTGTACGTAGAATTCAATATAATCGCCTTTTCTTGAACAGCCTACCTCCACAACACCCTCCTTAGTGAATTTGACTGCATTATCCATCAGATTTGTTAAAATCTCTTTTAACTTATATATATCCGAACAGATAGTGTTGTCCTCATCAGATATATTGATTTTGTGCTGTAGCTTCAGTGATGACTTTCTCAAATTCAGTAGGACTGCTTTATAAACAGAGATTATAAGCTCTTTAATGTCAACATTCTCATTTATAACGTCAAGCTGGCCTGTCTGAATAGAGGATACTTCAATAACTTTGTTTACAATATTCATAAGAATAAAGCTGTTTTCAGATATCATTCTTGTGTAGAGGCTTCTTTGTTCCGGAGAGGTGTCATCGCTGTCAAGAAGGTCTGAAAAACCTAATATTGAATTCATCGGTGTCCTGATTTCATGAGAGATATTGTGAAGGAATGCAGTTTTCAATCTGTCGCTCTCTTCGGCCTTCTCTTTGGCAAGGATCAATTCATGTTCTATCTGTTTTAGCTCAGTAATATCAGTCATTATTCCGTCCCAATACCTGATTCCGTCTGATTGTCTCGGTCTTGAATATATCGATAGCCAAACAGTGTTTCCCTCAGAATTAATTACTCTGGATATTGTACTTAACGGAATTCCCTCTAGAAATGAATGCTTCACCTCGGAGCTTAACCGGCTGAAATCCTCGGGGTGAATTTTGCTGAAAATGAGTGAAGCATCAGAATATGCCTCCTCGATTGTACATCCGAACAAATGTTCTGTGGAGTGACTCAAAAATGTAAACCTCTCTTTGCCGTCCTCACCTACGGTAGTCTGAAAAATCAATACACTTACGAGTCTTTCTGTAATTAGTTGAATTTGATGACGTTGCCTTTCGGCTAATTTCTTTAATGTTATGTCATGGGCAAACATTGAGACACCTGTAACCACTCCATTCTTTTTCAGAGTGCGTGAGTATATTTGCAGATAAACTTTACCGGTGGCAGATATGTATTCGCACTCATAGGCTTCATTTTTCAATACCTGGTTGTATATATCATGCCAAATTGCCTGCTGCTGCTTGTCATTTGGAAATAAATCCCCTAGATTCATCCCGGTTCTGACAGAGGTATGCATCTCATTCATGATGAACTTTCCGAATGAGTTATTCCATTTAACAAGTTGGAGATTATTAACAGAAATAGACCAAATCAGATCAGGAGTGCTGTCAAGAATTGAGTTCAATTCTCTCTGTGATTCTTTAAGATTTGCCTCAACTTTACTCCTGTATTCGTTTTCCAGCTGTAGCTCATCCAGAAGTGCCCTTGCCTCACTGTTCTTTTTCTCCAGCTCTTTAGTCTTTGCCTTCACCCGATTCCTCAGAAGAAGCGTAAATGATGAAAGCAGGATAAATGAGATAATCAAACCGGCAAATAACGGTCTGTATTTCTTGAAAAAATTTATCCTCTCATGAACACGAAACCACTTATTGTATATTTTATCATACTCTCCGGACTCTTTAACCTTTAGCAGACCTACATTGACCAATCCCAGAAGCTCCTCATTCTCTTTAGTTGTTACATAGCAATACTCTCTCGGAAGAACGCCTGAAGCTCCCATTGTGAGGTTTTTGATATGGTATTTGTTAATGAAGTACATTCCCTGAATTTCGCCTATCCACGCGGCATCGTGTTTCCCGGATGCCAGTAGGCGAAGGGCTTCAAGCGGATCTTTAACGTGAATTATCTTGTTTGTTATTTTATGTTCTAAGAGAAAGTAGTAAATGAAATCCTGGTTTTGTACAATTACCTCTTTGTTTCCCAATTGATCAATAGTCCGGATTTTTGTCCCTTTTCGGGTGAAGATCCCGGATGTCAATATGCTGTGGGCGAAACTGTATTTAACATTTGTCGATCGGTTGGGAGTAACAACTGCTCCAAGAAGCAAATCCGCCTTTCCACCGGTGAAATCCTTCCACACATTGCCCCACTCGCCAAGCTCAATCTGATAGCTGATCCCCATCTCTTTGGCAATTAACCGGAATAATTCAACATTAAATCCGTCCGGTTCGCCTTTGTCGTTTATGAATTCATGTGGGGGGTAGTTATTGTCTCCCTTTATGATAAAGACTTTGTCATCAATACTTTTATCGCCGTCATAATAAGCGGCAGTAAGAGATGTTGATAACATTAAAAAAAGAGATAGTACCAGGCAATGTCTTTTCATTGGTGGTTAATAAGGGGTATGTAAATATACAACTTTGTTTATATAAGTTGTATATGGTGCCCTACAATTTTATTTTCTTCCTTATAATTCTAGTCCATAAAGCATAGCCTTCAGAGTTCATGTGTAGCATATCCTCCGAAAAGAGACTTTTATCAGGCTGACCGTTCCTGATCATGTCAGAAGAGACATCGATGTATTTTGTAAGTGGCTGACTCTCGGCATATTTTTTCAAAAGAGTGTTAATTGCACATTGCTCTTTGTATATACCGAACCTTAGGGGAGATGGTTTCAGTGATACAATGTAAAGGGTGGCCGAGGGGAAATCTTTATGGACCTTTGAGCAAAAAGTTTTGAAAAATTCGAAAAGTGTTTGCGTGTCAAGCTTATCTTCAGGAATTACGTCGTTTTCGACATAGAGAACAATCTTTTTAGGGTTGTATGGCTTGACAAGAATGTTATAATGGTAGATTATGTCCCTGATTGTAGAGCCTCCGAATCCGTTATTGACAATGCTGAGTGGTTTCATGTCTTCCCGCAGTGTTTTCCACATTCTTACAGATGAGCTGCCTACAAATAACACATCTATATTGGGAGAGAATCCTTGTTGAGCAGGTTTTTTTGCAATCAGGTCAAGCTCATCGGCATATCTCTCGTTGAAATTCAAATGGTCTTCAAAACTCTTGTCCGGCGCAATGTTCCATATTACACTCTTCCCGTTTTCGACACAAGGTATATTTAGAATTTTTTTGCTAAAGCAATCCAATGGAAGCATTCTTGCATTGAAAATTGAGACTGTAGAGCTGTTGCGGTATGCATGCCTTACGAATAGAGGATTTTTGACTGAATCACATTGAATGATAATCTCATTACCACATACAGTGTGTGATGACTGAAAGAACCTGGTCCCATCTTCCGAGAGCTCAAATTCAGAATTATCTGCCCCTGTGACGATTTGACCGTATGTGTTGCCGAGTCCGATTATTACTCTGCCTTTATCTGTGTTAATATATTGAATGTAAGGATATCTTACATCTGCACTTTTGTTGCCATAAGTTTTATATAGAGCCTTAAGTGCAAGTCTCTCGCCTACCTCTGCCTTACGGGCCGGGTGTATATTGTCTGAGTCACCGAGATCCACTGTAAGCACAACATCAGACGCAGGAATGTTTTTGTAGGCTGATGACATGATCTCTCTCATTCTTGCAGCCTCTGTGTTGTCTTTTCCTGAGTATTTATATGGGGCTATCTGAACATAATAGAAAGGCAGCTCCTCTCCCCAGAGCGATCTCCACCCCTTAACCATATCGCCTAACATAACGGGATATTGGGTGGAATTATCCAGATTGGCTTCCCCCTGATACCAGAGAAATCCCTTTACAGCGTATTGCCCCAGAGGATGTATCATTCCATTGTAGAGGGATGATAACAGGAATGCATTTGGCAGCCCCTCTTTCGGGGCCGCATTTACTTTCCAGAGGTCGAAGGTGCTGAGGTATGACCACTCACCCGCAAGAGATATCGTATCTTTAGCTGAGATGATCCTCATCTCTGAAGGATCCCCGACTATTCCACCGTTCCATAGAGATGTGAGTACATTTATGGAAATTATATTCTCACCGGCTCTGGTCAGATTGCCGGGAATCTTTACCCGCGGGTGTTTGTAGGCCCTTGATGGCAGGATCTCCTGATAGACCATCTCTCCATTGAAAAAGATCTGGCAATTCCTGTCAATTTGCGGAAGCTCGAGTGTCAGACCGGAAGGAGAGGGGAGGGTTATTTTTTTATAAATAAAGGTGCCCCCCAATGATTCACCTTTTGGTGTATTGAAAAAATAGTTTGGAAGCGATAGTTTGGGAAAATTCGAGAAATCCATTGTGGCAAGCTCTTTTCCTCTGTAGAGCTGTGATTGTTCTATCCATTTACTGAATCTTTCAGTTGCGGCATCCTCGCCGAGGGTGCTCATCCGGATCTCCTCGTCACGCTCAGAACGTTTTGAGTTGTATATATCTGCTGAGGTCTCTTTTTCAGGAATCCAGCTCTCCACAGGTGTACCACCGTATGATGAGTTTATCAGCCCGACAGGGACATTCAGTTTTTCTCTGAGAATCTTACCGAAGAAATACCCGACAGCAGAGAACCACTCTACATTCTGCCTGTTTTTAGATTTCCATCCTCCATTGGGTATAACCTCTTTTTGAGGATAGAATCTTTCACATCTTGCAACTTTGAATTCTCTGAGGTAAGGATCATCAGTTCCTTCAATAACCTTCTTTCCACCTTCAATCTTCATGGAGTTAAGCTTCTCCTCGTGAAAGGTCATCTCCATATTCGATTGGCCGGATATAAGCCAAACCTCACCAAACAGAATGTCGTCAAGTTTTATCTCTTTTCCCGAGGATGAAATCTTTACAGAGTGCCTGGTGTAATCTCCGGCAAGAGTCTTTAGCTCTGCGCACCACTCGCCTGATTCTCCGGCTTTGACAATTAACGATGCAGACCATGATGGTGTTACGGTTATCTCTGAGTTCGGGAGAGCACTACCCCAGATTTTGACTTTTTTATTCTGTTGTAAGACAGCCCCGTCCGAGAATATTGAGGCGACCTTCAACTCCTGCCCGTTCAGCAATGTTGTCTGAAGAGCTAAAACTAAAATTGCAAGAAATCTGTAAAACATAAATTACTATTTTTCTTCAGTTTCATCCTGCCACTGATATGTCCTGAAAACACTTACAGGAAGATTCTCATTGCTGCGCAAGTTGGTAATCTTTGTGTAACTCCACCCCATTCTTGCAGCAACGGGCACCGGCACTTGCGGACTGGTAAGCTCCACTTTGTTTCCTGAAATCTTTGCATCGGCACTATAAAAAACCTTGTCCGAACCGCAAATCTCAAACATTGTCGGGGCCTTGCCGTCTGTTGTCTTCAGACCGCTCTCTGCATAGCTGAAACTGACAGTTACTTTATTGCCTGTGATAACCGCATTGTTAAACACCGGGCAACGGAGGCTGTTAAATGAGCTTTTTCCGTAAGTCTGGCTTAAGGCCAGCGATGCAAGTCTGGCTCCCACATCTTTCTTATTCCTGGGATGTATGTTTGTGATATCTGTTATATCATCATTTACCTCTATGGCTGTTTTAGAAATCGTCCTTGTAGCCTCAGCCTGGGAAAACCGCATGGCAGGGTTGGAGTAATATGTCCTGTAATTCCACTCTCTCTGATACGGGGCAATCTGACATATATATACAGGAAAATCACTCTTCCATATCCCTCTCCAGCCTTCAACCATGGTTTTGAGGAATTTAGGGTAGATATATGGGCTGCTTTGATTGTTCTCTCCTTGATACCATATCACACCTGCAACAGGGATATCCTTGAGAGGATGAATCATGGCATTGTATGCGCTTCCAGGGAGGCTGGGACTTCCGTCAGTATGCCCTGCCGACCTTAGCTGTGCATCAATGTTCATCTCACTGTCATTTTCAACCCATTCAGAGGCCATCCAGACCTCGATTGCCGTGTTTCCCCAGTTGGCACCTATAAGGCCTATCGGGACACCAAGCTCCTGAAAAAGGGCCTTGCCGAAAAAGTAGCCTACGGCACTAAAATCTCCTGCTGTTGAGGGCATACAAGGTAACCATTCGGCATCGAAACTCTCCTGTGGTGTGGCTGCTGTTTTGCGGGTCATATTAAGCAACCTTACCTTCGGCTGTGTTGCTGAGGCAGCCTCTGTTGCCCCATTCTCTACGTTTTTCAGAAACATCTGCATATTCGATTGCCCGCTGCAGATCCACACCTCTCCGATAAGTATGTTTGTGAACTCTTTTACATATTTGCCCTCAACCTTTATCGTTACAGGATCCATTGATGCCTGAGGGGTCGAAACCGAGAGACTCCACTCTGAGTTGGCCCCGACAGTTACTATCTGAGGCTTACTCTGCCATGAACAAGTTATCCTGATCTTCTCTCCGGCACTCCCTTTTCCACGAATAGTGAATTCACTCTTCTGTTGCATTACCATATTGCTTTTCAAAGACGAGCTAACCTCTACCGTGGATTTGCTTGTAAATGTGTCTGTGTTCTCTTCGCCGCCACTCTTTGTACAGCTTGCAAATGAGGCAAAAAGGAGAATAAGAATATAAAGAACCCCTTTCTTCACTATAATTCGTTATTTAGAAGTTTGTCTACAAGTTCATTAAAGTCGGCTGTGGCAACGCCGATGTATTTGTCTGCGCCACCGTAATATACGTAAAGAATACCATCTTTTACAATATTTCCGGTCGGGAACACACACCCCTTGTAGAAACCGTCGATTTCGTAATAGTGCTCAGGTTCCATAAGGAAGTTTTTTGTTCTGGCAATTACTTTTGTGGGATCATTGAGATCAAGCATCATAGCACCAACCCTGTAATAACCCTTACCTCCGTTCTCCACACCGTGATATAGCACAAACCAGCCCTTCTCTGTCTTTATCGGAGGAGTACTTCCGCCAACCTTCTCTTCCCAGCTGCCTTCTATACCCTCTATCAATACCTGACTAGGTTCGTCCCAGTTGAGAAGGTCATTTGAAAATCTGATCCAAACGGCAGGATACTTAGGGCCGAAACCTTCACCTGTCCACTCCTTAGGTCTGTGAAGCATGGCGTATTTGCCATTTATCTTTTCGGGAAAGAGTATTACATCTCTGTCGTCAAGATGCGACTGTGTTATTCTTCCGAGCCTTCTCCATTTTTTGAAATCCTTTGTAATAGCAAGTGCAGAGTTGGCTATGTTCTTCTTTAAAAAATCGGGGGCATTGTCTCCCATATCACGGGTAAGAACCTCATCATGAGCGAAGCGCCAGTATTGTCCCGGAGGGAAAGGTCTGAATGCATAGGTTACGTAATAATAGTCATCGAACTTTACAATTCTGGCATCTTCAACACACCCGGAGTCAGGACCTTCAATGCTTGGTCCGAAACAGGGAGTATCCATAGCCCTCTTGAAATTAAATCCGTCGTTGCTCGTTGCAAGCCCAAACCTGATAACATGATTCTCGTCATCCCCGGCAGCTCTGTATAACAGGTAGAAAACACCGTTTTCGTACCATGCACCGGGGTTACAAACAATCAAATTCTCCCAACTGTTTCTTTCAAGTGGACTAAGTATTGGGTTCCCACTGTATTTATTTAGTTTCATCTTTATCAACGGTCATTTTATTTACCAGAAAACAACCAACATTACAATGAATGTGGCAAGTAGAATGTATGAAATGAATCTGTAGTTTTTGTAGAATGGTATTCCCTTGAGTGAGAGGGTGTCCTCTCTGAATACCTCTTTGGTCCAGACAAGCTCTTTAACTCTCTCTTCGTCCTGAGAAGGGAAGAGATATGAACATACTATCATGATGAGCATGCTGAACGCTAAGTATATAGGAACAGTATTCAGGAAATGTATATCTCCGAATATTGAATAACCGGTGTTTATCTTGTATATCATGTTAACAAGCCCCGGGATTGCGCCCACGATCATTCCGCAGAATGCAGCGTTTGCGTTTATTTTTTTCCAGAATAGTCCGAGCATGAATGCTGAGACTATCGGTGGTGCAAGCATTGAGAGCATCTCCTGATAATATTTTACAAGAGAGCTGAATCTTTCCCCGATCTGCGGAGCCCATACAACTGCTATGCAAAGTGCAACAACAGAAACCACCCTTCCGACTTTCACTTGTTTTTCAGGTGTGGCATCCTTTCTGAATGTCTTGTAGAAATCCATTGTAAACAGAGTTGCAACAGAATTCAGCAGTCCGCTGAGGGATGATGTAAGGGCAGCAATGAGAGCCGCGAGCAGAAAGCCGATCACGCCAACCGGCAGAAGATTGATGATCAGAGATGGGTAAACCATATCTGATTTTTCAAGCCCGGGGAAAAACTCCCTGGCCATCACGCCGGGTATAATTATTACAAAAAGAGTAAGAAGAGTAAGGAATCCAACCATAAGAACTCCCTTTCTTCCATCATCAAGACTCTTTGATGTAAGTACGCGTTGCACAAGCTGCTGGTTGTTAGTCCAGAAAAATAGTCCGAGAATAGGTATTCCGAGTATCATTCCAAGCCATGGAACCGATGGGTCACTCATAGGCCTTACGAGTTTCATCATCATGTCATTGTTGTTCATCATATCAATTATGTATGACGCGCCCCCTTTAAGCGAGATTATAACTGTCAGGCATATAGCGCCTACTGTAAGTACAATACCTTGAATCAGATCGACCCTGATTGCTGAGGATAATCCTCCGGGTATTGTATATGCAGCTACTATCAATGCAAAAATTACAACGAAGACTTCGAGGGAGACATCCGGAAAAACCAGCTTCATCACAAGAGCTGCTGCATATAATGCACCTGCAGCGTCCAGGAATATGTTGATAATAATTGTTATAGCTGAAAAATAGTAACGACTTTTAGAGTCGAAACGTTTTCCGAAGAATTCCGGTATGGTGTAAACGCCTGATTTTATATAAAATGGCAGTATAAACCAGACAAATACAAGCATAACTATTATAGCCATGAAGCTGTAATTGAACACCCCAATCCCGGTAGAGTAAGCGTCCCCGCTCTGCCCGATCAATGTCGAGGAGGATATACTAGCTGCAAACATTGAAAAACCCACTACGGGCCAGCTCACAGATCTGCTTGCCAGGAAATATCCTTCGGTTGTGCTGCTTTTGCGGTATTTTAAACCTAATAATACTATAAAGACAAAATAGATAGCAATAACCGCCACATCTATTATGCTCAGAGTTCCTATAAACATGCTTTTTTCTTGATATTAAAAGGAGCAGCTCCTCCGGACAAAGCGGAGGAGCTCTCCTGCAATAACTACTTAACTAACTAACCTAATTTGAAGCACTTTTGCTTATTTTTTTAAACTTATACAATAGCACCAAGGGTTGGCAATGATTGCATCATATGAGTTATATATCCAATCCCATTTTCCTATGAATAAACCAAGGGTTTTGACATTGAATATTAGAGTGTTGTCGTTAAATGTGTAGCCTTTCTTATTGTTTGGTTTGAATGTAAAAGGGACACTTCTGTTAAAGGTAGCACTTATAATCAACTTGCCCTCAGAATCCTTTATAAGATACTGGTCGGTCACCGCATCGTGCTCCCATTTACCACCGGTACGAGGTATGAGCCTGTAAATTTTCTCTGCGTTGTCTGTGCCGTTCTTCCATTTGAATTCACCGTATTTTCCATCAGGACCTGCATTATTTATAATATTTCCGTATGAATTTCCTGCCTCTGTAAATCCAACCTGTTCGAAAGTGTATGTGTTATCCATCTCACAGCTGGGTTTGTTGTCAAGAAATTCGCCAACCATTGTCCCAATACTTGCCCAGGCATCGCCGCCGTATGCTCCACCGTCACAACCTCCGTATACCATCATTGCAGATAATTTCCATACACCTTTTATTGGTTCCTGGAAAGGAACCATTGTGACAGTCCATTCAAGAGTATTGCCGTCAGCTGAGGTTATGGTTATTTTAGCCTGACTGTTTGCGTTGTCAAAATCAAGAATTTCACCGGAGTTGATACTGGCTGTTGCTCCCCATGATGGGACAAGCGAGGTAACCTTAATCTTCTTTGAACCGGTTGCATCCAAATTGTACTTGAATGAGACAGTAGCACTCTCCCCGTCTCTTTTGATTGTAGGAAGACCTATCTGATTCTCGAACTTTATCTCGGTTATATTTCTCTCTTTATTCCAGTTGCCCTCATTAACCTCATCCATAATATCCTCCTGGCAGGAAAAGAGTGCAAGAGTGAGGACAGATATTATCAAAAAACTAATCTTTTTCATCTCTGTTCTTTTTGAATGTTATTTTAAATTTGGATTCAGGTCTATCTCTCTTTGTGGAAGAGGGAAGAATGCCAATTGTGCATCGGTCACTGCCGACAAATCGGTGTCACTTCTGCCATAGCATTTCTTTCCATGTACCTTTGCGCGGACAAGATTAAACCTTCTGAGATCCTCAAGACGTTTATGCTCGAAGCAAAGTTCATAAGCTCTCTCTTGAAGAACAGCAAGCCTGAATTCATTGTCATTTGCAAATTCTGAAGCCTGGTATTGTTTTCCTCCTACACGAGCTGTAACCTTGTTAAGCCATTGCAGCCCCTGAGTCTTTCCTAAAGCCTCGGCATATGCCAAAACTATCTCCGAATATCTTATAAGATATGAAGGTACGCTTGTCCTTTCAGTACCATTGGCATCAACATCAATATATTTTGATGTGAAGATATAGTGGGTAAGGTTTTGAGGGATCATCGATTCCGCAACATAGTTTGTTCCTGATTTTTTGTAATATGCTGTGTGGAAGAATGTCAGCCTCTTGTCGACTGCACTTGCACTCTCCATGTCAGACCTGAGTTTGTCTGTTGCAACACAGACAGACCAGCCGTCACAGGTTATGCCGTAACTTCCGTCAACAGGGCTCTTGACATAGAATGCAGCTCCACCATTACCAGGAAGGAAGTATCTCGGGATTTTCGAGTAGTCGCCCTCTGTTGAGCTTCCTGAACGATAGTGTGACAGAAGGAATATCTGTTCCGGACCGTTCTGTGCATTGCAATTGTAAACATTGTAAATGTTAGGGTCAAGATAATATGCTGTCTGTTCAGGGTTGTCAACAACTTTCTTTGCCCATTTTGCTGCCTCTGTGTAATATGACTGTACATTGACAGTAGTCATGTCTTTATACTGAACAGCGTTGTGCTCCTTGGCAGATGCAAGAAACAGATATGTCTTGGCAAGCATTGCCCAAGCTGCAACCTTGTCAGCACAACCCGGACTCTTCTTGATAGTGAGCAACTCTTCAGCTTTTGTAAGATCGCCGAGTATCTGTGTGTACACTTCGTCAAGGTCCTTTGCCAATTTAGGGAAAGACTCGGTTGTTGTAAGTTTCATAGGAACCTTTCCATACATCCATGCAAGCTGATAGTATGCGTATCCCCTCAGAAAATAAGCCTCACCCAGCATTCTGTTTTTCTCAGTCTCTGAAAAAGGAGCTCCAGGAACATTCTCAATAACGTCACATGCAGAGTTGATTGTCCTGTAGAGGGTTTTATAGAAATTAAGAATCCAGACGTTATTTGCAAGAGAGCTGATTTTCCACTCTGTAATCTCAGGATATGGCTGGTCGTCCATTCTGTTATTGTATGCAATATCTGTTGTCATGTCACCAAAATATATGAGCATGATACTGTAGTCTACATCGCACAGCGACCTGTATGCAGAAAGCAGGACTGACTGAGCACCTGTCTCATTGGAGAACATATTCTCTTTTGAATATATTCCGTATGGATCCTCTTTAAGGTCGCAAGAGCTGACAAGGCCCATAAAGAGAATGAGTGTGATTATATATTTTTTCATCTTCATTTCTGATTAAAATTTCAAATTAAACCCTAAAGTGTATAGTCTGTATGAAGGAAGACCTCCCCAGTAAATTCCGTCCATGCCTGCCTTCTGCGGGTCATAACCGGAAAACTTGCTGATTGTAAAGAGATTTGTGGCATTCAGGTTGATCTTGACTCCCTTGAGGACATATTTTTTTGTCTTAAAGTCAATATTGTATGATATGTTCAGATTCTGTAGCTTCAGGTATGAGCCGTCTTCAACCCAGAAATCTGAGAAACGGTACTCGTAGCGGGATTCCCTGAGACTAGGATATTCGTTGTTAGGATTGTCCGGAGTCCATCTGAGAGGCATTGTTTTTGGCGTCCCGAATTTTTGAGTGTTAATCACGTCGTTTCCGTAAGAGCCATTGAAGAAAAGTTCTGCCTCAAAGTTTTTCCACGAAAGGTTGAGTGTCAAACTTGCAAGGAAATCCGGGTTTGGATCACCTATCAGAGTCTTGTCACCATCGTCAAATACACCGCTGTTGTCGTAATCCACATATTTTATCTCGCCGGCTTTTGCCATATCGCCTGAAAGTCCTGCCTCAAGTCCTTCTGCAAGGCTCTGAACAATGCCGTCTGTCTTGAATCCGTAGAATACATTAACAGGTTGGCCAATAGCAAGAATGTTTATGCCCGATTCGCGGAATCCTGAAGGAACTGAGCCCCAGTATTGATATGCCATGTTGTTTTTAGGGTCAACATTGAATCCTACACTTGTTATATCACCCAGACTCTGAAGCTTGTTTCTGTTTAATGTGAAGATGGCAGTGGCCGAAATATTGAAATCCTTGCTTCTCTTAATGTCACCGCCGAGGGTTATTTCAAATCCTTTGTTAAGGACTGTTCCACCATTGATTTTTTTACGGTCGAAAGCAGATGATGGCGGAAGGTAACCATCTCTGAGAAGGTTGTCAGTACGTTTGTTGTAGATATCGAATGTGAGCCTGATTCTGTTATCAAGCATTCCCAGGTCAATACCGAAGTTTGTCTGAGTTGTTGTCTCCCATCGAAGTGAAGGTGCTCCCAAACCCTCGAACAATCTGATTCTGCCGTTTGGTCCTGTCCACGCAGCCACAAAACCTTGTCCGATTGCGTTTGTCCATTCATTGTCATAATAGTAGAGCTGTTGTCCGTACCTTGGAAGTGTCTGGTAAGCAGAGATGCCCTGGTTTCCTGATGTACCGTAGCTAAGACGGAATTTCAACTCATCAAAAACCTCCATATTCTTTATGAAATCTTCATTGTGTGCTTTCCAGCTTACTGCTCCTGAAGGGAAGAATGCAAACTTGTTGTCTGCTCCGAATTTTGAGGAGCCATCCATACGTGCTGTAACTGTAAAGAGGTATTTGTCCATTAGGGAGTAGTTTGCCCTGAACATTGTTGAAACGAGTTCAGATTCTGAAAGACTGTTGGAAACTCTCATCTTCTCAGCTTTTCCTGAACCGAGGTTTTCATTGCCGAGAGCGGAGTCTATGAAATCTTCAGATGCAAGGGCAGAGCTTCTTCCTGTAGCATATTCATACGAGTAACCGACCATTGCGTTGATATTGTGAATATCACCGAAAGTCTTGTTGAAAGTGAGATATGCATCAATTGCCGCATTTTGTCCGGTCCAGTTTGAAATTTTACCATAACCATTTCTCAGGTTTCCCTCAGAGGTGTATTTGGCCGGCTGGAAGTAGTCATTGATTGAATTGCCGTATTTATAACTTGCCTGAGCGGTAAATTTAAGCCAGTCGGTAATGTCGCTCTCAACTCCAAGCATTGTTATGCTGTCGAATCCGTTTGAATAGTTGTAACTGTTATCTGATACTGCAATAGGATGAGAGTAGTCAACACTGTTGAGCATATAATATGAGCCATCCTCGTTGAATGCAGGGAAGATAGGATTCCTGAGCCAGAGAGAGTTGTTGTACCTGTAATCTCTCGACAGGATTTCACTGAATTTTACTGTTATACTGTTGTTTAACTTGTGTTGCAGCGAGAAGTTCACGTTTCCTTTCTTATAGTCATCTCTGATTGACTTTCCCTGTTCGTAGAGATATGAGACTCCGAGGTTGTACTGAGTCCTTGCGTTTGAGCCGCTTATGCTTACATTCAAATCATTGGTGACAGGTACAGATCTGTATACAAGTTCTTCCCAATTGGTGTTGTAAGGCCAGGCACCTGTTGAGATGTCCCCTAAAGACGGGTAGTAAATTCCTGAAGCATCAGTTTTACCTATATATCTTGGATTGAGACCTGCATTTATTGATGCCTCATTGCTCAATTGGGCCATGAGAAGCAGGTTGTGCCAGCGGTCGAGTTTTGCGGCGAGCTGGTTGAATGTTGTCTGATTGCTGACAGTTACGCGGGTAGTTCCCTCTGCCGCTTTTTTTGTTGTAACGATAATAACGCCGTTTGCGCCTCTGGATCCGTAAATGGCAGAAGCAGATGCGTCTTTGAGGATATCAATCCTTTCAATCTCGTCAGGAGATATCTGTTTCAGTCCTCCTGCACTTCCCAATGGAAATCCGTCAACAACCAGAAGTGGCGAGTTGTCGGAGTAGATTGAGCTTCCACCCCTGATTCTTATTGTTGCTCCACCGCCAGGAGAGGTGTCGGTTGAGACTTGAACACCGGCCACTCTGCCTTGTAATGATTTTTCAAATGATGGAACCGGCTGGCGGTTAACAACATCTGATTTAACGGAGGCAACAGATCCGGTGAGGTCGGATTTCTTTATACTACCATATCCCAGGACAACAACCTGGTTTAAAAGAGAGGCCTCCTCCTTAAGAATAAAGTTTATTGAGGCTGAGTTGGATACAACTGCTTTTTCAACAGTATAGCCGAGTGACTGACAGACAAGTGTTTGCCCTTTGGCCACGCTAATGGTATATATACCATTTGCATCAGTGTTGACACCGGTAGTGGTTCCTTGTACGAAAACATATGCACCGACGATAGGTTCTCCCTTTTCGTCTTTAATGCTTCCGTTTACCTTCATGTTCTGAGCGATTGCAGAGACGCTCATCAATAAAAGCAAACACAGACTTAAGCTGAATTTTGTCATTGTTCAAGTGTTTAGTTAAAAGTGTTTCATAATAGTGTAAAGTTATCCTCTCACATGTTATTTTAATTTATATATTCTGTTGATATTTGATAATATTTTGAATAAATACTCCTAAAAAAGTGTAAAAAGCAGAGATACAGGTGTTTATAATTGTGTAAAATTGTGCTATAAACTTGTATTATTTTGAACATATTTTCCGGACAATAATGCTTAATTTATGGTAATATTGTCGGGCATGGTGTACATGGCAGGCAAATCTTTTTCAAACAACAGGGATTTCCTTGAGTGTACATTTATAAAATCGGAGGCCGATGCATCTCCCGGGTATGGTCCATACGCATGTGATGTGCTCTCGTTTCTCCACATGACAACCATTGAACAGTATGTCTCTTTAACAGGTGATTCTATCTGGGTTGACCAGTAATCTGAAGATCTTCCTGAAGGTATGCCTGTCTCAGTGACACCGGCTGGTTTTTTTAGTCTGAATGAGAGCTGAGTCAGAGCTGCAAGGTTGCTCTTAAAGGCTGTTGTATTTGTTCCGTGATAGCAATCCATGCCTATGAAATCAACATAGTTGTCACCGGGCCATCTGAACTGAAGCCTCTCCAGGGTGGCTGTGCCGTAATTGCCGTCCATCTGGGGTGAAATGGCATAAAGTATATTGTGAACCTGCTTAGTGTCTCTGAGGTATGTTACAATCATCCTCCACAGATCTATAAACTCCTGGTCAGTGGTGGCAGAGCTTCCCCACCAGCTCCATGTCTGTGTGTGCTCATGCAGGGGACGGAAAATAACAGGGATGAGCTCACCTTTGTCGTCTTTAAGGCTGGTCATAAATCTGGCTACATTGTCCAGCCAAACTTTATACTTTATATTAATCTCCCCTCCGTTTGTCAATATCTTATCCACGGCCTTGGTGTTGTCCCACGCATTTCCACCTGTGACCGGATTCCATTGATGCCAGCAAATCATTGTAATGCCTCCTCTTGCATGGCACTCCTTTATTAAAACTCTCAGTTTTTCAAAAGGTATTTTTGTTCCGTTTTCTGCACTATCCCTCTCTATGCCGGCAATATCCACGCTCAGGACGGCAGGGTTGTCGCCGCAAAGAGTTTTTACATCACTTTTTCCATCGATATCTCTCCACCCTACGCCATAGGCCGAGTAGTCGTGGTGTCCGAACATAGGGGCAATTTTCTGGGTCTGCCATAGATTGGCATAGAGAGCTTTTGTCGCAGCAGTAGCGTTTTTATCAACAATGGATAATACCGTTTTGGTTGGTTCCGGTTTGGGATCAGTGTTGCCTTTTTTTTCGCATGAGGTTATTGTTAGAGTGAGGAGTGATAGAGTGAAGAGTGAAAAGTGGGAGAGTGTTGTCCGGTTGGTTTGTTTTTTTTTCATGGGGCGTGAATTATAGTTCTGTTACCACTAAAAGAGAGCAGGCCTCTATTTCTGTATTGAGCAATTTTTCTGCTTCAATCCCGCTTCTGTCGGGTTGAAGTGAATACCCTTTTTTACCTGTATTTTTTTTATAGGTATATATACTGGCATTTTTTATGGTTTTGGGTAAATTGATGCGAACTCCCTTATTTTCTGCGGAGAGGTTTAGCAGTGCAACGGTAAGCTTTTCATCTTTAATGGCGGCCACAACTTTTATATCTTTATCCGCAATTTCACTCAAAGAGAGTATGTTGCTCCCTGCAGGGAAATATTTGCACATCAGAGACCATGCATAGTACCAAGGTCGTATCTTCTCTTCATCTTTCATTTTCCAGACCTTCTCTCCGAAAATGTTCCACATACCCCAGATCTTAAGGTTTTTCGCCTCTCCGGTATCCCCGACACTGTGAGAGTCATCCAGCATCCAGACTGCAACACCCGCCCCCCCGTTGTTCATCACCTCCATTGCAAGCAATGCCATGTCAAGACCATATTCAAAATCATATACACGCATATTGCAATCAGCTCCCTCCTTGTTTTCAATAAGAGGTGTGGCTTGTAATCTTTCAAAATGAGATTTGTTCTCAAGAGAATCCTCCTCTCTTCCGGGCTTGTAACCGGCCTCGCCGAGTATTATCTTCTTTCCTTTTGGAACACTCTGTACAACCTCTCTGAACATTCTGGCGAATTCTCCGCTTCTTACCTGTTTGTAGCCTGGGTAAGCATGTATCTCATATACTCCTACAAGAGAGTCAATCTCTGAAGTTCTGGAAATCCAGGCGGAGTTATCCATATCATATTTGGGATTTTTATAGCCAAGAACGACATCAGGCGCAGCAAATCTGATATGTGAGGCAAGAGCGGGGTAGCTTTTGATCTCTTTGTTGAACATCTCAATTATCTCCCGGTACATCTGGTAATCACCGTCATACATCGACCAGTTGCCGTCCGGCTCATTAGTGGGTATGAAATATCTGATGCATGTGAATCCGCAATCTGCAACCAGGTAGTTAAGATATTCAATTGACATTTTTATCCACTTAGGATCCTTCTTCAATTCCGGAGCCGGCGGGTTGAACTCTCCGTACATTACGGCAATATTGTTTTTCTGGCAATATTCAAGGACCTTCAGGAGGGATTCTGAGTTCTGTTCTTTTTTGAAAGATCCGGTTTTTTTGTCATAGTATCTGAAAGGGCTGTTTATCATGCATCTCACAATAGACATTCCCATTTTGTCTGTTCTTTCGAAAATGGTTGCCCACATCTGGTCAGTCAGGGGAGAACCCCATTGAACAGCTTCGCAATAGGGATCCCATTCGGCACCATTTCCGATAATGTCGGGGTTTGAGACTTTGGGGCTGATTGTGATTATCGTTGCGTTAGTGGTACACGAGGCAAGCCCGGTTATAAGCAGAAGGCTTAAAAGTAGATTTTTCATCATGTAGTTTAGTTATTCTTGTAATGTAAAATTAAAGGAATGATTCAATTTTTAATTGCACTTTTATGTTTAATTTTGACAGAATATTGATAAAAAATCTTAACGCACTTGTAATCACAAGTAAATTAAGGATATACAATTTTAATCAGTAGTATTATTTTGATTCTGTAATTGCGCTGTATCTGCTAATTTTTATTACTTTTGTGCCAAAATTGTAAAAAATGTCAAAGATTCATTCAGAGATAACCAACCTTAACCCGGAAGATCTCTTTCTGCTGGCAAACCATAAACCTGCAAAATTCGATTACCCAATACACTTCCATTCTGATTATGAGATAAATCTGGTGATGAATATTACCGGTAAAAGAATTGTAGGTGATTCTGTAGAGAATTTCCAGGCAGACGATCTGGTATTGATTGGGAGTAACCTGCCACATGCATGGAAGGCTCCGTTTGACAAAAAGAATCATATTATAAATATCAAGTTTCAGGCAGAAATGCTTGACTCATGGATATTGAGCAAGAGGCTCTTTCTGCCGGTCAAGGAGATGCTGGAACGTTCTTCTAGAGGAATTCTGTTTTCGCCGGAGACGGTAACAAGTATGAGGGAGAGGCTGCTCAAACTGAGCCATTCGCAAGGATTCTCCTCGGCCCTGGACTTTCTCTCCATTTTATATGATATGGCAACTTCTCAGAAACAGAGAATACTTGCGAGTACAAATTACAGCTCACTTTCGATAGTGAAGACCTCGCAAAGCAGGAGGATAAACACAATTTGCCAATATATCAATCAGAATTACCATAAAGAGGTAACTCTTAAAGAGATAGGGGAGCTGGTAAATATGTCGGAATCTGCGATAAGCCACTTCTTTAAAAAGAGGACCGGGCGCAGCTTTATTACTTATATGAATGACGTAAGAATAGGAAATGCCTCAAGATTACTGGAGGAGACCACCAGAAGCATATCTGATATTGCATACTCCTGCGGTTTCAATAACCTTTCCAACTTCAATCACACATTCAAGAAATACAGAAACCAGACACCCCGGGAGTACCGGAATGACATCCAGAATACTGTTCAGAAATTCTAGAATACTACTATCTGATCTTCACAGCAGTTCCGGCAGCGGTTACCATAAGCATGGAAGAACCGATTGTCTCATAGTCGAGGTCAATACCTATGACAGCATTTGCTCCAAGAGCAATGGCCTGGTTTGACATCTCCCTTAGTGCCTCTTCCTTAGCCTCTTTCAATACTCTTTCATAGGAACCCGATCTGCCGCCTACTATATCTGTAATGCCGGCAAAAAAGTCCTTTACAATGTTTGCGCCGATTATGGTCTCGCCTGAAACAAGGCCGTAATACTGATCTATTTCGCGACCCTGGACTGTTGAAGTTGTTGTGAGTAACATGATGCTATATTTTAATTTGATTTTTCATAAAGTGTAACCAAGTTGAGAATAACCTCAACCGCCTTCTCCATACTCCTGGCAGGAACATACTCAAGCTTACCGTGGAAGTTATGACCGCCTGCGAAAATGTTTGGGCATGGAAGTCCCATAAACGATAGGCGTGCACCGTCCGTACCTCCGCGTATCGGCTTGACCTCTGCGGCTATACCTGCCATTTTCATTGCCTCTATAGCCTTTTCGATAATATGATAGTGCGGTTCAATCATCTCCTTCATATTGTAATACTGATCCTTGAGCTCAAGTCTGAAACGGTCGTTACCGTATTTCAAATTCATGAAATTTGTGCATTCCTGAATCAGTCGCTTCTTTGATTCGAACCTTGACTTGTCATGGTCTCTTATGATATACTGTATCATTGACTCTTCAACGGTTCCGCTCATGTGTACTATATGGAAGAATCCCTCATAGTCCTGAGTCAGTTCAGGTCTCTGCTCCACAGGAAGCATTGAGTTGAACTCAGTAGCCAGAAGAATTGCGTTTATCATCTTATTCCTTGCATAGCCTGGATGGATATTCCTTCCTTGAATAAAGATCTTGGCTGAAGCAGCATTGAAATTCTCATACTCCAACTCTCCGATCTTGCCGCCGTCCATTGTGTATGCATAGTCTGCACCAAAACGAGCGACATCAAATTTATCAACGCCGCGGCCAATCTCTTCATCAGGTGTAAATCCGATCTTGATTTCGCCATGTTTGAATTCAGGATGAGTCATTATGTACTCGGCGGCAGCCATAATTTCAGCCACACCGGCTTTGTCATCCGCTCCCAGAAGGGTATTGCCGTCGGTTGTTATGATTGTTTCTCCTTTGTAATCTGCAAGTTCGGGAAAATCGACAGGGGATATTACAAGGTTTTTCTCCTTGTTGATAACAATGTCTCCTCCATCATAATTGTGAAAGAACTGTGGCTTTATATCTTTTCCGGAAGCATCCGGAGAGGTGTCTACGTGTGCTATGAAACCTAGTTTGGGCCTCTTTACCCCATCTCCCAGATTAGATGGGATTGTCGCCATTACATAGCTGTATTCATCAAGGCTTACATCCTTTATTCCCATTTGTTCCAGCTCTTTTACCAGCACTTTCATGAACTCTGTCTGTTCTTTTGTACTAGGCTGTGTCTCGGAGTCCGGATCCGAGGATGTCTCTACTGTTATGTAACGGAGAAATTTATCTATTACTGATTCCATTATATTTAATTCTAAAATTTATTTCTGTTATTAAAAAAGCACCAGGCTTATACCCATGACGAACATGCCGGCTATGACTCCAAGTATTGCTGTGTGATGTTCCCCGTACTTTTCTGCTGTAGGTAGCAGTTCGTCCAGAGAGATGTAAACCATAATTCCAGCAACAGCTGCAAATATGATACCCATGAAGTTGTCATGGAAAAGGAATGAAAGGAGGAAGTATCCGATAACTGCTCCGACAGGTTCTGCCAGACCGGACAGCGTCGCGTTGGTGAATGCCTTTCTTTTACTCTTTGTTGCGTAATAGATAGGTATGGCAACTGCAATTCCTTCCGGAATGTTGTGAATACCTATCGCAACGGCAATACTCAAGCCCAGCCCCGGGTCGTTCATGGCACTTACAAATGTTGCGATTCCTTCCGGAAAATTGTGGATTGCTATAACCAATGATGAAATAACTCCAACGCGCATAAGTTGCTTGTTGTTTGCATCATGGTTGGTGTCAGTAATAGACAATTCCCCGACTTCATGAGGGTTCTCGTATGAAGGGACCATGTTGTCGATTATTGCTATAACAGCAATACCTCCAAAAAATGCAATCAAGGCGTACAAAAAACCCATCCTGTCTCCGTAAATCTCTCCCAGTCTGGTTCTGGAATCGTTGAACAACTCCACCAGTGATATGAATATCATAACACCGGCAGAGAAACCGAGTGAAGCTGCCAGGAATTTCGAGCTGAATCTTTTTGAGAACAAGACAACTGCGCTCCCGATTGATGTTGAAAGACCTGCCAGCAGAGTCAGGATAAATGCATATATCAGTTTGCTATCCATTCTGATTGTCAGCTTTTGCTCTCATGCTGTCCCATGCGAGGTATGCTATGATTACAAGATACATGAAGAGGGCAAGTAATACGGCGGCATTGGATTCCATCCACTCAGTGCTGGTAAGGTTGATGCCTCCGAAACGTATTATTGCACTGACAACGCCCATTAATGCACCACCTGCGATGAATCCTGAAGCGAGAAGAGTTCCTCTCTCCTTACGTGCATTGTTGAGAGCCTCGTCCTTGCTGCGGGTTGATACAAACCATGCAATTGCACCACCAACGAGTAGCGGAACATTGAGCTCAATCGGGATGAACATTCCGAGGGAGAAGGCAAGAGCAGGAACTTTGAATATAGTCAACGCTATAGCAATCAGTGCACCGATTCCATATAGAAGCCAGGGTGCTCCGCCACCTGACATCAGGGGTTCTATCACTGCAGCCATTGCGTTTGCCTGAGGGGCTACCAAGGCATGATCGCCTGTAAATCCATATGTTTTGTTAAGTATCATCATAACTCCGCCGACTGTCGCTGCTGCAACGAGTGTTCCGAGAAACTTCCATGATTGCTGCTTTGCAGGTGTGGAGCCCAGCCAATAACCAATCTTAAGGTCTGTTATAAATGCTCCTGAAACTGAAAGTGCTGTACAAACAACCCCTCCGATTACCAGAGCTGCTGTCATTCCGGCTGTTCCGGACAGTCCGCTGGCAACCATTATAACAGATGCAAGTATCAATGTCATAAGTGTCATGCCACTGACAGGGTTTGTACCGACAATGGCAATTGCATTTGCGGCAACAGTTGTAAACAGAAATGCAATTATTCCGACAACAAGCAGAGCTATCACCGCATGGAACAGGTTGTCAACGACTCCGAAATAGAAGAACAGGAATGTAATGGCTAAAGTAACCATGATTCCGATTGCGATGATCTTCATCGACAGGTCTTTCTGTGTTCTCTTGACGTGGTTCTTCACACTCCCTGAACCCTTCAGCTCTTTTGCTGCAAGGCCGAATGCGGATTTAATGATTCCTGCAGATTTGATAATACCAATAACACCGGCTGTTGCAATACCTCCAATACCGATATGTCTGGCGTATGTCTTGAAGATTACCTCAGGAGACATGCTTCCTACAACATCGGTTAGTCCTGTGTTCATAAGGTCTATTACACTTGCTCCGAAAAGCAGGTTCATAAGAGGAATGATGACAAACCAAACGAGAAATGAACCGCAGCAGATTATGAATGAGTATTTAAGTCCTATAATGTAGCCCAGACCAAGAACGGCAGATCCGACATTGACCTTGAAAACTAGCTTGGCTTTATCTGCGATTGCCTCACCGTAAGGAAGAACCCTTGTGGTAAAAACTTCTGACCACCAGCCGAATGTTGATACGATGAAGTCATAAAGACCACCAATCAGGCCGCTCACCAGAAGAAGTTTTGCTCCCTTTCCCCCTGTCTCGCCGCTTACAAGTACCTGAGTAGTTGCAGTAGCTTCCGGGAAAGGATATTTACCATGCATATCCGAGACAAAATATTTACGGAACGGAATAAGGAACAGTATACCAAGCACTCCGCCCAGAAGTGAGCTGAAGAACACCTTCATAAAGTCAACTGTAAGGTCAGGATATTTTGCCTGGAGTATATAAAGGGCAGGTAGTGTAAAAATCGCACCGGCCACTATTGCTCCGGAGCATGCACCGATTGACTGGATAATGACATTCTCACCGAGTGCGTTTTTTCTCTTCATCGCGCCTGAGACACCCACAGCTATGATAGCAATAGGAATTGCCGCTTCAAACACCTGTCCGACCTTGAGCCCAAGATAGGCTGCCGCGGCAGAAAAAATAATTGTCATAAGAATACCTAATGACACTGACCAAACGCTAACCTCAGGATAGACTTTGTCCGGGGACATAATCGGTTTATATTCCTCTCCTTCTTTAAGTTCGCGGTAGGCATTCTCCGGTAGGCCTGCCGGTTTTTTCTCTTCGTTTTGCATAAATTTTAATGATTAGTTTTCAAAGATAGGAAATTTCTAAATAATTATTTTACCTTTGCAGCCGCAATGAAAACCGATAGCTGTTATATAGAGCTTAATCATAAGCACAGACACGTCCGACGATATGCCTAGGGGGACAGCATTGATCTGATCCTTCCGGGATCACAACACACTACGCAGGTACAGTCTCCTGCAAAACAATCATATTTTAACCTTATATTGTTAAGAACATAATGGATGTAAACATCTGTGTGGCTAATATTAGTCATGTGAAGTATGCAGAGAGGATTTGTGAACTTATGTACATCTCTGCACAAGAGAGAGGAACGGGTATAGCCAAAAGATCTCCTGAATATGTCGCCGAGAAGATGATAGCGGGAAAAGCTGTCATAGCCCTTGCCGGAGAAGTATTTGCCGGATTTTCGTATATTGAGACCTGGAGTCATAGCAGATTCGTTGCTAATTCGGGTCTGATTATTGCACATGAATTCAGAAAATCGGGATTGGCAAGGAGAGTGAAGGCTAAGGTGTTTGAGCTCTCAAGGAAGCTATATCCTGAAGCTAAGATTTTCAGCATAACCACCGGTTTGGCGGTTATGAAACTGAATACAGAACTGGGTTTTAAACCAGTAACATTTTCCGAGCTCACCGATGATGAGGAGTTCTGGAAGGGGTGTCAAGGTTGCATAAATTTTGACGTGCTCCAGAGGAATAACAGGAAAATGTGCCTTTGTACCGGATTGCTATATGACCCGGCAGAGCATGTAAAGGATAAAAAAACGGCAGCAATTAAGGCTTTGCCCTATATAGCATCAAAGATTAGTTCAATAATAACCCTAAAAAAATAATAGAGATGAAAAGTAAAGTAGTGCTGGCATTCAGCGGTGGTCTGGACACATCCTTTTGTATTCCGTTCCTTAAGAACGAAAAAAATCTTGAGGTTCATACAGTAATGGTAAACACAGGCGGATTTACTGCAGAGGAGGAGAAGAAGATTGAGGAGAGGGCAATGACTCTGGGTGCGGCATCTCACAGAAGCGTAAACGCAGTTCAGGAGTACTACACAAAAGGTATTAAATATCTGCTGTTCGGTAATATTCTGAAAAACTCGACCTATCCGCTTTCGGTAAGTTCTGAGAGGGTCTTTCAGGCTCTTGAGGTGCTCAAGGTTGTAAAGGAGCTTGGAGCAGAATACGTGGCACACGGAAGCACAGGAGCAGGGAATGACCAGGTTCGCTTTGACCTTGTGTTTGAGGTTATGGCCCCTGAAGTAAAAGTTTTGGCTCCGATAAGGGAACTTGCAATTTCCCGCATGGACGAGATAGAGTATCTGAGCAAGAGTGGTTTTAAATATTCATGGGAGAAGGCTCGCTACTCAATAAACCAGGGTATCTGGGGAACAAGTATAGGTGGGGTTGAGACACTCAAAGCTTCAGGAGTATTACCTGAAGAGGCATATCCCTCTCAGGTTACCAGGAGTGGGAGTGAAAGGGTGAAAATCTCCTTTGAGAAGGGAGAACCATGCGCAATCAATGGTGAGAAGATGGATCCTGTAACTTTAATCCATAGGTTGAATGCAATAGCTTCTCCTTATGGAGTTGGCAGAGATATCCATGTAGGTGATACAATAATCGGAATAAAAGGCAGGGTGGGATTTGAAGCTGCTGCGCCGCTGATTCTTATTAAGGCTCACCACCTTCTTGAAAAGCACACTTTAACAAAGGGCCAGCTTTACTGGAAAGAGCAGCTTGCCGGATGGTACGGACAACTCATGCACGAGGCACAGTATCTGGATCCTGTTATGAGAAATATCGAGGTTTTCCTTGATGATACTCAAAAGAGTGTCACAGGAACAGTAGAGGTTGAAATCAGACCATATCACTTTGCAGTGCTTGCATGTGAAAGCAAGTTCGATTTGATGAGCGCAAAATTCGGGGAATACGGCGAGGCAAACAAATCATTTACAGGTCAGGATGTGATTGGTTTTACAAAAGTCCTGGCCAACCCGTTGAAGATTTACTATTCAGTACACGAAAATGATTAAGGCAGCAATAGCGGGCGGTACCGGTTATACGGCGGGAGAACTGCTTCGGATTCTGATACGCCACCCGTATGTGGAGATAACCTCTGTTCTGAGCAGCAGCACTGCCGGAGCAGATGTTACGTCCTTCCACAGAGACTTGTTAGGAGAGCTTGATATGCAGTTCTCTGACAAGAGTGAGTTTGCCGTGGATCTACTCTCTGCCGATGTTGTGTTTCTTTGCCTCGGTCATGGACTTTCCAAAGAGTTTCTTGATGAATATACCTTAAAATCAGGATGCAGGGTAATAGATCTCGGCAACGATTTCAGGCTGGAGGATAGTCACAAGGATTTCACCTTCGTATACGGATTGTGCGATCTGTTCAGGGATAAGGTAAAAAGCGCCTCAAACATTGCAAATCCGGGATGCTTCGCGACAGCAATTTTGCTGGCATTGTCACCACTGGCTCTTGCAGGGGAGATCAAAGACGAGATTCACATTCATGCAATAACAGGGTCAACAGGTGCAGGGAGATCACTTTCAGACAGCTCTCATTTCAGCTACAGAGACAACAATATCTCTGTATATAAGCCATTTTCGCACCAGCATGTGCCTGAAATAAGAAAGAGTCTTGAAATTCTTGCATGCAATACTATTCCTCAGATCAACTTCGTTCCCATGAGGGGTGATTTTACCAGAGGAATATTTGCAAGTCTCTATACAAAGGCATCTGATGGCAAAGAGCTGACAGAGATTGTGGAATATTTTAAGGAGGTCTACAAAAATTCTCCGATGGTAATTGTCTCGGATAAGTCAATTTCACTCAAAGAGGTTGTAAATACAAACAAAGCCATAATCCACATAGAAAAGCACAACGGATACTGGCATATTACATCGGCTATAGATAACCTTATAAAAGGTGCATCAGGACAAGCCGTGCAAAACATGAATTTAATGTTCGGGTTTGATGAGAACACAGCTCTCAGCCTGAAAGGCAGCGCATTTTAAGATGAAAACATTTAACGTATATAAACTCTGGCCGATTGAGCCGGTAAAGGCAAAAGGGTGCAAGGTATGGGATAAAAATGGGCAGGAGTACCTTGATCTTTACGGCGGCCATGCTGTTATTTCGATAGGCCATGCACATCCACATTACAGAAAGATGCTAAGTGAGCAGGCCGAGAAATTGGGTTTCTACTCAAATTCAGTGCAAAATTCTCTTCAGGAGGAGCTGGCTGAAAAGCTTGGAAAGCAGAGCGGGTATGAGGATTATTCTCTCTTTTTGTGTAATTCAGGTGCTGAGGCAAACGAAAACGCATTAAAACTGGCCTCTTTTGTCTCGGGGAAAAAGAGAGTGGTGGCATTCAAGGGTGCTTTTCACGGAAGGACTTCCGGCGCTGTTGCAGCTACGGATAATCCCAAAATCGTCAGCCCTTTCAATGCAGGACATGAGGTTACATTTGTACCTATGAACTCAATCTCCTTCGTGGAGGCTGAGCTCGCCAAGGGAGATGTGGCCGCGGTTATAATTGAAGGGATACAGGGAGTTGCAGGTATATATATGCCTGATCCGATGTTTATGAAAGAGCTCAGCCTCCTCACAAGAAGGTTCGGAGTGTTTCTCATCCTTGATGAGGTTCAGTCCGGCTATGGCCGTACCGGTAAATTCTTTGCTCATCAATATTCAGATATCAAACCGGATATGATAACTACAGCGAAAGGAATGGGTAATGGCTTCCCTATCGGTGGAGTGCTGATCTCTCCGGATATAAAGGCAGAATACGGCATGCTGGGAACCACATTCGGCGGAAATCATCTGGCCTGTGCAGCCGCCATTGCTGTCCTGGATGTTATTGAGTCCGAATCTCTGGTAAAAAATGCATACGAGGTTGGTTCTTATCTTATTGAGAACTTGCTGAGGATTCAGAAAGAAATCCCGGGCAGGATTGCCGGGATACGCGGTAAAGGTCTTATGATTGGCATTGAGATGGAAAGTGGCTACGAAGATGTCAGGAACAGACTGCTTTTTGAAGATTATATATTTACCGGAGCTGCAAAAACGAATATAATAAGGCTGCTTCCTCCTCTCTCTATTACAAAAGAGGATGCAGATCATTTCCTTAAGTGTTTTACTCACCAATTATCTAAATAGTATCCATGAAAAAATTCACATGCGTACAGGACATTGGTCCATTGGACATTGCCTTGGCAAAGGCAGCCGAGGTAAAGGCAAATCCTTTTTCCGACCAGATTCTGGGGAAAAATAAGACTTTGCTTATGATCTTTTTCAATTCAAGTCTCAGGACCAGACTCAGCACACAGAAGGCAGCCCTGAACCTTGGGATGAATGTAATAGTCCTTGATATCAATCAAGGGGCATGGAAACTTGAGACAGAGAGGGGCGTGATAATGGATGGTGACAAGTCTGAGCACATTCTTGAGGCAATACCTGTAATGGCATCATATTGTGACATTATAGGTGTTCGTTCTTTCGCAAGATTGGAGGATAAGGCATTTGACTATAATGAGACTATCCTGAACCAGTTTATTGAATATTCAGGAAAACCTGTATTCAGTATGGAGGCGGCAACTCGCCATCCATTACAGAGTTTTGCCGATCTCATAACAATTGAGGAGTACAAAAAGGTTAAACGTCCTAAAGTGGTCCTTACTTGGGCCCCGCATCCCAAGGCACTTCCTCAGGCTGTCCCGAACTCTTTTGCAGAGTGGATGAGAGAGACAGATTATGAGTTTGTAATAACCCATCCGGAAGGATATGAACTCTCGGAAGAATTTACTAAGGGTGTAAAAATAGAGTATGATATTGAGGCTGCATATAAGGATGCAGACTTTATATATGCCAAGAACTGGTCAAAGTTCAATGATCCTGATTATGGTAAAGTCGTGAATATCGACAGAAGTTGGATGGTTGATGAAACGAAGATGCAACTCACTCGGAATGCCAAATTTATGCACTGTTTGCCTGTAAGGAGAAACATGATTGTATCTGATGACGTGATAGAGTCGAAGGATTCTATTGTGATACCGGAAGCTGCAAATAGGGTGGTCTCTGCACAGGTTGTTATAAGAGAAATGTTGAAATCCCTTTAATAAATATCAGTATATGAAACAATTGACGGTTATTAAAATTGGAGGAAATATTGTTGATCAACCTTCGGCGCTCGAAGAGTTTCTGAAAAAATTCAGCAAAGAGAGTGGTCCAAAGCTACTTATTCACGGAGGTGGTGTGATGGCAACAGAGCTTTCTGCCAAAATGGGACTGCAGGTAAATATGCAAAACGGCAGAAGAGTAACAGACCTGGATACACTAAAATTAGTAACAATGGTGTATGCCGGATGGATAAATAAAAGTATAGTTGGATTGCTTCAGAAGTTCGGAACCAATGCAATAGGTCTTTCCGGAGCAGACGGAGATGTAGTGCCTGCAACCAGAAGATCTCCTTATCCGGTTGATTTCGGATATGTCGGAGATGTTAATCCTGTTGATATTAATGTCGCACTTCTGGAAAGCCTCTTAGGTAGGGGAATCACTCCTGTTTTCTGTGCTATTACTCATGACCGTAATGGTTCTCTGCTCAATACAAATGCTGACACTATGGCTTCGAGCCTGGCAATAGCCCTTTCAAGGGACTATTCGACAAAACTTATCTACTGCTTTGAAAAGGAGGGTGTCCTCTCTAACCCTGATGATGAGGACTCGGTTATTCCGTTAATTACAAAAAGCAGTTATGAGCTTTTAAAGGAGACAAAAGCAGTCTCCGGAGGTATGCTTCCTAAACTTGACAATGCCTTTGCTGCTATTGAGAGCGGAGTGGCAGAGGTGTGTATAAAGCATGCGCTGAATTTAGGAAACAGTAAAGGAACAGTATTAAAACCATAAAATTTAATATAATGGATAACAGATATTTAAATGGAGCGGTGGAACTTTTGCGAAAAATCGTTTCAATCCCGTCAATTTCCGGTGAGGAGTCAGCGGTATCTGATTATATCTATAAATATCTGGAATCTAATGGGCTATGCCCGGAAAGGATAGCAAATAATATTGTTGTCTATTCAAAAAGATATAATCCATCAAGAAGGACCCTGATGCTTAATTCCCATATGGATACGGTAAAACCGGTAAGCGCTTACTCGTTCGATCCATATGCCCCGGGAACGGATGATGAAAGGATATTCGGTGTTGGAAGCAACGATGCAGGGGCTTCCGTAGTTTCACTGATACATACTTTTCTCTACTTTGAGGAACAGGAGAACGACTTGTTGCCTTTCAACCTTATGTTGCTAATCTCTGCAGAAGAGGAGACATCAGGGAAAAATGGAATTATTCTAGCCTTGAAAAATATAAAGAGGCCTGACTGCGCAATCGTAGGCGAGCCTACATGTATGAAAACGGCAGTTGGAGAGAGAGGTCTCCTTGTTGTCGATGCTGTTGCCCACGGAGTATGTGGCCATGCTGCCAGAAATGAAGGCGTTAATGCAATCATGATAGCTTTTGACGATATTGCATGGCTGAGGAATTATTCATTCCCACAGGTCTCTGAGAGGATGGGTGCGGTTAAGTGCTCGGTAACACAGATTGAGGCAGGTACACAACACAACGTTGTGCCTGACGCATGTAAGTTTGTAATTGATATAAGACCTACAGATCGTTATACTAATCCTGAGATTATGGAGATTTTGAAGGCAAACATGAAGAGCGAGCTTAAGGCGCGTTCTCTTACAAACCGCTCTTCTATTACACCGGAAGGTCATCCACTTGTCGAAGCAGCCTTGAGTTGCGGCGTTGAGACCTATATCTCACCTACAACATCGGACTGGATGAGAATGGACTTTCCTGCTGTTAAGATGGGGCCGGGTGACTCTTCACGCTCACACAGGGCGGACGAGTTTGTTTATGTTGATGAAGTAAGGGGTGGTGTCGAAGGTTATGTTAATTTTGTATCAAAAATGAAAATGTAAGATTATGGCGAAGTTATGGGATAAAGGTGTGACAGCAGACAGTCTTGTGGAGAAATTCACTGTCGGTAATGACAGGCTGCTTGATGAAAGAATGGCTGAATGCGATGTCAGGGGCTCAATTGCCCATATAACAATGCTTGAAAGTATAGGCCTGCTTACAACTGAGGAGTTGCAGATGCTGACAGAAGAACTTGAAAATCTTCTGATTATCATTAAGGAGGGGAGGTTCAAAATAGAACAGGATGTGGAGGATATCCATTCTCAGGTTGAGTTGTACCTGACAAACAAACTTGGGGATGTCGGGAAGAAGATTCATTCGGGCCGTTCGAGAAATGATCAGGTTCTTGTTGATATTAAGCTCTATCTCAAACAAGAGATACTAGAATTCAAAGATGAGGTTGGAGACCTTTTCAAACTCCTGCAGTCACTAAGTGACAAATATAAAGATGTCCTGATGCCTGGATACACTCATTATCAGGTGGCTATGCCGTCATCTTTCGGGCTATGGTTTGGTGCTTATGCCGAGACTCTCATAGATGATATTCACTCTTTTGTAGCCGCGTGGGAGGTGGTTAACCAGAATCCTCTCGGATCTGCGGCAGGATACGGCAGCTCATTCCCGCTTGACAGGGAGATGACCACAAAGCTGCTGGGGTTTGGGACACTTAACTATAACTCTGTCTCGGCACAACTCAGCAGGGGAAAGTCAGAGAGGGCCGTGGCCAATGCACTCTCATCTCTTGCTTCAACTCTTAATAAGCTAGCGTCCGATTGCACTATTTTCATGAACAGCAACTACGGATTTATCTCATTTCCTGATGAACTGACCACCGGTTCAAGCATAATGCCTCACAAGAAAAACCCTGATGTCTGGGAGCTTATCAGGGCAAATTGCAATAGGATTCAGAGTGTGCCGAATGAGATTTCGCTTCTCACAACCAATCTTCCTCACGGTTATCACCGAGACTTTCAGTTGTTGAAGGATATTCTTTATCCAGCACTCGATAAAATGCATATGTGCATCAAGATGTCAATGCTGATGCTCTCTTCTGTAAAGGTGAACAGAGAGGTGATTAATGATCCAAAGTATGATTATCTTTTTACAGTCGAGGAGGTAAACAGGCTTGTACTGGATGGTGTTCCCTTTAGAGAGGCATACAAGAGAGTGGGGCATGAGGTTAACGAAGGAAAGTTCATTCCTGAAAAAAAAGTTGCCCATACTCACAAGGGAAGTATAGGCAATCTTTGTACAGCCGAGATTCGTGCTAAAATGGAGAGCGCCCTCTCCAAAATTAAGTAGCTTTATTTAATTAAAATAGGAGTAGTTACCGAACAGCAGATAGGCAACAAGCAGGGTTACCGCAATATTGAATGTCTGTGCTGTAAGGAATGTGTAGATATTTCCCTTATTCTCCTTAGTGAAGAGTTTTCTGAAATCTGTCTCAAGACCTATGGATACGAAAGCCAGTGAAAACAGTGTCTCTCTAAGCCCTTTTGCAATCTTGCCAAGTTCTTTCGCATTGTTAGGTTCCAGGAAAAGGCTGAAAACAAGAGAAGCGAGCAGGAATCCGATTACGAATTTTGGAAATCTTTCCCACAGTACGGATGCTGACGGTTTGATATCTTTATTCGTTCCCTTGAATGACCAGTAGATTGAAATGGCAAATGCCGCAAGGCCCAGAAGCACGTTCTGAGAAGATTTGATAATTACACTGTACTTCTCTGCAACATCTCCAAGGAATTTTCCTGATGCAACAACGGCTCCGGTTGTGTCTATCGTTCCTCCGAGCCATGCACCCGCGACCTCAGGGGTCAGCCCTAAAAGTTTCGCAAGATATGGCATCAGATACATCATCGGTATTGCTATCACTAACACAATCGAGACTACAAATGAGAGCTTCTTGCTGTCACCCTTTATTGCACCGCAGGTTGCTATAGCAGCGGAGACGCCGCAGATTGAGACTGCGCTTGAAAGCATTACGGCCATCTCTTTATCAACTCCGAATTTCTTTGCAATCCAGAATGAGAAGTACCATACTGAGATTACAACCACTACGGCCTGTACCATTCCCAATGCACCGGCTTTCATAATCTCGGAGAAGATGATGCTTGTTCCGAGGAGAACCAATCCTGCCTTAATGTAATACTCGCTTCTGACTGCAGGTTCAAGCCATTTCGGCAACCCCACAGTGTTTCTTATGAGTAAGCCTATTAGAACAGAGAAGAATACAGCCTCAAAACCTGTGGTCTTGATAAAAGAGAGACCACTCAGATATTGGGCAAAGAGTGCAATCAGGAATACCACTGTATAGGAGAGGGCGAACATGGTTTTTATGTTGTTTCCCAGGAGCATCAGCCCGAGTGCGGCAAGTACACCGATTGTTGCGAATATGACATAGATGTTTGTCATGAATGTCGGGAAGGCTATAACTGCGGCTACCAGCACTGCGCCGATGATAGTGGCGATCCAGTCTTCGTTGCGGAATTGTGTGAGAAATTTATTCATAATTTTTGGTTTCTTTAAAGTATGTTACAAAGATAATTTTTTTCGAATAATAGTAAAACATTTTACTAATATGTGGCACTGATTTTTCTAAATATCAGATATAGAATATATTAAAATCTGAGTATCTGTAGTTTTAATATATTGTTATTTGTATGTATTTGTCAAATAATAAATTAGAAAAATCAGTGCCACTAAAGTTCAAAATACCCGAACACTTCTGAGCTGTCCTGATCTTTGGTGACTACGTAGGCTCGTTGGGAGATTTCATCTATAGCCAATTTGGATATCTCTTTATTTAGATTGTAGGATTTTACTGGTTTTCCTTTCCAGTCGAATACGTAAACATATTTGCCGGAGGAGTTACTACCGTGTATCTCTTTCTTCTGCTTTCCGGAGAATATTGCATATATGTACTGATCTGTTGTTTTTAATTCCTGCAAACCTATAAGACAATCAGGTTGAACAACAATTCGTTTAGTATCGTCAATTATGAATTTTGGAGAATAAAACCTCTCTTCTTTTTCAAGAGTGATTATGCCATCTTTTATAGAAAAAATATCTAATATTGAACCTAACGAATTTGTAGATACGAATTTAGAACCATCCGGTTTGACATCAACCCTCTCCATGCCACGATACATATAATGGATAGAAACAGTGTCAGTTATCTCTTTGAATGAAGGATATTTATTGTACGAGCTGATAAGTTTTCCGTCTGCTTGATGAATGGCAAAACGGGCGTCTTTTGTTGGGAATGTGAGATACTTTCCCCCCGTTAAAGGCTTAGCGTTTAAATACATGTTTAATTCATCCAGTTTCACCACTCTGTTTGGTATACTCCCTTTAATAAATTCCCCGGAAGTATAAGTGGAGACAGACCTATTTTGCATATCAAAAATGTATACACTGTCATCTGATGTATTCAAAAAGAGATGGCCAGATGTATACTCTCCGGGACCTCTGCCAATAGTTAAGACACTATTGATTAATTTGCCATTGTTTTTATCGAAAATACTTACAGCATTGGTTCCATCAAATGCAGTGGCAACTATTTTATCTTCTATAATATCAATGTAAAAAATATAATGTGTCATTTTATCGATTTCTATTTCAGTAATATTTACCGACTTCTCTTCCTTGAAAACAGGAGGAGAGAATGCTAGAGGATCTCTATTTGACTGACAAGATATTGTTATAAATAATATGGTAAAGAACAGTAAAGCGTTACTTAGTACCGGTTCTGTAAATCTTTTCATATTAGCAGTGTTTAATAGTATGTAATTTTCGGTGTCTTTATAAGTGTCTCTTTGACAAATGTATATATTATTTAGTTTCGATGGACAGAGAGATCAGACATATTCCGCATTTTATAACACCGCCAAATCATATGCCTGCATTTGTATCCTATAGAGAGTGATATAAAGTTTGGATTGTAATATAAGATTGTCATATTTTGCATATATTTAGAGCTCAAAACAGTTAATATATAGGCAGGTATGATAAAAAAAGCATCTCTACTTTTTTCTGTTATTCTTCTATTCCTTTGTTCGTGTAAGCGTGAAAGCAAACGTACCATAGATTTACAAGGAGTAACACATTTCCTTCCTTCAAAAATTAACATAACTTCCCTCTCTCAGATCAATGACAGCTCATTCTTTGCAGGGACAGAGAATGGTATAATTTATCTGATAGAAAATGACTCTATTAAAAGAGTTTTCAACACAAGGAATAACACTCCGATCTATAAGGTAGATGCATGTTTCAATAAAGACACTATCCTAAACATAGGTTTCAGGGACAGAAAAGGCTTCCAGAGATGGAATGCAAATGGCTATTTTGATAGTTTACAGAAGTTTTCAATCGATATTAAAGACTCTTTCTCTGTATATAATTTTTGCAAAATTTCTGAGCATTCGGATGACTACATCGTTGCAAGTTCCAATGGATTGTATCGGACGCATATTCCATCCGATTCTCTTGAATTAATATATCCAACGATAGAAATACTTCAAAATGTCGATGATTATCGAGTTCCGATATACAATCTAATTAAGTATCAAAAAAACAGGTTTTTGTTTTCTGCCAGTAAGGGCCTGCTTCGTTATGATCCGTTGTCAAATAAAATTGATACGCTCTTCGAAATTAAGGATTTACAGCATATATCTGCGGAAAAGGATAGTCTATATCTTTTATCCTTAGACTCTCTATATGTTTTTCACGATGGGAGTGTCGTTAGTAAAATGGCTTCTCCAGTCAAAGATGCAATAGCTTTTTATAAGATTTACAATGGATACTGGTTTTTTTCCGGACAATCACTTAAAATACTACAAGATGAAAAGCTTAGAGTATATGACAACATAATACATATCAAAAGTAAAAGCAGCAGGAATCTGTTGACAACAACTTCCGACTATATATATTTCATTTCTGAAAAAGGGGGAGGTAAAATTGCACCATATAATGCTTTGTTGACCAGGCAAGCAATCAGATTGTCTGCGTTAGATAAAGTAACAAAAAAAGTATATTTTCTCAACGATAAGAATTTAATCTTCAGAAAGAATCCGGGTTCAGATTCAGCAATTATTATTGGAAAAATTGATCCGGAACAAGAGTTTAAAAGAATGCTTGCATACAAAGAGAGGTTATATTTTATCTCTTCTAACGCCATAAAATCTTTCGATAAACCTTCTCTTTTTCTATTTAACAATAAGCTTAACACCATTTTCAGAAAAGAGAGTAAAGAAGATATTAAAAGTGTTGTAATCTCAGGAGGCAAATTGTTGATAGGTACAGACATAAGATTATATAGCCGAGATATAGAGCTCGGAATAACTGATACATTGCTTAGAGAAAACATTGAATCGATATATAATACAAACATTAATGGAAATGACATCAGTATAGTAAGATCTCTTACAAATGCAATGCATTATGTTTCAAATGGAAAGCTTGCCAAATCTGATAATAAAAAACCGTGGTATGTTAATTATATTAAAGAGAATGACTTTGATAATTTAATTATTATAAATGATTCGTCTCTTATAGAGGTGACTGATATTTCTATACGTAAAGTTTGTCGTGATAAAGGTCAAATAAAATTGACAACTCTTGTGAAAGGTTCATCAATTTTACCATGGGCTACTGCGGTTTTAAACGATAGTTTATTATTTGTCTCGGAAAATGACTTTTGTAAGGTTTTAAACATAAATAATCCGAATAAAAAACAATCGATTGTTTTTGTTGACCGGAATTCGCTAGTAAAGAATATAATACTATTGGTTTCACTTTTTCTACTTTTTATAATTATCCTATTTTTGATAAAAGCTAGAAAAAATACTTTAAATGCAGTAGCGAAACAAGGAGAACAACAACAGCTTTTCAGACATTTAAATCATAGGATAAATGATTTGAAAGCCCTTATGAGTATCTTCCCTTACGGGACAGAACAATATGAAAAAATATCCAAATTGTTATCCGATTCTGAATCATATCTTAAAGATAAGAGTGGTAACTATGGAGAAGATTATCTGGATTACATAAGTCAGTCAGTATCTGACTTAAACAGAGAAAAGGGGAATATTGAAACATATCAAAATTTAATCAATTCAAAGATTGAAGAGCTGCGTTCCTGTGGAGTCGAGAGAGATTTCCATCCTGGCACAGATAGGTATAATGTAAATGAGCTGAAAAAACTTGAAAATATTTTAAATTCTGAAATCACAGCCCTATCTCAAGGAAATCTTTCCCAGCTGATTGAGTCGGTAGAGATACAAGCGACTAAATTAAAGAAAAGTATAACCAGCGAATCGGTGATCTATTACAAAAATTCTATTGAAGCACTGGATAGAGAGAATCCTGAGGTATTATCGTTGATATCTAAGAAAAATAATAGATTTCTAGGTGTTGTCGATAATTATCTTTCAAGGCTTATAAACCTTGAAAATGAGATGGCTACTTTGTATCTGCTTGAAAATGTGAATGAGGGTATTATAAATGAAATTTCTAACTTAAAAGGCCGCCTTAAAGAGATTACTGTGGTTGATTGTGGTAAGGCTATAGAAGAGCTTGAAGCGGACATAGAAAAGCTAAAAACGACAAACCCTCCGGACATTGGTCATGTTATAGATGTTTTATCTCCTCGAATAATCGAACTTGAAGAGATTGATCAAACTATAATTAAAGAACAGATTGACATGATTGTCTCAAACTGCAATGACGCTTTTTCTACACTCAGGTCACTTAAAAATTTGACTATCCAAATCGAGCAAGCTCATATTCTAAAAAAAATAGCGGAAAACAAACAACCTGGCCAAAACACTCTTGACCTAGATTTTCGTGAAGAGTTAAAGACAATAAATGCCTTTTTTGAATTGTTATCACCAGAGGACAAAGAGACTATTTATAAATCCCTTTCTATAAAGAAATCAGAGACGGAACATGCTAAAGTGTTTTGTATTTTAATTGCAGTGCCTGATATCCAAAAGGAGGTTCTTGACAAAGCATTGATGGACAAAGATTGTTCATCCCGACGAAGTGAGGTCAAGAGCCGGTTAAAAAACAATATCGATTTATTGCAGAACTTGAAGTCACAAGTTGTATCATGCAGGATTGAGAAAGTTATTAAAACTCTCCCTAAATAGTTTCAAAAGGGTTACAAAAATTGCAAGGGAAATTTTTGTAATGCTAAAGGAGTATTCTGTGCGGTAAATTTGATATGTAAAAATCAAATTATTATCGACATGAGAAAAACTTCACGTAATTTAATCATTATCACCCTGATAATAATATCTGGTATCGGGATTATATTTTTGAGCAACATTGTCATTACATCTAAAGAAAAGTTGCAAGCTATTGATAATGGAACAGGTGTTTTGAAACTAAGGCTAAGAGTAGGTCAAGAAGACTCACCGTATAGTCTGGGAGCAAGTAATCAATTGGATCTGACTTTGCGTACTATCCAAGCGAGATTGGATAGAGCAGGATTCAATATAGATCTGGAATCAGAATCTAATGGTTTGTATGATGTGTCGCTAGATAATGTCAGTGATACAGCATCGGCCAAACGTTTAATCACAGACAATATAATCATTGGGCTATGGGAAACAGCAAATTCTGAGATGTATAAGAAAATAATCACGGATACTACAAATGGTCAGAATAATGCTCTGCTAGATTTATTCTCTCCTTATGAAAATAGCGATAATTCCTGTGCCTTGGGATCAGCAATGTTAGAAGATACTGCATTAATAAACCAAATCATTAAATATAATATTAATGATAAGCTTCTTGACAATGTCGTCTTATTGTGGGGAAGGAACAGCTATTATGATAGTAATTATTATCTGTATACTTTATCTCCGGCAATAGATAGTGGCCCTTCAGTCATAATCAATGATTATATTGAGAATATAGACATTATTGAAAATACTGACTATCCTGGTGTCTATAGTCTTGGCATATCATTAAATATAGAGGGGGCACACTTGTGGAGTATGTTTACCAGAAACAATATTTCAGAAAATATAGCTTTTACTTTAAATAATATGGTTTGTAAGCCTCAGTTTGTCAACGCTGAAAATACAAGTGGAAAATTTGAATTAGATGCTAGGTTGAGTAATACAGAAGCTCTATTTACAAAAGCAATCCTATTATCCGGTAACTTGCAAATGCCGGTGCAAATTGTGGATGAGCGGTTTACTTCCATGTCTGATAAGAACAACAATCTCAACACCAATATAATTTTGGCAGGAGTATCACTGTTCATTCTGTTAGCTTTATTAATTTTCCTGTTTTACATACTTCTTCACAATAAAAATCATACAAATAAGGAAGTTAAGCCCCGAAATGATGTAACTGTTCCAGATACTCGTGCAAAAAACGGAAATATACTATATAGAGTTCTTTGCACATTATTTATTGTGTTTTCAATCGTCTATATTATTAAATCACTCGCAGGTAGTGTTATGAACCTGTCTGATTTGGTCCAGGGTATAACGTTAACAATTATATCTGTGGCTTTTTGTATGAAAAGAAGATTCGGCTGGTTCTTTATGTTAGCTTTTTGGCTACTCTTGATTATAGTTGCACTTGTAACTCTATATGTCGACAACTCATTATTAGGGTCATTTCTATTTTTGATTTTAATTTCTATACCTATCATAGTGGCAATACTGTCAAAACAGGTCAAGTACGCTCAGTTCGCAATCACAGACCAAAAAGTAATACTGATTAAGAAATTGATTATACCAATAATTGTTCTGGCAGCTGTTTTATTGTTATTGCCAAAACTTATTTTTCTGCTTATGTATTAAGTGGCCGAAAATCAGAAATATATGTTTAATCTAAACAAACATGAAATGAAAAAAAATAAGTTATTCCGAATATTGGTAATTACACTGCTTACAATACAATTATCGTTTGTGTTAATATATTTCTGCATATCGGGTAATGGTTTATTGAATGCCTTTCCTTCCGTATTACTGGCATTTATCTTTATGGCATTTTTTAAAAAGAACAATCATGCCAGGATTGTCCTTACCATATTATACACACTGTTGTCACTCTTTCTAATTTTAATTTATCTCATACAGGGTAATAGCTCGTTATCCTTTTTTTCAATGCCGCTAATAGAGACATTTGCAATACGCTTATCCTTATTTATGGGTAAATTCCTATTTTATCTGTTCATATTAGTTACATTTCTTGTAAACATAGCCCTCCCTTTCTTCAAACCAAATACATATAAACCAATTGCTCCTCGACATATTATTCTTTTTGGAAAGTTGTCTTTGTATTGCATTGTTTTATTTGTGATTACAAGTTCATTTAATCTAATCACTACGTTTTTCTACAACGAACCGAGTGACTGCCTTTTCCTTGTAAAACAGGTAAACTATTATATATTAAACTTTTCAAGTACATTGTTTAACGCACTGTTTATGATATGGTTGGTGGAAGAGATTTCTTTGTTAAACTATAAAAAGAATCTTTTCAAAGGGTGGAAAGAGAATTATAATCAAATATTAATTTACTCACTTTATGTTTTTCTTCTGATAATAGTACTATCATTTTATCTTCCGAAGGAGTTTCAAATATTCTTTGAGATCTCAATATATATTGTCTATTATCTGATATTAAATGCTTTGTTTAAGAAAACTGACTTGCTGTTGATTGACAAGATTCCGAATTATCAAGATTATACAGACAGAAATTTTTTAAAAAAATGGCTCATTGCTTTTATATTGACTTTGCTCACCAATCTTGCTATCTTCTCATTCAACATAAACATTATTCTCCTGGCAAGTTTATTCATAACCAACATAATGTCGATGTTCTACTTTGTATATCAAACACGAAACATTGTTATTCAGTTTAGTGAAAAAGTATACAAATTATTACTATTAAAAACCATACAAGTATAATTCTGGGACTCGCTATTAGAGAACACATTACAGAACATTAAATTATTTACTTAAAAATTAAAGACTATGGAACAAATTAATCAAACCAATCAAAACAATCAGGTAACACAGAACCCTGATTTTAGACTTACTAAACAGTCTATTGAATATCTTAAAAGTTCGGCATCTTGGATAAGGTTTTATAGTATAATGGGTTTTGTCATTTGTGGCCTTCTCATTATTGGTGCAATTATAGATCTACTGCCATCATCTGTGCCAACGATGCCTACTGCTCGTTCAATGTCAATTATATGGCTAGTCGCTGCTATTTTACTCTTCTTCCCAAGCAAATACCTGTTTAATTATGCAAAAAACATAAGAGGCTTCTTGGAAACAAAAGATAATGATTTGATTGAAAGTACTTTGTTGTTGCAAAATAAGTATTGGACATTTATAACAATTACCACAATAATCGGTTTTTCAATAATAATCATTTCACTTTTTCTGTTTGCCTCTGCTAATCTTTTTAATACTATATGATAGTACACAAATCCATTCTGTTTTTTATGTTTTGTCCAATCGTAATGGGCATAATAATGTTAATCTTATACCTGATAGTTTCAAAAAATCATAGGGTGGTCAAAAATAAGATTATAGGATTAGCAGGAGTTATTATTTGTCTGGTAACAAGCTTTACAGTTTTAAAACTGGCCCATATGGAAAAGGATCTTAACTCAGTCGAGTTGGTTTTAAAAGGCACATTATTGAGAGTTGAAACTGAACCACAGACTGTTTTTGATGGAGAAGGATATCCGTCTGAATATGATCAGGATATAGCAGTTGTCGAACACGATAAGATACAATACAGGTATCAGGTTAAAAACAGTACCGACTTTTTTACTAAAAAACTATTTATTCAAGGTGAAAAAGCTTCAATTTATAAAAAGGGGGATCACTATATTATTGTTAATGAAGAACTGAATGATGAGCAGAAAAGCATAATTATCAACCAGTATGGGATGAGCCAGGTCTATTACTGGAATTTTCTGTGGATTGGGATCTGCTTTTGCATATCACTTTTCTATCTGATAAGTAAGAATTTGGACTAAAGCGTTAAGTAGAATTACAGATCGTTTTTTAAAGATTCGGATACAGTAGGTTTTATATTAATCTTTAAAACAAAGAAACAATGAAAAAGAGTGTTATACTGAGAGTAATATCAGAAGTGCTAAAAAACCTTGTTATTGCAATAATGATATATGGAAGTTTTGTTATAATAATTTACGAGGTTGCAGCAATGTTTACAGAACCCATTATTAAAGTTTATTGCAAAGATGGCAAGTATGGATTCAGGGCCAAAGGGCTTCTTTCGAAAGAGACTATTTTTACTTCTAATGAGTATTTATCAATAGATACTGTTTCCAGAGTTTTTATCTATGAAATCGATGCTGATATAGCCGGAGGCAGGGAAATAGTACCTGTGGGAAAATCTATATATGTTGCCAGGGATCAATTTGGTAAAGTAGATATTTTTGCAAGAATGTATAGGAACAAAGATGCATGGGGTTACAGAGGCTCGGAAGAAACTTTGTGTCAATTGGTTCATCAGTGTGACTCTTTTGCTTTTACTGTAGACACAGCCTTATATTGCGAACCACAGTTACCTCCTGAAAGAAGTATAAAGTGCCCTGTAAATATGATTGTTTATTACAAAGGTAACTGGAAAGGTTTAACATCTTACAGGGGAGGAAGCACTCTACCTGAGCTTGAAATAGATCCAATGATAACCTATGCTGAGATGGTATACGCCCAGCCCTGATGAATATTAACAAAATGCCATATTAATACGGGATGAAAATCATATTATTCCTTAACTTTACTCATCGTATAGGCGTTATATCTTTAATAACATTTCCATTATGGACAAGAGTATTTTCATTTCAAATTTCAGGAGGGCTTTCGGTGATTACGAATTGCCAATCGTGTTCTGGTATTCAGAAAAACCGCTGGTTGATTCGGAAAAGACCCGAGGTTGTTTCATAAAGGACCTTAAGCCTGCCAGATTGGGTGGGAGTGTGAGCCTGAATGCCGACCTGATCTCCTGCGGAGGAGGCAAAACATATACGGGGTTTATAACACCGCCAACTCACATACCTGCATTTGTATCCAATAAAGAGCGATATAAGGAGTCCCCGGAGTTGGTCTCGGATTTTATCCTGAATCTGGATATGCCGGATAAGTCCGGTCTTTTTATAAATTTTACCTCAATAAGCAATATAGGAAACTTCGATAACATTGAGGGGTTGTTGTTCTTTGCAACTCCCGATGTCCTGAGCGGATTGGTCTCATGGGCTCTTTATGACACAAATGCACCAGATGCAGTATCTGTCCCTTTCGGTTCAGGTTGCTCATCGCTGATTGCTCAGGTTGTTGTTGAGAACAGAAGGGCGGGGTACCGAGTGTTTCTAGGGCTTTTTGATCCGTCTGTCAGACCACATGTCGAGCCGGATATTCTAAGTCTGGCTATCCCCAGGTCCAGATTCCGGACAATGTATTATACTTTTGAGAGGTCTTGCCTCACAGAATCTCATGCATGGGAAAAAGTAAAGTCCAGAATTAAAGGAAATTAGAAAAATTTGCCGTAAATTTCTAAAAGAAATATATTCCAAAGGAAAATAAATATTATCTTTGCACTCTCAAATGATGCAAAGATGAAAAGTTACATTAAAAAATATATCTCCTACATAATCGGTACGGTTGTCGGAGCGATTGCCGGATATCTTTACTGGAGATTTGTAGGATGTAATTCCGGGACTTGTCCCATAACCTCTTCACCATTGAACAGTACTTTGTACGGTGCCCTTATGGGGGTGCTTGCCGGAGGTCTGTTTAAAAGCGAAAAATCAAAATCAACAAAATAAAATAGAAAAATATTATGCCAGGATTCTTCAGTGATTTTTTTAAAATGAGAGATGATGCGGACTACGCAACTCTTATCAAAAACGGTGCAGTTATAGTCGATGTAAGGACTACCACAGAATACAACCTTTACGGACATATAAAGGGGTCAGTCAATATTCCTCTTGACGAGCTTTCCGCAAGAATTTCCAAATTAGACAAAAGCAAGCCGGTTATCACTGTTTGTCAGAGCGGTGCCAGAAGCAAAAGTGCATCGTCCTATCTGAGCAAGCTTGGATTTGAAGTATATAACGGAGGCAGCTGGAATACCTTTAGAGCGTAAGTCTATCTCCGGCACTCTCCTTGACAGCTCTTTTCCATGTTTCTGTATATCCCGGAAATTCGGGTTGAGGTGGAATTGTCTTGGAGTGGCCGTTGTTCATGAATGAACCGTCCGGATTCTGCTTTTTGGTATTTCCATCGATATACTTTACCATTAGATATTTATCAAGGTTTTTCCACTTATAGAACAGAGAGTCGGCTTTTGACACTGAAAACTCTGTTGTGATTCCGGATATCTTTTTGGCAATCTTTGATCCTGATTTCAAGTTGCCTTCAGAGATCATCTGAAGAAGTTTGCTGTCAAGCTCTTCCACATCTTTAATGCAGCTCTGCTCATGTTTTGCTATTACCTGTTGCACCTCTTTTCCTATATGATTGTAACGGAGGTATGCAAACTGAGCTATTCGGTTCACAATCCAGAACATCGACTCGTCCGAGTACTCTATCATTGAGCCGTTGCCTAATGCGTAATGCGCTGAGATTGCCTTTGAAGATGTATAGACAGGAGTGAGTGGGGATGTGGCTGCATCATCGACCGCAAACCAGAATATACCACCGATCTCTTTAGGTACATAAGACCTGCACTGACCAATGAACCAGAAACCTGTCTGCTGGGTGGCGATTGCTCTCTCATTGAGATAGCTCTTGCCATCCACCTCCCAATCCATAGGCCTCCATCGGTATGGAAGAGTATTTCCGCCTGCACCTATATCCTGAGTCATGTCCATCGGTGTCCCTTCATAGTGATCACGCATCATTGCCGCAACATCGCTGACACTAAGCTTCCCCTTCGCTTTCACATAGAGAGGCATTCTGTTGCCGGGATTCTTGCCTAATGCGTAGTCGAGATACTTGTCCATGTTGTCAGTCCCGAATCTGTTGAAAAAGCTCCATACACGGGCATCGCAGCCTCTTATGGTGCCCGGGTCGGCCGGACCGTATATGTCGGCAAAGCTGAATTGATCATCAGGTCCACTATATAAACCCTGTTCGCGGGCGTGTGTTATAACATCTGGTGAGTAGAGGCAGTTTTGCGGGTCATTTAGCGGGAAAGTTGTTATGCGGGCTTGATTTGCATGTCCTGATATATATCCGTCAGGAATTCGCACGGCAACCCACACCGCACCTTTGTTTACATTAACACCATTGACCTTTTTTGGGGCCTTACCGATGATTTCCAGTATCCAGGCTTCATTAGGGTCCGCTATTGAGATAGACTCTCCGCTGGATGCGTAGCCATATTTTTCACATAAGTCGGCGAAAACCGCTATTGCCTCCCGGGCTGTCTTGGCTCTTTGCAGCGCTATATACATGAGTGATCCGTAATCTACTATACCTTCCGGGTCATATTGGCTTTTAAGGCCGCCCCAGGTCGTCTCACCTATGACGACTTGGTGTTCATTCATATTTCCTATCACTTCGTATGTCTCTTTTGCTTGCGGAATCTCTCCCAGATATCTCTCCTTCCCCCACTCATAAACCTTAAGCATGCTTCCTGCCGGGTACTTTTGGGCAGGATAGTGTACCAGAACTCCGTATCTTGTATGTGAGTCAGCAGAGTAGCTAACCATTACAGAGCCGTCTGCCGAAGCACCTTTAGTAACGATGAGATTTGTGCAGGCTTCACCTTTTATAAAGGGGAGGAAAATGAGAA
>JAEAMG010000145.1_pt1 | contig 111800 bp, 90 predicted proteins | sample 8958741 | NCBI WGS metagenome assembly JAEAMG01 (sample SAMN16933256, study PRJNA681125) | bioreactor sludge metagenome | isolation source: anaerobic bioreactor treating anionic surfactant - SDBS | place: India: Bengaluru | collected 2019-02-28
TTGGGTATCTCAAAAAGAAACGCTCCAATCTGGTAGGATGGGAGCGTTTAATGTTATTGGGGTAAGGTGCGAATTAGGTATTCATTCCGCCGCAAACGTTGATAACTTGTCCGCTTACGTAGCTCGAAAGGTCGGAAGCAAGGAACAAAGTCACTTTTGCAACTTCATCAGGGCTTCCACCGCGGCGCAAAGGAATTAGTTCGGCCCACTTAGCGCGTTGTTCGTCGGTAAGTGCATGCGTCATTTCAGTTTCGATAAAGCCGGGAGCAATAGCATTGGCACGGATTCCGCGCGATCCGAATTCTTTGGCTACCGATTTAGCCAAACCAATCATACCCGCTTTTGAAGCAGAATAGTTAGCTTGTCCTGCATTTCCGGAAACACCTACTACAGAGCTCATGTTGATAATGCTGCCCGAACGTTGTTTCATCATTACAGGTGTGCAGGCATGAATAAAGTTAAAAGCTGATTTCAGATTCACATTGATAACAGCATCCCATTGCATTTCGCTCATGCGCATCATTAAACCGTCTTTTGTAATTCCGGCATTGTTTACTAAAATGTCTACACGTCCGAATTCTTTAACGATTTCATCTACTACAGTGTGTGTTTCTTCAAAGTTAGCTGCATTCGAAGCATAACCTTGAGCTTTAACGCCCAAAGCTTCAATCTCCTTTTGGGTATTCAACGCATTCTCATCGATATTCAAATCAGTAAATGCAATAGCAGCACCTTCGCTTGCTAATTTAAGGGCTATGGCTTTCCCGATTCCGCGGGCAGCACCAGTGACGATAGCTACTTTTCCTTCTAATAATTTCATGTCTTGTTTTTTTTGTTTGTTGTCGCGTGTGGTTTGCCTTAAAACATTTTTTTTGAAGCTTTAAAGCGGGTTTCACACGATAATGAATTTTTTTTAGTTACAATCTTAAATAAATTATTTCAATAACCTTATTATAAGTGTGATAAATAATTTTTGAATTGCAAAATGATTGATTTCTGTTGACAAAGATAGTGTTTTTTTCTAAAATGAGGTAATTTTATGCATAAATGGACGGAATGTGTGCAATAAAATAAAAAATCGCAATGGAGCTATTGTTTGCACCATTGCGATTTAAGATATTGATACTCTCTGTAAATTTCAGAAAATCACTATTTTATCCTTGACATGACTTTTGAGCTGAAATTACGTTTCAGCGCTTTGATTTTTGCCGCCGGAATTATTTCCTGGCTTTGTGTGCCGTCAAAATAGGCCAAAGTACCGTTGAAGGTGCCTTTGATGTTGTTTCCGTATTGATCGATAAGATCATATTGAATAATGTATTTATTCCCCGCATTTTGAGTTACATTGGCCGAACCTGCTATTACACTGTTTGTTGTGTTGCCAAAATACCATGTTCCATACAGATAGCTGTCGTATTCGAAGCCGGAAACCATTGTTGATGGTGTGAATAAGTCAGGATTTGCATCCACAATTGTATAGGTGCCTGAAGGTAAATTTGTAACAGAGCCAAGACCTGTGTTAAATTCGAGATACATTACTTGTCCTTCGCCCGAAAAATCAGTCATATTGATGCCTGCACTTCCAAGATAAACCACAAAGTTATTTGATATTTCGATACCATAGCCATCACCATAATACCAAAGTTCGCCCTGAGTCATAAGGGGTGCTATTTTGTCGTCGACTGTTACTGTACAAGTGGCTGATTTATCGCCAGCAGTTGCTTTGATAGTGGCAGTTCCTTTTTTAAGTGCTTCTATTTCGCCGTTTTTCACTGTTACCACAGCGTTGTTATCGGTTGTCCACACTATTGAAGGGACGATGTTGCCTGAGTAATCGGTGTCAGCAAACAAAGAGTCTATCTGGCCAATATTTAAAGTAAGCGAATTTTTGCTTATTGATACCTTGTTGACTTCGTTTTCGGTACAGGCTGTAAATGCAAGTATAGCTATGATTGAGATTAGTAAATTGATTTTAATTGTAGTTCTCATTTTTCTTTAATTTTTTTCTATTGATTGAAAATCTGTTAGGTAGATAATCAACAATGTTAATTGATAGATATTGAATGTAATGGTCAGATAAACAGACTTATGATTGGTAACTGTTTCCTTGAAGTAATTTATAAAACGCGACCTGTTTGTAAAAATACAAACAGGTCGGGTTCGAAAGCTATATATGATAATCAGTTTATCCGTTCATCGATACCAGAAATTCATCGTTGTTTTCTGTGCGTTCCATACGATCTTTGAGGAATTCCATTGCTTCAATCGAATTCATATCGGCCAAATGACGACGAAGAATCCACATGCGGTTCAGGGTATCCTGGTCGAGCAATAAATCATCGCGACGCGTACTTGAGGCCATGATATCGACGGCCGGGAAAATACGTTTGTTCGAGAGTTTGCGGTCGAGTTGAAGCTCCATGTTGCCGGTTCCTTTGAATTCTTCGAAGATAACTTCGTCCATTTTCGAGCCGGTTTCAGTTAATGCAGTTGCAATAATTGTTAAACTTCCACCGTTTTCGATGTTACGGGCAGCTCCAAAGAAGCGTTTCGGTTTGTGTAGTGCATTGGCGTCCACACCTCCTGATAAAATCTTGCCCGAAGCAGGAGATACAGTATTGTATGCGCGCGCCAAACGAGTGATCGAATCGAGTAGAATAACAACATCCTGACCACATTCTACCATGCGTTTTGCTTTTTCGTGAACCATGCTGGCTACTTTTACGTGGCGTTCGGCTGGTTCGTCGAAGGTAGACGAAACAACTTCGGCGCGAACGCTGCGTGCCATGTCTGTTACTTCTTCGGGACGTTCGTCGATAAGCAGTACAATCATGTATACTTCAGGGTGGTTAGCCGCGATGGCATTCGCAATTTCTTTGAGTAAAACTGTTTTACCTGTTTTAGGTTGTGCCACAATGAGTCCACGCTGACCTTTGCCGATAGGTGAGAACAAATCAACCATGCGAACAGAAAGAGAGTCGTTTTTTCCGGAAGTAAGGTTGAATTTTACATCAGGGAAAAGTGGAGTTAGGTGCTCAAAGGGAACACGGTCGCGGACATATTCAGGAGAGCGGCCGTTTATTTTATTTACTTTAATCAGCGGAAAGTATTTTTCGCCTTCTTTGGGTGGGCGAATAGCGCCATTTACTGTGTCGCCGGTTTTAAGTCCGAAAAGTTTGATTTGCGATTGCGATACGTAAATGTCGTCGGGCGAAGCCAGGTAGTTGTAGTCGGCTGAACGGAGGAATCCGTAACCATCCTGCATCATTTCGAGCGTTCCGGTACCTTCCAGTATGCCATCGAAATCGAATTGTTTTTCTTGTTTGTCGTTGCGTGGTTGAAACTTGTTACGGTTGTTGTTGCCGTTTCCGTTTCCGTTTCCGTTTCCGGAGTTGTTTTTGTTACGCAAATCAATTGTACGTGAGCCTTCAGTGTTTTCAGTGTTTTGTTCGTTCGAAACAGCAGGAGTTTCAACTTTAACTTCGGGAAGCTCTGATTTTGCAGTTTCGTTTTCGGTTGCTTCGGGTTCAGTTGTTTTTTCGAGGACGAACTTTTTGGTGTTCACCTGTGTTTTTTCTGCAGCTTGCTGTTGTTTTTCTTCTTTTGGTCTCTCAACCAAAGTTTCTGTTTTAACTACAGTTTCAGTATTTGCTTCACTGGCAGCTTCTTCTGTGGCTTTTTTAACTGGCTTTTTGGCCGGGCGGTTTTTGCTGTTTTTCTTTTGTGCTGCGGCTTTTACTTCCTGATTGCTGGCTTCTGCGGCTTTTGGAGTACTTTCGGCTTTCTCAGGTTGAGTGTTGACTGTTTTTTCGTTTTTGACAACTGGTTTGGTTTCTTGTTTTGGCGCTTGTTTTGCGCTGTCGTTTGCAGTTGTAAATACCTTTTGATCAGTTGTTTTGTTGATAGGCACTCTGAGTCGTTTTTTCTTTTCGATGTCGGGCTTTTCAATCGTTGTTTTGCGTTGCGCGTTTACAACGGCTTGTTGGTCAAGAATATCGTAGACCAATGTTTCTTTTTTTACTGAATTTGATACTTTAAGACCTAATTCAGCAGCGATGTCCTTTAGCTCGGGCAGTTCTTTCGCATTCAGTTGCAAAATGTTGTAGTTACTCATAAAGATGATGAATAAACGTTTTTAGAGGATATTTCCTTTTGTTTTGGAAAATAACGTTATTTGTGAATGTATTTAATTGTTGATTGTTAATTACAACAGCAGGAGGTTGTTGTATTCAGAAAACTTGGCAAAAATAATAAATATATTCTAATTGTGCAAATTTATTCCTTTTTTTTGAAATAAACCGGAATGCAGTTGATCGTTGTGCTTCTAAGCGTCGGGTAATTGTATTTGAAATTTCAGAAAACAGTTAAATGTTTTCAGCGATTCTGAAACCTGAATTCAGACATGCTTTTAGCAAAAAATGCATTTACTCAAGCAAATCGGCAAAAGGATATGTCAATTGTCAAATTTTTTAAATTAAAATTAAAGTGAAAGAAAAATGAATTTACTATCTTTGCAACTATGTATATGTTGGCTAATTTTAATTATTATACGATAATTAGTTTAATATATTGATAGGCAATGTTGTATTTTTCGAATTTTATTAAAGTGTCAATTGAAAAGAAATAATCTCAATTGTGAATTTTAAAAATCTAAAGTTTTGTATGAAACCAAAAACAAAGAAAATATTATTCGTTCTCACTGCTTTGTTGCTGATTTTTATCGGCTCGCTGGTTGTATTGCCTTATTTTTTTAAGGATAAGATAATGCTCAAAGCAAAGTCCGAACTAAATAAAATGCTGAATGCCAATGTCGGTTTTAGTGATGTGGACATGAGTTTTATTCGTAATTTTCCCTATGCTTCGGTCAAACTCAATGATTTTCATATCGTAGGAAAAGGTGATTTTGAGAAAGATACGTTACTTTCGAGTCAAAGTATCCATTTGGTACTAAATGTAAAGAGTCTTTTTTCTGACAATGGTTATGATATTCGAAAATTAGCTTTTACTAATTCACGTGTCATGGTGCATGTGTTGGCCGATGGACAGGCTAATTACCTTATTCTTAAAGAAGATTCGGCAGCGATGACTGATACAACGGCTATGAATTTCCACTGGAAACTTAAAGAATTCAACATTGAGAATGCCGATATATTGTATAAATACGATATAAGTAATATGCAATTTGTTCTCAAAAATGTTAATCATATCACTACGGGCGACCTTACTGCCGATAGTTCGTTGTTGGTTACCAAAACCTCCTGCGCCTCGCTTAGTTTTTTGTGGGAGGGAGTTGAATATATATCCAAAGCCAAAGCCCGGCTCGATGCTGATATTAACGCCAATTTGAACGCTATGCATTTTACGATCAGTAAAAACTCGTCGCAGATTAATGAAATTCCGTTCTCGCTCGAAGGTTGGCTCAAAAGCATTTCTAATGGTTGGGATATGGATTTAAAGTTAGTTACGTCAAAAGTGAGCTTTAAAGATCTGTTGTCGATGGTTCCTTCTATTTATGCCGAATCGTTTGACGATCTGAAAGCAGGTGGAAAAGTTGACTTGAAAGGTGATATAAAGGGAGCAATGATTGATGATTATTACCCTTCTTTTCAGCTGAAACTTATTGCCGAAAATGGTTGGTTTCAGTACGAAGGATTGCCCGAATCAGTGAAAAATATAAATGTAGCCATGGATATTACCAATCCCGGCAAAACACTTGATGAAACTGTTATCGATATCTCGCGCTTCAGTTTAACTTTGGGCGGAAACCCATTTAATGCTCAAATGCGGATTGCTTATCCTATGACCGACACTGAAATCAGTGCCAAAATGGGAGGACTGTTGGATCTGGGCAGCATTAAGAAAGTGTATCCGCTTGATGCCGGAACTCAACTGAACGGACAGCTGAATATGAAACTCGATATGGCTGGTCGGATGTCGTATCTTGATAATAATGAATATGATAAATTCAGATTTGCAGGTTTGCTAAAGGTTGATAACTTGCTTTTGAAATCGAAAATGCTTCCTCAGGATGTTTCGGTATCCACTGCCAATCTTGTATTTAATAATCGTAGCATCGACTTATCGGCATTGAAAATGAAAATCGGAAGAAACGATATAGCTGCATCGGGCAGGCTTACCAATGTGTTGCCTTATTTGTTTAAGAATGAAGTGTTGACAGGTGAGTTGAACTTACAGTCGGACTATTTAAACATAAGTGACTTTATGCCGACAGATAGTGCGGGTATTCAGAAATCAGAAACTGCAACACCTTCTGCACCAATGAATATCATTCAGATTCCAGAAAATCTTAATTTTCAGGCAAAAGCTACTGTGAAAAAACTGATGTATGAAAAAATGAGTTTTAACAATGTGAGTGGCGGACTTGTAGTTAAAAACAGCGAATTGAGAATGGAACAAGTGAATTTAAACGGTTTTGGAGGAAGCTTGTTAATGAACGGAAGTTATAATGTTTCAGATACCCTCAAACCGAAGGTGAGTTTTGATGTGTCTTTAAAAGAAATTCTGTTCAACGAAATTTTCAGTCAGGTGGAAACATTGAGAAAATTTGTACCACTGTTCGAAAAAGCATCCGGAAAGTTTTCTACTAAGTTATCATTCAATTCTTTGCTTAAAAGCAATATGATGCCCGATTTGCAATCAGTTCTGAGTTCAGGAACTCTATCAACCCAATCGGTGGGTCTGAAAAATGTACCTGCGATGGAAATGCTTGCTACTGCGTTAAAAAAGAATGATTTGATGCCAATGAATGTAAAGGATTTGATTATGCTTTTCGAAATTAAAGAAGGAAAACTAACAACAAAGCCTTTCAGTTTTAAAGTTTCGGATGTTAATTTTACTTTGGGAGGTATCACTGGTTTGGATCAGACTATCGATTACAAAGGAGTTGTAAAATTGCCTGATAGCAAACTTCCGGGAAAACTATCTACAGTAAACTTCAGGATAGGTGGTACCTTTAGTAAACCTAAAATTGGACTCGACTTAAAAAGCACGATAGGTGAAATAGTAACCGATACCAAACAAAAGTTTGAAACTGAAATAAAAGAAAAAACTGAGCAGATAAAAGATAAAGCTGTTGACGAAGCGATCAAGCAGAAGGAAAAAGCGTTGAAAGAAGCACAGATACAGGCAGATAAATTATTAGCGGAAGCAAAACGGCAAGGTGATGCTCTGATTGCGCAAGCAAAAAAGCAGGGTGAAGAAATGGTGGCCAAAACCACTAATCCTCTGACAAAAAAGGGTGCTCAGTTGGCAGCGTCAAAACTGGAACAGGAAGCGCGCAAAAAGGCAGAACAGTTGAATCAGAAAGCCGCCGAAGAAGCTCAGAAGATAATACAGAGAGCAGCCGATAAGGTTAAAATTGAAGATTTATAAAATGTAACAATTGCATTGTGAGCCGATCTCAAAATTATTTATTCAATATCAACTATAATCAGTAGTTTTAATGAAGTTAATATACAAACCGTCATTTCTTAGTTTGGTCATCGATTTTCTGATTTTAATTATAGGAATTTTTGTTGTGCTTGAATGGTTCCCGCTTACCACCAGGACGCCCTATGACAAATATGCTGATGGTGCGTTGTTTTATTATGGTATCTGGGTGCTGATTTCATATATTTTAGGAAGGTATAAACCGCTACACTTGTTAAAATACAAGATTGTTTCATTCAATCTTATTTATACTACTTTACTTACCTTTTTTATCGTTTCATTTGTTTCTTTTGCTTTGTTCAAAGGACACTATTCGATTTATGTTGTATTTACTTTTACCACAATTATTTACGCTGTATTTTCAGCTTTTTATCTGTTATATTTTGTATTGCTTTATGCTGTCGAATATGATGAAATACCCATCGAAATTGAGGTTCGTGAAAATGCTGTGCTCTTGCCGCCAATCTCTCTCGACGATGAAAGTTTTAATGACCTGAAAGAGACCATATGCACGTTTTCGGGTAAAAAGTGTTTTGATGTCCTTTCACATCATTATGATTTGAAAAGTGGAGCTGTTTATGTTAACTTTTCATCGAATTATTTGGATATTAAGGCTAAGCGAAATTACAAATACAGTACTTTTATAAATCTGGAAAGGCTTAATAATATACGGGGAATCAATAACTTATTTAAAGTTTTGAATCAGAAACTTCCGGATGATGGCCAAATAGTTTGTTGCTTCGAGTCAAAGAGTACCCGAAAAAAGAATATCCTAAAGAGTCTTCCGAAGGGCATAAATTATATTTATTATTCGTTCAATTACGTATACCGAAGGATTATTCCAAAGCTGTTTCTGACACGCCGTTTGTACTACGATATTACACACGGTAAAAATCGTATTCTATCAAAAGCTGAAGTGATGGGACGGTTGTATTTTTCAGGTTTTGAGGTGATTAATGATTGTAAGGTGGGATCGTTGACTTATGTTTTTGCACGCAGGGTAAAGCAACCCGAACCTATTGTTAAAAAGAGTTATGGTCCCCTGATTAAGCTGAAACGCCTGGGGAAAAACGGGAAAGTTTTTGATGTTTATAAAATGCGTACCATGCATCCATATTCAGAATACCTGCAGGCATACATTTACGATCATTATAATTTGCAGAAAGGTGGAAAGTTTAACAATGATATAAGAATTAATACCTTGGGAGGAATTATGCGTAAATACTTCTTAGATGAAATACCTATGCTGCTAAATCTGATAAGAGGCGAAATGAAAATTGTAGGGGTGCGTCCCATCAGCAATCATTACTTTAGTTTGTATTCCGCAGAGCTTCAGGAGAAACGCCTTAAAACAAAGCCCGGACTGCTACCTCCATTCTATGCCGATATGCCTGAAACAATGGAAGAGATTCAGAATTCTGAAATGAAATATCTAATTGAATGTGAAAAGAATGGCACTTTCGTAACAGATGTAAAATACCTTCGGAAAATTATTAAGAATATTATTATCAACAAAGCCCGAAGCGCATAGAATACTATTTATTTTTTAGAAAAACAACTTGTAACAAATTTAAATATAACATTTTTTGTTTCCTGTATATGAGAAAAACTTTAGTTCTACTTTTAATAATTTTGTTTACAAATCAGGCATTTAGTCAGGACATTCCTCAGCATATTTCCTATATCAGGATTTATGAATTCATGGACGAGCTGGCCACTGATGGACTGATAGAACTGAATACGGCGATAAAACCATATAGCCGTAAAATGATAACACAGAAACTGCTTGAGGCTCAGGAGAAAAACGAACAATTGAATGAACGACAGCGTACTGAGATTAAGTTTTTTTTGAATGAATATGCGCTTGAAAATAATCAACTTCCTTTTTCTTTTGTAAATTTATGGAACAAGGATACCTCAAAAGCAGCTCTTTTTCAGCCAGCCATTCATTATAAAGATTCTTTGTTTAAAGCTCGTATAACACCACTTATCGGCTTAAATGTAATGAATAATGCAAATGGAAATATTATAAAACGTTGGATAGGTGCTGAATTTCAGGCAAGTATTGGTAAATACATTTCAATATTCGCAAGTGTTCGCGATATTTCAATTGATGGTGATACTTTATCCAGTTACAATTATCTGAATAATTATCCTGGCTATGAATACAAGGAATCGACAAAAGGAGGCGACTACAGCGATTCGCGAGGAGGAATAAAGTTTTCAACAGATTGGTTATCGATAGGATTAGTGAAGGATAATGTTGTGTGGGGCGATAATTATAATGGTTCAAATATTCTTTCGGGGCGTACGCCTTCGTTCCCAATGATTACCTTGCAGCTGAAGCCTGCCAAATGGTTCGAATTGAATTATTTTCATGCATGGTTGACCTCAAATGTGATTGATAGCTCCTATTATTATCTCGAAAACCAATCTAAAATATGGTACAGGCCTGCCAATAAATTTATGGCTGCCAATATGCTTACTTTCACGCCTTTCCGCAAGTTCAAAATTTCGGTCGGCAATTCAATTATCTATGCCGAAAAAACGATTCAGGGTGCTTACTTTATTCCAATTGCTTTTTATAAATCTATTGATCATACGCTTACAAAGGGGCTTGGTACCGAAAATCAGAATTCTCAAATGTTTATGAATATCAGTTCGCGTAACCTGAAGCACACTCATTTATATGGATCGGTCTTTACCGACGAAATTAATTTTGACCGTTTCAAATCGGGTAATGCTGAAGCAAATCCGATTTCGGTAAAACTTGGCGCAAGTATTGCTAATTTCCCTGTGGAAAATTTGTCGGCAGTGGTTGAATTTACACGTTCGAATATTCTTAATTATAAACATTTTATTCCGGTGCTGTCCTATAAATCGAATACCTACAATTTGGGACATTACCTCGGCGACAATGCACAGGAGATGTATGTGGCTTTGCAGTATAAGCCATTAAGAGGATTGGATTTGAAACTTACCTACACTAATGCGAAACATGGAAATGAATATGAATATGTTAAGCGCGGAGTTTATAACGGAATTTCGGGAAATGTAAGTGGAATTATCAGCCAACCTTCGTTGGGCGAAGTTATTTGGCAAAACAAAACAATAGGATTCAATGGAATGTATGAAATTTTCAATAATGCCTACATTGTTGTAAAAGCAGAAATGAGTGATATACAGGCATTCGAACCACTTAAAGAAGCTACTTTTGGCGAACGAAGAATGACGGCTCAGCAAACACTTGATTATTTTACGCCCAAATATTTGCAAGGAAAGCAAACCACTTTTTCAGGTGGCATCAGTTTTGGATTTTAAACTTATAATAATAAAGTCAGGGATGATTGTTGGAATTACTGGTGGAATAGGAGGAGGGAAAACCACTTTTTCGAATCTGTTACGCGATATGGGTTTTAAAGTTTATGATAGTGATTTGGAAGCCAGGCGTTTGCAGATTGAAGACAACTGCGTACGAACTCAAATGATTGAGCTTTTCGGTAGGAATGTATATTCCGGAAATAGTTTGAACAGAAGTTTAGTAGCGGATGTTGTTTTTAATAATCCCGGTATTTTACAGCAACTCAATGCCATTATTCATCCAGTTGTACAATCAGATTTTAGAGAGTGGACACTGCTTTATCCTAACGAAAAGTACCTGTTTATCGAGTCTGCGATTTTATTCGAAGCTCATTTTGATAAAATAGTGGATAAAATAATTCTGGTGACAGCTTCAGAAGAAACAAGGATAGACAGAGTGGTTAAAAGAGATGGCTTGACCAAAGAACAGGTGAAACTGAGAATGAAAAACCAGTTGAGCGACGAAATAAAGATGAAATTATCGGATGTTGTTGTTCGTACAGACAGGAACGAAGACTTAAAAGTACAACTGAATGATATTCTTAATTCGTTGTAAAACAGTATGTTTTTAAATGCAAAAATCTCCTTGCTGAAGTTTCAACAGGGAGACTTTTGTGATTCCGACGGGATTCGAACCCATGACCCACGCCTTAGAAGGGCGTTGCTCTATCCAGCTGAGCTACGGAACCATTTTGTGTTTTATTCTACGGTCGGTATCGTCAAAAGACATCCGGTTACGTAAAAAGCGCTGCAAAAGTAGTTTTTTTTTTGGATAGTTGCAACTGTTTGCTTAAAAAAAGCCCCGATACAACTGAAGTTTGGCAAAAATTCGCTAATTTTGTAAACTGCTAAAAAGATGGTCTGCCGGTGATTCTATTCTTTTATAATTAATGTTGTGTTCTGTTATGTTCTGAAACATAGGCAAATGTAAGTTGTAAACAGAATCATCCAATTACTTCTCTGCTGCATAGCTCGCAGCTTCGGCAAAAGCTATTTGGAAATGCAGAGGTGTGAACTATCATTTATCTTATTGTAAAACAATTACTCATATATGAAAATAATGAAATTCGGCGGAACATCCGTAGGTTCTGTTCAAGGTCTTTTAAGTGTAAAAAAAATTGTCGAGGCTCAGGAAGAGTCGGTTATTGTGGTAGTATCGGCACTTTCAGGTATTACCGATCAGCTTTATAAAGTAGCCACTTTTGCCAGCAATGGAGATGAAAATTATCTGAATGAATATCAATCGATGTTGCAGCGCCATATTGAAGTGATAAATGCTGTGGTGCCAGAAAATAAAATAAATAGTGTTTTAGAGCTGGTTAAAATACAGTTTAACGACTTGTCAAATATTCTTCGCGGTCTTTTTCTAATCAAAGATACATCTCCAAAAATTATTGATACAATTGTGAGCTATGGCGAATCGGTTTCGTCAATTATTGTTGCAAATACGATTGAAGACGCGGTGCATTTTGAATCGAAGAATTTTATTAAAACAATTCATCAATTTGATAAACACGTAGTTGATTTTCCTACAACCAATGCACTTATAAAAGAGCGTTTTGTCAAAAAGAATAAAGTTTCTGTTTGCGGTGGTTTTATTTCATCAGATAGTACCACCAATTATATCACCAATCTTGGACGCGGAGGTTCAGATTATACAGCAGCAATACTTGCAGCAGCATTAAATGCCTCTATCCTTGAAATATGGACAGATGTAGATGGCTTTATGACAGCCGATCCCCGCATTATAAGTAACACTTATGTGATAGAAAAACTAAGTTTTAGCGAGGCTATGGAGCTTTGTAATTTTGGAGCCAAAGTAATCTATCCACCTACAATTTTTCCTGTTTTTCATAAAAATATTCCGGTTGTAATAAAAAACACGTTCAATCCCGATGCTAAAGGGACTTATATATCGCAGGAAAAAGAACATGAGGTTTCAAAAGCAATTAAAGGTATTTCCTCCATCAATGATACTTCGCTGATTACAATTCAGGGTTTAGGTATGGTGGGCGTTATCGGCGTTAATTACCGGATTTTCCGTACGCTGGCCAAGAACGGAATCTCTGTGTTTCTTGTTTCGCAGGCTTCTTCCGAAAATACAACTTCTATCGGTGTTCGTAATACCGACAGTGAACTGGCTGTAAAAGTGTTGCGTAAAGAATTTGAGGCAGAGATAGCGCAGGGAGAAATTGATAATATCTTCTCGGAAGACGACCTTGCAACTGTCGCTATTGTGGGCGATAACATGAAACGTACGCCAGGCATTGCCGGAAAACTTTTTGGAACATTGGGTAAAAATGGTATCAATGTAATTGCTTGTGCTCAAGGGGCTTCCGAAACAAATATCTCTTTCGTAACCGATCGGAAATCGCTTCGTAAAGCATTAAATGTAATTCATGATTCATTCTTTCTTTCCGAATATCAGGTGCTTAATGTTTTTGTTGTGGGAATTGGAACTGTAGGTAGTAACCTTTTGGAACAAATTAAAAAGCAACAACCAAAGTTGATGGTTCAGAATGGTCTGAAATTAAATGTAGTAGGTATTGCATCAAGTAAAAAAATGCTTTTCGTACGTGAAGGTATTGATCTTGAAAATTATCGTGAAAATCTGAACAACAATGGCTTGGATGCAAGTGCCGCCAAAATATGTCAGGAAGTTGTACAAATGAACATATTTAATTCTGTATTTGTAGACTGTACCGCAAATCAGGATATCGCAGCGTTGTATCAGGCTTTGCTCGAGAATAATACATCGGTTGTGGCAGCTAACAAACTAGCGGCTTCTTCGTCGTTTAAAAATTATAATACATTGAAAGAGATTTCGCGGCGTAAAGGAGTGAAATTTCTTTTCGAAACAAATGTAGGTGCAGGTTTGCCTATCATTAACACAATGAACAGCCTTATCAATAGTGGCGATCATATTCAGAAAATGCAGGCAGTGCTTTCGGGAACTTTAAATTTTATTTTCAATACAATCAGCAGTGATATAAAGCTGAGCAAGGCCATTTTAATGGCCAAGGAGGCTGGTTTCTCCGAGCCGGATCCACGCATCGACCTGAGTGGAAAGGATGTTGTCCGCAAATTGGTAATTCTTGCCCGCGAAGCTGGATATCCGGTCGAACAGGAGGATGTGATAAAAAAACTTTTTATTCCTGATAAGTATTTCGAAGGAAGCCTTGACGATTTTTGGAAAACGGTTTCGGATTTAGATGCCGACTTCGAAGAAAAAAGGGCTAAACTTGTGGCGAACGGCAAACGTTGGCGGTTTGTGGCTACCATGGAAATGGGACATTGCGAAGTTGGATTGCAGGAAGTTGACAGCTTACATCCATTTTACGATTTGCAGGGAAGCAACAATATTGTGCTTATCACCACCGAACGTTATAATGAATTTCCAATGATGATAAAGGGTTATGGAGCTGGAGCAACTGTAACAGCTGCGGGCGTTTTCTCCGATATCATTAGCATCGCCAATATCCGTTAGAATTTTTTATTCGTTCAAATTGAAACTACTATTGCTATGAAAATATCGGGTATCCTTCTTCTGTTCTTCATTGTGTTGTCTTCCTGCGTTAAGCAGGCACCGCAATTACCGGCCAACAAAACTAACCGGTTTGATAGTGCTGCTGTGGCGCTAGTACAGGTTAATGAACGGTTGATTGAATCCGAAGACAGCTTACTTAAGGATTATGTATCAAAGTCAGATAGTAATTTCGTAAAACATGAGACCGGGTTTTGGTATAAAATCAATCAGCGCGCTGCAGGTACAAAGCCAAAAGCGAATGTGAGTTGTAGTGTGAATTATAGTGTTTATACGCTTGGAGGCGATTTTCTGTTTCGTAAGGATGAGGCCATTGTTGTTGGTAAAAAACAGATAATCAAAGGTGTAGAAGAAGCTTTGTTGATGATGCATCCCGGCGAAAAGGCGACTTTGATCGTTCCCTGGTACCTGGCGTATGGGATGAAGGGAAATCCTAAGGAAGTGGATCCTTATACTTCGATAGTGCTGTATATCAATTATTATAAATAAATGATTTATCATTATTTGTAAATAATTAAACCGCACATTATTATATTTATTATTCTTAACTTTTGATTTCCGGATAATAATCGGATATTTGCAAACGAATTTATTAAAACATATATGAAACTATTTTCAAAGTTAATTTCTTTATCGTTATTCTCGGTACTTGTCTTTTCATCGTGTAATGATGGTATTACCTATGCTCAACAACTTAGAGATGAAAAAGAGTTGATTGCAGATTATATTAAAAGAGAAAATATCAAAGTGGTGAAGGAATTTCCCAAGGAATTTCCCTGGGGCGATAAAGTATATGTGCTAACCAAATCGGGTATGTATTTTCGTCTCGAAAGCCAGGGTGACACAACTCTAAAAGTTGCTGCTAACGACAAGGTAATAACTCGTTTTTATCAACACACGCTCAACGCCATTTCTCCCGATACTCTATTCAATTGGAATACGCTTACCTATCCGTTTCCCACAACATTTAATTATGCAGATGCAACGCAGGTTTGTGAGGGTTGGCACGAAGCTGTTTCGTATATGAAGTATAATAACTCGCGCGCTCATTTTATTCTGCATTCGAAAATAGGCTTCGAAACTACAGGCAACGATGTTGTACCTTATGGATTCGAAATGAAAATTAAAATTCAGAAATAAACGTTTTAAATAATTATAAGTGAATAATAAAAAGTGGAAAAGTTAACTTTCTGCTTTTTATTGTATTAGAGAGTAAGTCAACTATAAAAGTAGAATATATAATGGCATTAATTAAATCAATTTCTGGTATTCGTGGTACCATAGGTGGAAAAGTAGGAGAGGGCTTGAGTCCTGTAGATGTTGTGCGGTTTACAGCTGCATATGCTACACAGATAAGGAATAACAAAAAAACCGACGCTAACAAGATAGTTGTCGGAAGGGATGCACGTATTTCAGGAGAGATGGTCAATCATCTTGTTATTGGTACCTTGTTGGGCATGGGCTTCGATGTTGTAAATATCGGACTGGCTACCACACCCACAACCGAGCTGGCTGTGACTGATCATCAGGCAGCAGGTGGTATAATCCTTACAGCAAGCCACAATCCTAAACAATGGAATGCGCTTAAATTGCTGAATGAAAATGGTGAATTTTTAAATGCAGCCGAAGGCGAATCGGTACTGAAAATTGCTGCCGACGAATCTTTCGAATTTTCAGCAGTCGATGAAATTGGTCGGCTTACCGAAGATAATACTGCACTCGAAAAACATATAGAAAGTGTATTAGCGCTCGATCTTGTAGATAAAGATGCGATAGCGAAAGCCGGATTTTCGGTTGCAATTGATTGTGTGAACTCTGTGGGTGGTGTAGCTATTCCTGCTTTGCTGAAAGCTTTAGGAGTGAATAAAGTAGAGCAGCTGTACTGCGAGCCCAATGGCCAATTTCCTCATAATCCGGAACCGCTTCCCGAGCATTTGACTGAAATATCTTCGTTGATGAAAGAGGGAAAAGCTGATGTCGGATTTGTTGTGGATCCTGATGTCGATCGATTGGCTATTATTTGCGAAGATGGAAGTATGTTTGGCGAGGAATATACTTTGGTCTCGATTGCCGATTATGTATTGCAACATACGCCCGGAAATACAGTTTCGAATCTTAGTTCTACCCGAGCATTGCGCGATGTAACTAATCGTTTTAATTGCGAATACAACGCTTCGGCTGTGGGTGAAGTAAATGTTGTTACAAAAATGAAGGCCACCAATGCCGTTATAGGCGGCGAAGGAAATGGTGGAGTTATTTATCCTGCAAGTCATTACGGACGTGACGCTTTGGTAGGTATTGCTTTATTCCTCACTATGTTGTCGAAGCAAAAACTCAAAGTATCCGAACTACGGAGAACTTATCCCGACTATTCTATTTCGAAGAATAAAATTGAGCTGACACCGGCGATTGATGTGGACAAGATTCTTCAGACCGTTAAGGAAAATCATTCTCAGTATGATGTAAACGATATTGATGGCGTAAAAATTGATTTTCCGGAAGGCTGGGTACATTTGCGTAAATCGAATACTGAGCCTATTATCCGTATTTATTCCGAAGCAGGAACACCTGCAAAAGCAGATGCTTTAGCGCAGGATATCATTCAACAAATAAAGCAAATAGCTGGTATTTAAAAATCAGTTTAATCACAAAAAAAGACGAAACCATTTTCAGCGGTTTCGTCTTTTTTGTTTAGTCAATTTCGAGTTGCAGATTTTTCCTCAGCTTCTCAAGAGCCGGATTTTGATCGACCATAGATTTATAACGTTCCTCGGGCGATAAAGTACGTTGCAGTTCACTCTCCTCGGCTACTTTTATTACCATCGAAATGGATGAATTCTTAAGTCTGTTAATAAGGAATTGAACGATGTCGGTTTGAATTTTTTTCAATTCATTTTCCTGCATAACATTGTTGACAAGCACTTCAAAAGTGGTATCGGAAACCCTGACGGGCAGGTTGGTGTTCCGAAATCCGATACTTTTAATTTCATCGTTCATCGTTTTTCCGAATTCTATCCATCCATCGAGTAGAGCTTCATCGCTGAAATATTCGTTGCTTGCCTGAGTTTGAATAATGTCAGCAGTTTTATATTCCTGTTGAGGTGCTTGCACCGTTGATGATGCTTTTGAAATGGAGATACTTGCCGGACGTTGATTGAAGCTGGTTGGAGCGCTTTGTGGCTTTGGTGGAAGTGGAGCAGCTTCAACAGTGATCTCTTGTTTTTTGGGCTGCGCAACCTGTTGCGCAACAGGTTTTGCTGCTGTAACAGTTTTATTCGCTTCGGCAGCCCCGGGCGTTTGCTGGTGCTGAGTGTTTATTATACGTATTGGCGCTGGCGCTTCTTCATTCAGAAAGTCTTTTTTTTTTTCATCGTTCAACTGACTCAGTCTGATAAGCGTAAGTTCCACCAATAGGCGTTTGTTTTTACTTATTCGGTAATTCAAATCACAATCGTTACTGATTTTGAGCGCCTGAAAAATAAATTCGGGACTACAAAGCTGTGCCTGTTGCTGATAGCGTTTGCCAATATCGGCACCCACTTCGAGTAATTCTATAGTAGAAGGGTCCTTACTTACCAAAATGTCGCGGAAATGAGCGCTTAAACCGGTGATGAAATGATGAGCATCAAAACCTTTGTTCAAAACATCGTTGAAAATCAAAAGAGGTTTTTGTACATCTCCATTTAAAAATGCTTCAACAAGTTTAAAGTAGTACTCATAGTCAAGTACATTCAGGTTTTCGATAACTCCCTGATAAGTAATATTATTGCCGCAAAAACTTACTAACTGATCGAAGATGGACAAGGCATCGCGCATTCCTCCATCGCTTTTTTGTGCTATGATGTTCAGTCCATTTATATCCACAGTTACATTTTCGCTTTTTGCAACATGCTGAAGATGTGCTACAGTGTCGGCTACAGTGATTCGATTGAAATCATAAATCTGGCAGCGCGATAATATAGTTGGGATAATTTTATGTTTTTCGGTAGTCGCCAGGATGAAAATAGCATGCGAAGGTGGTTCTTCGAGCGTTTTCAGAAAAGCATTAAAAGCACCAGGCGAAAGCATGTGTACCTCATCCACAATGTAAACGCTGTATTTACCTATCTGAGGAGGAATTCTTACCTGGTCGATGAGCGAACGTATGTCGTCGACGCTGTTGTTGGAAGCAGCATCCAGTTCGTGGATATTGTAGGAGCGTTGTTCGTTGAACGAAACACATGATTCGCATTCATTACATGCTTCGTGTTCGGCTGTCAGATGCTCGCAGTTAATGGTTTTTGCAAAAATACGGGCACAGGTGGTTTTGCCGACTCCGCGTGGACCGCAAAACAAATAGGCATGTGCTAAATGGTTGCTATTTATCGCATTTTTAAGTGTAGTTGTCAACGAACTCTGACCTACGACCGAGTTAAAGGTTGAAGGGCGGTACTTTCGGGCAGAAACTATAAAATTATCCATAAACTCAATATTCTTTTTTTCTTAGGCTTGCAAATATACTCAAAAAATGGGCATAATTTTCAACTAAAAAAAGATTTCAGGAAAAAATGCAGTTGCCAAAAAATGCTTACCTTTGTAAACTTGTAAAGTAATATTCTTTCTGATTTCAATCGGAATAATACAAAATTTAGCTATGGCATTTATAAATAAAACATGGAAAGCACTCAAACCTGTGTTACTCAACAAATACCTTGTGGTTTTGTTGGCATTTGCTGTATTTATAATTTTTTTCGACGATCATAATCTGATTCAACGCTGGGAGACCCACCGTAAGATAAATCAAATGGAAAAGGAGTATAAATACTATTTGGACGAGATTGAGAAGAATAAATCAGAGATGTATAAATTGGAGAATGATAATGAATATCTCGAGAAATTTGCCCGGGAACATTACCATATGAAAAACAAGAACGAGGAAATTTTTATTATTAAAGACTAAAAACGAATATAAATGATATTGAAATACAGCAGGATGCTGCTAATTGTCGGGGGTACGCTTACTGTAGCCGGAGCTTTTTCGCAATTGATGAATGTAAATGTGGCGTCCTATATTTTTACTGCAGGTGCTGCCATGCTCATTGTTTACCAGTTTATGGCTTACATGGCCGACAAAAAAAAAGATCTGCGTACGCAACGTCTGTCACGTTTAAATTTTATCTATAGTCTTTTGCTCGGATTGGCAGCTTATTTTATGTTCGTACAGTCCAATTCGTGGGTGGTGGTAGTGCTTATTTACGCTCTTGTTTCGCTTTTCAATTCCTTCCGTACTAAATAAAAAAAAGTGCAGTTCGCAATAATGTGAGCTGCACTTTTTTTATTCTCTTTTCGGGCTTATTTCTTAGCCGCGTATCTCTTATTTAATAAATCAGTAATTTCTGGTGTTATGTCAAGACCTTCGGTAGCATAAAGAATGTTGTCGCTCGAGGTATTGCTCAGGATCAATTGATATTTCTGATCTTTATTGTATTCTTTCAGAAAAGAATTAATAGTATCGCGCAATTGCTCGCTCATTTTTTGCTGAACCTGCATCAGTTGCTGGCTCAATTGTCCATCGAGTTCACGTAAATCTTCCTGGCGTTTAAGAAGTCGTGATTGTTCCTGTTCGGCACGCTCGCGGCTCAGGAATGCATTGGCTTCGAGTTTACGTTGAAATTCACCCATTTCGGTTTGTAGCTGACGTGCTTTTGTGTTGATACTCAAACGCGAATCTTCTTGCTTTTTGATCAAAGATTCATTGGCTTCTTTTGCAAACTGATAATTAAGTAACAAAGAGTCGACATTAATGTAAGCAATAGGTAAAAGTCCTGCGTTTAATGAATCATTCTTAAAGAACGATTTTTCCGAAGGAGACTTAGGATTGTTACTAAATACTTTTACAAAAAGTACTATTACAGCAATTGCCAATACGGCGTTCAAAATGAGTGAAAGATTTTTCATATTTTTATATTATAATTTTTTGGTAATTTCCAACATCATATCGTTGTTATTCAACGGTTTTACTTTTTTCTGAGCTTCACGGTCCTGTGTGGTGGCGCAATGTACGCCTTTGCTTTTAAGTGCCTGGTTCCCACCAATGTGTATGTTTGGAAATTCACCTCCTTTTACAAAGAATATACGAACTCCTAATAATAAAACGCCGACGAATAGAAGTACGGCTGAGATAATAAATGCTTCTAGCATGTTTCTGAAATTTTTAAATTCATGCAAAGATAATTTTTTTAGACAACTTAGATACCGGCAAATTGAATTTTTTAGGAATTTGAATGTTTCGTTCGCATATTTAACAGAAATTAAGAAGTCTGAATTTGCAAACAGGTATTCAAAATTAGAAATTCAAAATCTGATTTTTAATCGTTAATGTTCTAATGTGCTGTAATATAGTAATGAGCTGGCAGGAAGTTGTATTTGTTGATCAGGGGTGTAAGTTTATTCTTTGTTTAAAAAATATACCCTATGCTTATTTTATTTTCCTTGACGCTGTGGTTGACCGGACTGTAATAATCATAAATACTTTCTCTGTAGTTAAAGCTGGTTTCGGTGGATAATAACAGATGTTTTTTTATTATATAATTGAAACTTAACCTTACGACGCTAAGACTGGAGTGCCCTTTATCGCCCTGAACGTTTGAACTTATTTCTCCATTGTTGTTCGGATCGTAACCTACCCATGAATACAACCGATAGTCTTCGGAATTAAGCACAAACCTGATTTTTTCGCCCCATTGCATTTCAAGGTTTAGTTTAGAACTGAATCCGCTTCCCATGTTGTAATCCCGCTTATCGTATTTGAAGTGATCGGTCTGACTTCCACCCAACAGAATTCCACTCAAAAAGAAAGAACACGAAAAGGTAGTATGTTTGGTGGGTTTACTCATATAAAGCAAGCCTGGTCCGGCCGAGGCGGCTTCGGATATTTTGTAGGGGAAAAGCGATACGTTATTTATATCGGCCTGCGATTGATAGTAATTAAAATGCTGAAATAATCCTACCGAAAGTTGTCGTTTTGGGTTTTTGAGGATAATGTCTTTCGAAATCAACATTCCTAAAACGTTAAAGCGGTCGATCAGCGGTTGTTGAGAAAATAAATTCCCGCTCATTTTGATAGAGAAAAAATCGTAAGGATGTTCGTTATCCACCGAAAACGGATTGCCGTAATACATTCCGAGGTGATAACTTAACATATTACTGATGTCCACATCGCGTTGTGAATTATCCTGAATAATGCGATGCCCGATAGAAGTGTAAAACATGACAGGGACTTTTGGGATGGTGTGCCCGCGGATGTTGCGGTGTTTCCATGCGTCGCCGCTGATGATCCGGTTGATGCCTCTGAGGGGCGAAATGACAGTGAGCAGTGCTTCGCGCTTGAAACGGTCGAATCCTACTGCGCGATCGTCGATGATTAAATCGGAAATTCGGAAGGTTATTTCGCCCAGCGCAGCGCCTCCTATGGTGGTGGCAACAAAGTCGTTAATGGCGCCGGGTTCGTTTTCCATTAAATACTCCCACATCAAACTGCCACCTACCGCATAGGGAACCGACTGCCAAAAGTTCATGCCATTTGAGCGGGCTGAATTAAAATAAGTTCCTCCATGGTAAGGATGAGCAAAAAGGTTGGTCGAAAACATATCATTGTCCCAAACAAAACCTGTTTTGATGTTTTCTTTCATCGTACTCAGGTTGATGCGGGCAAAGCTTCCATCAAGGACAAAACGATCGAATGTCCAGACTCCGATATTGGTTGCAAACACGTAGGTGGCTGCTTTTACACCGTTCTTTCGAAGGGTGTGCAATGAGTCTGTATCCTGAATGCTTGCCAGCGAATCGGGTATCACATTGATTTGACTGAACGCAGTGGGAATGAAAAGAAGACCGAACAGAAAAACTGTTATTTTTTTAATACAACACATACCTTTATTTTTTATACCAGAATTCAGGAACACATAAAATATGCCTTATTCAATAAAAACTTTCTATTTGGTTGTTTTGGCTTGTTTTTTTGGCAATGAAAGCTGTTTTTGTGCCTTTTTGTCGCGTAAACCAAACAGCCGATCACATTTCTGTAATCGGCTGCTTTTAATTATGAATTATGCATTATGAATTATGCATTGAACTTAATATTCATCCCAACTCTTGATCTTAATGTCTTCGAAACTCATGGTGCAGAAGGCATTGATAAAGGCTGACGCCAAGCGGGCGTTGGTGAACAACGGAATGTTGAAATCGATAGCACCACGACGAATGATATAGTCGTTGGCCAATTCACGTTTAGTGGTGTTCTTTGGGATATTGATCACCAGATCAAATTGTTTGTTCGAGATCATATCTTTCACATTCAATTCGCCTTCTTCGTCTGGCCAGTTCACGGCTGTGGATTCAACTCCGTTTGCTTTTAGGAAGCGTTGTGTCCCGCGGGTAGCAAACAGTTCGTAGCCTTTCTTTTGCAATAAAAGACAAGCTTCCGAAAGTTCCAGCTTCGATTTTGTTTCGCCCGACGAAATCAGGATTCGTTTCTTTGGAATGCGATAACCTACCGAAAGCAATGATTTCAGAATTGCTTCCGGGAAATCATCGCCAATACAACCGACCTCTCCGGTCGAAGCCATATCAACTCCCAACACAGGATCCGCTTGTTGCAAACGGGCAAAGGAGAACTGCGAAGCTTTGATACCCACATAATCCAGATCGAAGGCCGATTTTTCAGGTTTTTCCACTTCCAGGCCAAGCATTACTTTCGTTGCCAGTTCGATAAAGTTTATTTTCAATACCTTTGAAACGAATGGGAAACTACGTGACGAACGCAGGTTACATTCAATTACCTTGATATAATTGTCGCGCGCCAGGAACTGAATGTTGAATGGTCCGGAGATATTCAACGATTTTGCAATCTCGCTCGCAATTTTCTTGATGCGGCGAATGGTTTCCACATATATTTTTTGCGGAGGGAATTGCGTGGTGGCATCACCCGAGTGAACTCCGGCAAATTCCACGTGTTCCGAGATAGCATAAACAAGTATTTCGCCATTTTTAGCTACCGCATCAATTTCAATTTCCTTGCAACGCTCGATAAATTCAGAAATTACAACCGGGTGTTTTTTCGAAACATCTGTTGCCAGTTTCAGGAAGTTCTCCAGCTGAGTAGAATCGTAACATACGTTCATTGCCGCACCCGAAAGTACATAGGATGGACGCACCAATACCGGAAATCCGATACCTTGTACAAAGTCGTTCACATCATCGAAGGTGGTCAATTCTTTCCAGCGTGGTTGGTCAATCTTCAAGGTGTCGAGCATCGACGAGAACTTATGACGGTCTTCGGCGCGGTCAATATCCGTGGCTTGCGTTCCCAAAATGGTAACATTGGCATCGGCAAGTTTCAGTGCCAGATTATTCGGAATTTGTCCTCCGGTAGAAACAATGGTTCCCATTGGGTTTTCCATATCCATAATGTCCATTACGCGTTCGAAGCTTAGTTCGTCGAAGTACAGACGGTCGCACATATCGTAGTCGGTCGAAACCGTTTCGGGATTGTAATTGATCATTACCGAGCGGAAACCTTCCTTGCGAATGGTCATCAACGCGTTAACACCGCACCAGTCGAACTCTACCGACGAACCGATACGATAAGCTCCCGAGCCAAGTACTACTACTGAGCGGTGGTCGCCAAGGTATTTCACATCACTGCCGGTTCCGCCGTAAGTAAGATACAAATAGTTGGTCTGTGCAGGATATTCGGCTGCCAGCGTATCAATTTGTTTTACCACCGGAACAATGCCACGACTTTTACGATGGAGTCGGGTAAGTTTTATCTTCTCGTCAATTTCGTCGCTGCTGCATTTAGTAACCAATCGTGTAATCTGGAAGTCGGAAAATCCTAATTCTTTTGCATGACGAAGTACATCATCCGGTAATTCATTCAAGGAGTTGAATGTTTCGAGTTCATGCTCTTTGTCGACAATATTTTTTAATTTATACAGAAACCAACGGTCGATCTTTGTGAGTTCGTGTAATTTATCTATTGAATAGCCACCCTGCAATGCCTGAGCCAGGTAGAAAACGCGTTTGTCGGTTGGTTTCGAAAGCGCAGTATCTACATCGTCGGCATAAAAATCTTTATTGGCAACGAATCCGTGCATCCCCAGTCCAATCATACGCAGTCCTTTCTGGAATGCTTCTTCAAAGTTACGACCGATAGACATGATTTCGCCCACCGATTTCATACTCGATCCCAACTGACGACTCACGCCCTGAAATTTACCTAAATCCCAACGGGGAATTTTGCAAACAATATAGTCGAGCGCCGGTTCGAAGAAGGCCGAAGTATCTTTTGTTACCGAGTTTTTTAATTCGGGAAGTCCGTAACCAAGACCCAGTTTAGCAGCCACGAAAGCCAGCGGATAACCGGTTGCTTTAGATGCCAGTGCCGACGAACGGCTCAAACGGGCGTTGACCTCTATTACGCGGTAATCTTCCGAGAATGGATCGAAGGCATACTGAACGTTACATTCACCCACGATGCCAATGTGGCGAATAATGCGGATAGCCAGTTCGCGAAGTTTGTGGTATTCGCTGTTGGTAAGTGTTTGCGATGGTGCCACAACGATACTTTCGCCGGTATGAATTCCCAGTGGGTCGAAGTTTTCCATATTACAAACCGTGATACAGTTGTCGTATTTATCGCGCACTACTTCGTATTCTATTTCTTTCCAGCCTTTCAGCGATTTCTCAACCAACACCTGCGAAGAGTAAGCAAATGCTTTGTCAACGAGTTCAATCAGTTCGGTATCGTTGTCGCAGAAACCGCTTCCCATTCCGCCTAATGCATAAGCAGCACGAACAATCACCGGATAACCCAGCTCGTTAGCGGCCCGAATGGCATCTTTAAGATTGGTAACAGCTTCGCTCTTGATGTATTTCACATCGATTTCCGATAGTTTTTGGTTGAAAATCTCGCGGTCTTCCGTGTCGATAATCGACTGCACCGGCGTACCAAGTACCTTGATATTGTATTTTTCGAAAACCTTATTTTTGTAAAGCGCCACTCCGCAATTCAACGCAGTTTGTCCACCAAACGAGAGGAAAACACCATCGGGGCGTTCCTTTTCTATAACACGCTCAACAAAATCAGGCGTAACAGGTAAAAAATATACTTTATCGGCAATGCCCTCCGAGGTTTGTACGGTGGCAATGTTAGGATTGATAAGTATTGTTTCTATACCTTCCTCTTTCAGCGCTTTCAGTGCCTGTGAACCGGAATAATCAAACTCACCCGCTTCACCAATTTTCAATGCACCCGAGCCAAGTACTAATACTTTTTTGATCTCGCCTTTTTTGATTTGCTGATCTTTGTGTATTGTTTTAAGTTTAGCTACACATTCCTGTTCAATTAGTTGTGGAATTGCAATGTCGCTACCTTCCAATGTTTTAATAAATACGTCGAATAAGAATTCGGTGTCCGTTGGTCCTGAGGCAGCTTCGGGGTGGAACTGTGCCGAGAACCAGGGTTTTGTTGTGTGACGAATACCTTCGTTAGTGCCATCGTTCATATTCACAAACAGAGGTTCCCAATCGGCGCTCAGGGTTTTGTTGTCGACAGCAAAACCGTGATTTTGTGAAGTAATAAAGGCACGTTGCGTTCCCACCAATTGTACCGGTTGGTTGTGGCTGCGGTGTCCGTATTTCAGTTTATACGTTTTTGCACCTCCGGCCACCGAAAGCAATTGATTACCCATACAAATACCGAAAATTGGTTTTCCGGTTTGCATAAAGGTTTGTATGTTGCAAACAGTATCTTGTGCATATTCTGGATCGCCCGGGCCGTTCGAAATAAATAAACCATCAAATTCGATATGGTTGAAGTCGTAATCCCAGGGCACGCGGATGACAGTTGTGTCCCGTTTCAGTAAGCAACGGATAATGTTATGTTTTACGCCACAGTCCACCAGCAATACACGGTGTTTTCCGCTTCCATAGGTGATTACTTCCTTGCAGCTTACTTTTGCTACCTGGTTTTCGTCGTCGGGGTTGATAAATTCTATATCATCGCCTTCGGGGAAAACAAGCTTTCCTCTCATTGTTCCCTTTTCGCGTACCAGCTTGGTAAGTTCACGGGTGTCGACACCAAATATACCGGGCACTTCATTTTCTTTCAACCAATCACTGAGGCTTTTTCCAGCATTCCAGTGACTGTATTCAAAAGAAAAATCGGAAATAATCAAAGCTGATGCCTGAATTTTTTCCGATTCGTAAAAAGTAGAAAGTCCGTTTTGGATGATGTCGTTCGGAACACCGTAATTCCCAACCAATGGAAACGTTATCGCCAATAATTGCCCGGCGTAGGATGGGTCGGTCAAACTTTCGGGATACCCTACCATGGCTGTGTTAAAAACAACTTCGCCGGCAACAGGCTTTTCGTACCCAAAGGATTTCCCTTTAAAAATTGTTCCATCTTCCAGAACGAGGTGGAGAGATTTGTACTTCTGCATAAATATTTAGTTATTGTCTTATTTTTGCTATCGTATTTGGTCTTTTTAAATATTTATACTGTGTTTATGTCTAAATATTGTGATTTGCCCAAATTTTATGCAAAAGTACGGCTTTTTTAAGTTCTGTACAAGTCGGAAAATCAAAATTCTTCCCGATTTTTCTTTTTTTTAATGATTTGATTAAAAAGAGATTCGAATATGAATAAATATGTATTATGCGCGCAAAAACAGCATCTTGCTGTTCGTTTGAAATAGGTAAATCAAGCGGTTTCGATCAGCATTCGGAATTGAATTTAAAAACGCAATTATGTGTTATTTGTTTGTTAGTTGCGTTTGAAAAGTCTAATTTTGCAGCTAATTGAATAAATAAACAATTTATGAACTCAACATATCAAAAACTCACCCTTGCAACTTGCGAAATTGCCCGCACTGTTGGCAAATATATGGCTAACGAACGTAAAGGTTTCGACGATAGCAAAATAGAAAATAAAGGTTTGCATGACCTGGTAAGTTATGTTGACAAAGCATCCGAAGAATTTATTATTGCTAAGTTGCAGGAGCTGTTACCCGAATCGGGGTTCATAGCCGAAGAAGGGACGAATGATAAACGCGGTGAACGATTCAATTGGGTAATCGATCCATTGGATGGTACCACAAACTACATTCAGGGCATTCCGCTTTATGCTGTAAGCATTGGTTTGTTGGATGGTGAGGAACTTGTATTGGGTGTAGTGTACGAAGTTGGTCGCGATGAATGTTTTTATGCATGGAAAAATGGTGGAGCGTATTTGAATGGCCAAACGATTCGTGTATCTGACCGTCGTGAAATTCATGAAGCTTTGTTGGCAACGGGATTTCCGTATAACGATTTCAGCAAAATGGAGAGCTATATGATTTTTCTGGAATGGGCAATGAAGAATGCAAGGGGCGTTCGTCGGTTAGGATCTGCTGCTACGGATTTGGTTTATGTAGCATGTGGGCGTTTCGAAGCTTTTTGGGAATACGACCTGAAACCCTGGGATGTGGCTGCCGGAGCTGTGATTGTAAAGGAAGCCGGCGGCACTGTTACCGATTATAAAGGCGGAGATAATTATCTTTTTGGGAAAGAAATTGTTGCTTCGAATGCATGGTTAAAGGAATTGATGATTCAAAAAATAAATGATATAGCGGCAAACGATACGATTCAATAGATTTGTTTATCGAAGACAATTATCTAATAATACTTCTTGCATGATTGCAATAGTCAGGAAAACAGAATAATATAACTTTTTAATTTATACTCATTGACAACTACTAAAGATAAACTCTGGACTTCAAGTTTTATAAGTGCCTGTATCGGTAACTTCTTGTTGTTTTTTGCTTTCTATCTGCTACTTCCGATACTGGCACTTTATCTGACTGATGAATTTAATAGCTCTAAATCGTTGATAGGAGTTATACTGTCGTCGTATACAATTGCAGCGCTTTTTGTTCGTCCTTTCGCGGGCTTTATTCTCGACCTTTTTAACCGTCGACCTATTTATCTGATGGGTTATCTGTTGTTTATAACGGCTTTCATCGCTTATCTTTTTGTGAGTTTAATCAACCTGTTTCTCCTCCTTCGTATTTTTCATGGATTGACGTTCGGGCTTGTTACTACCGCAGGTAATAGTTTGATTGTAGATATTATGCCCGCATCGCGACGTGGCGAAGGACTTGGTTATTTCGGCGTGGCCAACAATTTAGCCATGGCCATTGGTCCTATGATCAGCCTTTTTTTACATGATTATTATAATTACGATGTAATTTTTTATACGGCTATAGTTGCAGGTTTGTTTGGTTTTGTGTTTGCCTACAATATTAAGTCGGATAAAAAGGCAGACCGAAGCGTAAAGCAACCGCTGGCTTTCGATCGTTTTTTCCTGTTGAAAGGCTTTAAATCAGGATTCTGTTTGCTTTTGCTTGGTATTCCGTATGGCATACTTACCACCTATGTGGCTATTTACGGTAAAGAATTGGGTGTTCAAAGTGGAATGGGCGTTTTTTTCTCTTTAATGGCGGTCGGGCTTATTGCTTCTCGCCTGTTTGCCGGAAAAATGGTCGATCAGGGAAAAATCTCGAAAGTAATCAGTATCGGAACATTTATTTGCATTCTCGGTTTTGTAATTTTAGCACTGTTGAATGGGATAGAGAACAACCTTGGCCTGATAACGGTACTTTTATATTTGGTAGCTATTGTTCTGGGCGTGGGCTATGGTATGGTTTTTCCTGCTTACAACACACTTTTTGTGAATCTGGCGCCCAACAATCGCCGTGCAACCGCCAGTTCGACCTACCTAACAAGTTGGGATTTGGGTATTGGCGTTGGCTTGATACTTGGTGGATGGATAGCCGATGGAGCAGGTGGACTGTCGATGGCATTTATGGCCGGAGTATTTATAGTATCGCTATCGTTCGTTTTCTTTATGCGAGTTGCAGGTCCACATTACAATACACATAAGCTGCGTTAATCAGTTTTTTTTAACGACGTTATAATTTTGTGTAAATTCCATAAAATCAGCTATTTTCTCCGGGTTGGTTTCGAAAGCATTGCCTACCACTACCAGGTCGGCTCCGGCGTCGAAGGCCTGTTTCAACTGTTCGGTCGTTTTAACGCCACCTCCAACAATGAGAGGTATCGATAAATTGGCAGAAAGAGTTTGGATCATGTCGGCTGCTACCGGAAAATCGGCGCCACTTCCAGCTTCAAGGTAAACCAAGCGCATCCCCAGCAATTCGCCGGCAATGGCAGTGGACAAAGCAATCTCATTTTTGTCGCGCGGAATGGGCATGGTGTTGCTCATGTACGCTACTGAACTGGTTTTACCACCATCCACAAGCAAGTAGGCTGTCGGGATGACTTCGATGCCGGTGTCTTTTATTGATTTTGCAGAATTTACATGCTGACCAATTAAAAATTCAGCATTTCGTCCTGAGAGAAGAGATAAAAATAGCAGAGCATCAGCATTTTTCGTAAATTGATTTGCATTGCCGGGAAACAGAACAACATCTACTGTTAGTTCTTTTTTGAGGATGTCAATCAACGTATCGATAGATGTATTGATGTGACTTCCTCCCACAAATACAAAATCGGGAGTATGCGTTTTGAGTAAAGAAACAATGTTTGTAAGATGTGCATCTTTGCAACAATCCGGATCAAGCAATACGGCTATTAGCTTTTGTCCTTTGTCGCGATTCGATAATATCTTTTTGTAAATTGAGTTTTTCATTCTTTTTTCATCGTTGTTTATGCAATACAGTAAACAAGGTTGTAATTGTTTCTTACTTTATAATACAGATCATAAACATCCTTACAGGGGAGATGTTCGGCCTTTATGTATCCCTCGTCTTTCAATTCGAAAGGGAAAATATGAAGTTGTTTCGCAAAATCGACAGCGCTATCGCCTATAATTTTGAACAATGCTTCTTTTGCCGACCATGCCAACTGTAGTTTAACTGAATTCTCTTCGTCGTACAGTTCTTTTTGCTCGGTAGGGTTAAGAAAGCGTTTGTAAACCTGAACGATCTTTTCTGTAGGACACTCAATGTCGATGCCTGTTTTATGTTCGGGGTGTGCTATCAGTGCTAACCATTTTTTACTGTGCGAGATGCTTAAAAATGTCTTTTCGTCTTTTAGAAAAGGTTTCCCGGATGTATCGTAAACAATCATTTTTTCGTCGACCAAAAGTTGGTTAATGGCTACACGGGCAGTTAAAAATTCAATTTTTCGTTTATCTGTCTTTATACTTTCGTATTCAGTTTTGTAGCATTCAAAGTTGCTGAGCATCCCAATTAATTCATCTGCCGATTCAGTTATGTCCCAAATCAAAATGTCGGCATTGTTCGATTTAAATTGTTCGTAAATCATTTTTTCCACTCAAAACTTTCCATTAAACGCACCATGTCTTCACGAATGTAGTCAACCATTGGGGCAATAGAATCCTTGTTGGGTACATTGTTGAAATACAAAGCTCCCCGAACGAAATGTTGAGTGCTGTCGGTTAGAGTAAACTGAACTGACGATGCAGCATTGCCGGTAATATCGTAAAAAACGCCATACACCTTCTTTTCAGGGTGCTCAAAAACTCTTTCGGAAATACCATCGGCTTTCACCGAATGTTTGTACACATATTTGCGGGCATCTTCGCTCAGTTCGTACAAATTGGAATGAATTGCTTTGTAGCTACAATAAACACTTGCATTCAGGTACGGATATTGAATGTCGATCCAGTATTGTTCACCATTTTCAGCACGCGAAACTATTTTCGCAATTCCCGATAAATCAAATTTGTAAGGAAGCTGAAGTGTGTCGATGCTCCGATAGCTATGTTCGGGCAAATCGACTCTGAAATATCCATAGGGTTTTGGCATGTACGACTCGGCACATGAGATAAACAAAAAAGCAAAAAAACAGATTGTTATATATTTAAAACGCATATCGTGTTTGTTTTATGTGTTTCCCCAAAAATGGAGGTTTAAAAATTCAGTTTACATAATGTTGGCCTTGTCATCATTCTCATCGAAATTGTCTTTGAGGTACAATTTCACTTTCTTTATCCTGCGATTATCCACTGATAGCATTTCAAAAATATAGCGTCCATAACCGATTCGTTCGTTTTTCGAAGGGATTTCTCCTTTTATTTCGAGTATCAAACCTGCCAGCGTTTCAACTTCGTCGGCTATTTTTGAAAAATCGTTTTCTTCAATTTCTTCAATTTTAAAAAAGTCGTTCAGCTGAATTTTTGCTTCGAAAATAAAAGTGTGATTGTCGATTTTTGTAAAAAGCTTTTCGTCTTCGTCGTACTCATCGCTGATGTCGCCTACAATTTCTTCAAGGATATCTTCGAGCGTTACCATGCCCGAAGTACCACCATATTCGTCAACCACAATGGCTAAATGGACTTTATTTTTCTGAAATTCGCTCAGTAAATCGTCAATTTTTTTTGTTTCGGGAACGTAATAGGCCGGACGCACGAGGCTCTGCCAGCGGAAATTAGCTGATTTGTCGATATGCGCCAAAAGATCTTTGGCATAGAGTATTCCTTTAATATTATCGCGTGTGCCTGAATATACCGGAATGCGTGAATAGCCGTGTTTTATGATGGAGTTCAACAGCTGATTGTACGGTATTTTTATGTCTACATCTACCATGTCAATCCTTGAAGTCATTATGTCAACTACCTGAATATTCCCGAATTTAATAATGCCTTCGAGCATTTCAGTGTCTTCATCTTTGCTGTTCGATGTCAGTTCGAGCGCCTGCGACAATTCGTTCATTGAAATATTGTTTTTGCTTATTTTCGACAAGCGTGTGTTCACAATGGAGGTAGAATTTACAAGTAAACTGACAAATGGTCCTAAAAGTTTTTCGAGAAAAAAGAGAACGCCAACCGTTTTGTAAGCAGTGGATTTGGCAAACTGAGTGGCATAAATTTTTGGAGTTATTTCGCCAAACAGCAAAATAAGAAAAGCAATAAGAATGGTTTGCAAAAGAAAACCCAGAAACGGTGTTGTTTCGAAGCTAACTACTGAATTCGCAAAAAAACTAAGAAGAATAATAAGCGTTACATTCACAAAATTACTGCTTATCAATATGGTAGCCAATAATCTTTGCGGGTTTTCGAGCAGATGTAATATCTTTCGATCCGATTTTGTATTGTTGTTGCTTATTTCATTCTGGGTTTGTGGGTCGAGCGAAAAAAAAGCAACTTCGCCGGCCGAAATGAGAGCTGAAATACAAAGTAAAAGCAGGCTTATCACCAATGCCGCGATTGCGGTAACATCGATAGGAGAAAAACCAATGGTTGCAAGGTTTAAATATAGTGATTCAGTTTCCAATGCGTATTCTGTTATATATGAATGCTATAGTTTTTTTATGGTTTTACCGAGACAATTTTGTCGACAACAAACTTATTCACGCCTCTCCAGGGCAAAGTCCCCAGGTATTCGCGATAATGCAATTCAACTTCTTTACCACTACAGCGCATCAGCGAGTCGGCCACCTGTTTATCTTCCACAGAAAATGAGAATTCGTAGGATTGAATCGTGCCGCCGGCTTGCGAACGAAAACCACTTTGAATCATTTTGCCTTCGTAGGTTTTAAAAATATAGCCTTTGTGTACGAAATAATTAATTTCACCTGCTTTAACTCCTTCTCCGAAAACAAAATAGAACCTAAAATAAATAAATACAGCGAAAAGAATGACAATAAGGGTAGACCCTATCATTATTATTTTTTTGATTTTTGGATTCATGATGGAATTTATTTTCTCGCAAATATAGCCATATTTTTTGTTTCGTTCTAAAAACTAATTAAAAAGAACAGATTTATTCTATAAAATATCTAACTTTACTGCGAAATTAAATGTTTCATTTCTATGCATATTCAATATTATTATCGAAATAATCTATTAAAATACAATATATTATGGAACCAAAATTAGTTACTTTGGCCATTCGCACTTATCAGAGAGCACAAATGATAAAAAGCGTTTTAGAGGAAAATGGAATTGAAACCGTAATACACAATCTGAACATTGAACAGCCGGAACTTGCTGTGGGGGTGAGGGTACGCATAAAAGATTCGGATTTGCCCAGAGCCCTTGAAATTGTAGAAGAAATGGAAAAAGCCTGGGAGTCAGATGCCGAAGTACGTTCTGTGCAACAAGTGCTTATCCCGATTGACTTTGCCGATCCCGTAGATAAAACTATCGACTTTGGTTTTCACTTTGCTCAGAAGTACAATGCCGAAATCGTTTTTCTTTATGTGTATTTTAGTCCGGCATTTACAATTTCGGCGCACAACGATCTGAATACTTACAGCATAAGCGATAGTGAACTGCTTCGTCGGATCATTAGTTCGGCCAATGCTGATGCAGAGAACATGGGGAATTTACTTAAAAAACGAATCGCAAACGGCGAATTACCCGATATTCAATATAGTTTTGAATTAAAGGAAGGCGTACCTGAAGATGAAATTCTTGATTATTGTAAAAAAAACAACCCCGTTTTGGTGGTGATGGGTTCGCACGGAAAGTCGGTTAATACAGAATTGATAGGCAGTGTGACTGCCGAAGTTATGGAGTCGACCGCTTCACCTGTTTTTGCAGTACCGGTAGAGGTGCAAATGAAAACCCCTGAAGAAATAAAACGGGTGGCTTACCTTACAAACTTTGATCAGAAAGATTTGATAGCCATTGATAAAACAATAGAACTCATAGGTGCCGAAGGACTCGAAATTTATTTTATTCATGCATCTGAAAAAAATGAAGCATGGAGTGAAGTAATGCTGGCCGGTATAAAAAGCTACTTTTCATCGCATTATCCAGGCATAAAAACTCATTACGCACTTATTGGACCCGATAATTCACCTGATCTGATTGATAATTATCTGAAAACGAAAAAAATTGATTTGCTTGCATTCAATACTCGCCGTCGTAAGCTTTTTTCGCGACTTTTTAATACCGGACTTGCTTATAAGTTGGTGCTGAATTCCGATACTTTGCTGTTTATAACACATATCTGATCTGTAAAAGTAGGAAGCTTTTTTTCTGAGTATGCTTTTTATTGTTTTATGTTCGAAAACTAAAATAAGTAATTGTCAAAATAGCTAAAAATATTTGTTAGGTGCTTAAAAACAAAGCGTTTGTAATGCAAAAGTTTAAATTCAATAAACTGCTTTCGTTATTCGTTTTTTTTTACGAAATTTGCAGACTTAAAAATACGGAATTGAGAACAGTAATTTTAAGATAAAATCAAGGTGAAAGATACAAAGTACATTTTTGTAACCGGTGGAGTAACATCATCGTTAGGCAAAGGAATTATTGCAGCATCGCTAGGTAAATTATTACAAGCTCGTGGCTTTAGGGTAACAAATCAGAAATTAGATCCATACATCAACGTGGATCCGGGAACATTAAACCCCTACGAACACGGCGAATGTTACGTAACAGTTGACGGACACGAAGCTGACCTTGATTTAGGTCATTACGAACGTTTTCTGGGCGTGGAGACACACAAAGCCAACAATGTAACTACCGGACGTATTTATCAGAATGTAATCAACAAAGAAAGGCGTGGAGACTACCTGGGGAAGACTGTACAAATTATTCCGCACATTACCGACGAGATAAAACGCAACATTAAAATGTTGGGCAGCAAAGGAGATTTCGACTTTGTGATTACCGAAATCGGGGGAACAGTGGGAGATATTGAATCCTTGCCATATATCGAAAGTGTTCGTCAGTTGAAGTGGGAGCTCGGCAAAAATTGTTTGATCATTCACCTTACTTACGTGCCTTATCTGGCAGCAGCCAAAGAACTTAAAACAAAACCAACACAACATTCGGTGAAAGCTTTACAGGAGCAGGGCGTTCAGGCCGACATTCTTGTGCTGCGTACCGAACATAATATTTCACCTGAGATAAGAAAAAAAGTTGCATTGTTCTGCAATGTGGATACCACAGCGGTGATGCAATCAATCGATGTACCAACAATTTACAGAGTTCCGCTTAATATGCAGCACGAAAAGCTGGACGAGGTGGTGCTCACAAAGATGGGCTACAATCTCGAAACAACTCCTCAGGCCGACATGCAAAAATGGACAGCTTTTGTTGAAAAACTCGAAAATGCAACAGAAGAAGTGCGCATTGCGATCGTTGGAAAATATGTTCAGCTCCCCGATGCTTATAAGTCGATTACTGAATCCTTGCTTCATGCAAGCGCTTACAACAACAAGAAACTGAAACTCGATTTTGTGTTGTCGGACAAATTGACAGATGAAAATGTGCTAAAAAAGCTCCATAAAGCAGATGGCATTGTTGTTGCTCCCGGATTCGGACAGCGTGGTATGGAAGGGAAATTCGTAGCATTGAAGTATGCCCGCGAAAACAATGTTCCATGTTTAGGTATTTGTATGGGTATGCAAACCATGTCGATTGAATTTGCACGTAATGTGCTGGGATACGAGGATGCTAATAGCACTGAAATCGATCCGTCGACGCCACATAATTTGGTGGATATAATGGAAGAGCAGAAAGATATTCTCGATTTGGGAGGAAGTATGCGTTTGGGCGCGTTTAAATGCAAACTCAAAAAAGGTTCGAAAGCATTTGATATTTACAAAAAAGAAAACATAAGCGAACGTCATCGTCATCGTTATGAATTTAATAATGCATACAAAGCCGAATTTGAAAAAGCAGGAATGAGCTGTAGCGGATTGAACGAAGCATCCGATTTGGTTGAAATCATAGAGCTAACGTCTCACAAGTGGTATATTGGAGTTCAGTTTCATCCCGAATACAGTAGCACAGTGATCAATCCACATCCTTTGTTTATTAGTTTCATTAAGGCCGCTATCGATAAGTAGTTGATTAACCGTATAAAAATAGTAAAAAATATAATTTATTTGAAAAAATTTAAGAATGGATAAAAACACAATTGCAGGGTTTGTGCTTATTGCGCTTATTCTTGTTGGATTTTCGGTAATGAACCGACCCAGTGAAGAGGAATTGGCCAAGCAAAAACAATACAAAGATTCAATCCAACTCGTTGAGCAAAGACGCATTGAAGCCGAAGTAGTACAGCAAAAAAATGACACATTGCTAAATGTTGATGCTGTGAATGTAAATGATACAGCAGCTGCCAGCATGGTGGCTGATGCTTTTGGCGATTTCAGCGTTGCAGCTACGGGAGAAGAAAAGTTTATAACACTCGAAAACGAACTTATAAAACTTACAATCAGCACTAAAGGTGGCCGTATTTATTCGGCTATGCTTAAAGATTACAAAACGCATGACTCGTTACCGCTTGTTTTGTTCGATGCACAGGAAACTAATTTCGGATTTACGCTTGTTACTAACAACAACCGCGTAGTAAATACATCGAATCTTTATTTCGAATCGGTAGGTGGAATAAAAAAAGATGCTGAAGGTAATCAGCAGCTTGCCATGAGATTAAAAACTACAGGCGAAGCATACCTCGATTTTGTTTATACATTGCCCAGGAAAGACTATATGCTTAGCTTCGGTATGAAAGCAAATGCAATGAACACGGTAATGCCAGCCGGCACTAATTTCCTGGAAATGCAATGGCTTTCCAAAATCCGTCAACAAGAGAAAGGACGTAAGTTTGAAGACCGCTATTCAAGTCTCAATTACAAATATGTGGCCGACGACGTAGAAAACCTGAGCGAGTCAAAAGATGACGATAAAAAACTGCCTAATAAAGTTAAATGGATTGCGTTTAAGGATCAGTTCTTTAGCAGCATTATTATTGCCGATGATGCATTTACTTCTACTAACTTGTCCAGTAAGCTCGAAAGCGAACAAAGCGGATATCTGAAAACATACAATGCCGAAATGGCGGTAGCTTTTGACCCAACAGGGAAAACGGCAACAAATTTCAAGATGTTTTTTGGCCCAAATCAATACAAAGTATTATCGGCTTACGACAAAGAGTTGAAAGGCGACGATAAACTGTCGTTACGTAGTTTGGTGCCACTGGGCTGGGGAATATTCGGTTGGGTCAATCGTTTTGCCATTATCCCAATGTTTAATCTTTTTAGCACCTTTATTTCTAATTTTGGTATCATTATTTTATTAATGACCATAGTGATTAAGTTGGTGTTGTATCCGCTTACTTACAAATCATATGTTTCGAGCGCCAAAATGAGGGTGCTTAAACCAGAGATTGACGAAATAAACGCGCGTATTCCTGCCGATAAACCAGCCGAACGCCAAAAGGCAACAATGGAGCTTTATAATAAAGTGGGAGTAAGCCCGATGAGTGGTTGTTTACCTACTTTGCTTCAAATGCCTATTTTGTTTGCAATGTTCAGCTTTTTCCCGGCTGCTATCGAACTTCGTCAGGAAAGTTTCCTGTGGGCCGACGATTTATCGGCTTACGATGCCATAGTAAGCTGGAGTGGAAATATCCCATTGATAACCGAATATTTCGGAAATCATATCAGTTTATTTACTTTGTTGATGACCATTGCCACACTTATTTCTACTAAACTGAATATGGCCAACACTGCTACCCCCGATCAGCCGGGAGCAGGAATGATGAAGTGGATGATGTATCTGATGCCTGTAATGTTCATGTTTATTTTTAATAATTATGCATCCGGGTTGAGTTATTATTATTTTGTGTCTACTCTTATTTCTATTGCGCAGACTTATGCCATACGAGCTACTGTGGACGAAAAGAAACTGCTTGCGCAACTGCATGCTAAACGGGCAAACAATGCTAAGAAACCTGCCAAAAAGGGAGGCTTTATGGAAAGACTCGAAAAAATGCAACGTGAACAGCAAAAAGCGATAAAAAATAAGAAATAAACGATTTCTAACAAATAAATTAAAAGCGCAGAAATCAAAGTTCAAACTTTGGCATTTGCGCTTTTTCTTTCTTATATAAAAAACTTTTCAGATGAAAAAAACAATCCTTCTAAGTCTTATCGTTATTGTAGTTGGTGGTTTTACCTCGTGCAAAAAAAACAAGCGGTTCGAAGTGCCGGAAGATATAGAAAAAATAGAAGTGAAGGTTCATCGCTTCGATATTGACTTTTTAAAACTCGACACAAATAATATTGATGCCGGAATAAAGGAACTGTATCGTCGGTATCCTGATTTTATGAGTATTTACACCGGTGATATACTTGGAGTTAATCCACACGATACGGCTCAGGTGGGTGATTTGGTCCAGGTTTTTTTATCAGATACGGTTTTTAAATCGGTCAACGAAAAAACTTTAGCTGTATTTGCCGATGAGTCCTCATTTGAACAACAGCTTTCGGCAGCCTTTACGAACCTTCATTACTATTTTCCTGAAATGAAGATCCCTGAGATTTATTTTTTTGTGTCAGGCTTCAATCGTTCTCTTCTTTTTGATAATCAAATAATAGGAGTGGGAACTGATATGTTTTTAGGCATCGACTATCCGCGTTACCAGAGCTTTACCTATCAATATCTGATCAATAATATGCATCCTCAGAGTATTACTCCTTCGGTAATGAAAGGGTGGTTATATAATAATTTTCCTTATGTTCCGGCTGAAGAGCGCTTGCTCGAAAACATGCTTTACCGGGGTAAAATTATGTTTTTGCTTTCGGTGTTGATGCCCGACGAAACGCCTGATTTATTGATGGGCTATGAAAAGAATCAATGGGAGTGGAGTCGAAAGTACGAAAAACAAATTTGGGAAACTATAATTGATAGAAATGATTTGTTTTCGTCCGACCTAATGTTGATAAAGAAATACATTGATGAAGCTCCATTCACTGCAACTGTTTCGCAAGAATCGCCGGGAAGATTAGGGGTTTGGCTCGGTTGGCAGATTGTTCAGAGTTATATGGACAAGCATCCTGAAGTAACACTGAGAGCATTGATGCTTGATAATAATTATAAGCAGATATTTGATAAGTCGGGTTATCAGCCCTGATAAGTGGCAATGAATTAGGTAAAAAAAGACTTGAACAGATTATTGTTCAAGTCTTTTTTAATGCAGTTTTTTAATTATACCGGACTGATCGCTTCTGATGGACAAACATCAGCACAAGTTCCACAATCGGTGCAGATATCTGCATCAATAACATAGATATCACCTTCCGAAATCGCGTCAACAGGACATTCGCTGATACAAGAACCACAAGCGATACAATCTTCTGAAATTACGTAAGCCATTTTCTTAAATTTTTTGTTAGTACTAATTAGTTTTGCAAAAGTAAAACATTTTCTATATCTAAAAAAACTTTTTAAGGCCTATTTTACAGTAAAATTTCAAAAACTGTAATTTCTAATGTTTTTTTTCAACACAAAATATTTAAATGAACAGGCTGATAGTTGGCTACCAAAGTCAGCTACATGATTATGTCCTTCTGATGGCATAAATCACTGTTAAGCAATTAGCCAATGAATTGTATATTTTCCGCAAAGTTCTTGTATTTTTAAAAAGATATGTTTTTTCGAATTTATTTGTAAAACATGGAAGTTGCATTTCAACTACAGTGAATAATATTGAAATTCGTTATTGAAACAGTGTGTTTCTGATTGTAATGCTATTTTATACTTGCAAAAGAGTAGAAATAACTAAAAAACCGCATCAAAGATTTACTTTTTTTAATTTAAATTCTATCTTTGTAGTTGTCAATCATAATTTAGCCGTATATTTATGTTTTCTGTCATTATCCCGCTGTACAACAAAGCTCCATATATCGAAAAGGCAATTCGTTCGGTAACCGCTCAAACCTGTCGAGACTTTGAGTTGATAGTGATTGACGATGGCAGTAAAGATGGAGGATTCGAAACAGCAAAAAAGTTGCTTGATGTGCTGACTCCCCCTTTAGGGGGTTGGGGGGCATCTTGTCAAAAGAATCAGGGAGTTTCTGTTACCCGCAATAATGGTGTTAAGTTGGCCAAATATGACTATATCGCATTTTTGGATGCCGACGATTGGTGGGCACCTACCTATTTGGAGGGAATGAAGAATTTGATAGCGCAATATCCCGAAGCCGGTATTTATGGTAGTAGTTATTACAAGGTGAAAAATGGCAAACATATTCAGGCTAACATCGGAGTACCTGAAGGTTTTCAACAAGGCTTGATTAATTATTTTCAGGTATATGCCAAAACGCTTTGGATGCCATTGTGGACCGGGGCTACAATTCTCAGAAAAGATATATTTATTGAAAACAATGGTTTTAAACCAGGCTTAAAATTAGGCGAAGACTTTGACTTATGGGTCAGAGTGGCTATAAAATATCCTGTGGCATTTTTGAATAAGCCATTGGCGTATTATAATCAGGATGTGGATCAGAGCAGCAGGGGGGTTGTTGATGAAAAAATATATAATCCTTCGGAATTTATTACTTTTAATCTTGATTTTCTGGTTGAAGAAGAGCGAGTAGATTTCGATGTTAAGACACTTTTGGACAGGTTAAGAGTATATTCTCTTTTAAGATATAAAATTCAGGGCGAATACAAAGATCTGGTTAAAAAGGTTATATCTGGTGTTGACTTTAATAATGTCGAAAGAAAGTATTATTTTTACTATCATATGCCTCAATTCTTACTGAATTTATGGTTCTCATTTTTAAAAATTGGAAGCAGGATGAAGAGGTTGTTATCTAATTTTCTAAACTGAATTGTTTTTTTGTAAAGCATAATAATGAAAGTGAATAAAAAGGTGAAGAAGCTAATAGGTCTCTTTAGAGGTGATTTAAATATAGATAAACTCAAGAAAAGAGGCTTAAAGGTAGGTGAAAATTTCAAGGCGATAGGTCAAAATATTATCGACCCTTCTCATTGCTGGCATATTGAAATTGGCGATAATGTGGTTCTGGCTCCCAGAGCTCATATACTTGCACATGATGCAAGTACAGGTTTATTTAATGGTTATACAAAAATAGCCAATGTGAAAATCGGAAACAATGTGTTTATTGGTGCCGGAGCTATTGTTTTGATGGGTGTTACGGTAGGGGATAATGTGATCATTGGAGCAGGTAGTATTGTCATAAAAGATATACCAGCCAATTCTGTTGCAGCAGGAAATCCTGCAAAAGTTATCTGTTCGCTGGATGATTATCTGAAAAAGGAAGCACTTGAAATGACTGAGGAAAATACTTTTGATGAAGAGTTTACGCTTAGAAACAAAAATTTTAATACTGAACATGCATCGAAAATGATAGAGGCTTGCAGGAAATACAGAAAAGCTTACGTAAAATAATGAAAAAAATACTTCTCGTTTTTGGAACCCGACCCGAAGCCATTAAGATGGCTCCATTGGTCAATACTTTTAAAGCATATCCTGAGGATTTTCAGACAGTGGTGTGCGTCACAGGTCAGCACCGTCAGATGCTCGATCAGGTATTACAGCTTTTTCAGATTGTGCCCGATTACGACCTGGACATTATGAAAGCCGGACAGGATTTATACGATATTACTTCAAGGGTATTGCTCGGTATGCGCGATATTCTCAGCCAGGTACAGCCCAATGTGGTGTTTGTGCATGGCGATACCACTACTTCCACTGCTACTGCGCTGGCTGCTTTTTATCAGCAGATTCCCGTGGCACATGTCGAAGCCGGTTTGCGTACCCATAATATCTACAGTCCCTGGCCCGAAGAGGTGAACAGGCAAATCACGGGTCGCATCACTACTTATCATTTGTCGCCCACTGCCGGCTCCAAGGCCAATTTGCTGAAAGAGAATGTGGCTGAAAGCAGTATTTTAGTCACCGGAAATACGGTGATTGATGCCCTGCAATGGGTAAACCAAAAGATTCAGTCTGATAAAACAGTCTCAGCACAGTTGGCAGCCGATTTAGAGAAAATGGGTTATAATATCAATCGTCTGAATGGCGATCGCAAATTAGTATTGATCACCGGACATCGCCGCGAAAACTTTGGCGAAGGATTTTTGAATATCTGTCGCGCCATCAAATCCTTAGCCGCCAAATATCCCGATGTGGATTTTGTATACCCCATGCACCTCAACCCCAACGTCCGCAAACCTATACAAACGATATTTGGCGAGCTCTCCTCCCCTGATGGGGGAGGCCGGGAGGGGGTGAATATCTTCTTCATCGAGCCCCTCGATTACCTTCCCTTTGTTTTTCTGATGGGCAAGTCCTACCTTCTGCTGACCGACAGCGGAGGCATTCAGGAAGAAGCACCCGGACTGGGAAAACCCGTGTTGGTAATGCGCGATACTACCGAACGCCCCGAAGCTGTGGAAGCAGGAACTGTGAAATTAGTAGGTACCGATATGGATAAAATTATCGACGCTGTGAGCGAACTCCTCGAGCAGCCGGAGCTGTACAAAAGCATGTCGATGGCTGTGAATCCTTACGGCGACGGAAAAGCCTCTGAAAGGATAGTGGAAATGTTTAGGGCTTAGTAAAGAGATTGCTGAAAGTCATCCACTCACTGGTTCGAAGAATAATAGATAATTGAACAAGATAAAAAGTTAAACAATGATTCCAAAAATAATACACTATTGTTGGTTTGGTCGTGGGCAAATGCCCGAACTTGCGCTGAAATGCATTGAAAGTTGGCACAGATACCTGCCAGACTATACAATGAAGTTGTGGAACGAAGATAGCTTCGATATAAATACCGTTACTTATGTCAAAGAAGCCTACGAAGCGCGAAAGTATGCTTTTGTAACAGACTATATCCGGCTTTACGCCCTTTACTACGAAGGTGGTATTTATATGGATACAGATGTGGAGGTATTGAAACCATTGGATGATTTACTTGATTTACCTGCATTCTCAGGCTACGAGAGCAATAAGTTCACTAACTTTCCTACCGGACTTATGGCCAGTGCAGCCGGGGGAGTTTGGGTCAAAGAACAGATAGACTACTATGCCGACCGCCATTTTCTGTTGCCAGATGGCAGTTTGGATATGACCACTAATACTGTGACTATTTCCCGTATCATGAAGGAAAACAATTTTGAACTAACGGGAGAGTATCAGGTTTATAAAAATGATATGCATTGTTTTCCGAGCGATTATTTCTGCCCGATGACAAGTACCCGTGTACTGAAACTCACTAAAAATAGTTATTGTATTCATCATTTTGCAGGTTCCTGGCATACACCAACTCTTAAACAAAAGATTAAGAAGTTTGTATTTGGAAAAATTGTCGGTGCAAAACTCACAGATAAATTGATTCAACAGAAACGAAAACTATTTAAATAGAATTATTGTGCTCAACTATTTTCCTAAATTTTTCACGTCAAAAGCCATTATGCTTTACTTTGCCGCCTTGTTGGTGGTGACTGTCCTTTTTATGAGCAAAGCCATGTCATTGATATGGTGGGTCTTTGGTGCTGTCGAAGTAGTAGGATTCTTTTATTTTTCAAATCAGTTAACCCGGGTATGGGCTAATTATTCTGAAAAAAAGTTCAGTAAAAAACTATTTCAGACAGGGCTGATATTAAGGGTTGTTTGGGTATTTTTTAGTTATCTGTTTTATCTTGGAATGACGGGTGCTCCCTATGAATTTTGGGCTGCAGATGTATATACTTATGAACGTCTCGCAGGACTAGTGGTGGCAAATGGTTGGGATGGAATTCAAAATTTAATTAATTCCGTAGGATTGTCGGATTCGGGATATGCTGCTTATTTGGGCACTATATACACCATTTTTGGCAAAGGAGTAATTATTCCCAGATTGATAAAGGCATTATTGGGTGCTTTTGCAGCAGTTTTGATTTATCGTGTTGCTTCGAGAAACTTTGGTGAAGAAACCGGACGTATGGCAGGTATCTTTTATATGTTAATGCCAAACCTTATTTACTACACCGGTTCGCATTTAAAGGAAGCTGAAATGGTGTTTTTAGTAGTCGCTTTTATCGAAAGAGCCGATTACGTGATAAGAAATAAAAATTATAACTTTATCAATATAGCCTCACCTGTATTATTGGCAGGATTGCTGTTTATGTTTCGTACCGTATTGGGAGCCACAGCACTTTTTGCATTTATGACCACCATTCTTTTGTCCGGAAATAAGGTGCTTAATATGGGGAAAAGAATGATATTGGCTATATGGATAGGATTGGCAGCAGCCTATTTGGTTGGAGGAAAAATTGCTACAGAAATTGAGCAGGTTTGGGAATCGAGAGGCGAGAATCAAAAATCATCTATGGAGTGGCGGGCTAAACGTGAAGGTGGTAATAAGTTTTCCACATATGCCTCTGGTGCTGTTTTTGCTCCTATGATTTTTGTAATTCCTTTTCCTACCATGGTAGAAACACCCGGACAGGAAAATCAGCGACTGATTCATGGAGGAAATTATGTAAAGAATATACTCGCATTTTTTACAATGTTTGCTTTGTTCCTGTTGATAAAAGAAGGAAAATGGCGTGATCATTTGCTGATTGGTTCCTTTACTATGGGCTATCTGGCGGTTATTGCTTTAAGTGCTTTTGCGCAGTCGGAGCGCTTTCACCAACCCGCGCTGCCTTTTATTTTGATATTTGCAGCCTATGGCATTTCCCGTTCCGAGAATAAAACTAAAAAGTATTTTACATGGTGGCTGGCATTTCTATTTGTAGCTTTGATTGGTTGGGCCTGGTTTAAACTGGCAGGAAGAGGAATGGCGTAGGGGAGAGTGATTAGTGGTTAACGATTATTGGTTAATGATATAAGCTTTAAAGAGAACATGAAAGAATCGATTTTAACTGAGAAGAATTTTAATTTCGCAATCAGGATTATCAATTTATATAAATATTTGGTTGAAACAAAAAACAATTGTTTTATCGAAACAATTGTTGCGAAGTGGAACTGCTATTGGTGCACAGCAAAGTGAAGCTTGTTTTGCCGAAAGCAAAGCTGATTTTATTCACAAATATGGTATTGCACAAAAGGAATGCAATGAATCTATCTATTGGTTAAAGTTGCTGAGTCGAACAAATTATATTGCTCAAAACGAATTTGAAAGTATAGAAAATGATGCAATTGAACTATTGAAAATGATAACCTCTAGTATCATAACCGCTAAAAGAAACTTAAAGTTGCCAAATCACTAATCACTAATCACTAATCACTAATGAAAGTTCTCATCGTTTGCAGCAAAAACTCCGGCCGCATTGCCCCCTTTATTACCGATCAGGTGGAGGCTTTACAGGAAGCAGGTGTGAATTGTGAATATTTTACGGTAGAAGGCAAAGGTATTACCGGCTATTTGCTTAATTTGTTACCTTTGTGGCGCAAAATAAAAGCATACAGACCGGATATTATTCATGCGCATTACGGACTTTCGGGCGTATTGGCCAATTTGCAAAGAAAGGCACCGGTAGTCACGACTTATCATGGTAGCGATATCAACAATGCCAAAGTCAGGCGGTTTTCGAAAATTGCCATTCGACTGTCGGCATGGAATATTTTTGTATCGCAAAACAATATTCAGTTGTCAGGAGTGGGAAAACGTTTTTCGCTCATTCCCTGTGGAGTGGATACCAATGTGTTTAAGCCAATGGACAAAGCTTTGTGTCGTCAGAAATTTGGTTTTGAACCGCACGAAAAGCTAATTTTATTTGCCGGGGCTTTTGATAATATGGTCAAAAATCCAGAGTTGGCGATTGAATCTGTGGCGAAAATACCCGATGCCCGTCTTTTGGAACTAAAAGGTTACAATCGTACGCAGGTAGCTGAGTTAATGAATGCGGTGGATGTGTGCCTTATGACCAGTCATACCGAAGGATCGCCTCAGTTTGTGAAGGAAGCAATGGCCTGTAATTGCCCTGTGGTTTCGGTGAATGTGGGCGATGTGGAGGAATTATTGCAGGGAGTGGAAAATTGCAGGATTGTGGAGAGAGAGGTGGATAAAATAGCAAAGGGATTAAATGAATTGTTAGTTTCTTCAAACTTACCTTCTTCCCCAAAAGCAACTTTTAGTTTTGATAATAAAAATGTTATTATCGAAATTCAAAAAATCTATAAGCAAGTAAAATGATAAATATTTACAAAAACGATAGCATTAACAAACAAGCATGGGATAGATTACTCAATGAATCACCCACAGCTTCATGGTTTCAGTCTTATAATTGCTATCAGTTCTACAAAAAACTTGATTTTCTAAAACCTTTTGCAATCGCGGTGGCAGATCATGATAAAATTCTGGCATTGGTTTGTGGGTATGTAATTGCTGATGGAGGCTTAGTAAAAAGATTTATGAGCAGGAGGGCTATTGTCCCCGGAGGAGTGATGATATCCAAAAATACAAGCGCCGAAAGCATAGAATTATTATTAAATGAATTGACAGGGACCTTGTCAGGAACTGCTATTTATACTGAGTTACGAAATTATTATGATTATTCAGCCCTCAAAGAAGTATTTGAACAATGTGGATATAGCTATAAAGCTCATTTGAATTTTCAGGTACAAACTCCCTCAATAGAACATTGTCTGAAACAACTAAGTACCACAAAGCGTAGAGATGTGAAACTATCATTAAAGCAGGGAGCAGTAGTTGTAGATTCTGAAGATATTCTCGAAGTAACTGAATTCTATGAAATCCTTTCAGATTTATATAAAACCAGAATTAAAACACCGCTTTTTTCTAAAGAATTCTTTCTTCAAATAGTGAAACAAAAAGATTGTCATTTATTTGCAATTAAATTCGAGGGTAGAGTAATCGGGGGTAGCTTATGTGTCGGTATAGAAAATCATGTTTTGTACGAGTGGTTTGTTTGTGGGTTGGATGGCAAATTTAAAAATATATTTCCTTCTACATTGGCAACGTGGGCGGCTATCGAATATGCGGCTGCAAATGGTTATAAATACTTTGATATGATGGGTGCAGGTAAGCCTGATGAAGGCTATGGTGTTCGCGACTTTAAAGCTAAGTTTGGTGGAGAATTAGTGGAGCATGGGAGATTTCTGAGAGTAAATCAAAAGTTGAAATATAGTATTGCAAAAAAAGCAATTGCATTTATAAAAGGAAGGAAATGAATATACTAATCGATATTGCACATCCAGCTCATGTACATTTAATCAAAAATGTATATAAAGTTCTTTGCAAGAAAGGCCATAATGTAGTAGTTACAGTTAAGGACATCCCTGTAGCTGTTCGTTTGTTGCGATATTATGAAATTCCTTATATTTATTTAGGAGGAAAAAGTGATTCAATAATTGGGAAAGCTTTGTTGCAGTTAAAATACAATTTAAAATTGTGGTTTATTGTTCGTAAATATAAAATTGATATAGGTTTTGGTTCTTCTCTTACAATTGCCCAACTTTCAAAATATACAAAAATAAAATCAATTATCTTGGATGATGATGATGATGATGTGGAACCTCTGTTTGTTAAATTCGCTCATTCAATTGCAGATGTGATTTTGAGCCCAGATGTAATCGCCCGAAAGTCTTTGGCTACAATAGGTTATTCAGGTTATCATGAATTAGCATATCTTCATTCGAACTACTTTGAACCTGATTCTTCAGTGCTTGATGATTTGGAAATTAAACAAGGTGATTTCTTTTCAGTTTTAAGGTTCAATGCTTTCAAGGCGCATCATGATGTAGGAGTTGAGGGACTTTCTATTGAAAACAAAAGAAAAATTATAAGTATTTTAGAAAAAAAAGGTAGAGTGTTTATAACCACAGAGAGAGAGATTGACGAGGAGTTCAGAAAATATCAATTAAAAATGGAGCCTGAAAAGATTCATTCTCTGTTATATTATGCAACCATATTTGTTGGTGATAGTCAGACAATGACGTCTGAATCGGCCTTGTTAGGTACTCCGGCTGTTAAATGCAATACATTTGCTGGTAGACTGTCTGTTCCTAATGATATTGAAGATCGTTATCAATTGTGTTTCTCCTATTTACCTAATCAAACGGAGTTGATGTTTTCTAAATTAACTGAGTTGCTCAAGACTGTCGATTTGAAAGAAGTTTTTCAGCAACGGCGACAAAAAATGCTTGCTGATAAAATTGATGTGACTGCATTTTTTAGCTGGTTTATCGAAAATTATCCCGAAAGTGCAAAGATCATGCGTTCAAACCCCGATTACCAGTATCGTTTTAAATAAAAATATTGAATTGTAACCGTGGTTACGGGAACGGCCGTTACAATAGATATACCTGAAACTCTGAAACTCTGAAACCAACAACACACGCATGGACTTTACACTCAAAATATACAAACAGCTTTTGTCGGCTCTTCAGAATGCGGGATACAAATTTATCACTTTCGAGGCATATTGCGAAGGAAAGCGACCTGAGAAATTTGTGATTATGCGTCATGATGTGGATTTGCGTGCCGGACATTCGCTGGCTACAGCGCAGGCGGAGGCGGCTTTGGGAATAAAAGCTTCTTATTTTTTCAGGGTGGTTCCGCAAAGCAATCAGCCTGATAAAATAATGGCCATGGCTGCATTGGGACACGAGATTGGTTATCATTACGAGGATTTGTCGCTTTTTAAAGGCGATATGGAAGCGGCAGTGGCTCATTTCGAGAAGCAGCTCAACCATTTCCGGCAATTTTATCCTGTCCGCACCGTTTGTATGCATGGCAGTCCGGCTTCGCGCTACGATAACCGCGATTTGTGGAAACAATACAATTACCGCGATTTTGGGGTGATTGGTGAACCGTATTTTGATGTGGATTTTGAGGATGTGTTTTATCTGACCGATACCGGGCGTTGCTGGGATGGGGATAAATACAGTGTGCGCGATAAAGTGAAATCGTCGTTTACACAAAGCTATCATAGTACTACCGACATTATTCGTGCATCAAAGGCCGGCACACTTCCGCCCCGCATGATGATAACCACACACCCGCAACGCTGGACTGATAACACTGCTGAGTGGTTGCTCGAATGGGTAATGCAGAATGTGAAGAATGTGGTAAAAAGATGGTTAAGTAAACGATAAAACAAGTTACTTTTGTATGTTTATTTGTTGTTTTTTTAAGTGATGATTTATAGAAAAAGATGAGAAAATTAGTAATATATACCCTTTTGTTTTTTTGTCACGTAATAATGGCACAATCAGCTTCCGAAGCTGAATCTCTGTTCAATAGCAAACAATACACAAAGGCTAAAACTATGTATGAGGCCTTGTTGAAAAGAAAACCCAATGATGCACTGAATAATTACCGGTTGGCTCGTTGTTATTATGAGCTTAACCAATACGAGGATGCTGTTAAGTATTTCGAACGTTCCGGAAATCGCTATACTTTAAAGGATTTATACCTGGGCGAGGCTTATTTTCATACCTATCGTTTCGATTTATCGGTGAGTGCTTACCAAACTTTTATTGCAACTTTAACTCCCACCGACGAAAGGCTTGAGGAGTTAAATTTGCGACTTAAAAAGTCGGAATTAGCTGCCAGGCTGTTGAACAGAGTCGAGGACATTGCTATTGTGGACAGTCAGTTGGTGAATAAAACTGATTTTCTGCGTTATTACAAATTCAGTAAGGAACTGGGGACGCTCACACAACAACGATTAATGCTCCGTAAAAACCAGGTTCAGGACAAAGTAACATATACAACTCAGCGTGGCGACCGGCTTTGTTATTCTGATTCGACACGTGGGAATATGGACATTTACTCTTCGTTCAAATTGCTGGATGGATGGTCAGCGCCTGCATCGATTTCGAAAAATATAAATACATCTGCAAATGAAAACTATCCTTTTTTGATGCCCGATGGGATCACGATGTATTTTGCTTCGGATGGCGAAAACTCCATTGGCGGTTACGACTTGTTTATTACAAGATATGCGCCCGGAACGCAGAGCTTTTTGGTGCCCGAAAATATAGGCATGCCATATAATTCGCCTGCCAATGACTATATGATTGTGATTGATGAGATGCAAAAGACGGGGTGGTTTGCTACCGATAGAAATCAGTCTGCCGATAAAGTGATGATTTATAGGTTTGTTCCTAATGATGTGAAAGTCCTTTTCCGTTCCGAAAATGTGGATAGTGTGCGGATGAAGGCACAACTGAAACTGACCCGAAAAGCAAAGAAAACAGTAAGAACGGAGCAAAAGTCGATTCTGCAGCAGGTAGAAGAACAGTCAGGTTTTTCTGTTGTTATTAATGATTCAACGATTTATACAAAACCCGAACAGTTTATTCATCTTCAGGCACGTGCTAAAATAAATGAATGGATAAAGCTAAATGCAGCTATTGAGAAAGTGAAAAATGATTTATCGACCTGGAGAGAAAGCTTTGAACTTGAAGAAACAGAGGAAGCAAAAAATAAACTTTCAGATCGTATCCTTATATCCGAAGCACTTCTGATTGACTTAAAAAAACAGGCCGGCGAATGTTTAATCGAAGCTGTTAATCTTGAAATTAGTAATTTTGTAAGAAAGTAAGACAAAGGAGTTGATAGTTAGGAGTACTTACAATGAAAGCTAATTGTCCTTGTCTGAAATAGTTTATTGAATCATCCCTTTATTGAAAACAAAAGGTGTTTTCTAAATAGTAAAAGATATTTTCTAAAAAGTAAAAGATATTTTCTAAAAAACAAAAGATAATTTCTAAATAGTAATATATAACTTCTAAATAGCAATATATAATTTCTAAAAAGGACTGTATAATTTCTAAATAGCAATATATAACTTCTAAATAGTAATATATAATTTCCAAAAAGGATTGTATAATTTCTAAAAAGGATTATATAATTTCTAAATATCAATATATAACTTCTATAGAAAAAGTCTGACTTTAGGAAGTGAAAAACCTCTACCTGATATTACATTGCGTGTTACATTTGCTGAATGGTTTTATAAATAAATATTTCAAGTTAAAAATTATTATTAACCGACTTACTTGTTTATTAAAAAATATATTGTATTTTTACCTCAGATATATACAATTATGGAAATAACTATTGTCGTTGTTCTTTTATTGGTAGGCATCATCTTCTTTTTGCTGGAATTATTCTTAATTCCGGGTATTTCTATTGCCGGAATTGCCGGAACTTTGTTTGTGGGTGGAGCTGTTTATTATGCTTACGATAAGATAGGGAATACCGCCGGTCATCTCACGCTTTTGGGCGGAGTTGTGCTTTTAGGTATTGCCATATGGATATTTTTACGCTCTAAAGCACTTGAAAAAATGTCGTTAAAGGCCGGAATAGATGGGAAAAATGATCCTTTAAAGGATGTGAGTGTTGAGGTTGGCGATACAGGTGTTACAAGTTCGCGACTTGCTCCTATGGGAAAAGTAAAGGTAAACGGACACATTGTAGAGGCTAAAACCAATGATGATTTTATCGATGAAGGAGTGGAGGTAAAGGTGCTCGAAGTGATGAATACAAATATATTGGTGGAGAGAAAGGTGAAAGAATGATTGTTGATGGTCCGCTTTAGAACTCTTTATGCAATGAATTTTCATATATTTCTTCGCGGTTCACATTTTTCACAATCAATATTTTAGGTCTGTCGTTATAAAAATCAATAAATTAATCTTTAAACAAAAAATAATATGCTTGGAATTGAAATTGTAGGATTAGCGGTGCTTGGAGTCCTTTTGCTGCTCTTCTTTTATTATGTGCCATTTCTGCTTTGGATATCGGCCAAAGTGTCGGGAGTTAATATCTCGCTGATACAATTGTTCTTGATGCGTATCCGTAAGGTGCCGCCTCATACTATCGTGCAATGTATGATTGAAGCTCACAAAGCTGATATTCAGGAAGTGAAACGCGATGGTCTTGAAGCGCATTATCTTGCCGGTGGACATATCGAACGCGTAGTGCATGCGTTGGTGTCAGCTTCGAAGGCTAATATCGATCTTACTTTTAAAATGGCAACTGCTATTGATTTGGCTGGTCGTGATGTTTTTCAGGCTGTTCAAATGTCGGTGAACCCGAAAGTAATTGATACTCCTCCGGTAGCTGCGGTTGCTAAAGATGGTATTCAGTTAATTGCCAAAGCCCGTGTAACCGTTCGTGCCAATATCAAACAATTGGTTGGTGGTGCAGGCGAAGAAACCATTTTGGCTCGTGTTGGCGAAGGTATCGTTTCGTCGATTGGTTCGTCCGTATCTCACAAAAGTGTACTTGAAAATCCTGATTCAATTTCGAAATTAGTATTGAAAAAAGGATTGGACGCCGGTACAGCTTTCGAGATTTTATCCATCGATATTGCCGATATTGATATAGGTAAGAACATTGGCGCACAGCTCCAAATGGATCAGGCCGAAGCTGATAAAAATATCGCTCAGGCTAAAGCCGAAGAACGTCGTGCTATGGCGGTTTCGCTGGAACAGGAAATGAAGGCTAAATCGCAGGAAATGCGTGCTAAGGTAATTGAGGCCGAGGCAGAAGTGCCTAAAGCTATGGCCGAAGCTTTCCGCAGTGGAAATTTGGGTATCATGGATTATTATAAAATGAAAAATATTGAAGCCGATACTTCGATGCGCGAAAGCATTGCCAAACCGGGAACAGCAAGTAAAGGAGACAAGTAAAAAGTTTCTAAATAGTTATGAGTTACAAGATTAAAGAAACGATTCGGAGTTGCTCCGGATCGTTTTTTTGTTTTGCAATATGCAGAATGGATGACTTTCTATTATCCGACCAATAAAATGGTAGCAGAATTTCAAAAACACATCAACTTATAGCAAAAAATCAGTCTTTTTTTGTTTCTTTGTAAAATCATTTAAATTAAAATCATCTTATGGAAAAAAAACTTCGTCGTTCGCGCAATTCAATGATTGCAGGTGTTTGTGCCGGTATTGCTGAGTATTTTAATCTTGACCCAACACTTGTAAGGGTTGCCTATGTGATTCTTTCGGCTGTTTCAGCAGGTTTTCCCGGTTTATTGGTGTATATCATTCTTATACTTGTGATGCCGATTGAGCAATAGTTGACTCTTTTTTTTGTATTTATAGTTCTCGTTCCTGTTTACGTTCACTCTTTTGAGTTTTCGTTGGAGCGATATGTTTTGTACAATAGTTAATTGGAAATAAACACTCAGTATTTTGTCATTTAAACTCACTTCACCCTACCGTCCCACTGGCGATCAGCCCGAAGCCATCAAGCAGCTGCTAGACGGATTAAATGCCGATATCCCCTTTCAGACTTTATTGGGAGTTACCGGTTCGGGAAAGACTTTTACCATTGCCAACGTAATCAATGAGATTAACAGGCCAACCCTTGTGTTGAGTCATAATAAAACCCTGGCAGCTCAGCTCTACAGCGAGTTTAAGAATTTCTTTCCCGAAAATGCTGTGGAATATTTTGTTTCGTATTACGATTATTATCAACCGGAAGCATATTTACCGGTTTCGGATACTTATATTGAGAAAGATCTTTCCATCAATCAGGAAATTGAGAAATTGCGATTAGCTACCACTTCGGCGTTATTGTCGGGGCGGAGAGATGTCGTTGTTATTTCATCGGTTTCGTGTCTGTATGGTATCGGAAATCCGGATGATTTTACGAGCAATGTAATTGAAATACAAAGAGGACAGAAGTTGGTTCGAAATGTTTTTCTGAGGTCGTTGGTGGATAGTTTGTATTCCCGAAACGAAATAGAGCTGAATCGTGGTAATTTCAGGGTGAAGGGCGATACGGTGGATATTTTTCCCGCCTATACCGATTTTATTGTGCGTGTTGTTTTTTGGGGCGACGAGATTGATGAAATTATAACGATAAATCCCGTTGATTTGCATGTGATTGAGCATTTCGATGCCTATAAAATTTATCCTGCCAGTATTTTTGTAACCACTAAAGAACGTATCGCTAATGCCATTCAGCACATTGAACGTGACATGGCTTTGCAGGTTGATACTTTTAAATCGCAGGGAAAAGATTACGAAGCCAAACGTATTTACGAACGGGTAAATTATGATTTGGAAATGATAAAAGAATTGGGTTATTGCTCTGGTATTGAAAATTATTCCCGTTATTTCGATGGTCGTGAGCCCGGAAGCAGGCCGTTTTGTTTGCTCGATTATTTCCCTAAAGATTATTTGATGGTGATTGACGAAAGTCATGTGACTGTACCTCAAATCAGGGCTATGTTTGGCGGCGATGCTGCCCGCAAACAGAATCTTGTAGAATATGGCTTCCGATTGCCATCGGCCAAAGACAATCGTCCGTTAAAGTTTGATGAGTTTGAAGAACTGAATCCACAAACTATTTACGTAAGCGCCACGCCTGCTGATTACGAATTAGCAAAAAGTGAAGGAATAGTGATTGATCAGTTAATTCGACCTACAGGATTGCTCGATCCTATTATTGATGTACGTCCAAGTTTGAATCAAATCGACGATTTGCTTGAAGAAATTCAACAAAGGGTTGAAAAAGAAGAACGCGTGCTGATAACAACACTCACCAAACGAATGGCGGAAGAATTAGCTGATTATCTGGCTAAAATGGGGATCAAGTGTAATTATATTCACTCCGATGTGACAACACTTGATCGGGTTCAGATTATGGAGGACCTCAGGCGGGGAGTTTACGATGTGTTGGTGGGTGTAAATCTTTTGCGCGAAGGTTTGGATTTACCCGAAGTTTCGTTGGTAGCTATTCTCGATGCTGATAAAGAAGGTTTCCTGCGTTCGCACAGGTCGCTTACACAAACGGCTGGTCGTGCAGCTCGTAACCTGAATGGTCGGGTGATTATGTACGCCGATAAAATAACTGACAGCATGGCCAAAACCATCAGTGAAACCAATCGCCGACGCGAAAAACAATTGGCCTACAACGAAGCACATGGTATTACACCTACTGCCATTACAAAGGGAGAACGAAACTCGTTCAGCAAAGCAGAGCCCAATGCTTACATCGAACCAGATAGTTCACAATCCATTGCTGCGGATCCCGTTGTACAATATATGTCGAAGTCGGCATTGGAAAAAGCAATTGCCAAGACCAAAAAATCGATGCACGATGCCGCCAAAAAACTTGAATTTCTGGAAGCTGCTCAGCTGCGCGATGAATTGATAAAGCTGGAAGACTTGTTAAAGACAAAGTTTTGAGTTTCGAAAAACAAGAAGTGAAAATTGAAGTTAAGAAGTTAGTGAAGTAAACGTTTCAGTTATTCAATTATTCAGTTATTAAACTAACAAGGCGTTTCCAATCGGAAACGCCTTGTTTGTTTATTTAAAATTCCGAAGAAAAATGGAATCGAATGTCTTTGAAATCGTTTTGAGCCATTTGAAGCACATAGCCTGAATCGGCCATAAAAACGTCGCGTCCTTCTTTGTCTACCGCCATATATTGGCCTTTCCTTTTCTTGAAATTATCAAGTTCGGTAGCATTGTCGCTTTCTATCCAACAGGCTTTGTAAAGCGAAATAGGTTCCCAGCGACATTGAGCTCCATATTCATGCAGCAACCGGTATTGAATTACTTCAAATTGAAGTTGTCCCACTGTTCCGATGATTTTCCGGCCATTGTATTGGTTGGTGAAAAGCTGCGCTACTCCTTCGTCCATCAATTGCGCTATCCCTTTTTCCAATTGTTTTGTTTTCATTGGATCAGCATTTTCAATGTATTTAAACATTTCGGGCGAGAAGCTGGGGATGCCTTTGAAATGCAGGTTTTCTCCGCCGGTAAGTGTATCGCCGATCTTAAAATTGCCTGTATCCGGTAAGCCCACAATATCGCCAGCATAAGCTTCGTCCACAGTTTCCTTCTTCTGTGCCATAAAAGCAGTAGGAGAGGAGAAACGCATCATTTTTCCGTGACGCACATGTTTGTAGTTTACATTTCGTTCGAATTTGCCTGAACAAATCTTAATAAACGCAATGCAACTCCTGTGGTTGGGATCCATGTTAGCATGAATTTTAAACACAAATCCAGAAAAAGCTTCTTCGTAAGGATCAACTTCGCGTTCCTGTGTGTGAACAGGCCTTGGTGATGGTGCAATTTCAACAAAACAGTCAAGTAACTCTTTCACACCAAATGTATTCAAAGCACTACCAAAGAATACAGGTGCAAGCTCGCCTGCAAGGTATTTTTCTACATCAAATTCGGAATATACGCCGTTGATTAGTTCCATATCTTCGCGGAGTTTGTCGGCGTCGTGTTTACTTACAAGCTCATCCAATTCATTGCTGTTGACATCCACTTTTACCGATTCACTGATCGTTTGCTTGTTGGGCGTGTAAAGTTCGAGGTTGTCTTTGTGTATATTATAAACACCTTTGAATGCAAATCCCTGATTGATGGGCCAACTCAACGGACGTACATTGATGCCTAACTCGGCTTCAAGTTCATCAAGCAAATCAAAAGCATCTTTTCCTTCACGATCCATCTTGTTGACAAAAATCATAACCGGGGTTTTACGCATTCTACAAACTTCCATCAGTTTGCGTGTTTGTGTTTCAACACCTTTGGCTGTATCCACCACAATAATTACGCTGTCGACAGCTGTGAGGGTACGGTAAGTGTCTTCAGCAAAGTCCTGGTGTCCTGGTGTATCCAGAATATTGATTTTGTAGTTGCGATATTCGAAACCCATTACCGAAGTAGCCACAGAAATACCACGTTGTTTTTCAATTTCCATCCAGTCGGAAGTGGCTGTTTTTTTGATTTTATTCGATTTTACGGCTCCTGCTACATGAATGGCACCACCAAAAAGCAAAAGTTTTTCGGTAAGTGTTGTTTTTCCCGCATCGGGATGACTGATAATGGCAAAAGTGCGTCGGCGTTGTATTTCAGATGCTAATGACATGTATTTGGGGTTGATTGTTGACTATGAATAGTTGATAGTTTGAAAACGAGTGAATTCACTCGTTTTTTGAGGGTGCAAAAGTACGGAAAAAACAGGAAAGAGCAAAATGTATTTTCAGGGAAAATATCTTGCTCTTTTCACAAGCGGCACGTACAAAACGCTGAGATTTGCATGTTCTGGAAACACTGGAATTGAGTTTGTCAGTAATTTTGATCTTTATGGCAGAAATTAAACCAATTCAGCAAGTGTTTTGGCAAAATCACGTATTTCGTCCTCAGTAGTATCGAATGAACACATCCAGCGGAGTTCGGTGGTTTGTTCGTCCCATGTGTAGAATCGGTATTTGTTTCGTAAAGCTTCGATTGAACCTGGAGGAATGATGGCGAAAACGGCATTGGCATCCACGCTTCGTGTAATTTTTACTCCTGGAATTTTATCTACTTCTTTTGCAAGTAATTGAGCCATTTGGTTGGAATGCGTTGCCATTTCGTGCCATAGGTTATTGCTCAATAATGCTATGAATTGTGCCGCAATAAATCTGTTTTTCGAGAAAAGCTGAGCTGTTTGTTTCTGAAAATAAGCAGCATTTTCCTTTAAATCGTCATTAAAAATAAGTACTGCTTCGCCAATCATTATTCCATTTTTTGTGCCACCAAAACTCATGATGTCAACACCACAATCCACAGTGGCTTCTTTTAGACTTACTCCAAGAGCGGCTACAGCATTCGAAATGCGTGCGCCATCCATATGGACGTACATATCATTTTTATGGGCAAATTCGCAAAGTGCTTTTAGTTCGGCTATAGAATACACAGTACCTAATTCGGTGCTCTGACTTATCGAAATAACTTTAGGCTGAGTAGCGTGCACATTTCCTTTGCGTACCAACAATGGTTCTATCAGTTCGGGGGTTAATTTGCCATCGGTAGTAGGCAGAGTGAGAAGAGAGCAGCCAATCTGTTGGGTAGGTGCACCACATTCGTCGGAATTAATATGCGCGGTTTCGGCACATATAACGGCCTGAAATGGAAGTACACAACATTTTAAGCTTATGATATTTGCTCCGGTGCCGTTAAAAGCATACAATACCTTTAAGTTTCCAAAGAGTGAGCTAAACAGTTCGAATGCTTTATCAGTATAAAAATCATCGCCATACGAAATCTCATGTTCAGTGTTGGCTTGTTGTATGGCTTTAAGGACGTCGGGGTGAATGCCCGAATAATTATCGCTGGCAAAACTTTTCATTCAATTTTTTTTGTAAAAAACAACCCGAAAGGATGTTTTTGGTGCTTGTTTATCGAGATTTGTACGGAGTAAGTGTCTTTTTTAGAACTTAAATTTATCGAAAAAACTTTTTGGTTTAATTTCCTCTTGTTCAACTTCTTTTGTGTTTTCAACTTCAGATATCCATCTTCTTTCTTCACGCTGAGGAGTTTCACCCTGTTCTTTTTTGACGAAACTAATCATTTCTTCGAGCCCTTTAGTGAAGCTGTCGAAATCTTCTTTGTAAAGAAAAATTTTATGTTTTTCGTAAACTACTTGTGTGTCATCGTTGGTTCCTGTCATCTTTTTTTTGCTCTCAGTGATGGTCAGGAACATATCATTGGATCTGCTTTTCTTTACATCCAAATAATAGATTCTCTTTCCGGCTTTAATTGCTTTCGAAAAAATTATTTCACTGTCTTTTTTTTCTTTATCTCTTTTTCTTTTCTCTTCTTCCATTTTAATTCGGTTTTTACGTAAACAATATAATGATGAATAATTAAAAATCTATATTGTATTCAATTCTGAATTGTGTATTTTTATATTATGCATTCTGTTAATTATGTTGAGCCACCAAATTTCAGTATTTTTTTCGGATATATCAAACAAAGTGACTTTTTTTTACATTTTATCGTTAAAATATTTATTTCTAAACGAACTTCGGTTCAAAAACATTGCATTTTATTTTTTGAGTCCAAATTTACAGCAATTAAAATAAAAGATGTACCTTTGTGCAGAAATTTGAAAAAAGCGTTCTAAAATTTTTATGATCAATCGAGTATTATTACGAATTAAGATTATTCAAATCTTATATTCATTCTACAAAGGCGATGGAAATTCAGTTCCTGCAGCCGAAAAAGAGTTGTTTCACAGTATTGAAAGAACTTACGACTTGTATTTTCACTTGTTGCAGTTGTCTATCGAAATTACCCAGTATGCCGCCTCACGCATCGAGAGTAAACGCAATAAATTACGTCCCAGCGAAGAAGATTTAAATCCCAATACACGTTTTATCGACAATAGCTTTATTCGTCAGTTGACAACGAATACACAATTTGTTGAATATTTAACGAACCAAAAGCTCTCGTGGGTCAATCATTCCGACACTATCAAGCAATTATATGAGGAGTTAATCAAAACCGATTTTTATGCTGACTACATGAATGCAGCCTCTGTAGATTATGCCGCCGATAAGGATATCTGGCGCAAGATTTACAAAAAAATATGTTTGCAGAGTGAAGATTTGGATAGTTCTATTGAAGACCAAAGTATTTATTGGGTAGATGATCTCGAAATTGTTATTAGTTTTGTTATCAAAACAATAAAACGATTCGATCAGAGCGCGCAGGAAAATCAATCCCTGTTGCCAATGTTTAAAGATCAGGAAGATGCTGATTTTGCACGTAAGCTACTTCGGGCTGTTTTGACTCATAGCAATGAGTACCGACAAATGATTGATGATAATACAAAAAACTGGGACCTCGACCGTATTGCTTACATGGATATTCTTATTATGCAGGTAGCATTAGCCGAAATAATGGAGTTTCCTACAATACCGGTGAATGTTACATTGAATGAATATATCGAAATAGCCAAAAACTACAGCACCGAAAAAAGTGGAATATTTATTAACGGAGTGTTGGATAATATTGTGAGCCAGTTAAAGAAAGATAATAAGCTGATAAAAGTGGTGATGTTTAGCGACAGTAAAAAGTAATTTACTCAAAATTATAAAGAAAACCCCAAATGACGACGGCAGAATCATATTATTAACATATTTATTTTATATATTTGCAGGCATAAATCATTTAATTAAATTAAAAACATGAATTTACTAAGTATTTTGTTACAGGCAACGACTCCAGCTCAAGGGGGTATGGGTGGTTACTCAGGCATATTAATGATGGTATTGATTTTTGTTGTGTTCTATTTCTTCATGATTCGTCCACAGTCGAAACGTCAGAAAGAAATTAAAAAACAACGTGAAGCAATGCAGCCAGGCGATAAAGTGGTGACTTCTGGAGGTATATACGGAAAGGTGAAAGAAATTAAAGACACAACAGTAATTGTAGAAATTGCTGAAAATGTACGCATTAAAGTTGACAAGAATTCAGTATTTGCTTCGGCCGAAAGTATTGACACTCCGGTAAAATAAAAGGGTAAAATGGCTGACAACAGCAACGTAAGATTACTCAGATATTACATTTTAAAGCTTAAATCATTCCTTTTCTCAAAGGATGTTTTAAGCTTTTTGCTCTTTCTTGTCCTTGCTTCCGGCTTTTGGTTTGTCAATGCGCTGGATAAGGAACGCGAAACTGAAATATCAATCCCCTTGCGTTTTGTTAGTCTCCCCAAGAATATTGCCATTATCAACGATTATCCTGCCAACATTACAATTAAGGTAAAAGACAAAGGGATCAATCTTTTTACTTATAACCGCCCTAAATTTAACTCTATTTCTTTTGATTTAGGCAGAGTGTTTTACGAAAAAGGTGAAATAACAATCTCGTCAGATCAAATAAGGGCTAAATTAGCACGTATCCTACTCCCATCTACTTCCCTTCTCGAAATAAAACCCAATGCGCTTAGCTTTCACTACGAAAGTCTTGATACAAAGGTTTTGTCAGTTGAATTTGATGCTGATATAGAATTGGCACATCAATATATATTGAGCGATGAAATTCAGATTTCTCCGGCCACAATAACTGTATTCGGGCCTAAAAGCGTACTTGATAAAATGACGACCATAAAAACCGAATCGGTAGAATTGGCTAAATTAAGTGATACTACTCATTTGAATTGCAAATTACAGCCTGTTAAGTCGGTGAAATTTGCTAACGAAGAAGTTAAAGTTAGTATCTTTGTGGAGATGTTTACCGAAAAGAAAATGCAATTGCCTGTGACGGTTATAAATTGTCCTGAAAATAAAATAATAAGGACCTTTCCGGCCTTCGTAAATGTTAGTTTCAATGTGGGAATGAGTCACTTCAATTCGGTAAAGCAAGACGATCTGATGGTTTTGCTTGATTATAATGAGATTGCAAAAAATAATAATCTGAAACAGCGATTAAGAATAGAAAATAATACGAGCTTTATTTCTAATCTGAAAGCAGTGCCTCAGGAAGTTGAATACATAATTGAAATGAAATAATTTTTTATGTTGGTGTATGCAGCAATAACTTTGCTTTAAGTTGATGAAGTTAATTTTCCTGTTGCAAAGAAATCCTAATGCATATAAAAAATAAAATATGAAGAAAATACAAATGGTCGACCTTAACAGTCAGTACCTTAGAATAAAAGAAGAAGTTAACGCCGGAATTCAACACGTTATAGATACCACCACATTTATAAAAGGTGGAAAAGTAAACGATTTTCAGCAGGAGCTTGAAAAGTACCTTGATGTAAAGCACGTGATTCCTGTGGGGAATGGTACCGATGCTTTGCAAATTGCTCTAATGGCTTTGGATCTGAAAAAAGGAGATGAGGTGATTTTACCTGATTTTACCTTTATTGCCACTGCCGAAGTAGTTGCGCTTTTGGGCTTAACACCAGTACTGGTTGATGTTGATTTTGAAACTTTCAATATCTCCATCCCAGCGCTCAAAAATGCAATAACTTCTAAAACAAAAGCGATTGTACCTGTTCATTTGTTTGGTCAGAACGCTGATATGGAATCGATCCTTGAAATTGCCAATGCGCATCAGCTTTATGTGATTGAAGATGCGTGTCAGTCGATAGGTTCGGAATATACTTTTGCTGATGGACGAAAAATGCATTCGGGTTGTATGGGCGATATTGGTTGTACTTCATTTTTTCCTTCAAAAAACTTAGGTTGTTTTGGCGATGGTGGTGCTATTTTTACAAACAATGATGAACTTGCCTCCAGGATGCGATCTATTGCCAATCATGGCATGATAGTTCGGTATTATCATGATATGGTAGGTGTTAATTCGAGACTCGATAGCATTCAGGCAGCTGTGCTCGAAGTGAAATTAAAATACCTGAACGATTATATTGCCAGCCGTCAGGCAGCCGCAAGGTATTATGATGCTGCCTTTTCAGGTGTCGACCAACTGATTGTGCCGGCACACAACTTAAAATCGACGCACGTTTTTCATCAATATACTTTAAAGTTGAATAATGTAGACCGTCAGGCCTTACAAAAGTATCTTGAATCCAAAGGTATACCGGCGATGATTTATTATCCGGTGCCATTACATTTGCAAAAAGCATATCAGGATGTTCGTTATCAGGCGGGCGATTTTCCGGTAGCCGAACAACTTTCGGCTTGTGTACTTTCTTTGCCCATGCATACAGAGTTAGATGAAGAGCAACTTGAATACATTACCAGCAATGTATTGGACTTTCTTCATAAATAATAGATAACAACTGATTGATCACAAACTTTTTAATGTCTGTAAGCTATGAATTATTTTGCGCATGAAACAGCCCTCGTGGATGAGGGTTGTGAAATAGGAAACGGAACAAAAATATGGCATTTTTCGCATATAATGTCCGGTTGCAGCATAGGCGAGCGCTGTAATATTGGTCAGAATGTAGTGATTTCACCTTCTGTAAAGTTAGGTTGCAATGTGAAAATTCAGAACAATGTCTCGGTGTACACCGGCGTGATTTGCGAAGACGATGTGTTTTTAGGACCATCAATGGTTTTTACAAATGTTGTGAATCCGCGAAGTCACGTAAACCGCAAAAACGAATACGCTTCCACCATTGTGCGAAAAGGTGCAAGCATAGGTGCTAATGCTACCATTGTGTGCGGAAATGAGATAGGCGAATATGCATTGATAGGAGCGGGGACAGTAGTGACAAAGCCGGTTAAAGCTTATGCTCTTGTAGTCGGTAATCCTGCCCGACAAACCGGTTGGGTGAGTGAATACGGTCATAAACTGAACTTCGATGATGCTGGACACGCAGTATGTCCGGAAACAGCTCAGGAATATGTGCTTAACAACGGAAATGTAAAAAGAATTAAATAAAATATTATATAACTATACATTCATTTTAGCAAAAAAATATGATAAAATTTGCAGTTATAGGTCAGGGACACATTGGCAAGAGGCATGCAGAGATGATTCGACGCAATCCTGACGCCGAATTGGTGGCAGTATGCGATGTGTTGACAAAAAAAGAATTGGGACTCGAAAATATAAGCGAAGCTTTTTTTAATTCAATAGATGATTTGCTGGCGGCAGATTTGGATATTGACGTTGTGAATATCTGTACGCCAAATGGCTATCATGCGGACTATGCAGTTAAAGCTTTACATGCCAAAAAACATGTGGTACTCGAAAAACCTATAGCACTTACAAAGGTAGATGCCGAAAGGATTTTGTTTAAATCGCTCGCCATGTCGAAACATGTATTCAGTGTAATGCAAAACCGCTATTCACCACCTTCGGTTTGGTTGAAGGAAATCATCGACAACGAGGTTTTAGGCCGGATTTTTATGGTAAAACTCGATTGCTATTGGAACAGGGACGACCGTTACTATAAAAAAGGGAACTGGCATGGTGATGCTAAACTCGATGGTGGAACGCTGTTCACCCAGTTTTCGCATTTTATCGATATCATGTACTGGTTATTCGGTGACATTAAAAACATTAGTGGTAATTTTGCCGATTTTAATCATGCTGATCTCACTGATTTCGAGGATAGTGGTGTGGTGACTTTCGATTTTATTAATGGTGGTATGGGAAGCCTGAATTACTCCACGGCGGTTTGGGATACAAATCTCGAAAGCAGCATTACAATTATCGGTGAAAAAGGAACTGTAAAGGTAGCAGGGCAGTATATGAACGAAGTGGTTTATTGCCATGTGAAAGACTACGAAATGCCTGAGCTTGCACCTTCAAATCCGCCTAACGATTACGGACTCTACAAAGGTTCAGCTCAAAATCATCATTATGTAATCGAAAATGTAATTGATAAACTGAGAGATAAAGGCACAATTACTACAAATGTGCTGGAAGGATTAAAGGTTGTAGAAATGATTGAACGCATTTATGCTGTGCGTGATTTACATTGGAAAAAACAGAAATAACATTTGTTTTTTTGTTAATGAAAAACGGGAATCTGATTGTTGTTTTTAATAACAGCAGATTCCCGTTCAACCAATCAAAAAAAATGAAGACTAACCCTAACCCTTAAAAAACTTTATTTATTGGGAGTTTCCCAATTTTTATTTTCTTTACAAACAATCTTTTCTGTCAAATTTCCTGTTTGAAGCATAAATTCTCCTGCTTCAAGCACCCATTTCCCTTTCTCGTTTACATAAGCGAGGTCATCGGCAGGCACAGTCAGGCTTATTGTTTTTATTTCGCCCGGATTCAGCGATATTTTCTCAAAAGCTCTTAATCTTCGTACATCAGGACTGAGCGTGGCAATCATGTCGCGACTGAACAGCATCACAGTTTCTTTTCCGCTTGCCGTACCTGTGTTTTTAACGTCGACACTGATACGAATGGTGTCACCTGAAACAAATTCCTTGTTTTCAACTACCAAATCCGAATACTCAAATGTAGTGTAGCTCAGTCCGAATCCGAACGGATATTGTACTGAAGTTTGCGCTCCATAATCGTAAGCTCCTTCCATTTTACCTTCCATGTTTTGTCCCGGCTTATGGTCATAAGTAATCAATCCCTGCTCGTATTTAGGATAAGTGTAAGGTAAACGGCCACTAGGATTTACATCACCTGACAATATATCGGCCAACGCATCTGCACCATAGTTTCCGGGTAAGTAGGTTTGCAAAATTGCTTTAGAACCCGGTTCGATCGAACGAATAATGCGTGGACGGCCTTCGTTAAGTACCAGAATAACTGGTTTTCCTGTTTTCTGAAGCGCTTTTGCCAATGCAAGTTGATTTTCGGATAGACTAAGTTCGTCCAGATTACCTGGTGTTTCGCAATAGGTGTTTTCGCCCAGGCAAAGTATAATATAATCAACTCCCGAAGCAGCAGCTACTGCTTTGCCAATTTCAGGCGCGTTTTCTTCGTAATACTGTCCGTCCATTTTATATTCCACTCCTGCTACATACTTCACATTGCTTTCGCCAAATTTGTTTTTTATTGCCTCAAAAATGGTGTTGTATTCGGAAGCAAACAATTCAGTTTTTTCACCCTGCCATGAGTAACTCCAGCCACCGTTTAAAGTGCGCATCGAATTGGCATTCGGACCGGATACCAAAATGCGGGCGCCTTGTTTCAATGGTAATATATTGTTTTCGTTTTTAAGCAAAGTGATCGATTCGTCGGCGGCAAGTTTGGCAGCAGCTTTATGAGCAGGGCTTCCAAAATCAGGATATTCATTGACTGCCCAATAAGGACGTTCGAAAAGACCGAGTCTAAATTTAAGACGCAAAACACGACGTACGGCATCGTCAATTCTCTTTTGGTCTACTTTTCCTTCGTTTACTAATTCAATAAGGCTTTTGCAAAAATCCATGCGATATGGAATCATTACCATGTCGATGCCTGCATTGATTGAGAGCATAACAGCTTCTTTGAAACTTCCGGCAAGGCGGTCGCGAAGGAAGAGATTTTCAACGTCGTTCCAATCGGTAATCAATACGCCATCGTAGTTCATTTCGTTTTTCAACCAGTCGGTAAGCAATCGTTTGTCGGCATGTGTCGAAACATTGTTTACAATGCCCGAATTGATCATTATTGACAAAGCGCCTGCATTTATAGCTTCACGGAAGGGTTCGAAATGTTTTTCTCTTAAATCGCTTTCGGTAATGATGGCCGGTGTTCGGTCTTTACCTGAAACAGGCACTCCATATCCCATAAAATGTTTCAGACTTACAGCCACATGATTTTTGTCAACATTGTTGAAGTCATTCCCCTGAAAACCTTTTACAGAAGCAATTCCCATTTTAGAAGCCAGATAAACATCTTCGCCAAAAGTCTCCCACATACGTGGCCAGCGTGCATCGCGTCCTAAGTCAAGCACCGGAGCAAAACTCCATGGAATATTGGAGGCACGGGTTTCGTAAGCCGAAATACGCGAGCCTTCTTCCATTAAAGCTGGATTAAAAGTTGCTGCCATACCTATTTGTTGTGGGAAGAAAGTAGCACTGGCAGTGTAGGTTGTGCCATGAATAGCATCAACACCATAAATTACCGGGATGCCGGTTTCTGTAATGGCTATTTCCTGAATTGTTTTTACAATAAATGCCCATGTTTCGGTAGTTTGAGCTTTATTGTTGGTGGTGTTGAGTATAGATCCTGCTTTGTATTGGCGCAAAACGGTATCGAGTTTGGCTTTGTCGAACTGAAAAGGTTCAACACTGCTGCCGTTTCCTGCCGATTTTCCGATGACATCTATTGTGTATTGTGCCATTTGCCCCACTTTTTCTTCGAGCGTCATTTGGGACATAATGCTATCGATGCGCTGCTCTGTAATTTTCTCCTGTTCAGTTAATGAGCCGGATTTACTACAACCAATCAGTGTGAAAAGAATGGCTGTTAATATAAAACTATTTAGTTTGTTCATAGGTCTATTGCTTTAATAATTGAATGTGTGTCGGTTATTTTTGATACACACGTACATAATCTATTTCATAAGTTGCAGGTAGTTTCGTTTCGTCGATACCTTGCGATCCGCCCCAGTTTCCTCCCCAGGCTAAGTTGAGTTTCAGATAAAAAGGAGCATTGAAGGGCCATGTTTTTTTATCGTTTTTCTTATCGTTCATGAATGTGAAATAAGCAACTCCATCCACGTATCCGGTGATTTTGTCGGCCGTCCATTCCATTGCATAAATGTGGAATTCTTTTTCGGCGTTTAAAATGTTTTTTGTAGCTGTTTTTTCGGTGCCTATCGAATGATTGTATGACATTGTGTGAACAGAAGCCTGCACTACATTAGGTCGGTAACCCACATATTCCATAATGTCGATTTCGCCATCGAGTGGCCAGCTTACAAAATTTTTAGGAAGCATCCAAAAGGCTGGCCAGGTTCCTTTTCCTCCCGGTACTTTAAGTCGGGCTTCGAAATATCCATATTGCCAGCTGCTTACCGAATTCATTCTTATTGATATCACTTCGGCTCCCCGTTTTTTTGCAATTATTTTCAATGTTCCGTTGGTAACAACGGCACAGGTGTCGGTTCCGCTTACTCCTGCTATGTAGTTCTGAATTTCATTGTTGCCCCAACCACCTGCTCCGGTTTCATATTTCCATTTTGTCAGGCTGGGCATAGCCGGTTTTCCATCAGTCGTTCTGGCATCGTTAAATTCGTCTCCCCATATCAGGTTATAACCGGTCGGAACATAGTTTTCGATAGTTCCGGCTTTTTGTGTAACTGTATACTTTTTGCTTGCATTTTCCGATTTAAAAGTCAATAGAGCTATTCTGTCCTTATCGGTTTGATTGGCAGATGCTTCTATTTTTAAGCTTGTGTCGCCGCTATAACCTGAAAAAGGAGATACAGTACACCATGTTTGATCGGAACTGACTGTCCAGTTGGCATTTGAGGTAACGATGATATTTTTCGATCCTTCTTTTGCTTCAAGTGTTAAAGTTTCTGGCGAATATTGAATTTTAAATTCGACAGCCGTTACCGGTGGCTCGGGCGTAGTGTTGCAACTTCCCAAAAGAAGGGCTGCAATAATCATCAGGTTATACATTTTTTTCATATTTTGAAATTAGAAGCGGTTACATTTAATATAACCGCTTCTATTTAAGTTTATTATTCAGAGAAACTAAAATCGTCGAAGTAGAATATACCCGGACCTGAATGTCCTTCAGCTCCGAATTGGATGACTATTTTATCGTAATCCTTTCGGTCGGCTACACCACTAAAATCAAATTCAAGTTCCAACCATTTGTCTTTCTGTAGATTTGCTTTTACAATCTCGGTTTGAGTTTGCCAGGCATTCCCACCCATACTGCTGTTTTGCAGTTTTACTGCAAGTTGTGGAAGCAATTTTTTGTTCGATATCCAATCGCCTGCAATTCCATTTTCAGTTGTATAATCATTGAACGAAGGAATGTACACTTTCAATCTGATTTTATTTTGTTTTGCCAGGTCGAAAATATATGTCGGAGCTGTAAATGAAAGGTTACTGTAGAAACCTGTTGATTTCTGATAGCGATACACTTTATCCGATTCGTTGATGGGAAGAGGAAGCGGATTGTCGGTGATACCACTTTTTGCTCCCATGTCTTCTTTGTTCAACACAATTGTTGACGCACCTGTTTCAAAATTTTCGGCAAGCGGAATTGCTTTAGGTTGTTTGATGATTGCTGGTGGTTCCACATTGAGTTCCTCGATGCAATATACAAATACCCAATCCTGACCTTCTACGGTGTTATTCACTCGCAAAGCCATAACTTTATCGGTCTGATAGATGATTTCGTAGTCCTGAGTACCGCAATAGTAACCCATAAATGAGTTCCCTGAAAGGGTTAATTTAGGATAAGTTCCACTTTCGTCCAATGCAAAGGTAAAATTACCTCCGTTGAAAGCAAAAGTAGCATCATCTCCATTGATATTCGACACCGAGAAACCGCCAACAGTTTCGGCTGAGGCTTTTCTACCGTAACCTTCGCCAAGGTTTTGGATATTAAACTTAACGCCGCTCTGAATAAATGTAAATTTGAAATTATACATCGTCCAGTTACTTTTTTCGTTAGCACCGGCACCCCACCATTCCTGACCGTAACTATTCTGTGGGCCAAGGCCTAAATGACCTTTGATATTGAAAGATGTAGCAGCAGCCACTTCTTTTGCAAAATTGTTATACTGGTCGAAAACCCAGGTTTTACCATCAGCGTCATCGGCTCCTCCGGTGAGGTTTACATAAGCTGGTGTGTTGATTAAACTATAATCATTGTTGGCTATTTTTATAACCTGGCTTTTAGTAACAGCCGATCCATCAGCGGTGTATATGGTAAGCGAAACGGTATAATCACCTGCAAAAGGAAATTTGCCCACAATTACTTTTTCTTTTCCGCCTGCACCGTTGCCCAGGTCCCAATTCATTGCATAAATACCTTTAATATCGGTGGTATTTGTGAATGTTATCACGTTGCTGCTTGTTGAAGAAGGTGTTTGGGTGAAGCTGATTTGTTCAGCTGTAATGTTTGCCATTTCTCCAAGTGAATAGTCTTCATCTAATTGCGGACTACAAGCCGTTATCAATAAAATTGAGAACAGAGTCCCTATAAGAATTCTAAAAATATTTTTCATATTCATTACTGTTTTTAATTTTAATAACCCGGATTCTGTGTTAATGCAAATTCAGTTCCTGTTGTTTTTTCCATTTCCGATTGAGGAATAGGCAGATATTTGAAATTGTCATTCCATGTACGTGTGCTTAACGGAGTACTTTCAGTCAAAAGTGCAGTGTCGCCCCAACGAACGATATCCCAGAAACGCAAACCTTCGCCTACAAATTCGCGACGACGTTCGAGTTTAATGTTTTCTGCTGTGACAGGAATTGATTTCTCAGCTCCGAAAGCACGGCTGCGTATTTTGTCAAGACAAGACTGTGCTGTAATGCCATTTACAGGAGTCTGACCATGAATCGTTAGCATTTCGGCATAATTAAGCAGTGTTTCGGCATATCTGAAAATACGAACATTGTTACAATAGTTCAGATCCACATCTCCCTGAGGATTGTATCCAACGCGTGCTGAATACTTGGCAAGGAACAGACCGGTGTTCTGAAAACGGGGTGTGTACTGACCGTCTTCCCATTTATTGATGGAACCTTCACGACGCGTATCTCCGTCTTCGTAGATATCCCATGTGCTTTGACGGACTGGTCCGAATCCCCAACCACCTTTGAAATCTCCTGTTTTTGAACCGGCACTCAGGCCATTAGGCGAAATGAAAGCAGGTAGATTGGTGCCGTAACCTTGCCAACCGCTTGCCCAGGTTTTTCCTTCGGGCAATTGATTGCTTTCGAATATTGATTCCTGACAAAATTCGTTTTGATCGAGCCACATGGCTTTGAAATCGGGGAGCAAATCAAACTGAGCGCTACCTATAATTTCGGCCATATCTTTTGTTACTTCGCCATAGCGTTGTGTATCTTTTTGATACATAACTACTCTTGCTTTTAGCATTAGCGCAGCAGCTTTAGTTACTCTACCGGTATTGATATTGCCTTTAGCATAGTTCATTGGAAGACGGTCGGCACCGGCATCCGATTTCCCTGTAGCAAAATCAAGATCCTGCATGATTTTAGCATAAATCTCGTCGGCCTTCAGCTGTTTGGTCATATAAGGCGGAGTCGAGAGAGGTGCTTCAAAATAAGGTATATTTCCCCAGAATTTCCACAACAAGTGTACGTAGTAAGCTCTCAGAAAATGTCCCTCAGCTTTGTACTGTTCGAGTTTTTCGGCAGGTACGTTCACTGCATTTTCGCAAGCAATAAGCACATTGTTGGTACGGGCTAAGCCTGTAAAGTAGATACTCCATAAACCTTCCGGTTGTTCCTGCGGAGTAGCTGTGAAAAGAGAAAGCAGGTACAACTGATGCTGGTCGCCGGCATCGCCACCACCTTTGTAGATATCGTCCGAACGTAAATCGGACATCAAGGGTACACTGTTATAGTTGTTGTTGGCATAACTGTCGAACAACAAAATCTGATAAGCCGATGCTAAGTTAGAGAGTATAGCACCTTCGGTGGCAGGCGCGCCTGCCTGTTGTTTTTCAGTAGGGGATGAAGTTAAAAAGTCATCTCCGCATGATGTGAAACCCACAAGGGCAGCCATCATTATAAATATATATTTTTTCATAAATTTCATAATGCAGATTATTAAAAAATTATATTAGCACCAACAGATATTGTTCTTGCCTGTGGGTATACACCGCGGTCGATACCAATTGTGGTATAACCTCCGGATGCTACTTCAGGATCGAAGCCATCGTATTGAGTGAATGTAAGTAAGTTTTCGGCCATTACAAACACTCTGAATTTATCAATCGAAAGTGTTCTCGACCATCTTTGTGGCAATGTATACCCAAACTGAGCTGATTTTAAGCGTAAATACGAACCGTCTTTGATATAAAGGTCGGATGAACGCCAGTTGCTGTTAGGGTTAGCATTCGTCATTCTTGGTAAATGATTCGATGTGCCTTCGCCGTGCCAGCGATTCAGTATCCATGATGGACGGTTCATTGCAGGAATATCGCCACGTTGCGAAAAGTCAAACAAGTCGTTTCCTACAGTACCCTGGAAGAACAGATTCAAATCGAAGTTTTTCCATTCACTTTCGAGTGTCAGACCGTAGGTCCAGTCGGGCATACCTTTACCGATTTTTGTTTTATCGGCATCACTTATCGAACCATCTTTGTTGTAATCCACAAAACGTACATCACCAGGTTTTGCTGTTGGCTGATATTTAACGCCTTCTGAATTTACATAATTGTCAACTTCAGCCTGATTCTGGAATAAACCATTCGTTTTGAATCCGTAGAAGTAAGGAAATACTTCACCGTTTTCACCTTTTACATAACTACCTACACCCGAAGCACCTGCATTTTCGTAGATTTGTTCGCCCGAAGCATTACCAAGTTTGATAAGCTTATTGCGCAGGTACGAAGCGTTGGCCGAAACGCGGTATTTGAAATCGCCAATGGTTTGTTTCCAGCTGGCTTCGAATTCAAGACCCCAGTTTTCCATATCACCCACGTTGGCAATTGGAGAACTTTGTCCTACATACGAAGGAATAGGTTGCTCCATCAACATTCCGTTGGTGGCTTTTTTGAAATAATCGAAGCTGAATGTAAGTGCACTTTTGAAAAGATAGGTTTCGAAACCTATATCGGTTTGTTCTGATTCTTCCCATTTCACATTCGGGTTAGGAATAGATGCGGGTGAGCTTCCGTATTGCATTGCACCTGTAGTTTCACCTACTTTAGCAGGATCGCCCTGGTTGACAAGATATCCACCTCCAAAGTAGTAGTTCTGGCCGCCATCCATCAACGAAGTATAACGGAATCCTCCAATTCTTTCGTTACCGTTTTTACCCCAGCTGAAACGGAGTTTCAAAGCTTCGAGCCATGCCGGTTTATCTTCCATGAATTTTTCGTTTGTTATGTTCCAACCTAAAGATAAAGCAGGGAATACTGCCCATTTGTAGTTGGCACCAAAGTTCGATGATCCATCACGGCGAACTGTAGCCTGTACAATGTATCTTTCGTCGAAGTTATAGTCAAAACGTCCGAAATAGGAAGCTAAAGTAGCAGCTGTGTATCCACCTGTTCCACCCCAAACACGTTCGAGTTTTGCATCAGCAATGGCCGAGTTGATGTTGGCTTTCAATGGATCTGTTTCCAATAAGTCGCGGTCATTACCACCCAGGTTACGATAGGTATATTTCTGAGCCGATTGACCTAAAACAACCGAAACATTATGCACGCTATTGAATGTTTTGTTGTAAGATAATACATTCTCAATCTGCCATTTGAATCCTCTGTTCATTTCACTTTGTACAGTGCTGTAGTCGAGTGTTTTTCCTTGTGTTGCCAGGAAATATGGGAAGGTATAGCTGTCGTTGCCCCAGAAAGCGAGGTCGGTACCATAACTGCTTTTGAATTTTAAGCCGGGTAAAATGTCGATTTCGCCCCAGAAAGTACTTACAAATTTATCGCTGTTGTCGACAGAACTTCTGCGTTGATTCAACATGGCTACCGGGTTAGCAATTTCCTGAAATCCTGCAGGAGGAATAGAAAATACCTGTCCGGTTTTCATATCTGTAACCGCATTAGGATATTTCGCTAAAATAGCAGCTGCTGTTTCTTCGTCGGCATATACAGGAACAAGTGGCGAGAAGGTCAGCGCACTTCCGAGGATAGAACCATATTCTGTATTGGCATCGATAGATGAGCCTGTGCTTCTGGAGTAACCTATATTTACACCAACTTTTACTTTGTTCAGGAAATTACGTGTTTTGTCTTCGAAAATGATGTGTGTCGAATTGGAACGAACACTCCAGCGATTGTAGTTCGATTTATTATAATCGCCACCCACAATACCTTGCTGATCGAAATACCCTAATGAAAGGAAGTACTGTGATTTTTCGCTACCTCCTGAAACGCTGACCTGATGACTTTTAACAGGAGCATTGTAATTGAAGGTTTCGTCCTGCCAGTCTGTTCCCTTTCCGGCTTTATCAATTTGCTCTTTGCTGTATCTGAGGGCGCTTCCATCATTCAGCAAAGCTTCGTTCATAATGACCATGTACTCGGTAGCATCCAAAACTGATTTTTTCTTCCATGGATTTTGCCATCCGTAACTGAAGTTATAACTGATTGTGGTTTTGCCCGAAACGCCGTTTTTGGTGGTTACAAGTACTACACCGTTGGCAGCACGTGCTCCATAGATGGCTGCTGATGCAGCATCTTTCAAAATTTCTACTGATTGAATGTCTACAGGGTTCAGATAGTTGATACCGCCGTCCACCGGCATTCCATCGACAATAAACAAAGGTTCGCTGTTGTTTACTGTACCGATACCACGGATACGGAATTTTGAATCCGATCCCGGCTGCCCCGAACTCTGCGTAATTTGAACCCCCGAAACTTTTCCTTTCAGGGCATCTTCTACGCGCGAAGGTTTCGAATTGTTCAGCTCGTCGGCGGTTACCCGGCTAATGGCAGCTGTCACAACACTTTTCTTTTGTACTCCGTAACCAACAACAATCAATTCGTTCAGTGTTTCAACATCTTCTGATAGTTGAACATTGACAACACTTTGATTTGTGATGGTTTTGTTTTGGTCGGTGTAACCTATGTAGCTGAATTTTACTACGGCGCCTTTTGGAACGCTCAAATTATACCTGCCGTCGAAGTTTGTGATTGTACCAATTGAAGTGTTGGGCACCGAAATGTTAGCTCCAATAATAGGTGAGCCTGTTTCGTCGGTCACTACACCCTGAATTTGTACGTTTACTGAACTTTGTTGCGATGAAGCTGCTTTGTTGGCAGCTAATTCGGAATTTGCTACGATAAAGATTTTGTTCTCCTTAATTTCGTAGGCCAATTGATAAGGTGATAATAGTTTAGTCATCACTTCCGAAAGTTCAGCGTTGTTCACATTGATACTGACACTTTCGTCAAGGTTAACTACTTCTTTACTGTATGCCAAACTATAGCCGGTTTGCTGGCTTATGCTTTTCAAAACAGTTCTCAAACTTTGCTTGCTATAATTCAGATTTACTTTCTGTGCCATTATGGTTGTGGAGAAACCAAAGAGCAAAAGAGTAAATAGAATTAACGCCCGCCTTTTAATGAAGGATTTTCTCATGATACAGACATTATTAAGTTAAACATTATAAAGTATTAAATCTAATCCAATTCTATATAAGTCCTTAAACACAAGTATGTCAATATTTAATGCAATCTGTTTATAACGCAAGTACTGAACACAGTATTTGGCATGTAAGCTGCCGGATGTATAAAAAACATTTGGCAGTTGCATTAAAGTTACTTTAAATCTAAGGTCTGAATAATAGACACACGGGAATAGAAAAAGAATGAGAGGGAAATGAAATATTTCAAAAAAAATAAATAAAAATGTTATAACAGATAGATTATCAATCGCCTATTTCAGCGAAATATTAATCACATTGTTGTTTAAATTAAATTTCACCGGAGCAATGATTTCTAATTCTTTTACTAAATTTTCGATGGATGTATGTCGGGTGGTGATTGTATACGAATATTTCAGCGCCTTAGGATCGCGGATATTGAAATCAACATCGAAACGTCGATTCACAGCCTTGAGTACTTCGGCTAATGGTGTATCTCTGAATACGAAATAGTTGTCCTTCCACATCGATGCTTCTGATGAATTAAGTACGTTTTTGATGGTGCACAAACCTTTTATTTTATCGTACACAGCCAATTGCCCCGGCAGCATCTGATAGCTTTGCTGAGGAGTGTTGAACGTTATTTTACCTTCCTGAAGTACTACCTCCAGCAGTTCATCATGTTTGTAAGCTTTTACATTGAACGATGTCCCGGTCACTTTAATACTGGAATTGTTGATGTCAACAATAAAAGGCCGGTTTTTATTGGAAGCAATTTTAAAAAATGCTTCTCCTTCGAGAAATATCTTGCGGTTGAATAACCCAAATTGCTTAGGATAGCGTATTTTGGTATCCGAATTCAGATAGGCTTCGCTTCCATCCTGAAAAAATACACGTACCTGTTCGCCCTTTGGTGCATATATTTCGGAATAGGTAGGTGCTCCAAATAAATTGATTTGAGAATTTGTGTACGAAATAAGACTCATAAACAAAACAAAAGGAATGAGCACCGCAGCCACTCGCCAGCTATAACGTCGAATCTTCTTCCTGCGTATAGCCTTAAATATATTTTCGAGCATTTCTTCTGAGATAGCAGCAATCGGCAGGTTGGCATCCAACTCACCTTTTTCGATCAACTGAAAGTCCCTGCTGATAAGCGCCGATAAATACGCCTGACCCTCAACTGTTGTTGAGAACCATTCGGTAACCTGTTTTGCTTCTTCGTGCGAGGCAATTCCATCAATTACTTTATTTATCGTGCTTTTGTCGGGAGTGTTCATGTGAGCTTCTTTTCTTATATCTATTGACACCTTATTTTCAAAAAAAAATTAGTTGAAATCCAATTATTTTCAAAAAAACATCAATTTTATTTGTTTAAAGTATTTACGCAGCATTTTTATTGCTTCCTGATAGTGCGATTTTACGGTATTGATGCTCAATCCCATCTCATCGGCAATTTCCTGGTTGCTTTTATGATCATCGATTTTCATTTTGCAAATGTCTTTCTTTTGATGGGGTAAACTGTCGATACCTTTGCGCAGCAAACTTGCAAGTTCCACATCTTCCATTGCTTTTATTATATCTGCATCATCTGTAAATTCAACCTGAGCATTTATGTAGTTCAGCGAAATTGTTTCCTTGTTTTTTCTGAACTGATTCAGAATATGATTTTTGGTCATGCTATAAAGGTAGTTTTTCAGGCTTATGTCAATCTCTATTTCGTGGATAATTTCCCAGAACTTCACAAATACCTGTTGTACGGCATCTTCAGCCATATCGCTATCTTTCAGAAAACGATATGCCAATGCATAAAGATATTGATGGTACTTTTGATAGATGATTGTAAATGCCTCCTTGTCCTTTTGTTTTGATAAAAGAATCAGAGCCTCATCGTCGCCAAGAGTATCAGGGTTATTAGTATTAAACATTAGATTAAGCTTGAAAAACTGTGACAAATGTAATGAAAAAATGTATAAAATTTCAAAACATAAAAAAAGTCTCAAGCAGTCTGCTGAAGTGTTTTTCTAGTAGGTAGATATTAATGTGCAGTGAAAGAGAGTAATATGATTCCTTATTTTTTATTTTAAAATTGAATGATATAGTGTTATTTAAACAAGAACTATCGAAATTAGTCCTTTTTCAACAACTATTGTTCATGACAACTTAATTGGTTTCACTATACTTACGACATCAAAAGTTTGTATTGTCGACACAAAAAAGATAAAATCAATAAAGACAGTTGGAGATAAATCAGGGTTTCAATGCTTCGCCTACAACAAAATTACTTCCTCCGATAAATATAAAATCCGTGTCGGACGCATTTTTTTTAGCGGCATCCACTGCTTCCTGAACTGAAGTATACGCATTGCCAACTAAACCGTATTTTTCGGCTTGTAGCTTTATTTCATTGGCAGGCAAAGCACGGGCAACATTGGCTTGTGTGAAGTAGTATTCAGCATCTCGCGGCAATAAATCGAGCACATGATTGATGTCTTTATCGTTCACCATGCCGATAACGATGTGCAGGCGGTCAAAACTTTGTTGCTTTAATTGTTCCACCACATAAGTAATACCTCCTACATTATGACCAGTATCAACCACTACGCAAGGCGACGTTTGTAACATTTCCCAGCGCCCACGCAGGCCGGTAAGTTCCACTACCTGTTCAATACCTTTTCGTAACGATACTTCATCAATATTGAAAGAACTGTCAGGGATTGCGCGAAAAACATCAATGGCTTTCAGCAAAGTAGCCAGATTTTTTAATTGATAGATGCCCGTAAGTCCCGAAACGTAATGTGCTCCTTCTGATGTTTTGCAAAGCATTTTTCCGTTTTCATAGGCCTCAAATTGCATTTCAACATCAGGAGTAAACAATGGACTGTTCATTTTCAGGGCTTTCTGTTCAAATACAGCCCTGGTTTCGGGGACCCATTCTCCAACTACAACGGGTGTGTTTTGCTTGATGATTCCTGCTTTTTCGAATGCTATCTTAGCAAGCGTATCGCCCAGAAATCCTACATGATCGAAACTTATGTTTGTAATTACCGAAAGTAAAGGATCGATTATATTGGTACTGTCGAGACGTCCGCCCAATCCAACTTCCACTATGGCAATGTCAACCTTTTCATCTGCAAAATAATTAAAAGCCATGGCCATGGTGGCTTCGAAAAACGAAGGCTGAATGTTGTCGAACAGTGATTTGTTCGCCTCTACAAAATTGATAACGTATTGTTGTTCTATCATTTGTCCATTCACACGTATGCGTTCGCCAAAATCGACCAAATGGGGCGATGTATATAAACCGGTTTTGTAACCTGCCGACTGAAATATTGCTGACAACCAATGCGATACTGAGCCTTTTCCGTTAGTGCCTGCCACATGAATGGTTTTCAATCGTTGATGCGGATTATTTAAGGCTTTCATCAAACGAACAGTATTGTCGAGTCCGGGCTTATAGGCAGCCGAACCTATGTTGTGAAAAACAGGTAACCGATCGTAAAGGTACTGAAGCGTCTGTTCGTAGGACATAGTGCAGGATGTTGATTGTGGAATTTTAATTAAGTTTTATGCTCCGAAATTTGTTGGCGGCAAATTTAAAAAAGAAACACGAATAATTTCTGATTTTTAAGATTTAATCTTATTGGTCAGTATTATTCGTATTTCTTTTCTTATTCCTAAAAAAAATGTTTCTCTATAATTTCCTTGTCACTCCGTGTGTTGGCATACTTTCGTGTTTATAACGGTTGATGGCTGTGACCACAAATGTATAATTTCCTTTGAATTTTCTCAATTCCCGCAAATCAATGCAGTTGTCGGTAGTGCGGGCTACTATGGCCGAAGGATCGTTCAGGTCGCCTACTTTTTTGCCTTTAAAAGCATACACTACATAATAGGCTACTTTACAGCCAGCTTCTTCGTTCACATGGTCCCAAATAAGAAAGGCATCGTCGCCATCTTTAATAGTACGTATATTCTGAGGTTGAGCTGAAGGTTCGCCTTTGATATTACGGTTGATAGGGATGATGGCAGGATATTTATAGTAATTATTTATCAGGGTATCCTTTAATCCCTGCTTATTTTTCATAAATCCTGCTGCACTGAAATAAACAGCTCCATCCACCTGCGGATATTGTTTGTTCATTGTGAGCTGACGTGCCAACTCATTTCCTGTTCGCCATGAAGCTGCTACCTTTTCGACACCGAGCTGTGATGCATTTAAACCGATGTATAAATTTTTGCCAAATGAGTTTTCGCTCCACCATTTAACAAGTACTTCGTAGTCGGCCACTTTTTTCCCAATTTCCCAGTAAAGCTGAGGAACCACATAGTCGATTGTTCCTTCCTGCAACCATTTAAGAATGTCGGCATATAAATCGTCGTAGTTTTGAACTCCTGCTCTTGTAGCTGAGCCACGTGGGTCTACGTCGTTGTTTCGCCACACACCAAAAGGCGAAATGCCGAATTCAACCCAGGGTTTAAGGTTTTTAATTGTTTGCTGTAGTTCGGCAATTACAAGGTTCACATTATTTCTTCTCCAGTCATCTTTTTGGTTAGGAGCAAAGCCACGTGGATTTTTTTTGAACGATTTATCATCCGGAAATTCTTCGTTGGCAACACGATAGGGATAGAAATAATCGTCGAAGTGAATGGCATCAATATCATAACGTTCAACGATATCTTCAACTACACGGTTCAAAAATTCACGGGTTTCGTCTAATCCCGGATCGAAATAGTATTTTCCTCCGTATTTCACAAAAAGATCTTTGTTTTTGAAATATAAATGATCTTTGCTGAGTATATTGATATTGTCACTGTTGGTTACACGGTACGGATTGAGCCAAACGTGGACTTCGATACAACGCTTGTGGGCTTCCTCTATAACAAACTGTAGCGGATCATAAAATTCGTTGGGGCGAACACCTTGTTTGCCTGTGAGCCAGTGCGACCATGGTTCGAGTGTTGATGGATAAAATGCGTCGGCCGTAGGGCGGATTTGCAACACGATTGAATTTATGTTAGCTTTGCTAAACTCATCAAGCATTTTTCGCATTTCTTCGCGTTGAGCTTTTGGAGTAAGGTTGCGCTGGCTTGGCCAGTCGATATTGGCCACGGAAGCTATCCAAACGGCTCGCATTTCACGTTTTGCAGGTTGCGAAAAAGTGTTTGAAATAGAAATAATTAGAATAAGTAAGGTGAAAATTGTTTTTTTCATTCAATTTAAATTATGTGTTAGTACAAAAATAGCAAAAAAATAAGTTTTACCGAAATTCATTGTTTATCAGACCTTTCTTGTTGTACATTTATCAACAAGATAGGCAATGGACATATATGGAATGCCACCATGGGTGTCTAATCCTATTTCGCAGGTTCTGCTATTGCTGTAGCCTGCTTTTGATCCATGTTTCTGAATTTGCGCTTTCAGCTTTCTGAGCCCGTGTTCGTTAAGTTCGGGAAGTGTAAATCCTTTATCGCCTGCAAATCCACAGCACACAATTTCATCGGGCACCAACACATTGGTACTGCACATTCGTGCCACTTTTACCAATCGGTCGGTAAGTCCCATTTTAATTGTGGAGCAAGTTGCATGTATTGTAATGGCCTCATTCGTTGGATGAAATTCGAGTTTGTCGAGTAAAAATTTGTCGATAAATTCAACAGGTTCATATAAATCGAGGTTTTGCATTGTATGGCGCATGCGGTTCAAACATGGACTTTGATCGCAAAGTACAGGATATTTGCCATTTTCGGATGCTTTGTACAAAGCAAGTTCAAGTTCGGCCGACTTTTGGTCGGCAACTTTAGGCAACCCTTTGCTTTCCCAAATGGTACCACAACAAAGATGATTCATCTTTTCAGGAAAAATAACTTCGTAGCCGGCTTTGTTAAGCAATCCCAGCATCTTATTCATCAATGGAGTCTGATCAGGATCATCGTGCGAAGCGCCCATCATTTGATTCAAACAACTTGGAAAATAAACCACCTTCAACGGATTATTTGTTTTTTGTTGTTTAGGAGGACGTGGCGCAGGTTTCGGCAACGAAGCAGTCCAAAGCGGCATGTTGTCGGCGCTCAGGTACCTGAGTCCTTTGGTAATGCCACCCATAGCTGTTTTGCCAATCACCGAACGGGTTGCATGAGCAATTCCCAAAGTGGTTTTTAAACCGAATGAAATTGTCTTAAAATGATCGGCCGTCCATTGACCTATTTTTTGTGCTGCAGCATTGTTTTCGTATTTTGTGTCGCGGATAAAATGAATGTAGTCGCCTACATTGATACCCACAGGGCAGGAAGTAGCACAAAGTCCATCGCCGGCACAGCTTTTTTCTCCGGCATACACAAAGTCATGTTCCAATGCTTTCAGTCGGTTCGGATTTTCGCCTGTCTTTTTCAGTCGGGTGATTTCGCGCTGTATAATAATGCGTTGCCGCGACGAAAGTGTGAAGCCATTGCTCACACAATTGATTTCGCAAAATCCGCATTCGATGCATTTGTCGATTAATTTATGCGTTTCGGGCAGTGGTTTAATGTTTTTCAGATGACAGTTAGGATCATCATTGAAAATAACGCCCGGATTGAGCAAGCCTTTCGGGTCGAAAAGCTGTTTCACGTCCTGCATAAGCCGGAAAGCCTTTTCGCCCCATTCTCTTTTTACAAAAGGAGCCATATTTCGTCCGGTGCCATGCTCTGCTTTGAGCGATCCCTTGTATTTGTCTACAACTAAATCGATGACATCATTCATCAAATTCTCATATCTTTCAACTTCAGATGTAGAGTCAAACGATTGATTTAAAATGAAATGATAGTTACCTTCGAGCGCGTGTCCATAAATAACGGCTTCGGAATAATCATGTTTTATCAACAACGCACGCAAATCGGCTGTTGCCTGAGGCAAGTCGTCGACCTGAAAAGCCACATCCTCAATCAAACAGGTGGTACCAATGGGTCGTGTACTGCCAACAGTAGGGAAAATTCCCGATCGCATTGTCCAGTAAGCATTGTATTCCGATGCTCTGTCGGTAAAACGGGTAGGGTAGAGGAGATCAAATTTCGAAATAACTGCTGTTACTTCATCGATGTATTGCTTCAAAGCAGGCTCATTGTCGGCTTCGGTTTTAATCAATAAAACAGCGGCTTCAGCAGGCAGTGTTTTTAATTCAGGGATAGCGTTGGGCTTATCTTCTACCGACCGTATCGCTTGTCTGTCGAACATTTCAACGGCTGTCACCGGGCTTTTCTTTAGTTTGGTAACCGCCTGGCAAGCAGCGTACATGTTTGGAAAATAAAGCATAGCGCTGGCTTTGAACGGATAGTCGGTTACTGTACGCATGGTTGCTTCTGCCAGAAAAGCCAAAGTGCCTTCCGATCCTACAATCAGATGCAGAATAATGTCAAACGGATCTTCAAACTCAATAAATGGATTGATGGTCAGTCCGGTTACATTTTTAATACGATACTTACGTTCAATAAGCTCGCTGAGCTCCTTGTCCTTTCGCACAGCATCGCGCAATTCGCAGATGCGACGTATAAAATCGGGATGCGATTGAAGGAAATCGGCTTTACTTTGTGCATCCGAAGTGTCAAGCAAAGTTCCATCAGCAAAAATGAGTCGTGCCGAGATAATTGTTTTGTAACTGTTTTCGTGTGTACCACAACTCATGCCCGAAGCATTGTTCTGGATAATTCCTCCCACCATGGCGGATTTTACCGATGCGGGATCAGGTGGAAATCTCTTTCCGAATGGTTTCAGAATGTCATTTACACGTTGTCCTACAATACCTGGTTGTAGTTTTATCGAATTTCTGTCGGCTGCAACTTCGTATTTTTCCCAGTTCTTACCGGCAATTACAAGTACTGAATTGCTGATGGCCTGGCCCGACAAGCTGGTTCCGGCAGCGCGAAACGTCACCGGAATGTTGTGCTTGCTGGCAGTTTGCAGAATATGTATGATTTCAGCTTCGTTTTCGGAGTGAATCACTATTTGCGGTATCAGTCGGTAAAAACCGGCATCGGTTCCCCAGGCCAGGCGTCGCATTTCATCTGTATAAATGCGGCTGGAGGGGAGTTGTTTTTCTATTTCCTGTAAGAATGATTTCATTAGATTTTTATAGGTTTTTGAAATTGATTAACGATACAGATAGTATTTTTTTGACAAATTTCTATAGTTCTCAACGTCTTTGTTCCAGTAGGCTTTTATGTCGTCGAAATTATGATTTACTTCAAATTTTAGTCTGATCTGGTCGCTTCCGCTTACTTTGTCGAACATGTTGAACCTGTCTTTGTTGGCATTGGCAAACACGGCTTTTGCAGGATATAGCTTGTTCAGCTCCTGCATGATATAAAACTGTATTTCTGCAAGATTTGCTTTTTTGTAATCCATTATATGAATTTCGGAGCCATGGCAATATTCATCTTTGAAAGTGGAATAAAAAGGTTTGAAATGGATAGGGCGGAAGGTAATACCCGGCAGTTGCAAATTGTTTAATGCGTTTGTCAGACTGTCGGCATTGATCCATGGAGCTCCAATGATCTGAAAAGGCAAAGTGTAGCCAACACCTATCGAAATATAACCAAGTTCTCCTAAAATTCCTGTCACCGGATAGAAATACGAAGAATGTTTGTGTGGTATATGTGGCGACGCAACCACCCATTCCAGTTTGGTATCTTCCCAGGTCATTTTCCGTTTCCAGCCTTTCATTTTCACAACGGTGAGTTTACATTTCTTTGCAAGCATATTTTCTTCGTTAAGCATAAGGGCTAACTCGCCGCATGTTTGCCCGTACAAATAAGGTATTTTAAACTGACTTACAAACGAGATAAATGGGTCTTCTGTCAGATTTCCTTCAATTTTCAACCCTCCAAGCGGATTGGGACGGTCGAGCACAATAAACTCAATATTGTTTTCAGCAGCAGCCTCCATAGCCAGTCCCATGGTGCTAATGTAGGTAAATGAACGACATCCATTGTCTTGTATATCATATACTAATACATCTATTCCTTTCAGCATATCTGGTGTCGCTTTACGGGTTTTTCCATAAAGCGAGTATACAGGCAATCCTGTTTTCGGATCGTTGGCACTATCTACTTTGTCGCCGGCCCATACATCGCCACGCACTCCATGCTCTGGGCCGAATAAAGCCACAAGTTTTACGTTGGGTGCTTCCGAAAGAATATCTATCGTCGATTTCATGTTGCTGTCGACACCTGTTGGGTTGGTAATCAGTCCTACACGCTTGCCTTCTAGTAATTTAAATTTTTGATCTACAAGTATTTCTATGCCTGTTTTGACACTTGATGCGAATGCACCCACCGAAACAAAGAAACTAAGGATAAATAATAATTTTCTCATTTTTATAATGTGTTATAATTTTATGCAAACGTTTGCATTACTTCGCAAAAATAGAAAAAAAAATCGTTTCCAACCAAAAGTATTTCCACATGTCGCATTTTAATTTCATTTTTTTAAATCAATAATGAGAAATAGTGGAATTTCTGACGCTACTTTCGGGATCACAAGCGCTTTTTATATTGTGCTGAAAATAAGAAATATTCACTCAATTGAAAAAAACTAAGTTTGCTGATTTAATATTTTACAGTGTTTTTTAGCGTAGAACTAAGTTTGTTTTGAAAATTATAATAACTTTGCAAAATAAATAATGAAAACGAAGCTCGTATGAAAAAGCAATTGACAATAGCTTTAGTGGCTCATGATAACCGCAAAGCCGATATGGTAGAGTGGGCGGTATTTAATGCCGAAATGTTATCGAAACATAAATTGGTGTGTACAGGTACCACTGGTAGTCTGATACAAAAAGCTTTCGAAGAAAAAGGCGTATCTGCCGAAGTAGTTTGTATGAATTCGGGCCCTATGGGTGGAGATGCTGAAATAGCTGCTTTGGTAGTTCGTAAACAAATCAATCTGGCTGTGTTTCTGATCGATGATTTGAATGCGCAACCACACGAAGCCGATATTCAGATGCTTCTTCGTCAGTGCCGCGTTCACAATGTACCTATTGCCTGCAATCGTTATAGCGCCGACTTAATGATAACAAGCACTTTGTGGGACAACGATGACTATGTGCCAAGCGAACCAAGATATATAAAATTTAAACGCTAAAAACTTTTTATTCAGTTACTATTAGCAAAGTATAAAAAGCAAAACATCAAATCGATGTTTTGCTTTTTTGTGTTTAAGAGTTTGTAAATGAAATAAATATTGCTGATGGGAATTTGTTTGGATGAATCGTAATTCAGGAAAATGAGTTAATTAAAGTTAATGCCTGTACATATCTAAAATTATGGTTGTAATTTTGCGCAGTTGTTTATGCAACTATTACTTTGTGAACTAAATGATATGACACAATTACACACCGACGAAGCATTTACTATTCTGACAGGGAAAATATCAACTGCCATCAATAGAACATTCCTGAGAGCCTTTGCTGTGGAAGGAGTGGATATTACTACCGAACAATGGTCAATTTTGGCCTGCCTGTGGCAAAAGGATAAGGTAACTCAACAGGCGCTTTGTACTTTGACGCTCAAAGATAAGCCCAGTATGACACGCCTGATCGATAATCTTGAAAAACGTAACCTTGTTACGCGTGTTTCGGATCACAACGATCGTAGAATAAACTTAATTCATCTTACCGATGCCGGAACAGCACTACAGGCAAAAGCTACTGAAATTGTTCAGAAAATTGCCTCTAAATCTTTGAACAACATCAGCGATGATGAATTAAATGTTTGTAGAGTGGTGTTGAAAAAAATAATGACAAATCTTCAATAATTTTTTATTTATCTATATAGTTGCATATACAACTATTGTTTGACTAATTATAATATCAGGGTATGAAAAAAAGGTATTTAGCTTATGTAATGCTGTTAATGACAGGGTCAATTTCAGCACAAACGGTATTAACGTTAGAGGATTGCAGACAAATGGCGCTCAATCACAACAAAACGTTGCAAATAGCACAGGAAAACGTAAAGGCTGCCAAAGAACTTAAGAAAGCGGCATTTACACAGTTCTTTCCAAACTTTTCGGCCAATGGGACCTACACATGGAACGAAAAGAATCTTTCGTTGCTCAGCGAGGACAAGTATCTACCGGTTTACAACATGAGTGCCAATGGAACTCCGAATTATGCGGGTTCGTGGAACAACGCATGGACAATGGTGAATGGTTCGCCGGTGCCTTTGGATGCGAGCGGAGCGCCCTTTAATCCGAAAGCAAATCCGGAAAAGATTATGTGGAAAAACTATGCTTTACTTCCCAAGAGTGAACTTGAATTTGATGTTCAGAATATTTTTGCGGGATCGGTAGGATTTGTTCAGCCACTTTTTATGGGAGGTAAAATTGCTGAATTGTACAAAATTGCAAAGTATGGCGAAAACCTTGCCGAAGCGCAGAAGGTAAATAAAGAACATGAATTGATGATTGAAGTAGATGAGGCTTACTGGCGTGTGGTTTCGCTCGAGAATAAAATAAAATTGGCCAAAGAATACAGAAATCTGATTGCCAAAGTAGAGGAAAACGTAAAAATAATGATTGAAGAGGGCGTGGCTACAAAAGCTGAAGCACTGAAAGTGCGGGTAAAACTCAACGAGGCAGATGTTAGTGTAGCTAAAGCCGAAAATGGTTTGAGTCTTTCGCGTATGGCGTTGAATCAGTTGTGTGGATTAGCGCTTGAAACCGTGTACACATTGAATGATGGGAATCTGGAACAAAAAGCCGTTGAACCTCAGCTTATTCCAATAGAACAGGCGCTGCAAAACAGACCCGAAGTTTCAGCGCTCACTCAGCTCGAAAACATTGCCAAATCCAACGAAAAATTGATGTTATCCCGTTTCTTGCCAACGGTAGCTTTGTCGGGCAACTATTTAGTTACAAACCCTAATGTATACAATGGTTACGAAAACGATTTTGGCGGTATGTTTAGTGTTGGCGTAGTTGCGCATGTGCCTTTGTTTCATTTTGGCGATAAAATACATACGCTAAATGCTGCCAAAGCACAAAGCAGAATTGCCACAATGCAGTTGGAGGAAACAAAAGAAAAAATGCAGTTGCAAATAAAACAAACTTCGTACAAAATGGCCGAAAGTTTGAAAAAGCAAAAAACAACTCAGGACAATGTAGAGCAAGCCATTGAAAATCTAAAGTATGCCACCGATGGCTTTGAAGAAGGCGTTATTTCATCGACCGATTTGCTTGGGGCACAAACAGCCTGGTTGTCGGCAAAATCGGACAATATAGATGCACTTATCGAAGTACGTTTATGCGATCTGTACCTTCAGAAATCGCAGGGCACTCTTCGTACACCAACAGTTTCAGAAAACAATCAACAGAAATCAGTAAAGAAATAAAGCAGTCAAATTTATAAAATATTACAACAATGAAAAAGCAAAATAAAGAACTACGCGTGGGATTAATGGGATTAATCATCGTAATTGTATTGGTATTTATTATCGGCATCTATATTTACAAACCGGAACCTGTTATTTTACAGGGAGAAGCGGTAGCATCCGAAGTGCGTATTTCAGGAAAAGTTCCGGGACGTATCAAAGCATTCATGGCTGAAGAAGGTAGCAGCATACAAGCAGGCGATACACTTGTAATTATCGACAGCCCTGAACTGAACGCTAAATTAGACCAGGCTACTTCGGCTGAAAATGCTGCTTTGGCTCAAAACAAAAAAGCAAACAAAGGAGCACGGAAGGAATTGATATTGGGTGCTTACGAAATGTGGCAAAAATCATTGGTAGGTGTTGATATAACTAAAAAATCATTCGACCGTGTACAACGCCTGTACGACAAAGGTGTTTTGCCTGCACAAAAAAGAGATGAAGCTGAAGCTCAGTACAAGGCGGCTGTGGCTACTGCTAATGCAGCAAAATCGCAATATGACATGGCTTTGAATGGTGCAGAACTCGAAGATAAAGAAGCTGCTTTGGCTTTGGTAGGCAGAGCAAAGGGCGCCGTGAAAGAAGTAGAGTCTTATCTTCAGGAAACAACGCTTACTTCGCCAATTGATGGTGAGATCAGCGAAATTTATCCTAAACGTGGTGAATTGGTGGGCACCGGTGCACCTATCATGACTATTGTGGATATGAATGATATCTGGTTCAGCTTCAATGTGCGCGAAGATTTGCTGGGAAGCATGAAAGTTGGAAGTACATTTAAAGTAAAAATCCCTGCACTGAACAATCAGGAAGTGGAAGTAAAAATAAGTTATGTGAAAGCCCTCGCAAGTTATGCTACATGGAAAGCCACCAAAACAAGCGGACAGTTTGATGTGAAAACTTTCGAAGTACGTGCACGTCCTACACAGAAAGTGGCCGATTTACGTCCGGGAATGACTGCTTTGGTAGAAAAAGCACTTGATTAATAAATACAAAACTGACTAAAAATGTCGACAAAATTATTATCAGCATTTATAAAAACATTGAAGCGCGAGTTAAAGCGAATGGGAAGTCGTCCCATTTACTTTCTGGGAACGGTAGGCGTTATGCTTTTTTGCTACGTTTTCTTTCTTACGCTTATGAAAGAAGGACAGCCTGTGCGTATGCCTGTCGGGATTGTCGATCTTGACAATTCTTCGTTGTCGCGTCAGTTTGTACGAAATTTGGATGCCACTCAGCAATCAGAAATTGTAATGCATCTCAATAGTTATACCGAGGCGCGCAAAGAAATGCAAAAGGGCAATATTTATGCATTTGTAGTGATAAAAGACAATTTTGAAGCGGAAGTAATGGCCAATCGTCGACCTAAAATGACTTTTTATGTAAATGATGCTTATCTGGTGGCAGGTTCTCTTTTGCTGAAAGACATAACTTATATGAGTGAGTTGACAGCCGGAGCTATGAAGCAAAAAGTGTTGAAAGCCAAAGGGATGGAGGATAGCCGTATTATGGGAGTAATTCAACCGATTAGCTTGGACACGCATTTAATAGGTAACCCCTGGGCAAATTATGGTGTTTATCTGCTCAACGTATTATTGCCGGGAGTGTTGCAAATAATGATATTGATGCTTACAGTTTTTGCTATTGGTGTTGAGCTGAAAGAAAAGACATCGCGATTATGGTTACGCACGGCCGATAATTCAATGTTTGCAGCGCTTATGGGAAAACTAATGCCCTATACTATTATTTTCACTATATTAGGTATTATTGGTAACATATTATTATATTGGTACATGGGTTATCCGATGAACTCACATATTGGTTGGATGTTTCTGACTACTTTTCTTTATGTAATGGCTTATCAGGCAGTTGGGACACTCATTATCGGTATAACTCCGGTGTTGAGAGATGGTGTGACGCTGGCTGCTTTTTATGGTCTGCTGGGGTTTACTTACGCAGGTTTTACGTTTCCTATTGAACAATTGCCTTACGTAGCGCAGATTTTTAGTGAATTATTTCCTATTCGCCATTATTTTAAAGTATATGTGAATCAGGCACTAAATGGTTTGAGTATCGGCTATTCGGTTGATTATCTCATTGCTTTGCTTGCATTTACGTTTTTGCCATTGCTTGTTTATATCCGACTGAAAAAGGCGGCTATTTACCAGAATTATCCCACAAAATAAAGAAAATGAAAAATTCAAAAGAAGATAGATCTTTGGTGTTGAGGATAATTTCTCATATCAGAGCCATGTTTTACATATTTATTGATGAAGTAAAAAATATTTTTAAGGATCGTGGTGTAGTGATCCTTGTCATTCTTGCCGTATTGGCTTATCCTTTGCTTTACTGTTCGCTTTATATCAACGAAACTCTGGTTGATGTCCCTGTGGCTGTAGTTGATGCTTCGCATACGCCAAGGTCGGCAGAGTTTGTACGTCATTTGGATGCCACACGAGATGTTTGTGTTGCGGAAAAAATGGCGACAATGCAGGAAGCAGAACAGGCTTTCAAAGAAGGCAAAGTGCATGGTGTTATTTATATTCCAGCCGATTTTGATAAGAAACTGAATAAGGGTGAGCAAGCTGTTGTGTCGGTTTATAGCGATATGAGTAGTTTTCTTTATTACAGAGCTATGGTATTATCTACCAATTACGTATCGCTTGACATGGGCGAAGAAATTCAGGTGGCAAGACTCAATGCCATGGGAATTACGGGTGAACAACAAGCCATGATTTCAGATCCGATACCTTACGATAGTGTTATACTTTATAATGAAGGAATGGGATTTGCCAGTTTTTTAATGCCGGCTATCCTGATATTAATTATTCATCAAACATTGTTTTTTGGAATTGGTATGGCTGCAGGAACGGCTCGAGAGGAAAATCGCTTTCATGAACTGGTAAGTTCTTCGGTACATCGGGGCGGAACTTTCCGTGTTATATTGGGTAAAGCGCTGGCCTTTTTCTCACTTTACCTTTTGTGGTCGGTTTATTTATTGGGGTTTATTCCATGGCTGTTTAATCTTCCACATATTGGCAATCCATTTACCTTGCTTGAGTTTGTAATTCCTTTCTTATTGGCAACAATTTTCTTTTCAATGACGGTTTCGGTTTTTGTACCCAGTCGCGAAATACAAATGATTTTATTGTTGTTTTTCTCACTTATATTATTGTTTTTAAGTGGAATATCCTGGCCTCAGTCAAACATAAACGGTTTTTGGAAAGTGTTTAGCTGGTTATTCCCCGCCACATTTGGTATTCAGGCCTATTTCAAAATAAACACAATGGGAGCAAGTATTCACGAGGTTGGATTCGAACAAATCGGGTTGTGGGTACAAACTGCAGTTTATTTTGTAAGCACACTTGTGGTTTATCGTTGGCAACTGAAAAAACACATCAATAAAAATGAAGAATAGTTAGAAATGGTTTCGGGTCCAGAGTTTGTAACGCTGCCTGCATTTGAACAGATAGATCACATATAACAAACACACAGCGCTGACCATTGGTCAGCGCTGTGTGTTTGTTATATTTCCGGAAAGGCATGTTGTTCATGTTGAATAGATACCTGTTTTTTCATTTTATCTGCGATTGCCATTGGTACGCGTGTTGTTTGTACTTTCCTTATTTGTTTTATCATCATTGTTAGTCGTTCGGGCAGTGTTGTTACGCATTTGTTTTTCTACTTTCACAGGTTGACCAATTGTACGTCCATAATAATTGGTACCTTGTGGAGTTCTCGACGTGCCTTCGGTACGGGTAACGCTTTCAGTTTTCTTTTCGGCTTCGGTACGTGTTGTAGTCGGCCTTGCTGTGTTGTTTTCAGCAGGTGTTGCTGTGGTGTTCGTTGTCGGACGGTTATCCACAGGTGTACGTGTGCCATTTACATTACGGTCAGTTATATTGTTTGTGTTTCTGTTTTCAATTGTCGCACTGTTGCTGTTTCCATTACGGTCTGTTGTGCTGCCTGCAGTTGTGCCACGATTATTCTCATTGTTACGATTGTTTGTGTTGGTGTTAGTGCTCGTGTTCTGATTGCCTGCCGGCGTACGCGTACCATTTACATTGCGGTCGTTTGTATTGCTTGTATTTCTGTTTTCAATTGTTGTACTGTTGCTGTTTCCATTACGGTCTGTTGTGCTGCCTGCAGTTGTGCCACGATTATTCTCATTGTTACGATTGTTTGTGTTGGTGTTAGTGCTCGTGTTCTGATTGCCTGCCGGCGTACGCGTACCATTTACATTGCGGTCGGTACTGCTGTTCGTGTTGCGGTTATCAGTATTGTTACGGACGTCGTTTGTATTTTGATTATCGACAGGCCTGCGGACCTCTCCTGTATTGCGGTCGTTTGATGTGTTCTGATTGTTAGTGTTTACAGGCGGGCGGCTTGTGTCGTAGTTATTCCCTCTGTTGCGATCGTTGTTGATAGCGATGCGCGAGTTATACTGCTGCATATCTTCTCTCGAATATTTAAAGTTGCGTCTGTTGTTGCGGTTACTATTGTCCCAATTGCGGGCACGATGATAGTCTTTTTCTTCCCAATAGAAAGCCGAACGGGTATTTTCGTTGTAGCCTCTTACGTAGGCAAAATTACTCCTGTCGTAATAATCACGGTAATAATAACGCGGATAGTGCGATACATAATACTGATGATGCATCCAGGGTTGGTAAGTATCACGGTTCAAAACAATTGTATAACAGTTGTAAAGATCGTAATCGGCATATTGAGGAGGCAGATTTCTGTAATATGACCAACGACCATTGTAAAGATAAACAAACTCACGTGCATTGATATCATAATAAGTTTCGATATCGGGCAAATAATAATAACGGGCATCGCTGTAATAAGGCGCCCATTCAGGATAATCATTCACCGGCGCTGGCGAAGGTGAAGTGTAACTGTAAACAGAGCAAGCTGAAAATGCCAATGCTATCGATATGGCTACAGCCCATTTGGTGAAGTCAATTATTTTTTTCATGTTATCTATTTTGTTTTTTATGTATTGTTTATCGAACAAGTATGCTTTGAATTGCTTAAATACAATTTTCATACCAGCTGTTTGCATCGCTCAACAAGCTTTCTTTTTCAGGTGCTTTAGCTGGTCATTAGCTGATCATTACATTGTATTCGTCTGCAAACGTACTAAATTGTTTTCACAAATCATACATTATAATTGACAATTGATAATTGATAATGAATAATTAAAAATCAATAATTAACAATTAATAATGAAGAGTTTTGAGATCAACAACTTTAGACAATTAAAAATTGATAATGAAGAGCAGTTCGGTTTCGCACTCTTACATTAGCATATCAGCATATTAGCATATTGGCACATTTTCACTGTCTTTCTCTTGACTGTAGACCGGTGACTGGCGACTGTAGACTTATTATCATATTGGCATATTGTTTGTTAAAAGTCAAAAAGACCATAGACTGCAACATGATGAAGATTTCCTCTTGAAATGTTGCTGTTGTTAAATATGTTATTTATCTTTGGTCGGTAATTATACTAACCACTTAAAACTTTTTTTAGAATGGGAAATAAATTTGAATTAAAATCAATTGTCCTGGCACTTTCGATCGTCACAGGACTTGCGTTGTTAGGTCTTTTTATATTTAAAGGTCTGAAAACATTCAGCGATAAAGACCGTGTTGTAACTGTAAAGGGCCTTGCCGAAATGAATATGACTGCCACTTCGGCGATTGTTACTTTAGAGTTTTCGTACTCGGGTGATAATTTGCAGGACATAGTGAAGCAAACTGAGAATAAGAAAAATGCAATTCAAGCTTACCTAACGGCCAATGGATACGATAAAAGTGAAATAACGATCAATAATATTGCTATAACCGATCGTCAAAAGTATTACGAAACACAGTTTCACAACAATCAGCAAGTGCAGGTAAAAGTGGATAGATATACAATTACACAGGGTATCAATATTCAATCGAAAGATGTAAAAAGCACAGAAGATAAAAACGCCCGTATATTATTGGATTTAGTAAGCAAGGATTTAACCTGTAATATAAGCACAAACTATACTTTTCCCGATTTAAATTCGATTAAACCACAACTGATTGCCGAAAGTACAAAAAATGCACGTATTGCAGGAGAACAGTTTGCCAACGATTCGCAGGCAAAGCTCGGAAAAATTAAAACAGCTTCGCAAGGTCAAATCACTATTGCCGGAAAGTATTATTACGACGAAGAAAATAGCGAAAAGCCCAAAGAACCTTATATTCAGAAGGCAAGAGTTGTGAGCACGATTGTTTTCTTTCTTGAATAATAAATGAACAATTAACAATGAAGATTTGAAAATTTGAGTGTTGAGTTCTGAGTTTAGGACGAACTAACGATTCAACGGTTACACAGTTCAACAATTCAAAGTTTCTACAAAGTCCGGAGATCTGAGGACTTCTCACGCTACAACAATTGGCATATTGGCACATTATCTCATTGGCACATTATCATTATGGCACATCGACTATGCTGCTACATTCTTTCTAATTTCGATGAATATTTTTTGAATATAAATTGTTTTTTGTTGTTTATCAATAAATATTGTTTATCTTTGGCGCAATAATTTAAAAATTCAACAACGATGTCAAAAACAAACAACTTCGTATTTAAAGGCTTATATATTGTGGCCTGGCTTATTTTTGTAGGTTTGAGCATTGAAGCAGGCGGCCTGATTGTAAATTTCTTTTTCAGTTTGTATAAGCCTGATTTTCTCCAGCATCTTTATCAAAAACTGGATTTAACCGCCATGTATGAAGGTAGTAAATTCGCTTTTTTTGCTACTTATAGCTTTATTTTGATAATTTCAATTTTAAAGGCATGCATGTTTTATGTCGTGATCATGCTCATGCACAAAATGGATTTACTTAAACCCTTCAGTACTTATGTTGCGGAAAAGATTAAACTAATCAGTTATTTTACCCTTTTCATTGGTCTGTTAAGTTATATTGCCAGAACATTTACCGAAAATTTAATGCAGCAGGGTTTTGTTATCGATAACTTAAACCAATTTTGGGCCGATAGCCAGGCATTTATTCTGATGGGAGCTGTGATCTACATTATTGCAACTATTTTCAAAAAAGGAGTAGATATCCAAAACGAAAACGACCTGATGGTTTAAAAGCGTCAATAGAAGATTTGAAGATTTAGTAAAGTTTCGTGTTCCATGTTTCGTATTCCGGTTCAGAAAACACTTCAATTCTTCAACGATTGCTACATTAGTATATTGTCTTTATTCTTTTGTGTAACGAAAATCTGGCGACAATTGACAGAGTGGCCTTTGCCTGCATTTCTTTAATGCTTCAACAAAGACTGTGGACAATAGCACGCTCCAACGCTTTCATATTTAAAAAGCTCCAACACTGCCAGATGACCTATGACTTTCGAGTGCTTTGTCTCTCATTTATGGTATTTTGTTTGATTTTATCTTGGATGGATCAATAATCCTTAAAATTTATTCTCAAAATATTGTTATTTTTAAATTTGTTATATACCTTTGAACGCAAATATTAACTACCTGTTGGCTTTATAGTTCGCCTGTTCCCTATAATGTAGGATCATTCTCCGCCGGCGCCATGTTGTGTACATATAATAACGCTCAGGTAGCTTACGACCCAGAGAATTTGTTTGAAAAGAAATAGGAGAGGAGTTTGAGGATTTGAAGATTTGAGAATTTGTCCCGAAAGCTTTCGGGATGGAGGAGCTAGTAAAGTTTCGGAGAGTCTGGGGCAATTAATAATGAATAATTGACAATGCATAATTCATAATTCGAAGATTTGAGTTGTGGACTAATTAACGCTTCCACAGTTCCACAATTCATCAGTTCCACAAACTCTGGCGACTTTAGACTTTTGACATTAGACATTAGACATCTTCGACTTCCTTTTGTGCTACAGTAAGTTGCATATAATCGTAAAATATCGTTTGAAGTGAATGTTTTTAAGTAAAAAGTATTAGATTTGTTGACGAATACCATTTAGGTTGAATCTATAAAAAATCGATACAATGAAACGTCTAAGTTTTGAATTCCAAATAACACTTAGTTATTTCCTTTTTGGAGTCATCTGGATTCTCTTTTCTGATAAAATACCGGAGTTATTTGTGTCGGACCCGACCTATTTTACTAATTTTCAAACTTACAAAGGTGTCTTCTTTATTTTTGTAACCTCCCTGTATTTATACTTCTTCATCAAAAATCACATGCTGAGCTTAAGGCAAGCCAAATCTAAACTTGTCGAAAGTGAAACTCACTACAAAACACTCTTCAACGATAATCACACCATCATTATTCTTGTAAATCCCATCACTGCTAAAATTGAAGATGCCAATCCGGCGGCCTGTGCCTATTACGGCTTCACTCATGATGAAATGTGTAGTAAAAAGGTATACGACTTTAATGTTGCCGGTAATGAGCAGACAAATGCCGAACCACAAGCTATAGCAGCAGAGAAGAAGAAACATTTGTTCACAAAAGCCCGGCGGGCAGATGGCGATATCAGAGATGTAGAAATTTTTTCGAACCCTATACGTATCGGCGATAAAACACTTATTTATGCTATTGTCAACGACATTACCGAACAACAGCAAGCAACAGCGCTGATCAGTAAAAGCGAAGAACGATACCGCAAAACCCTCGATCAAATGCTCGAAGGTTGTCAGATTATCGATTTCGACTGGAAATTGGTATATCTGAACCGTACGGCCGAAATACAAAACCGAAGACCAAACAGCGAACTGATCGGGAAAAACTACATTGAAATTTGGCCGGGCATTGAAAATACGCTTGTTTTCAAAAAAATTGAAGAGGTACTTCATGGTAATAGAATGCCTGTTCATTTCGAGAACGAATTTTATTACCCTGACGGAACTAAAGGTTGGTTCGATCTTAGCATACAACCTGTCGAAGAAGGCGTTTTTATTCTTTCAATTGATATTACCGAACGCAAACAAAAAGAAGAGCAATTTTTAGAAAGTGAAATCCGCTTTAAAAAACTGTATGAAAACGGCCCCTTCGGAATGGCATTGGTTGATGAAAACTTTAAGTTCATAAAAGCAAATCCAATCTATTCGGCAATGTTAGGATATACCGAAAGTGAGTTACAGCAAATGACATTCCAACAAATTACACATCCCGACGATATTTACAAGGATATGTCCAATGTGCTGAAACTTATTAAAAACGAAATTGCAATATTCAGAACCGAAAAACGATACATCCGAAAAGATGGAGAGCTGATATGGGTATCGCTTACAATAACCGCCAATTACGACAATGAAGGTCGTTTTCTTTACAATCTGGCCATAGCCGAAGACATTACTAAATCAAAACTGATAGAGGAGGAGCTGAGAAGGAGCAAAAATCTTCTTGCCGAAACGGAATCAATAAGCAAAGTAGGTGGTTGGGAAATTGATACAAACACTTTGAGAATTACCTGGACAGATGAAGTATACCGCATTTACGAAGTTGATACAAACTTTAAACATGATTTGGATATAGGAATCAGCTTTTATACGCCCGAATCGCAACTTATTATATCACAGGCGATAAAGCGTGCTATCCAATTTGCTGAGCCCTTCGATTTAGAGCTCGAAATCATTACGGCAAAAGGTAATTTGCGCTCGGTTCACACCATTGGCAGAATCGACGTCGAAAACAACAGAGTTTATGGCTTCTCTCAGGATATTACAAAACGGAAGGAAATAGAAAATAACTTTTTAGCATCGCAACTTAATTTCTTCAGAACTATTTCCGACTCTCCAATTGGTATTCGTATTGTTACTGTCGAAGGGGATACCGTTTATGCCAACAAAGCTTTCCTCGACATTTATGAGTTCGAAAGTTTGGAGGAATTTACAGCTACACCAGCCATTCAGCGCTACACGCACGAAAGTTACATTCAACACTGCAACAGAAGGGAAATCAGGAGAAACGGAGGAGAGTTGTTCGACTACGAGATTAGCATTGTTTGTAAAAACAAAGAGATGCGACTTATAAAAGTTTCGCGCAAGGAAATTCTGTGGAACGGCACAAAACATTTTCAGGTAATTAATATTGACGTTACCAAACAACGTAATGCCGAAACCGAACTCCGGAAGCTATCACAAGCAGTTGAGCAAAGTCCTGTTGCTATCTGCATTACCGATCTCGATGGAAACATTGAATATGTTAATCCCAAAATTATCCAGCTCACAGGCTTTTCGAAAGAGGAATTGATAAGAGAAAATACAAGGATATTTGGTTCGGGTGAAAAATCGCAGGAAGAATATACCGAGCTTTGGCAAACAATAAAGTCGGGGAAGATATGGAGTGGCGAATTTCACAACAAGAATAAAAAAGGAGAACTGTACTGGGAATATGCCACCATTGCTCCCGTTTTTGATCCCTCAGGCCAGATAACCAACTTTTTGGCAATAAAAGAGGACATTACGAACAGGAAGCGATCCGAATTGGCTTTAAGTAAATCGGAAGAGCTCTTACGAAAATTCGCATCCCACCTGCAAAGTGTGCGCGAAGAAGAAAAAATAGCATTGGCCCGCGAAATTCACGACGATCTGGGTCAAAACTTAGTAGCTCTTAAAATTGAAGCCGGCCTGCTAAAAAATAAAACAGTAAAGATAAATAACACGGAGCATTCGGAAGAGATAGCTGAAAAATTCGACAGAATCATCGGCCTGATTGGAGAAACAATAAAAACAGCCCGACGAATTATGAATGGGCTTCGACCTGAACTGCTCGAACTAAAAGGCTTTGTTGGCGCTGTAACTGCATATATTCAGGAATTCGAAGAAAGATATCAGATCGTTTGCGAGTTTAAAACTGATCAGCCCGACTTAGAGCTTGACCATCAGCAATCCCTTACGCTATTCAGAATCCTTCAGGAATCGCTCAGTAATATTGCCAGGCACTCAAAAGCCGAAAATGCAACGGTATTGCTATACGGCGAATCGGATCAACTTGTTATGGAAATCATCGATGACGGAATTGGTTTCGATATCAACAACAGCGGCCGTCAAGATTCGTACGGAATGATAGGCATGAAAGAAAGAGTTGTTTTATTAGGAGGAAAAATAAATGTGAAAAGTGAAATTGGTAAAGGCACAACTATCGCGGTGTCGATGCCATGGAAATAATTGATAATTCATAGGTCTGGGGTCTAATGTCAAAAGTCAAAAGTCCGGAGACTGTTGACTTTCGACTTTTGACAATTTGTTATTATTTCTGATCCAACTCCATATTTGGCAGGAACAGAGCCATATCTTCGTCGACAGTACCGATAGGTGCAAGTCCGAATGCATTGACAAGCACATTGGCCACATTGGGCGAAAGGAAAGCTGGCAATGTAGGTCCGAGGTGAATGTTTTTCACACCAAGGTGAAGCAATGCAAGCAGGACAATAACAGCCTTTTGCTCGTACCAGGCAATGTTGTAGGCTATTGGTAGTTCGTTGATATCGTTCAGTTCGAAAACTTCTTTCAGTTTGAGCGCTATCATCACCAGCGAGAAGCTGTCGTTACACTGTCCGGCATCCAACACACGTGGAATTCCACCTATATCGCCAAGGGGCAATTTGTTGTAACGGTATTTGGCACAACCTGCTGTAAGAATAACTGTATCGCCGGGGAGTTGTTGAGCAAATTCGCTGTAATAGCTACGTCCTTTCATGCGTCCATCGCATCCTGCCATTACAAAGAACTTACGGATAGCGCCCGATTTCACTGCATCCACCACTTTATCGGCCAAAGCAAAAACCTGCGCATGAGCAAAACCACCCACTATCTCACCGGTTTCAATTTCGGTGGGAGCAGCCATTTGTTTAGCATGCGCAATCATGTACGAAAAATCTTTTGGCTGTCCGTTCACACCTTCTTCGATGTGCTTAAAGCCGGGGAAACCCGATGAACCTGTAGTATAAACACGGTCGGAATAAGTGGCTGTGCTTTTAGGTGGCACAATACAGTTAGTTGTAAAAAGGATAACACCGTTGAAAGTTTCGAAATCAGTCACCTGACTCCACCAGGCGCCTCCGTAGTTACCCACAAAGTGTTTGTATTTTTTGAAAGCAGGATAATAGTTGGCAGGAAGCATTTCGCTGTGTGTGTACACATCTACGCCTGTACCTTCGGTTTGTTTCAGCAGTTCTTCCATGTCTTTCAAATCGTGACCACTGATCAGTATACCCGGATTGTTGCGAACGCCGAGATTTACTTTTGTAATTTCAGGATTTCCGTACGTACTTGTATTGGCTTTATCAAGCAATGCCATTACCGTTACCCCCCATTTACCAGTCTCGAGCACAAGTGCCGTAAGTTCGTCGGCAGTGAGGGCGTCGTTTGTAGTAGCTACCAATGCTTTTTGAATAAATGCATGCACTTCGTTGTCATTGTATCCCAGGTTTTGAGCATGTTCCACATAAGCAGCCATACCTTTCAGTCCGTAGATAGTAAGTTCGCGCAGCGAGCGAACATCTTCGTTTTCGGTAGACAGTACGCCCACTCTTTCGGCGATGATTTCCATTTCGGCAGCGGTAAGGGCTGTCCATGTAAGTAATTCGGTTTTCTCCGGTTCTACTTTGTTTTCGAGCAACGTAGCTTTCAGTTGAGAGCGGAGTTTAAATCCTTCGCGAATACGATTTACAAAGCGTTCGTAATCAAAGTTCGCGTTGGTGATTGTCATAAACAGACTGTCGGTGATAAAGAGGTTGGCGGCTTCGTTTTCTATTCCGAGCAAACGTAAAGCGGTGGTATAATGCGAGAGACCTTTTAGTTGATAGATCAATAGATCCTGTAAAGCTGATACTTCGGGAGTTTTTCCACAAACTCCCTTTACCTCGCATCCCGACCCTTTGGCTGCCTCCTGGCATTGATAGCAAAACATGTTCATAATTTTCGTTGTTGTCTAAAGTCTATAGTCAAATGTCTATAGTCTTGATTTGTATATGTTTTTATAATTTATTTTTTTTGAAAGATATTGAAAAGTAAATCAAATTATCAATTATTAATTGTCAATTCTCAATTAATTAGGTCCATTCTTCTTTCAGTACATCTCCTTTGATGCCTATGACTACCAGTTTCAAAGGAATTTTTCGTCCGGCTTCGGCCACAGCTTTTTGAGCCAGCCCCAGCAATCCACCACAGCATGGAACTTCCATAATGATGACTGTAAGTGTATTGATATGAGAATTAGTAATCATAGCTTTCAGTTTTTCAACATAAGCTTCTTTGTTTGTGTCCAGTTTCGGACAAGCAATGGCCAGCGTTTTTCCGGCAAGAAAGCGGTTGTGAAAATCAGCAAAACTAAAAGCCACACAGTCGGCTGCCAATACAACATCTGCACTGCGAAAATAAGCTGCTTCGGGATTCAGTAAATGCAGTTGTACAGGCCACTGACGTAACTGAGAGGCGGAGGAAGAGGCTGAGACAGGAGCAGAAGCCATTGTAAAACCTGCTGTTGCGGGTTTTGGAGCACCAAAACTCATTTCTCTACTTCCGGGACAGCCACCACCAGCATGTTGATGTTGTACAGGCGCTGCTACAGGTTTTGAAGCGCATCCTGCACCACCGTGATTATGCACTTCAGCAAAATCAATCTGAATGCCATTGGCACGCAAATAACCGACACCCTGTTTCAAATAATCCGTTTCGCCATGTTCTTTGAGATGTTTGAGATGTGCAATAATGGTGCGTTCGCCTTTGGGGATCATCCGTTGGATAGTTGCAATTTCATCATAAGGTTCCGCTTCGCGTTCTTCGAGCGTAATAGCACCTACAGGACAATCGCCAATACAAGCCCCAAGTCCATCGCAAAACAGCTCACTCACCATGCGCGCTTTGCCATCTATCATTTGCAATGCGCCTTCGTGGCAACCCTGCACACAAGCCTCACAACCGTTGCAAAGCGCTTCGTCAATTTTTATTATTGTTCGTTTCATTTTTCTTTTGTCTAATGTCTAAAGTCTAATGTCAAGAGTCTAAAGTCAATTCATAATTCACAATTCATAAGGCCTGTGCCTGCGCCTTTGCCTTCATCTCTTCATTGGAGCAGCTTTCACATTTCTTTTGTCTTTTGTCTTTTGACCTTTGACTTACTGACATTTATTTAATCATTGTAAGCAACATCTTAAACTGCTCAACAGCAACCACGGCATGACGAACATTGGCTGGCATAATAATACTTTCGCCAACATTTAGTACAAATGAATTTCCGTCGATAATCACTTCGCCCACGCCATCGAGCACCTGCACAATGGCATCATAGGGAGCAGTATGTTCGCTCAGAAACTCACCTTTGTCAAAAGCAAAAAGCGTTACATTACCGCGTTCGTTGCGAATGATGATTTTGCTTACTACCGAACCTTCGGCATATTGCACTTTTTCTGTCATGCTGAATTTCTCTGCCGTTGGGAATGCTTTGTTGCCCGCGACTTTTGAAGAGGAGTTCACCGCTGATTTGTCAAATTGAAATTTATTGTCCATATTTGTATGTATTATTTTTTTCTGATTTATCCTTTCTCCCCTTTAGGGGTTGGGGGTCTTTTTTATTACTTTACAAAAGTATACTTACAGAAACATTTAAAGTGTAACAGTTGTTACAGCTTCAATTAAAACTTACTTTTTCCTTTCAAAAAAATGAAAAATATCGATCCGGAATGGAATAATTTCCGTAATATAAGCAATGGTGGCGATGGTTTTCCTCCCGATATGCAATACAGCATAAAATTTCACGGCAAGAATGAAGTGATTTTCCGACAGGGCGATTTGTGCGATGCTTTGAATATACTGATGACGGGTTCGGTAAAAACAGAGATGATTACCGAAAACGGAAATTTGCTGGGCATCGAGATCATTAATGCACCCCGTCCGTTGGCGCCTGCCTTTCTTTTTTCGGGGAATAACCGTTTTCCTGTGGATGTAACAACGCTCGAAGAGGTGGAAGTTCTTCGCATACCAAAGGACGAGGTGATCCGCCTAATGACAACGCAGCCCGACTTTATGCAGCAGTTCCTTACCCACAATGCTAACCGTACACAGTTCCTTACCAACCGGCTTCAGTTGCTTTCAATTAAAACAATAAAAGGGAAAATAGCGCATTTCCTGTTGGAACAAGCCGGCGAACAAGGCGATACCTTTACGCTGAATCGCAACCAGACCGAACTTGCCGATTTCTTCGGAGTAGCACGCCCATCGCTGGCACGCAGCCTTTCGGAAATGATTGAAGAAGGCATTATTGATGTCAACAAAAAAGAATATACTATCCTTGATAAAAAAAAGCTACGCGAATTGTTGGTGTGAAAAGGGGAGGAGAAATGATAACAGATAATTGACAATTGATAATTGACAATTGATAATGCATAATTCAAAAGACAATTCATAATTTACAATGCATAATTCATAATTCACAATTAATAATGAAGAGCAGATTGGTTCATACTTCAACATTCTTACATTGGCACATTCTCACATTCTCAAATTAGCACATTTTTCTCTCTTCTATTTGTTAATTGTAAATTTTTTACATACATTTGCAGACCTTACTTTTTGTAACTCAGTAATAATTGTTTACAAATAAAAGCATCGAAAACAAATCACAAAGGGGAACGTAAAAGTATGCTGAAAAATAACAAGTAAGGAACAACTTTCAGTTGAAATAAAAGCTATGCCAGACCCTTACTATGGGACTGACGCGCTGTTTCGTCTCCCTGCATCAGCCGGAAAATCTTCAATAAGTTCATATAGCGCCCCTTACTGTATATAGCCTTTCGTTTTGCAATGCCGATTATTGGAAGAGAAACAGACCTTCGTTATATACAAAGCTTATCAGGACACTCAAGTGCTAAAACAACCGAGATTTACACGCATATTACCACCAAAGGTTTCGAGCAAATAAAAAGCCCTTTAGATAAATTGAAAATAAAATAAACAATTAGTTATTAATGTGAAAAATTGTTTATATCTTTGAGCGAAATAAACAACAATTAGTCAGTTAACAAGTTGGATATGTTCAGTAGAGTTAAATTGTTGAAATTTTGTATATAATTATATTTCAACAATTTAAATGGGTAGAGTACGATAGATAAATGCGATATATGTCCAGTTAACTCAACATATCCATTTTTACTCAGTATATTTACTAGTTAGCGGTAATTTTACGAAAACGACATAAATACTAAAAAACAATCCGATGAAGCTATAAGTAACTGTTTAAAAATAAAAACAGAAATAAATCATTACTCTCAAAAGTTATGATGATTTGTATTTATCAACAATTTAAAATTTACAACAATGACACAGTTACAAATGATTAACAAAACCAAATCAATAGCTCAACAAGACGAAAATGTTTCCGCAGTTTTTATGTACGGTTCATTTACTAAAAATGAAGGCGACAAATATTCTGACATCGAATTTTACATCTTTCTAAAAACCAAAGAAAACTTTTCGGCTGAAGAATGGGTAAACCAAGTTTATCCTGTCGCTTTATATTTCATTAATGAATACGGAAGTGAAGTCGCTATTTTTGAGAATATGATTAGAGGCGAATTTCATTTTTTAAAAACAGACGAAATAAAAATCATTAAATCGTGGGAAGGAATTGTTGCGTTCAGTGATTTTGACCAAATGAATTTAATTGACAAAGACGGACTTTTAACGGAAACGCTAAATCAAATCAAAGTAAAATTCCCTGATAGAACCACAGACGAAAATATTTTGTGGCTAAGCCAATCATTACTGAATGTTTTGCTGACAACGAACAATTTAATCAAAAGAGAAGAATTTGCCCACGCCCACCAAAGCTTGACGACTGTTCAAAAATACTTACTTTGGCTCATCAGAACAGTAACAAATAAAACTCAACATTGGGAAAGCCCGACGAAAAGTTTGGAAAAAGATATTGACCAAGATTGGTATTCAGAATTTTTACTTACAACATCTGATTTAAACCCTAAAAACATAAATACAGCCTTTCAAAATTCATTGAAAATATCTGAAAAGCTGTTTGACAAACTAAATGTTGGACTAAAACTCAAAGAAATATTAAAAAGAATTGAATAAAAAACTACCGCTAACACACGCCTATGTGCTTAGGGCGGCTAATGTGCTTTTGGCAGTCTTTGCGCCCGCATTTCCTTTGTGCTATTGCGACAGAAAATTCGCCCGCAGCCCGCCCAAGCCCATAGCCTCGGTCGTTAGCCGTCACTCTAAAAAATGACAGTGCATATTTGACAAATAATCGAAAATTTAAATGAATCTATTCAAAAAAATATGGATTGTCGTAACGGAGCTATTTCCAAGCCGACAAATAGCTGACGAGAAAATAGCTTCGACAGTTGAAAAAGTATGGGGAAAATCAAAAGAAAAGGCTGAAATTATCGAAATAATCCAGAGTTTTGATGATAAAGAAAGTAAAGCTATAATTATAGCCACAATCAACCAAATAGAAAAAGAAATAAAAACGCTCGATGAGCAAAAAAAGAATATTAATGAGCGTTTAGCAAAAATTGCAGAAATCGAAAATTCAAACGATTTTACCGAAATTAACAATTCACTTGATAAAATTAAGCAGTTAATTGAAACGAAAACCAACTTAGTGAGTTCTCGTTTTTTTACTGGGAACCCTCAAAAAATAGACAGTTTATTAAACAATAACAACTTACTCAAACAGTTTAAAGAGCGTGAGGAAGCTAAAAAGAGGAAAGAAGAACTTCACAAAAAGCAAGTTAGAGAAAGACTTACCCAAGTTGAGATATTTATTGGACAAGAGAAACTTGAAGATGCAAAACAATTAATAAGTCAAGTACAAAAACAAATAAAAAATTCGTACAAGCACGAATTAGAACGTCTAAGCAAAGCACAGCAAAAATTAAAAGAAAAAGAACTTCAAGTTCTAAAAAAACAACAAGAGGAAGCTCAACGAAAAAGAGATGAAGAAGCAAAGCGATTAAGAGAAATTGAAGAAAGAAGACGAGAAGAAGACAAGATAAAAAAAGAAAAACAAGAACGGGAAGAGCAAGAGAGACAAGCAAAGTTAAGAAAACAAAGAGAAGTAGAAGATAGAATCCGAGAAGAGCGACAATTAGAAGAATCGAGAAAACGGAGAGAAAAAGAAGAAAAAGAGCGACAAGAAAAGTCGGAACTTGAAAAGTTACTTACAAGAAAGCATAATTGGCCAGAATTTCAGCAAATTTTACAACAGAATAACATTACAACATTGTACCATTTTACAGACCGAGCAAATATACAATCAATAAAAGAACACAAGGGATTATATTCTTGGCATTATTGTGGCAGACACAATATAGATATTCCATATTCGGGTGGCGATACATTATCAAGACAATTAGATATGCGATACAATTTGCAGGATTTTGTTCGTTTAAGTTTTTGTAACGATCACCCAATGATGTGGCGAATAAAACAAAATGGTAGAAATTTAGTATTATTACAAGTTAAAATTGATGTTACATATTTTGAAAAAACTTGTTTTTCAGATATTAACGCAACAGACGGCGACCATACGCACGGCTCGAATTTGCAAGATTTGAAACAAATAGATTTTAGAGCAACAAAACGCAACTATGTAAGTAGAGAAGATGGAGATTTTAAGAAACACCAGGCTGAAGTGCTTGTGAAAACTTGGATTCCAATAGAATACATAACTAATATAAATAATTTCTGACAATGATTTACATAGCAAATAAAAAGACAAAGGAAGCCACTATTTTGAAAAAATATCCTAATGCACTAATTCTAGATATTTCTTCAAAAGGGGAACAACCTTGGGTTAAATTCAGTCCTTTTTACCCACACGGAAATATCCCAATTCCACCTAAAAATGATAATCAGAAGTATTTTTCTCAAACAGTAGAAGGGATTTGGCAAGGACTAAAAGTTTTTGAAGGAGAAGATATTGACCGGTCTAAATTTGAAATCAAAAATATGGAAGGTATAAAACGGACTGTCAGAAAATTCGGCAAGCCATTAGGACACAGATTCGGAGTGGAAGGGAAAGAATTACTTGATTATCCAACAGCCAGAAAAGAGATTTATTTGCGGACTTATGCCTGGGTGCTTGATAATCTTTTACAAGATGAGATTTTATTATTGAAAGAAAAGGCTAAAAAACAAGACCTCGTTTTACTTGACTATAATACAAATGAAGACATTGAAGACTATAGAAAACCTTTATCTCACGCAGGACTTGTAAAAAAATACTTGCTGAAAAAATATCCAGAATTGGCAACCTTAACTTTTGAACAGCCAAAAGCAGAGGAGAAAGAGACGGCGAAAAAAATCATAAAAACACCAACTCAACGGAAAAGCAAAAAAAAACAACAGTCTGATAATCAAACTAAATTGTTTAACCAATAATTTTTAAAATATGGCACAATTTGAAGTAATATTTATTCTCGCATTAATTGCATTGCAAATCTACATATTTGTTCTTGTTTTGAATAAAATTAGGCGTTTCAAGAACTTCTTTCCCGATTCATTCAAAATCCAAATAAAAAAAGAACAAGTAAGCGACGACCCCGAAGATGTTGTTGAATTATTAGAAGCGCAAGATGCAGGAGAAAGTTTTGGCGAAATAGTACATTCAACCAACGACTATTTGCGTAAAAACAAAGGGGCGGCGGCTGATTTTGGAATTTTGAAAGATATTAGCGAACGACATTTGGAAAAATATGAGAATGAAATAAGTAATCAAATAAATGTTCCTTTGTATATTGGATTGGCGGGAACTTTTCTCGGTATTATTGTTGGGTTGGGAGGAATTTCTTTTACCGACACAACAGGAGCTGTAACTATTTCCTCTCAAAGCATTAGTCAATTATTGCAGGGAGTAATTTTTGCAATATTCGCAAGTTTATGTGGCTTAATATTTACCGTTGTCAATTCGTGGATTTACAAATCAGCAGCATACCAAAACGAGACCGACAAAAACAATTATTACGACCTTTTACAACGAGAATTACTACCTGCATTAAACACAGGAGTAGCCAAATCATTGGGAACATTGAATGTTGTTTTGAATGAATTTATACGGAAGTTTGGCGAAAATATGGACGATTATAGAGATTCAGGACGACTATTGAACGAAAATTTAACTAAACAACAATTTGTATTAGAGGAAATAAACAAATTAAGCCTTACACGCACAGCAACAAAAATTGCAGAAGTTTTTGTTGATTTAAACGAATCCTCACAGCATTTAGACAAGTTTCTTACATATCAAAAAGGGTTGAACGAATATGTTGATAAAGCGGAAAATGTTACCCAAGAAATGAACGACATAATTGATAAATTCAAAGATTTTAATCTGAATCTTAAAGCTGTTGGCAACAATACACTTGCAACAATAGAACTTCAAAGACAGTTTAAAGATTCTTTGGAGATACACTTTCCTGCAAGAAGTGATTATCGTGAAAAATGGAGAGAACAAACGGACGAACTAAACCAAGATGTAAAAAAAGTTTATTCGGAATTGTATAACTATTTCAAAGAACAAACAGAGCAACTTAAAAATTTCACTGAGAATAACAGCGAATTTTTCAATGGGATTGGAGAAATTCAGAAAGCAGTACAAGTATTTGCTGAAAACTCAAACGCTCAAAAAACAGAGTTCGAAATACTGAAAAATGAAATGGTTGAATTGCGGAAAGATTTGAACATAAGTCAAAAATCCTCTCTTGAAACAAGTATTGCTCTTATTGAAGCTATCAAAGATATAAAGAAAGACACTCAAAAAGAAACAATTGAAACCAATGAAGCATTGGTAAAAGCAATTAAGAGTTTAAATACTTCCATATCTAAGATAGGAAAAACGGATAAATCAAAAGAAAACTAGACTATGAGTAAATCAAATGAGAAAAAAAGAGATTTCTTTTGGTTGAGTTATTCCGACTTAATGACAAGTTTATTTTTTGTAATGCTTGTTCTTTTTGTGCTTGTCTATTCTATGCAAAATAAATTGATTGGAGATTTAGAAGGAGAAAAAAGATTAAGAAAAGAGGTTGCTGATGCTATTGAGAATATTGATACTACTTATTTTAAGTACGATTCACTATATCAAAAGCACATTCTGAATATGGCTTTTAAATTTCCAAAAGGTGAATCTGATATTAACAAGATAATATCTGATGACAATAATAAAAATGCTAGTTTGTTATTATATGAATTAGAAAAGGCAGGGAATGTCATTAAACATTTGATTCTTAAATTTCCAGAAGAAAGAAATATTAAATATTTTGTTGTTATAGAGGGACAAGCTTCAAAAGATGGATGGTCTGGAAATGATGATTTAAGTTATCATAGAGCACAATCACTTGTCAATTTTTGGAAAGAAAACAATGTAGGTTTGGACAGGCTGAAAAACTGTGAAATTATTATTGCAGGTAGTGGCGAAAAAGGAGTCCCAAGAGATATTCCTGATAATCCGCCCGCTAATCAACGGTTTTTGATAACGATTGTACCTAAGATTGGAGAGATGAAAAAGTAACAAGTAAATGAAAGAGAATAAAAACAAAAGAGCGAACGGCTAACAAAGTGTATATGCCATAAGGGTTTCAGTGGGTATTCAAGGTTTGTAGCCCGCTCAAATTTCGGTGCAAGTGGACAGGAAAGTAGTCCGCAAACCCTTACGGCATATACACTCAACCGTTAGCGGGCATTGTGAAAGATACCAGCATAACAGTTAAACATTGATAAATGAAAAAAAAACTACTTTGGATATTAATTTTAGGACTGATAATAATCAGTTGCAAACAAAGGAAAACAGAAATGAAAGAGAAAATAATTAAAACAAACGGCATTGAACTCTGTACGGAAAGTTTTGGAAATAAGAAAAATCCAGCAATCCTTTTGGTAGCAGGTGCAACCGTATCAATGCTGTATTGGGACACTGAATTTTGCCAACAATTATCTGAAAAAGGATTTTTTGTTATTCGTTACGACAACAGAGATGTAGGAAAATCCACTAATTATGAACCAGGTTCTACTCCATACGATATTGTTGACTTAACTAATGACGCTATTTCAATATTGGATGGCTACAAGATTGACAAAGCACATTTTGTGGGGATTTCTTTGGGCGGACTAATTTCTCAAATAGCATCAATAAAGTTTGCCGACAGAGTTAACTCCTTAACTCTTATGTCATCAGGCCCTTGGGGAGACTCAGACCCAACTATACCTGAAATGGACACGAGTATTTTAGATTTCCATAGTAAAGCAGGTACAGTCAATTGGACAAATGAAGACAGTGTGGTAAACTATTTAATTCAGGGTGCAGAATTAATGAGTGGCAAGAAACAATTTGACAAACAAAGAAGTGAAAAACTGATAAGAGCTGAGTTCAATAGAGCCAACAATTATATAAGTATGTTCAATCACGCTGCATTGCAAGGTGGTGAAGAATATTGGAACAGATTAAACGAAATCAAACAACCCACCTTAATTATCCACGGAACAGACGACAAAATTTGGCATTATAAGAATGCAGGTTTTTTACAAGAAAAAATAAAAGGTTCAAATCTAATCACCCTTGAAGGTACAGGACACGAATTACACGTTGATGATTGGAAATCAATAATTGATGGAATAGAAAAACACATAAATGACTGATAAACAAAAATAACGACCCGCTAACAATGTATATAAAAAATAGGCGAAACAGTAGTAAATTCAAGGCTTTTGGCTCGTATTATACTTTGTGCTTAACCGAAAATTTGGCACTTCGAAATCGCCTACTTTTCATATACTAACCGTTGGCTACCATAATCAGATTGAATTGACATTTGCTATCAAAGATACAAATAAAGAGAGTATAATAAATGATGGAGGTAATAGGATAGCCACTAAGATGGCAGTTGGAAAATAAAACGATTATCAGATTATATATAATTAAACTACAATTATTTAGACAAAATTTTAAAAACCTATGAAATTTCATAAGCCAAAAATATTAGGGATTGTAAATATTACTGAAGATAGTTTTTCTGACGGAGGGCTTTATCTGGATTACGGTAAAGCTTTGGAAAAATCTCTCAAACTGGTTGAAGATGGTGCCAGTATAATTGATTTAGGAGCTGCTTCCAGTAATCCTTCCTCCAAAGAAGTAAAGCCTCAAGAAGAGATTGATCGTTTAAAACCAGTAGCCGATTACTTGCTTACTAAAAATATTCCTGTTTCCATTGATTCCTTTAAATCTACTGTCCAACAATATTTTTTAAATAGAAACGTCCAGTATTTAAACGACATTCAAGGATTTTCCCATCCTGAAATTTATCCCGAAATTGCAAAATCAGATTGTAAACTCATCGTAATGCATTCGGTTCAGCGTTTTGGACCAGCGACGGTTATCGAAACTAAACCCGAAAAAGTATTTAATGAAATAATCGATTTCTTTTCACAACGTATCAAATCGATTCAAAATTCAGGCATTTCATCCGATAGAATTATTTTAGACCCAGGAATGGGATTCTTTTTAGGTTCTAATCCAGAATCTTCAATACATGTTTTAAAAAATATTTCTCAATTGAAAGGATACTTCAATTTACCAATTCTTATTTCAGTTTCCCGAAAATCCTTTTTAGGAGCCATTGTCGGGAGAGAAGTCAATGAACGAACACCTGCTACTTTGGCAACAGAGATTTATTTAAGTTATATGGGTGTAGATTATATCCGGACACATGATGTTAGGGCTTTAAATGATGCATTAAAAGTACTTGAAGTATTGAATACCGGTGTGTAAATATTACTTGACAATTATTATAAAGTTTGATTTATATGAAATTACGGTAGCCAACATTTTGTATAAGTAATGGCAGGGGAAGTGGTAAATATCAAGGTTTGTAGCCCGCTCAAACTGCGTAGCGGTTTGATAGGAAAGTACCACGCAATCTGCCACTACTCATACAATTTACCGTTGTACGACATAGTAAAACCGAACCAAACAAAATGAAAGTCAGAGAAGAAAAGTTAAGAACAATTATAGAATGGTCGGAGAAAAACGAAGATGTAAGAGTTCTTCTTCTGACAAGTTCACTTGTAAATCCTTTAGCACTTGTTGACGAATTTAGTGATTTAGACATTGAATTTGTTTTTGAGGATAATACAAATTACATTTCAGACAAAAGCTGGACGCTTAAATTCGGAAATCCAATTGCTATGATTGAAGAAGACGAAAGTTGTTTTAACCATAAACACGCAATGAAAATGCTACTTTATGAAGACGGTGTGAAAGTAGATTTTAAACTTTACAGCAAATCAAAATTTATAAAGGAAACGCAAGAGAAAGAATTACCAGAAGATTGGGATATTGGTTATAAAATTTTAATTGATAAAGATGGTATTACAAAGCAAATGCTGAAACCAACTTATCAAATTTCCATTATCAAAAAACCGTCTGAAAAAGAGTTTCAAAATCTAATAAACGATTTTTGGTGGGACACAACTTACGTGGCAAAGTGTCTTGTGAGAGATGAAATATTCTATGCGAAATTTATGTCGGAAACCGTTATTCGCACAGAATATTTAATTCCTTTAATTGAATGGCACATTGCAAGTGAACACAATTGGAACATAACGACCAATAAATATGGACGACTTTTCAAAAAGTATCTTAACCAGGAAATGTGGGCTAAAACAGAACAAACATTTTCAGGGAGCAATATAAAGGAAAATTGGACTGCTCTATTTTCAATGACTGATTTAGTTTCAGAAATAGGAACTGAATTGTCAAAAAAATTAGAGTACAAATACCCGGATAAATTAGAAAATGACATACGAAAATATTTAGCTGGACTAAAACCCAAAACATAACTACGTCGTACAA